>OGYD01000187.1_pt1 | contig 52559 bp, 49 predicted proteins | sample 1576441 | NCBI WGS metagenome assembly OGYD01 (sample SAMEA3541537, study PRJEB24748) | human gut metagenome | biome: human gut; feature: human-associated habitat; material: faeces | place: China | collected 2012 | reverse complement strand
CCGGGCATCCGCAGCACTATCTGCATCATGCTGATCCTGGCAGTCGGCGCGATTTTGACGAATGGCGGCTTCGACCAGATCTTCAATCTCTATTCCGCACCGGTCTACGACGTGGCGGATACGCTGGATACCTACACATTCCGTGAATCGTTCATTACCGGCGGTCTGGATTACGGCTATACGACGGCGATCGGCCTGTTCAAGTCGGTCATCGGCGTCATTATGCTGACCGTCTGCAACAAGGCTGTGACAAAGGCAGGTGAAAGCGGGCTGTTCTGAGCGCCCGCAGAGGATATGGAGAAGCTGACCATGAAAAAACAGAAAAAAAGCACGCTGAATCAATATAACCGCACCTCCGCCTTTGATGTGGTGCTGCTGATCGTGCTGGGAATGATGGCGCTCGTCACGCTGTACCCGTTTTATTACGTCCTGATCGTGTCCGTTTCCAATACGGTCACCTACGCGACGCATCCGCTGTATCTGCTGCCCTATACGTTCGACTGGACGGGGTATCAGACGATCTTCAACGACCCGGCGTTTTACCGTTCCCTTGGCGTGACACTGTTCGTGACGTTCGTCGGCACGGCGCTCAACATGCTCCTGTCGGTGACCGGCGCGTATGCGCTCTCGCGCAAGACGCTCATCGGACGGAATTTCTTTCTCGAGCTGATCCTGTTCACCATGCTGTTCAGCGGCGGCGTCATCCCGTCGTATCTGGTGACCAAGGATCTGGGACTGGTCAATAACATCTGGGTCATGGTCCTGCCGACGGCGATCAACACCTATTACCTGATCATCATGAAGAACTATTTTGCCTCTCTGCCGAGCAGCCTCCTTGAGGCGGCGAAGCTGGACGGCGCGAATGAGCTGACGGTCCTGATCCGGATCATCGTTCCCATCTCCATGCCGTTCATGGCGACGTTTTTCCTGTTCTACGCGGTGGAGCGCTGGAACGAGTGGTATCAATCGTTCCTCTACATCAACAAGACCGAGCTTCAGCCGCTTCAGATCTACCTGCGCAATGTTCTTATCAGCATGAGCAACAACCTTTCCGCGATCGCCAAGCAGATGATGCGCGACCACACGCAGAAGGTCAGCTCACAGGCGATCCAGATGGCGACCATCGTGGTCACGACGATTCCCATCCTGTGTGTATACCCGTTTGTGCAGAAGCACTTTGTCAAGGGCGTTATGATCGGCGGCATCAAGGAGTAACGCCGGTCAGAAAATAAAAACAGCCGTGAAAGCGGCGGAAAGGCAGGAGAGAGTGAAAAAAGATATCAGAAGAGAAGCCCCCGGCGCCGGCTTTTCGGCGGACGGAGCTGTCCGGAAAGAGCAGTGTGCACTGCGGAGCTGCCGAGATGCAGCGCGAGACAGCGCCATGTGCCCGATGGCCGGCCGGGCGGCCGGGATGGCACAAGCTGCCTTCCAACAATGTTCTCCGATAATGTGAACCAGGCCTGCAGGACGCAGGCTGCATGGCACTGCATGCGGCATGGTGACCCTACAATGTGGTGACGTCTCATCGCTGTCCTTCTCCTGATGTGTCCCATGCCGCACAGCCGTGTCCCGCCGACGGCGTGACCTGATAGAAGCCTGGGGACGGATTGCTGGCTGCGGAAGCTGCACCCCTCCCGTCGGAGCGCTGTCCGCCCGGAGCGGGATGCGCCGGCCATGCCTGGCCATCGGCAGAAAGGGGCGGCCATCATGGATGTCAGCTATGGGAATGTGCCCGAAGGGGCGGTCTGGGCAGGCATCGACACGCACGCAGACACCAACTGGCTCTCGGTCGTCGATGCGCGCGGAAGGGAGCTGCGCTCGGAGCAGCTGCCGGCGACGGCGGACGGCTGCAGGCAGGCTGCCGAAATCATTCTTGCCATGGGCGCACCGGTGTCGGTGGGCGTCGAATGCACCGGGTCGTATGGCGCAGGGATTGCCAGGGAGCTTTCCGCAAGGGGAATCCGCTGCTACGAGGTCGTCACTCCCGGCCGTCCCGGCCGTGGGCGCGGATGCAGCAAGGACGATGCCGCAGATGCGCTCAGGGCAGCGCTGCAGGCGCTCTCCGGAAGGGATCTTGCAGTCCCGAAGGCACGCAATGGATGGGTCGAGGGAGTGCGTGCGCTCTGCGTCGTGCGCGAGAGCCTCGTGAGGGCATGCACCTCCTATGCCAACCTCGGGATCGCCATCGTGCGGGAGGCGCCCGATCCGGTCAGGTCCGCCTTCGCAGGGCTGGGAGCAGCGGGCATAATGCGCAGGTGCGCCTCATCCGGCATGCCTGCCGGCTGCAGCGGCGTGGCAGGCGCTGTGATGCTTGCGCTCTGCAGGCTCAGCGAGGCATGGCTGCAGGCGAAGAAGTCGGCAGACGAGCTCGAGCGGCGCATAGCGGAGATGGTCAGGGCCGGCAATCCGGCCCTTTCGTCGATGTATGGATGCGGGCCGATTGCCGCAGCGGCCCTTGCGATCGCAGCCGGAGACAACCCGGAGCGCATGCACTCGGAGGCAGCCTTCGCAGCGCTCTGCGGCGTCTCGCCCCTCAGGGCATCGAGCGGAAAGACCAGGCGGCACAGGCTCAGCCGCGGAGGGGACAGGCGTGCGAACAGGGCGCTGCACGTGATCGCAATCCACAGGATGAGGACCGACCCGAGGACCATCGCCTATGCAGAGAGGAGGCGCAGGGAAGGCCTCTCCGACAGGGAGATACGCCGCTGCCTGAAGCGCTACATAGCGCGCGAAGCATACCGCTGCCTCATGCATCCCTTCGATCTGGGCGAGGCCAGTGCAGGCCCGGAGCTCAGGTATGAGAGGATCGCTGCCGGCGTGACGCAGAAGGCAGCAGCATCTGCTCTCGGCGTTACGGCCTCCACGCTCTGTGATCTCGAGCTGGGACACCACCAATTCAGGGAGCTTGCGCAGAGATACCGGCGCTGGATAGACGATGGATTCCCGATGGATCCCGATAAGGGCCCAAATGGGGATTGACACCAATAGAAGCATCAGGAGCGCACCAACCGCGAGATCAAGCGCCGCACGAAGGTCGTGCAGGTATTCCCCTCGGAGAGGTCGCTCCTGAGGCTCGCAGGCGCCGTCCTTGCAGAGCAGGACGAGATCTGGGCCGACAAGCGCTACTTCTCGGAGGAGAGGATGGCAGAGCTCTCGAAGGAGAGGAAGCCATCCCTCCCGCCCACGCCGGAGAGGCTGGCAGAGCTCAGGGAGACCGCGCGCAAGGCGATAGAGGCGAGCCTCGAGCTTGCGGACGGGATGGAGTCGGCATAGGATAGCGGCAGCAATTCCGGATCCAGGACGGCCTCCTCGTGCCAGACAGGAAGGGCCATTACACCAACATTGCCGACACTACCACGGTAGGCGACTTGCCCGTCTTCTCGTACTGCTCCCTTTTCGTCTCCAGGCACCTGTTGTAGACCCACCGGCAGCAGCCGAAGGTCCGCTCGATGAGGGCGCACTGGTCTGCGCTGGGATAGATGCGGTATTCGTAGGCCCTCTCCATCGCTAGACCCCCTTCTGGCTCTCGATGTACTGCTTCACGGCTGAGAGGGGCGCTCCGCCCACGGTGGAGACGAAGTAGCTGTTGGTCCAGAGGGACGGGAGCCTCTTCTTGAGCCAGGGGAACTCCTCGCGGAGGTCGTGGCTGGTCCTTCCCTTGATGCGCTTCACGGCCCTGTGGATGCCGAGCTGCGGGTCCACCTCCAGCAGCATGTGGACGTGGTCGGGCATGACCTCCATCTCGATTATCTCGAAGGAGAGCTCTTCGGCGACCTCGCGCGCTATCTCCTTGAGGCGCTCGTCCACGCCGTCCACGAGCACCCGACGGCGGTACTTCGGGCAGAAGACCACGTGGTACCTGCAGCTGTAGACGACGTTGTTGTTGCTCTTGCACTCCATGCAGGCATTATACCACATCGACCTGTCTATTGTCGCCTTCGGCGATGCGCGGCTTGGCCCCATGCCTGAAGGAAGAGGCTTGCGCCGCGGGTCTGGCCATCCCCTCGGCCTCTCCAACATCGCCCTTGCCGGCTTCGATTACATCATGGCTGCAGGCGGCATCGGACCTATGGTCGGCATGGCGCAGGGCCTGTGCATCACGCTGCGCACGAAGTCCAAGAAGGTCCGCGACCTCGCCCTTCCCTCCTTCATCTCCCAGGTCATGGGCGTCGGCGAGCCCCTCATGTACTCGATCCTGATCCCGCTCAGGAAGCCCTACGCGATCAACATCATCGGCGGTGCCATCGGCGGCGCCATCATCGGCGCTCTCAAGGGCAAGATCTACGTCTTCGGCGGATCTGGCCTCTTCGGCCTTGCGAACTACGTCGATCCTTCGGGCGATCCGACGAACTTCATCCACTGCCTGATCGGCATTCTCGTCGCAATGGTCGCTGTCTTCATCATCCAGTGGATTGCCTATGATTTCGATGCCGAGAAGAAGGTCATCGGAGAATAGAAAGCCTTGCAGAAGAGGCCGGCCAAGGCCGGCCTCTTATCTGAAAGAGAGAGTGTCTCATGCTCCAGCATCTTGCACCGAAAGACTTCGAGCCGGAAACCATCACGCTCGATGGCCGTACGCTCAGATACCGCTCATGCCGTGGCGTCCGCTACTGCGAGCGTCCCCAGGATCCGATACAGGTCCTCAACATCTTCGTTCCTGAAGCCTACTTCGAGGGTGGCAGCATCTCGGGCTACACGGCAGAGACCGCCCCCGTCTTCTGCCCGAGCACGGTCGGCGGCTACATGCCAGGACCAGCTGCAGAGCCAGGACCCGACCACTTCTTCCCGACGAACGCCGTCTTCGAGGCCCTTGCGCATGGCTACGTGATTGCAGGCATCGGCGTACGCGGAAGGACGACCGGCAGCACCTCCACGGAGTTCTTCATGGGAGGCTCCGTGGAGGCCAGGGAGGCCGCGGCCACCGGCAGGCTCTGCGGCCGCGCCCCTGCCTTCATCGCCGACCTCAAGGCGGGCATCCGGTACCTGCGCACCTATGCCCAGGATGTGCCAGGAGACCTCGGCCGTATCGTGACGAACGGCACCTCTGCCGGAGGCGCCCATTCAGCCCTTGCCGGCACCTCGGGCGACTCTTCCAACTACACTGACGAGCTCGAGTGCATCGGCGCTGTCATGGACGCCTCCGATGCTATCTTCGCTGCCAGCTGCTACTGCCCGATCCACAACCTCGATCATGCAGATATGGCATACGAGTGGCAGTTCAAAGGCATTGCCGACTGCCACTACACACATTTCAGGAAGCGCGATGGCAAGATCGTGAAGATCAGCGAGGATTCCGTCCTGACGGCGGAGCAGCAGGAGCTCTCCGAAGAGCTTGCCTGTGCCTTCCCGGCCTATGTCCGAAGCCTTGGCCTCACAGACAAGGACGGCACCTCCCTCACGCTTGCAGAGGACGGCACCGGCTCCTTCCTTGACTGGATCGAGCGCCAGCTCATTGCCTCGGCACAGCACGAGCTCGAGACCGGGGCAAACACGCAGAACCTTCCCCAGCTCATGACAGAAGGCTCTGCTCCTGAAGCGCTTTCCTGCCTCTCGATCGAAGACGGCACCGTGAAGGGCATCGACTGGCCTGCCTTCGTCCGCACGATCACCCGCATGAAGCCCTGCCCCGCCTTCGACGCCCTCGATCTCCATTCCCCCGAGAACGAGGAGTTCGGCACAGAGGACATCATCGCCCGCCACTTCACGGCATTCTCGCAGGAGCACACAGCAGTGCCGGCAGAGCTTGCGCCTGACAGGACGATACGGATGATGAACCCGCTCTCATATGTGAGCTCGCCTGGCTGCTGCACGCACTGGCGGATTCGCCATGGCTCCTATGACCGCGACACGTCGCTTGCCATTCCTGCCATCCTTGCGCTCTCGCTTGCGAATGCAGGCAAGGACGTCGACTTCCGCTATCCCTGGGGCCTTCCCCACAGCGGAGACTACGACCTACCCGAGCTCTTCAGCTGGATAGACGGGCTCTGCCTGAACGGACGCTAGACAAGATGCGGCCCCGGCTCAAAAACCGAGGCCGCTTCATGATGGTACGGTATGGAACATAATGTATGTGATGCCTGATGCGGGAAAGGACATGCGATGGACGTCTTCGACGAGATAGCGCTTCACAAGGACTCCCTCACGCCTGCTGAGCAGGCCGTGAGCCGCATCGTCCAGGAGCATCCCGATGCGATACTCGGATGCACGAGCAACGAGCTTGCCCGCCGCTTCGGCGTCTCCCAGAGCGCCGTCTCCCGCTTCTGCCAGAAGCTTGGCTTTGCCGGCTACGGAGAGTTCCGCATGGAGCTCCACAAGACATTGACGCTCAGGAGCTTCGGAGGCGATGCAGAGCCGGAAGACCGCATCTCCTGCTTGACCAGGCTCATGCAGGCAGTAAGCGATGCAGTAGGACCTGAGACCTTCGCTTCCTTCTATGGACGCATAGAGAAGGCCAGAAATGTCTATGTCTTCGGCGCCGGCCAGAGCAGCATCCCTGCCCGCATGCTTGCTGGCAGGCTCCTCGAGGATTCGATTCCCGCCCGCTATGTCGCGCTCGGCTACGAGACCGAAGTGCTCCACTGCATGTCGGACGCAGATGAAGTCGTCATCTTCTCTGCGAAGAACGATACGTTCAAGCAGCTCCTCACAACCGCAGCGACCGTCGAGGACGCACGGCGTCCGCATATCACGCTCATCGCGAATACGGCCAAGCACCCTGAGCGCAAGCATATGGACGAAGTGATCGTCCTTCCGACGTGGTCAGACCTGAAGCTTCCGCTCTATCTCGAGCCGCAGCATTCCATGATCTTCTTCTGCATGCTTGTAGGCGGTGCGCCGAAGAAGCGGTCCCAGCAGTCCTAGGCAGAAAAAGCCGGGCCCTGCTCCATGCTTGGAACAGGGCCCGAATATTGTGCGCTGCAGAATCTGCCTCTGAGCTAGGCAAGCGCCTCTTCGATGTCTGCGCCTGTGATGGCACCCTCACGCAGAATCTCTGGCTTCCCCTTTGTGCAGTCGACGATCGTCGAGGCAGCACCGATACGCGACACTCCCCCATCGACCACGAGATCTGCCAGCTCGAAGAGCCTGTCCTCAATCTCCGAAGCCTTTGTGGCAGCAGGGTTTCCATGCGTATTGGCGCTCGTCTGCGCAAGCGCGCCGACCTTCCTCACAAGCGCCCGCACAAGGCCTGAGTCCGGCACGCGCAGCGCCACCGTGCCGGTGCTCTGCTGCACATATTCAGGTGCCAGCCTGTCCGACGCACGCACGACAAGCGTGAGCGCCCCTGGCCAGTACTTCTGCGCAAGCGTATGTGCCCAGGCGGGCACGTCTCTTCCATACACGTCGAGGTCCCACTCATCTGCGATGAAGAGTGGAAGGGTCTGCGCGAGCGGACGCTCCTTGATCTCGAAGATGCGCCTGTGCGCCGGATTTCCTGCTGTCGCCCGGCAGCTGAGCCCATAGACCGAGTCGGTCGGAAGGACGCAGACCCCATCGTGCAGGAGCACTCCTGCAATAGCATCGATAGCGCTTTCCGCAGGCGCCATCTGGTCAGTTTGAAGCATCTTCTCCTCCATGGCCTATGCCTTCCTTCTTGCCACAAGCACGCGCGGACGGTGCGTCAAGTCCTCGCGCACCTCGGCTGAGGCCCAGCCGTCACGTGCGCGCACATAGGCAGCTGCGGTCTCGAGCGAATCCTCGAAGAGCTCGACGGCGAGCATGCCGCCCGGCAGAAGTGCATGCTCAGCCACGGGCACGATCCTTCTGAACACATCGAGGCCGTCAGCGCCTCCGTCGAGCGCGAGCCCTGGCTCGAAGCCGATGACCTCTTCGGGAAGCGTCGGCAGAACCGACGTCGGGATATAGGGCGGATTCGAGACAAGGACAGAGAATGTGCCCATGAGGGACTCATCGACACCTGAGGCGAGGTCTCCTTCGACGATATCCACATTGTCATTCAGATTGAGGGCATCCCTGTTGCGTGCGGCAAGGGCCAGCGCCTGCTTCGAGATGTCTGTCGTGACCACATGGGCGCCCGGGCGCTCCGAGGCGATGGAGAGGGCAATGCAGCCCGTGCCGCAGCCGATCTCGAGCACACGGGGACCTGCCGGCACCTTCACATGCTGCTGGAGCGGCAGGAGCTCTGCATCCTCTGCATGGAGCGGAGCGTCATCGCCGAGCTCGTCTGCATCCTTCGTCGATTCCTGGATCTTCTCTTCTGCTGCAGCACGGGCCTCCTGGGCCTTCTGGTCGCGCGCCTCGAGCTTCGGCTCGATATCGTCGAAGACATCTCCGCGCGCCATGGCCTCATCGACCCCTTCGAGCGCCGCATCGACGAGGATCTCCGTCTCAGGACGGGGAATCAGCACACCCTTCTCGCAGCGCAGGATGATGTGCCGAAACGGCATCTCTCCGGTCACGTACTGGAGTGGCTCTCCCCTGCTCCTCCTCAGCACCGCATCATGCATGAGAGCAAGCTCCGACTCGTCGAGCGGACGGTCGAAGCTGATATAGATCTCGACCCTCGAGAGGCCGGTCGCATTGCTGATGAGCCATTCGGCAGAAAGCCTTGGATGCTCGTCTCCCTTGCCCTCGAGATAGTCGGTGCACCACTTGAGCATGCGCCCGACAGTCCAGGCAGCGTCTCCCATCGCTTTTGCTCCTTCAGAAAGCAGGGCGCCCAAAGGCGCCCTGCACATGGCTTACGATTCAGATGAGGGCATCAGACGGTCTCTGCAAGCTTCTCTGCACGGTCTGCTGCCGCAAGAGCCTCGATGATCGATCCGAGCTGGTCGCCCTCGAGGACACCCGTGTACGTCGCATTGAAGCCGATGCGGTGGTCCGTCACGCGGTCCTGCGGCTGGTTATACGTGCGGATCTTCTCGGAGCGGTTGCCGTGGCCAATCTGCGAGAGGCGCTCTGCGCCCTGCTCTGCCTGCTGCTTCTCGAGCTCCATCTCATAGAGGCGGGCACGCAGCATCTGCATGCAGACGGCACGGTTCTGGATCTGGGAGCGCTGGTCCTGAGACTGCACGACCGTGTTCGTCGGCAGGTGCGTGATGCGCACGGCGGAATACGTCGTGTTGACGCCCTGGCCGCCCGGGCCGGAGGCGCAGTACGTATCGATGCGGAGATCCTCGTCCTTGATATCGATATCGATCTCGTCTGCCTCGGGCAGGACGGCGACCGTCGCTGTCGAGGTCTGGATGCGCCCCTGGCTCTCCGTCTTCGGCACGCGCTGCACGCGGTGCACGCCGCTCTCGTACTTCATGACGGAATAGACCTTGTCGCCCGTGACCTTGAACTCGATGGTCTTGAAGCCACCAGCCTCGCCGGGGCTCGAAGAGAGCACCTCGATCTTCCACTTGCGGGTCTGGGCAAAGCGCTGGTACATCTGGAAGAGGTCGCCTGCGAAGATGGCAGCCTCGTCACCGCCGACGCCGGCGCGGATCTCGACGATCGTATTCTTCTCGTCGTTCGGATCGCCCGGAATCAGCATGATCTTGATCTCGTCCTCGAGCTTCGGCAGGCGCTCCTCGTTCGAGGAGATATCCTCCTGAAGCATTGCCTTGTCATCCGGGTCGGACGTCTCCTTGAGCATCTCCTTGGCCGTCTCGATGTCCTCGAGCGCCTGGAGATACTCGCGCGCCTTTGCGACGAGCTCTGCCTGGTCGGCATGCTCCTTTGCGAGGCGGGCATATTCTTTCGGGTCTGCGATGACTGCCGGGTCTCCGAGCTTCTGCTCGAGCTCCTCGTAGGCAGCCACCAGCTTCTTCAGCTTCTCTGGCATGGCTGTGCTCCTTGCATATGATGCCGCATGGCGCGGCCGTGGCTTTTCCATCCATAAGGGTACCACCGAAGGGGCACTTCCATGCGCCTTGCGGATGGCTCCACCTGCCGCACAAGGATGCGGCAGGTGCATATTCAATTGCTAGTAGCAGAAGCCGACGACGACGCCGAGTTCCTGGGTCGCATTGTCGACCGCGTAGGGGCCGGAGACCGTGCTCACAGCACGGAAGTGGTCAGAGGAGGACGGAGACGAGGTCCTCGTCCACCAGGTGTTCGCATCGGTGCCGATGCCGGACTTTGCCTCGACCTCGGAAGCCGTGCCGAAGCCGCCCGTGACGCCCGACTCGGAGAAGACGGCATACTGCGTGCCTTCAGACCCGAGGATCGTGTTGTAGTTCGACGTGTAGCTCGACTCCCAGTTCCAGTTCACCGTGCCATAGACCTCGACGAAGGACGGAATCCACAGCGAGTCTTCTGTTGCCGTGACCGCAGCCGTGTTCACGGTGTAGCCCGTGTTGTTCGTCATCTTCTCGACCGGCACGATGTAGGTGGCAAGCTCATCCGGCAGAAGATCCATAGCATCGGAGGAGAGCCAGGAACGGAGCGCGGAGCTCTCCCAGCCGCCCTGGTCGGTCGCCGTCGTATTCATCGCATGCGTGAGCGAGCTTCCGGAAAGCAGGAATGTTATGCCAGCCTTTCCGCCGTCTGCCATATCGTCCGTATAGATGTCAGCGACACGGAGCTCGGCTGTCGTGCCATCCGTGAGCGTGATTTCGTTTGCCTCGGTCGTGACCGTGCCATCCTCGTTGCAGATGCCATACTGCTCGGCAACAGAGAGCGCCTCATCGCGCGAGGACGTCTTCTCGATTGCCTGGGCGATGCCCGCAAGCTCGGAGGCGCTGTACTCGCTGAAGCTCTTGGCAGAAGAGGGCAGTGCGGCCTGGGGCTCAGGCGACGTCTCCTCTGTCGTGGCAGCCTGCTCCGAGGCGGTTTCCTCGGTCGTCTCGCTTGTGCCCGAAAGGGCACCCGAGTGCACGAAGGCGGCAATCGCCACGACCGCGCAGACGCAGAGCACTGCAATGGCTACAGGCATCGCATGCGGTGCATGCTTCTCCTCCTGCTTCGCGCTGCGGCTGCGCACCACCGGTGCTGGCGGCAGGACGCCCGTCTTCTCCGTATCCGGCTCCTGCACGGCAGCAGCCGTCCTCTCGTCCTCGAGTGCCTCGTCCATTCCATTGAGGCTGTCCCAGGAGACGTAGCCGTCAATCGGATGCAGCTGGTCTTCGGATGCCTCCATGCGGCGGACTCCGGCATGGAGATGCCTATGCGGGGCCGCGACAGGAGAGAGCGGTACAGGCGAGGAGACAGTCTCGTTCTCGTCTGTGGCATCCTCTTCGCTCACCGGTGCTGCTTCGGGGATGTCTGCCACATCGTGCGAGGCAAGCTCCTCGTCCATTCCATCGGTCAGGACCTCGGTCCTGTCTGCCTCATCGGAAAGCGCGCCGATCCTCTGCTCGAGCGCCTCCTCGTCAGCTTCCGAGAGCTCAGGCTCTTTCGCAGGTGCACCCTTTGCATCGAGACGCGGAAGGGCTCCCGTCGGCTCGTCGTCCCAGTCGTCTTCATCCTCTTCGGCTAGAGGCTCAGGTACAGGCTCGCTTGCGGGCTCTGCCATCTCGCCGAGCTCTTCGGAAGCAGCTGCCGGCGCTTCGGCTTCAGCGGACGGAGCAGCAGGGGCAGCCTCTTCTGATGCCACAGGCTCTTCTGCGGGCGCTTCCTCGACAGCCGTCTCCTGAGCAGGAGCCTCTTCGGCAGCCTCTTCTGCCGCAGGGGCTTCCTTGCCTTCAGGCACATGGATATGGATGCGGGCCACCTGGGGTCCGCGCTGGACCGTCACCTTCCTGCTGCCAGCCTGCGTCTTCCCACTCTCCTCAGAGGCAGGAGCTTCCTCTTCTGCAGGCTCGGGCTCTGCCTCAGGCTCCTCCTTTGCGCCAGCCAGGAATGAGGGGACCGAGCCCTCTTCGGCGGCATCGGCTGCAATGTCCGCTGCCACGTCGCGCGGCAGGACCTGTGTCGCTTCCGATGCGATATCTGCTGCCACCTCATGGGGCAGCACGGTCGTCCTGTCTGCATCAGGCGCCACTATCGCAGAGGCACCGCCGGGAATCACATGCGTCTCGTCGAGAGAGCCGAGCGCGGCCGTCTTTCCTGGCGCATTGATATGCTTCGTGCCCTTGACCCTCATGCCGCATTCAGGGCAGAATTTCATGCCTTCCTGAAGCTCATAGCCGCAATTGCTGCACTTCATGCGTCACCTTTCACCGCGTGTTCTGTATGAACCGATGATACCTTGTGCATGCGCTTGGCGCATGCGGAAGGCCAAGTCTTGGGTATGTCTGCACACCGGACAGGGAAGATTCTACCCGTACCGCTGAAAGAAGGATGGACCATGGCTGAAGATGAAGGGGCAAGCGGACCGCGTCTGCGCTCCTATGAGCCCCCTGAGATAGAGATTGTCGTGCCCCAGGCAGGAGAGATGGATGTGCTTGCGGCGGCAGAGGCCTATCTCTCCTCTTCGGGAGCACATCTCCCGGATCTCACCGACGAGTGGGTCAGGAGCCACGCAGGTACGCTCCATGTGCCAGAGGGCACAGGAGCCAGAGGCTGGCTTGCAAAGCTCAAAGAGCAGCTCGTACAGGCACAGCACGATCAGGCGCTTGCAGAGAAGCCCGCCCGCTGCGCCCAGGCGCTGGCAGAAAGGCTCATCGAGCCTCCTGTTGACATGACGGTCGAGCACGTAAGGCTCGGGCTTCTCCAGAGCCTTGCTGCCGAGCGCACGCATGACCCCAGAGGCTTCGAGGGGAGATTGAAGCTCCAGAAGGTTGCCTCAGCCGAAGAGCTTGCAGCGCAGCTCGCCCCGCAGGTGGCCGCACAGGCTTCTGCGCTCGATGCCTGGGGCGCACACGAAAGCATAGAGGTCACCGAGGCAGAGCTTCCGCGCTATCTGCGCATGGCACCCATGCAGGCCAAGACACGCATCCAGCAGGCAAGGCATGACGGGAGCTATCCTGTCCTTCTCAGAGATGCCCGGCGCAACAAGTGCGCGCTTCTGCTTGCAGAGCGCTGCCAATGCCATCTTGTCCCTGAGTCAGAGGCTTCAGCCAAGGCGCGCTGGCAAAGCTACGAGACACATCCTGCCTTTGCCCATATCGACCTTGAACACGAACGTCAGCGCCTCTTCCCCGAGACATGAAAAGAGGCCCTTCGAGAGATCCATGAGGGGTCAGGGACGAAAGAAAAGCTCCCGCTGTCTGTAGCGAGGCGCGAGAGAACACAGAAGGCGGATCTTCCGCTACGGCACCTCAACCTGGCAGATTGCGACGTGAAGGCCATCTCCTCATCCATCCTCCCCATGCTCCACGGCGAGTGGAAAGGCCTCATGGCCGCAGAGAAGCACGTCTGAAGAGTCCCGCAGCGCCATATCGGGCACCGAAAGCCAAAAGTCCGGTACTGTGCTGCCGGTCACCTGAAACCCTCTGCGACACCACAGCCGGTAGTGGGCGGTAGCGAGCGATAGTAAGGCGCATGCAGCGAACTCGAAGAGGAATCGCCATCTACCAATCCTTTTGGAGTACAGCATGCAAGGGCTCAGCCTCAAAGCTCTCTCCACGCGGTAGTGAGCGATACTAAAGAAGAGGGCCCGGTTTCCCGGGCTCCTTCCTCCATCTGCCTCAGTCAGAGCTGCTCTGCAGCGGGTGCCTCTGCGGCGTTCGTTGCCTCGGCAGCTGCAGTCTCTGCAGCCTCCTTGGCAGGCTCTCCCGCAAGTGCGTGAGGATCTACGACTTCCTGCGTTACGCGGGGAAATCATAGGCACCTAGAAAATGGAAGTCCCCTGGCCTTCACCTGCAGTCCGCGTGACAGCACGCGAACCTAGGTCCAGCCAGGGGACATACTCCCAAGCTTGGCGGCTCTCGCCGCTCCGTCACATCATAGCAGCTCCTCGAAGGCCTCCAAGCCCCAAGACCTCACGCATCATCCAGTACTTGTCGGCCCGTCAATCGTGCACGGGCCCTCAGCATGAAAGGAGGGAGCCCGGACATTCCGGACTCCCTCCTCCATCTGCTCTCAGTCAGATCTACTCTGCAGCGGGTGCCTCTGCGGCGTTCGTTGCCTCGGCAGCTGCGGTCTCTGCAGCCTCCTTGGCAGCCTCTGCTGCAGCCTGAGCCTCGGCCTTCTTTGCGTACTCTGCAGCACGCTTTGCCTTCTCGGCAGCCTTGGCCTCCTTTGCAGCCTTGCGGGCAGCCTCCTGCTCGGCAGCCTTTGCAGCCTTGGCAGCCTTGGCGGCCTTTGCAGCCTCGAGGCGTGCAGCTGCTGCTCCGCCGAACTTGTCGGAGAAGCGCTGGACACGTCCGCCGGTGTCGACGAGCTTCTGCTGGCCCGTGTAGAACGGGTGGCATTTGTCGCACAGATCGACGACGATCTCGCTCTTCGTGGAGCGGGTCTTGAACGTGTTGCCGCAGGTGCAGCGAACGGTGCACTCCACATACTGAGGATGAATACCTTGCTTCATGGCAGGACTCCTTTGGTAGGTCTGGTTTCCGACCAGACGAGGGGCTATGGCCCTGATTGTATCCAGGGCTCGCAAGTTAAACATAGTACGCTTTTTCGCGCCTGATGTGCAAGCATTCGCGCAGAATATGGAGACACTGAGGTGCGCATCTGCGATACTGATGAGCTGAAATGTGGCAGGAGAGAAAGGTCGCGCATGTTTCTCGCGGTCGATGTAGGCAATACCCAGACGACGCTTGCGCTCTATGGCACGGGCGGCGAGCATGTGCATGGCTGGCGGCTGAAGACTGACCGCACCGACACGGCAGACGAGCTTCTGGCAAAGCTCCATGCCTTCTTCGCTGCAGCAGGCCTCGGCGCCACCGCAATCGATGCGGCAGGCATTTCCTGCGTCGTGCCGACGCTTGCCCGCGCCTGGAGAAAGGTCTTCCTGATCCTGACCGGGCAAGAGCCCCTGATCGTCTCTGCCAAAGACGTGCCCGATCTCGAGATCTCCATGCCCTACCCCGAGACGATCGGTGCAGACCGCCTCTGCAACGCCGTCGCAGCCAAGGAGCGCTACGGCTCTCCTGCCATCGTCGTGGACTTCGGCACTGCGACGAACATCGACGTCGTGGACAAGGATGGTGCCTTCGTGGGTGGCGCCATCGCTCCCGGCCTCATGCTCTCGGCCGCGGCGCTCTTCGAACGTGCCGCGAAGCTGGCAAGCATCCCGATCGAGGCGCCCGAGCATGCCCTCGGCAAGGATACGGCAGGCGCGCTCCAGTCAGGCCTCGTCGTCGGCACCGCCGCTATGGCAGAAGGACTCGTCGCACGCATCAAGCGCGAGATCGCAGCCCCTTCAGCTCCCGTCATCGCCACGGGTGGCTTGGCGCGCACCGTGAGCGAGGCGACCGACCTCTTCTGCGCAATCGACCTCGACCTGACGCTTCGGGGCGTCTACCTGATCTGGCACGGCGCGCAGGAGCGGCACTCCTAGCCCCGAATCTGGGACTCTGCAGCAGCGAACTCGAGCTCAGACCCGTCCTCGAGCACGACCGTGGCCCTGCCCCAGATATCGATGCCGGCAAAGCGGCCCTGGGCACGCACGCGTCCGTTCGGATACACGACATCGACGGTCTCGCCCATGAGGTGGACGCGGTCGAAGTAGCGGTCGAGCACTGGCGCCATGGGTCCTGCTCCGTTCGACTGCAGGCCCTCCTCCCAGACGCGGCACTCAGCAAGCAGCGCCTCGCGCACGATCTCTGCCAAGGCAGACGCCTGGGGAAGCGCGCCGCCGAATGCTCCTTCGAGCGCAGGCACGGATTCGTCGGCTGAGGCAGCCGTCAGCGTGACCGTTGCGGCACAGAACATGCCGGCATCTCCATATCCTGCCTTCGCGCGCACACGCCCTACCGTCGCGCCTTCGAAGACCACCGTATCTGGCCAGCCGACAGAAAGGCCCTGCGCTCCTGCGCTCTCGAGCCCTTCGACGACACCCAGGGCAGAGACCGCAGGCAGGCTCTCGTAGTACGGCATCGGAATCTTCGGCGCAAGCACGACCGAGACGCAGAGAAGCGACGTACCCTTCTCCTCCGCGACCGCGAAGAAGGCGGTTCCTGCAGGAGCGCCTGCACGCCCTGCCTCCTCTGCCTTCGCCTGTGCCTCCTCGAAGGAGCCGGTCCCGGAAAGCGGCATCTCTTCCATCTTTTATGCCTCCCAGAGGATGCGGCCGAGCTCGCGGCGGACATGCCCCACGCGCTCTTCAGGCGGCAGCACCTCGACGCCGGAGTGCGCCAGGAAGCGCACGGGGTCGTGGAGCAGATCTTCCATCGGCACGAGCACGTAGTCACGCTCGCCGAGCCCCTTATGCGGAAGCGTCAGCTTGTTGCCGGCATGGGTCTCCCCCTCATACCACGCAAGGTCGCAGTCGATGGTCCTGGGACCCATCGATCCGTCTTCCGGACGTGTGCGTCCGAGCTCCTGCTCGACCTTCATGAGGGCATCGAGGAGCACGAGCGGCGCAAGCTCCGTCCTGATCTCTGCCACGGCATTCGCGACCTCATCCTTGAGCCCATAGGCAGGATCGGTCTCGTAGGCATGGCTCACATTCACGACGCAGGTGAGCGGGATCTCGTCGATCAGGCGGCAGGCATGGCCCATGGTATCGAGCCGCTCGTCCACATCTCCCATATCCGTGCCGAGCGAGATGAAGGCCTGGCGTGCATCCGGGTGGCGCACAGCCCAGAAGGCATCGACGGCCTGTGCGACCTCGGGCACGTTGTGGACACGCAGAAGACGGCAGCCGCCTTCGACCGCACCCAGGCAGATGCCGATTGTCGCAGCATCGCGCTTGTCTGCTTCCGTGACGCCCGAGACGGCACCGACGAAGCGCTTGCGTGACGGTGCGCAGAGATAGGCATAGCCCATGCTCACCATCTTCGGCGTCGCACGCTGAATCACGACATCCTCGTCGGCAAACTTGTCAAAGCCAGGACCCGGATCGATGCAGATCCTGTCATGCGCGATGCCGGCACGCATGAGCTTCCTTGCCTGGTCGCCCAGAAAGCCCATGACCTGACGCATGATCTGCGCCTCTTCGGGAAGCGTGAAGCGCCTGGCCGAAGGAACGCGGCGTGCCACGGGGCGGTTCGGCCTGTTCACGTCGAGCTCGACAGAGCGCCTCGTCGCATGGGTGCCGAGGCCTTCCTTGTTCCAGTACATGACAATGAGGCCGCAGTCGCTCTCGGAAGCGACACGCACCATCTCCGGGTCCGTGAAGCCGGTGACATCGTTCAGGATCGATGCTCCTGCCTCGAGCACGGCCTCTGCGACCTGCGGATGGTAGGTATCGACCGAGACGATGGCGCCAGCATCGGCCAAGGCACGCACGACCGGAAGGATGCGTGCGAGCTCGGTCTCGGGATCGACCGGTGTCGCTCCCGGGCGCGTGGACTCGCCGCCGACGTCGATGATGTCAGCGCCGCCGTCGAGCATCTTGAGGCCATAGGCAATCGCAGAGTCGGCGTCGGCGTGCTTGCCGCCGTCGCTGAACGAGTCAGGGGTCACATTGAGGATGCCCATGATGTGCGGCCGCGCCAGCGAGATCTCATGTCCCGCACAGTGCCACGTGGCATAGTTCTCTCTGAGCATGATCGGTCCTTCCATGCCGCAAGGGCAGCAGAATCTGTAGATGGATGGTTTCGATTGTAGCCGTCGCGCGCACCTTGTGCCGCTGAAGGCCGTACCTGTGCGTTCTTCGAAACCTTAGAAGTCGAATGTCTTTGCGATATCACAGGCGCAGATAAGGTCTGCAGCGCTGTCGCGCGGCCCCGTCTCGAGGTTGCAGACGACAAGCGTGTCACCCTGGAAGTAGTCCACCAGCCCCGCCGCCGGATAGACGACAAGCGACGTGCCGCCGATGATCAGGACGTCTGCCTTCTGGATCGCCTTCACGGCACCGATCAGGTTCTCCTCTTTGAGACTCTCCTCGTAGAGCACGACATCGGGCTTCACATCACCTCCGCACTTCGGGCACTTCGGCACGCCTTCCGTATCCAGGATCCACTCCTCGGAGTAGACTGCTCCGCACTTCTGGCAGATATTCCGGTGCGTCGAGCCGTGGAGCTCTATCACATGCCTGGAGCCTGCTGCCTGGTGGAGCCCATCGATGTTCTGCGTGATCACGCAGTCGAGCTTTCCTTCTTGCTCGAGCTCGGCAAGCTTCCTGTGGCACTGGTTCGGCTTGGCCGAAGGCACGCACATGACATGGCGATAGAAGTCGAAGAACTCCTCCCTGTGCGTCATATAGAAGCTGTGCGAGAGCATCTCCTCGGGCGGATACTTGTAGCCACGCTGGTTGTAGAGGCCATTCGGGCTCCTGAAGTCAGGAATGCCGCTTGCCGTGGAGACGCCAGCACCTCCGAAGAAGACCGCATGGTGTGCCTTCTCCATCACCTTCTTCATCGCAGCCTGCGCATCGGCCGGATTGGTAAGATATTCTCCCATAGCACCTCATCCCTTCTCGCATGCCACAGTGCTCATGAGCGCTGTTCCAGAAAGGTCGCAGTCATGGAGACAGCTGCACATGAGCGCCACGTGAGCGATTGCGCCCTCCTCTTCGAAGGAGGAGGCTACCGAGCCAGTTATACCGCAGGCTTTGCCAATGTGCTTCTGGAGCACGGCGTATCGTTCGATTTCATCTGCGGCGTGAGCGCAGGAGCAAGCCATACGGTCGATTTCGTCTCGGGAGACCAGGAGCGCGTGAAGAACGCCTTCATCGTGCTCGCCGACAGGCGGCCCGAGGCAGGAGGCGTGCGTTCGTTCCTGACGGGGCACGGCTACTTCAATGCGTGGTACGACTACATCGGCTGCGTCGACGATGGCTATCTGCCCTTCGACTACGAGACGTTTGCGAAAAACCCGACACCTATTGCGATCCAGTGCTTCGAAGGCGACACGGGACGCACGCTTGTCTGGACGAAGGACGATATGCCCGATGTCCATGAGCTCATGAGGAAAGTCTGGTCAAGCTCGACGCTTCCCGGCATGATGGAGCCGCAGGTATTGGGCGGCCACAAGCTCTTTGACGGCGGCATAGGAGACGGTGCCGGCATCCCGCTCCACCTGGTCCGCGAGCACGGCTTCAAGCGCCTCATGGTCATTGCGACCCGTCCCAAGGGCTACCGCAAGAAGGAGCCGACACCTCTGATGCGCCGCGTCTACCACAGGATCGCAAAGGGAGACGAAGCCTTGGAGCAGGCGCTCCAGACAAGGAACGAGCGCTACAACGAGAGCCTGGATGAGCTTGACCGGCTGGAAGAGGAAGGATGCGCCCTTGTCGTCCGGCCACGCGTCATGCCGGTGAAGTCCACGACGATCGACCGCCCGAAGCTCGAGGATGCCTATGCACAGGGACATGCCCAGGGAGTCGAGGAGTGGCCCCGGTGGGAGCAGTGGCTCTTTGGCTGAGGCCTGAGATACGCTAGTCTTGAAGCATCATTTCCAACCAGCAAGGAGCATCCTATGGGTGATACACATACGCAGAAGTTCATCTCCTGGAATGTGAACGGCCTGCGCGCCGTCCTCAAGAAGGAGCCAAGCTTCCAGGAGATATTCGATGTGCTCGACGCCGACATCTTCGCGATCCAGGAGACGAAGCTCCAGGAGGGCCAGGTCGAGCTCGACCTTCCCGGCTATACGCAGACCTGGAGCTATGCCGCACGCAAGGGCTATTCCGGCACGGCGGTCTTCAGCCGCGAGGAGCCAATCCAGGTTGTCCGCGAGATCGGCTCGCCTGTCGCCGAGGACGAAGGCCGCGTCTGTGCCCTCGAATTTCCGAAATTCTGGTTCGTCTGCGTCTATACGCCGAACTCGAAGCAGGGGCTTGCCCGCATCGACGAGCGCATGGAGTGGGACCGTGCCTACACGGACTTCCTGGCAAAGCTTGCAAAGGACAAGCCGGTCGTCACCTGCGGCGACTTCAATGTTGCCCACGAGGAGATCGACCTCAAGAACCCTGACACAAACCACGAGAATGCAGGATTTTCCGACCAGGAGCGCGAGGGCTTCACGAAGCTCCTCGCTGCCGGCTTCCACGATGTCTTCCGCGAGGCAAACCCGACGCTCGAGGGTGCCTATACGTGGTGGAGCTACCGCATGCGTGCCCGTGCCCGTGGCATCGGCTGGCGCATCGACTACTTCCTCGTGAGCGACGGCGCAGAGGACCGCGTCCAGGGCGCAAAGATCCATGATGAGATCATGGGATCGGACCACTGCCCGATCGAGCTCGATATCGCGCTTTAGAGCAGAACACGCAGCTACAAGAAGAGACCGGGGTGACCCGGCCTCTTCTTTCATCTAGTCGATCTGGATATCTGCGACGTTAGCGACTCTCAGCGCCTTCAGGAACGCATCCTTCGAGCGCGTGGCCACAAGCTCTTCGGGGAAGTGGATCTCTTCGAGCATCGAGCGGGCAGCATCGAGATGGCCGATGTCTGTCGCGATATGGGCATCCGTGCTCACGGCAATCTGGACGCCGAGCTCGGCCGCACGTTCGGCAATCTTCCGGCACTTCTTGCTGATCTTGCCCGACGGGGAGATATCGAGGCTGTGCTCGTTGATCTCGACCATCTTGTGGAGGCGTGCCGCCTCCACAAGCACAGGGTCGAGCTCGAACTTCAGGCCTGAGCGGCCGATATGCCCCAGGATGGCGACCTTCGGGTCCTGCAATGCCTTGATGTACATCTCCGAGACCTGCACCGGATCGGCGCCATCTGCAAATGCCTTCCCATGCACCGAAGCGATTGCATAGTCGATGCCGCGGAAGACCATATCCTTCAGGCTCCGCTTCTTCTGGTACGGCATGTCCGCGATGCCTGCGGGCACGTCGATATCCCAGCCGAAGAGGTGCCCGTCCATATCCACGATATCGGCCTCGCAGCCGCGAAGGACGACTACGCCGTCCCAGATGCGCGGCCAGACCGAGAGATTGACGAAGAACTGGAAGTTGCGCAGGTCCTGCTCCGTGAAGAGCATCGAGGAGAAGTGGTCGGTCGAGCCCAGGAGCTCGAGACCCTGGGCCTTCGCTGCTGTCACGTTCTCCTGGATCGTCGAGTAGGCGTGGCGGGAGAAGAGCGTATGGGTATGGACATCTGAGGCCAGATTCATGGGACACACCTTCTGAAGCTGAAATCGTCTTTTTCATGCCCATCGTAGCGGCAAGGAGGCAGGCACCGCATGGGTGCCTGCCCCCTCTCACGCTATGCCCATATTTTTAGGAGCGCTTCTGGCGTGCCCTCAGACGTGCTTCGGCAAGCTCTGCCTCGGCTTCCGCCGCCTCGGCCCGGGCCCTGGCAGCACGCGCCTTGGCCTCGGCCGCAGCAAGCGCGAGGTCGTCGTCAGTGGCCTCGACGGTCTCTTTGACCGTGACTTCCTCTCCTGCCTCCGCACGTCTCACGTTCTTGTGGGCCCAGAGGTTCATGGCCTCAAGGTTCTGGACGGCGTTCAGGCTCTTCACGCGCGGCACGAACTGCGGGCAGTGCCTGCCGCCCTCTGCGGCATCAGCACCTGACCCTTCTGGTGCCAGGCACACGGCCTTCGAGCGGAGAAAGCCCGGCTTCTCTGTCGAGAGCGCGCACTCCTCGCAGCTCCTTTTCTTCTTTGTCATTACTGGTACAGCTCCTTGAGCTTCTTCCAGGCAGGCATGGAGTTCACAATCGTGTCGTAGCTCACGCAGTAGCCGACGCGCACCCAGCCGTGGCAGCCGAAGGAATCGGACGGCACCGGCAGGAGCTCGAGCGACTTTGCCTTCTCGAAGAACGCGTTCTCGTCCGGCTCGAGCGACTTCACCCAGAGATAGAAGGCGCCTTCCGGCTCGATGTACTCATAGCCAAGCGCAGAGAGGCCCTCGGTCAGAGCCTTCCTGTTCCTCTCGTAGGCGGCGACATCGGACGGCACATCGACGCAGTCTGCAAGCACACGCTGGAAGAGCGCAGGTGCGCAGACAAAGCCCATGGAGCGGCCAGCGCCAGCAACGGCCGGAATCAGCCTGTCGTGGTTCGGATTCGTGTCAGGCACAAGCACCCAGCCAATGCGCTCGCCCGGAAGCGAGAGGCTCTTCGAGTAGGAGTAGCAGACGACCGTGTTCGGGTAGATCGAGGGCACCCAGGGCACCTCGGCGCCGAAGACGATCTTGCGGTACGGCTCGTCGGAGACAAGGCAGATGTCCTGGCCAGCCTCGGAGAGAACCTTGGCCAGCTTCTCGAGCGTCTCACGCGAATAGACCGTGCCGATCGGGTTGTTCGGAGAGTTGATGACAACAGCCTTCGTGCGGGGCGTGATGGCAGCACGCACGGCGTCGCAGTCGATCTGGAAGGTTGTGGGGTCTGCCATGACCTCGACGCAGGTGGCACCTGCGGCCTCGATGAAGACCTTGTACTCCGGGAAGTAGGGAGCGATAACGATAATCTCGTCGCCCGGGTTCGCGATTGCGTGGAAGGTGATCGTGAGCGATGCTGCAGCGCCACAGGTGAGGTAGAGGTCTCCACCCTTGTAGGAGGTGCCGTACTCCTTGTTGAGGTGCTCTGCCACGGCGTCACGCACGAAGGGAAGGCCTGCTGCCGGCGTATAGGAGTGGAGGGCGACCGGATCGAGCTCGAGCGACTTCTCGATGGATTCCTTTACCTCCGCAGGAGCCGGCACGGAAGGATTGCCGAGCGAGAAGTCATAGACCTTGTCTGCCCCGATCTCTGCCTTGCGGCGCGAGCCGTAGGCGGCAATCTCGCGAATCGATGACTTGGATGCACCCAGGCCATAGCTCGTCTCGTTGATATCCATGCTTCCTCGCTTTCTGCCTCCGGCAAACCGAGAGGCTCAGTCCTCCGTATGGCCTGCCTCCTCGGCAGCCTCTTCTTCCTTCTTCTGCTCCTCAGGATGGGACGCCAGGTACTCGTCCCACTTGTCATCGAGAAGCGCTTCCACAGCCTCGCCCTCGACGGTCTCGCGCTCCAGGAGCACCTGCTCCATGAGCTTCAGCTGGTCCTTGCGCTCGGAGAGGACGTTCTGTGCACGCATATGCGCCTCGCGCATGATGCGCTCGACCTCGTCGTCGATCCTCTTTGCCGTCTCAGCCGAGTAGTCCTGATGGTTTGCATAGTCGCGGCCCAGGAACACCTGGTGCTGCGCCTCGCCGAAGACCTGCGTGCCGAGCTCCTCGCTCATGCCGTAACGGGTGACCATCTCGCGGGCCATCTTCGTCGCGCGCTCGAGGTCGTTCGAAGCGCCCGTCGTGATGTCGCCGCAGCAGAGCTCCTCTGCCGTGCGGCCTGCCAGAAGGACGGCAATCTGGTCGAGCATGCCATTCTTCGTCTCGAGGTAGTGGTCCTCGGTCGGAAGCTGGAGCGTGTAGCCAAGAGCTTGCCCCCTGCTGATGATCGAGATCTTGTGGACAGGATCGGAGTTCTCGAGCACATGTCCCACGAGGGCGTGTCCGGACTCGTGGAAGGCGATCGTCTTCCTCTCCCCTTCTGTCATGACGCGGGTCTTGCGCTCGGGGCCGGCAATCGTGCGCTCCATGGCCTCCTCGATCTCTGCCTGCGAGATCGTGTCCTTGTTCCTTCTGGCCGAGAGGAGCGCTGCCTCGTTCATGAGGTTCGCGAGGTCGGCACCGGTGAAGCCTGGCGTGAGCTTTGCAAGCTTCGCGAAGTCGATGGACTCGTCGATCGGCTTGCCCTTTGCATGGACCTTCAAGATCTGTTCGCGTCCACGCACATCCGGCCTGTCGACCGTGACCTGGCGGTCGAAGCGGCCCGGACGCAGCAGTGCCGGATCGAGGATGTCCGGCCTGTTCGTGGCAGCGATGAGGATGACAGCCTCGTTCTCCTCGAAGCCGTCCATCTCGACGAGAAGCTGGTTCAGCGTCTGCTCGCGTTCGTCGTGTCCGCCGCCCAATCCAGCGCCACGCTGGCGACCCACGGCGTCGATCTCATCGATGAAGATGATCGAGGGAGAGGCTTCCTTTGCCTGCTTGAAGAGGTCGCGCACACGGCTTGCGCCGACGCCGACAAACATCTCGACGAAGTCGGAGCCAGAGATCGAGAAGAAGGGCACGCCTGCCTCGCCGGCAACGGCCTTCGCGAGGAGCGTCTTGCCCGTGCCCGGAGGGCCGACCAGAAGGACGCCGCGAGGGATCCTTGCACCCATCCTGTGGTAGCGGTCAGGATCCTTCAGGAAGTCGCGGATCTCCTTCAGCTCCTCCACGGCCTCATCGATGCCGGCGACATCCTTGAACTTGACCTTCGGGCGCGTCTCCTCGGTCGTCTTTGCCTTCGTGCGGCCGAACGACATCGCCTGGTTGTTCTGTCCCTGCATCTGGTTCATGAAGTAGATCATGACCGCGACGATCAGTATGGTGGGAACGACTGAGATGAGGATCGTCTCGAGCCAGTCATCCGTGCTCGTGTTCACATCGAACTTGACCTCGGCATGGTCCTGCATGAGGTCGTCGAGGTTGTCCGTGCCGACATAGGTCGAGCTGTAGTGCTCGAGCTTGCTGTCATTGCCGACATCGCTCTTGTGCTCCCAATACGTGCCTGAGAGGGTGCCGTTCTTCGTGGCGTAGGTCGCCGTATCGACACGCCCGTCCTGGACCGCAGCCACGAACTCGCTTGTGGTCAGGCTCTTCGTCTGCGGGGCGCCGAAGCTGCCGCCCATGTTCACAATCAGATAGACAATCAGGGCAATGATGATGAGGAGGGAGATGATGGAAGCGCGGCGGGTCGTGGTCCCGTCGAGCTTGTCGGGGTCGAGTCCCCGCTTCGGGTCTTTCTTGTCAGGCACGAATCGCTCCTTAAAGGCAGGGTCGAGCCGCCTGCGGAGGCAGGCGGCTCAAAAAGATCAGCTATAGACTTCAGGCTTCAGCACGCCGATGTAGGGCAGGTTGCGATAGCGCTCGGCGTAATCGAGGCCATATCCGACGATGAACTCGTTCGGGACATGCGTTCCGACGTAGTCAGGCTCGACGGCCGGGACATGGTCGGGGATATCCTTGACGGCAAAGGCGGCAATGCGGACCGACTTGGGATTGCGTGCCTTGAAGAGGTCGATCAGGTACGAAAGCGTGAGGCCCGAGTCGAGGATGTCTTCTGCGATCAGGACGTCTCTGCCCTCGAGCTTCGTGGACAGGTCCTTCACGATGCGGACGACGCCCGAGGTCTTGACGCCCGAGCCATAGCTCGAGACGGCCATGAAGTCGACCTCGCAGGGCACCGTGATGGCACGCAGAAGATCGGACGTGAAGACGAAGGCACCTTTGAGGACGCAGACGACGAGCGGGTTCTTCCCCGCATAGTCGCGCGAAATCTCGCTTCCGAGACGCGTCACGATATCGTGGATGTCTTCCTCGGTCAGAACGATATGGTCTACATCAGGATGCAGCTGTTCCATGGGCTCATTGCTCCTTTGCATTCGCACCTTTGGGCTTGGCTCCCGCAGAGGGACTCTCAAGCCGTAATTCTAGCAGCAGCTTCGTGGCAGCGCTCACGCGGCACCGCTCATCTGCCCGAAGACCGGCCACCCAGACGATGTGTCCGGTCGGCCCTGTATGGACGACGGCGACGTCCTGCTTGTCGGCAGCAGGAATCTTCGCATCGCAGAGGGCGTCAGAGAGCTTCTTCGACTGGCCATGCATGCCAAGAGGGCAAAAGACCTCCCCTGCCTGCGGCGGCTCCACCCAGAGCTCTGCATCATGGGCAGAGGCACCTGCACGCTCTGCATCGAGCAGGACCGAAGACCCTGCCCACTCGCGTCCGTGAACCCGGGCGATTGCCACAGGATCGGAACCCTTGGCAACAGGCGTGATAGCAGCCGTGAGCACCGAGCCATCCGGAAGCTCGAGCGTGCCCGGCACCGGAAGAAAGCCGCCCGTGAAGCGTTCCCTCGCAGACCGTGCCCGGACAAAGAGAAGCCCGTGCTCCACGCGCACATCCACGCCGAGAGGGATGGTCTGGGAACCTGTGCCTTCTGCCACAAGCTCGAGCGTGCGCTCGATATGCCTGGCCTCGAGGCGGGCATCAGACGCCACCGCAAGGAAGGCCTGCCGTACGACGCGGCGTGCCACGGCGACATCGGTCGCAGCAAGTCGTGCAGCATCGAGCGCGACCATGCCCTCCTGCCGACGTCTCTCCAGCTCATGGAACGTGCAGGACGTCACCTGCGTGAGGTACGCATCCTCATCAGAGAGGATGTCGCAGGTCGTGGCAAGGCTTGCGAGCACCTTCGGATTCCTGGCCTTCACGACCGGCATGATCTCATGCCGGACATAGGCACGAAGATACACCGTGTCCGCATTCGTCTGGTCCTCGCGCCAGACGATGCCGCGCATGCGCAGAAGATCGCAGAGCTCTTCGTGCGAATATCCCAGAAGCGGACGCACGATCCTGTTTCTCTGCCGAGGGATCGAGGAGAGGCCGGAGGGGCCAGTGCCACGGATAGCATTCATGAAGAAGGTCTCGGCACGGTCGTCTGCCGTGTGTGCCGTGACGATCCTTGCTGCTCCATGCGGAGCGCCGTATTCGGCACAGAGCTCGTTTGCGAGCTTTGCTGCAGCGGCATAGCGGAACTCGCGTCCCGCGTTCTCGACGTTTCCGTCGCCCTTCTTTGCAAGCGCTGCTATGTCAGCATGCTCCACATGGCAGGGAATGCCGAAGCGCTCGGCAAGCCCCCGTACGAACTCCTCGTCCTCTTCCGCATCGATGCCACGAAGCCCATGGTTCACATGGAGGACGACCAGGCGCTCCCGTGCGATATGGGCCAGGCCCCTGCCATCGCCGATATCGAGCTTCGAGGTGGCTGCCAGAACGAGCAGGGCCGTCGAATCAGCGCCGCCCGAGACCATCAGGACGACAGGAGCTCGTCCCTCTGAGCCGGGCGCCGCTTTGGCAGGCGGCGCATATCTTCTGGCAACGCTTGTCATTTCTCTCCCTTGCATGTTCCTTCCCTAGGGTTTTCGGTGCCCCAGGCAAGGAATGTCTAAGCTAGTAAGGTCTGATTCTAGAACAGCGCCCCAAGAAACGGGAAATATATGACACCTTCGATACATCTTTTCGTGCTGGCAAGCGGCTCCAAAGGCAATGCCGCCATCGTCCAGGGCCCCGAAGGCTCAATTCTCATCGACGACGGCATCTCCTACAAGGCCCTGAGAACCAGAGCGCAGGAGGTAGCAGCCCCTCTGGACGATATCTGTGCCGTGCTTCTGACCCACGAGCACGGAGACCATACCTCAGGTCTCTCTGTCTTCTGCAACCACTTCGACGGCCCTCTCTTTGCCACGGCAGGCACCGTGGCAGGAAGGTCCTATCTCCAGGAGATGCCCTTCGAACTCATCAAGAACAACGATTCCCTGGATCTTGCCGGCATGCACATCCGCGCCTTCCCTACCTCGCACGATGTGAACGACCCCGTAGGCTTCCGCTTCGATGTGATAGACGACGAGGGAGAGATCCAGGACTCGCTCGGCTGGTGCACCGATACGGGATATGTGACAGACGAAGCCTTGGATGCACTCTACGGCTGCCGCATCCTGGGGCTTGAGAGCAACCACGACGAGAAGATGCTCGAAACGGGTCCCTACCCCCGCTACCTCAAGGACCGCGTCAAGGGAGAGGGCGGCCATCTCTCGAACGCCCAGGCAGCAGCCGTGCTGCCGCACCTCGTCACGAAGGATACGGAGTGCGTCGTAGCCCTCCATCTTTCCGAGGAGAACAACCGCCCGAGCGTCTGCATCCGCACGCTCGCAGAGCCACTGGGCGCAGAGCCTACGAACACAACTTTCACGGAAGCCAGGACACCTGATGGTCTGCTTACCGTCTTTCCCGCCTCGCAGCATGAGGCAGTGAGCGTCTGGTAGAAGACCGCTCTGAGAAAACCTGCCAGTACAGAAAAAATGGGGGCAGAGCCCGGAAGCTCTGTCCCCATTGCTATCTCATACAGCCGATGCGAGAGAAGCTCAGTCGATTGCAATCTTCGTTGCGTTCGGCTTTGCAGACTGCTTCGGCACCGTGACGGTGAGCACGCCATCTGCGTAGCGTGCGGTGAGACCCTGCGTTGCGGCATCCTTCAGATAGACGCTGCGCGTAGCGCTCCACTCGCCGGTCTCCTTGTGGAGGTAGTTCTTGCCCTTCTCTTCGTCGGATTCCTTCTTGTCGACGGAGACGGACAGGGTGCCTTCATTCAGCTCCACATCGATCTGGTCCTTCTTCAGGCCCGGAAGCGGAGCAGAGACGACGTACTTGTCATCTGCATCCTCGACATCCATCGGGAAGGCAGGGGCGCTCTCGACGAACGGGAAGCTCTTGAAGAGGTCATCCATACCATCGAAGGCACGAAGCATATCACGGTCATAGCGATCAAACGGAACAAGGCCCATCATATCTATCACTCCTAGCAGATCCTGCGCGCCCCTCTTCTGGGACGCTCTTGTTGTCTGCTGGTATATGTGCCCTCCGAGAGGTCTTTTAAACACTAGAACAAAGATATTCTGCTCTTCATAGACTGAGCATATCTAAGTCTATATTGTTAGATATTGAGCGTAACAGTCTAACCCATTCAGTCTGCCGCAAGACACAGCGCCGCTTTGTGGTTTCTCGGAATCTGAAAGCCGCCAGCTGTCCAGTTTTGCATGGGGCAGGGCTCCATGAGATAGAATGGGGCGAGATGAAACTTCGCTCGCCTATGGGAGAGGATATCTGTGGACGAGAACGATTATAGATATGAGGATGCAGACGCCGGGGAATACGAAGGCTCTGCAGGAGAGCCCCGCCCGAGGACCCAGGCGCAGCATGCGAATCTGGACGATACGGGATACGCTCCTGCGCAGGCCGGCTATGCCCCTGCTCCACAGCAGCAGGATGCAGGCTATGCTGCACCTGCCGAGCGTGATGTCCGCCCCACCGGCAGCTTCCCGCGCCAGGGCGGCTATGTGCATCCGTCCCGTCCCCGCAAGACCCAGCCGACGATCTCCGAGCCCCAGAACACGAAGTATCCGAGCGACTATACGCATGATTCCGGCATCGCAATTGGCGGTGGCGGCCCGCTCTCCGGTGCCTCCTACCGTCGTTCCCGCTCCGAGATGAAGCGTCTCCAGCGCGATCTGCACTACGGCCAGTACCTCGAGATTCCGAAGGGACGCCGTTCCATCTTCGCTTCCCAGGAGCGTGCACGCCGCACGAAGTCTGTCATCGCGCTTGCTGTGGTCGTGGCCATTCTGGCCATTGCTGCCATCTGCGTATTCCAGCTCCTGATTTCCAATTTCGGTATGTAAGCAGAAGGCTCGTCAATCAAGCAACTTGCATGGAGCGTCTGCATTGCAGGCGCTCCTTTTCTATTCCGCATCTTCCCTTGCAGCCACGCACCCCGCTGCAAGGGATTCGTCGATAATAGGGCTGGGCAATTCATTCCCTATGCTTTGGCGCTGCCCAGCATGCTTCCAGGAAGGGTGCATAGATGCTCATCCTCTTTTCCGTGAAGAACTTCCGCTCCATCAGAGACGAGCAGGAGCTGAGCCTGGTCGCTGCACCGGACCGGACAAGAGACGGCGTCGAGGCGCAGCTCATCCGCTACGAGCTCCCGGGCCTTTCGGGCAAACGCTTCCTGCATTCGGCAGCAATCTTCGGAGCCAACGGATCCGGCAAGTCGAACCTCATCGATGCCCTGTGCATGATGCAGGAGTTGGTGCTGAAATCAGCATCGTATTCTCCAGACAGGAGACTCCCCTATAGCCCCTTCGCTCTCGACCATGAATCGGCGCAGAAGCCCACCGATTGTTTCATCGCTTTTGTGTGGGAGAACATCCGCTATGAATACCGCTTCTCCTACAACGAAGAAGCCATCGTAGAGGAGAAGCTCTGCTCCTTCCCCAGAGGCTCCCGCCGCACCTTGTTCAGTCGCACGATAGGACCATCTGGCCATTCCCTGCTCAGAGGCTCTTCCTCTGTGCCAATCAGCCATGCTATAGCAAGCATGCTCAATCCCAACACGCTCTTACTGTCGCTCGTTTTCCATCATCCCGGCATGCCGGGATCTGCAGCCATCAAGCCTGCCGGCGATTTCTTCAAGAACGCCCTCGCCATCCCAGATTGGAAGAAGGACCTCACAGCTACATTCCCCTCAACAGGCGAGTTGCTTGACGGGAGCCCGAGTGACGGCTATCAGCAGCGCTTCGTGCAGAGAATGATGAGGTGCTCCGACCTGGGAATCTCGTCTGCTGCTGTTGTGCGAAAGCCCATTAGCCTGGGTGTCTGGAACACAACGATGGCCATGCAGAAGACCGTCGTATTTGAACATATGGGCGTCAATGGTTCGGCCGATATCGAATATCAGGCTGAGTCGTCGGGGACTCAGCAGCTGTTCTCTCTGAGCGCTTCAATCGGCAGCGCCTTCCAGAACCAAGGAACGCTTATCGTAGATGGGCTCGATGCCTTCCTGCATCCAATGCTTGCCACAGAGATTGTCAGGCTCTTCGAACGACCAGGACAGACGCAGCCTGTCCAGCTTATCTTCACAGCCCTCGATCCGGTCTTCATGCAGCACGATCTCCTGGGACGTGACCAGATATGGCTTGCAGACAAAGATGCTTCTGGCAGCACATCCATCTCGCCTCTTCTGGATTATCTTCCGAGAGAAGGAGAGCCTCTCGCTTCAGGCTATCTTCTCGGAAGATACGGCGGCGTACCTGTTCTGTCCGGCGACTTTGGCAGTCTGCCCTTCAATCAGATTCAAGCGCATAGCGCCGAGAAGGTACAGGGGCGGAAATGAAGCCCAACGCAATGCCAAGTGTCGATATGGCAGAAGCAGAAATCCACTTCGAAGAGCTCTGTGACTCAATCAGCAGAACCGGTTCCCCATCACGATACTTAAAGACGGCAAGCTCTGGTTGAGGATTGCCCCTCTTAGTCCAGCAGGATCCATTCCTACAGACACCCGTCAGGCTATGGACGAAGTAGACGCTATAGAGGCCAGCCCCAATCACAGGACTTATCAGATAGCAGAGGCCTTGTTCCCTGAACTTGGCATATAGACAGAGACTCCCACCTTGTGCTCCGCGAAAGCTATCTGCAGAGCAAGAATCTCAAAGAATGAGCCGGGTACCTCATGCTAGCCGCGATGCAGCTCCCTTGGGCCTACGTCCGCAACGACCCCGGCTGAAGCAAATATACCTCGTTCATGCAGCTTTGCGTTGCATCTCACTTCATCACGTATTCAGCAAGCGATTTTGAAAACAGGATGGGCCGTCCACCTTCTATGGTCTGGTAGACGAATCCGTCTGCATCCTGCCAAAGAACGATTCCATCGATATCAGCCTGCTCGACAACATACCAGCTTCCCTTGGCGGCAGGCGCGTGCTCTCGTTCGGCTTCTGTAACGGCTACAACATTGCAGCGTGCGACGTCAGTGATTCCCGTCAGTTCATGTCCATTGAGCGCAGCGACCGCAAACCGCTGCAGATAGCTCCGGTATTCCTCTGAGAACCTGAGCCCCAGTTGCCTTTCGGCCTCATCGATGCGGTCTTCCGGCGCCCCGTTTCCAACGCAGAGGCAAGGACCCTTTTCTATGAGTTCATTCAAAGTGAGCATGTCTGTCCATCCTTAAGAGAGGCTTTCGGCAAAGCTCTTCCAGAACTCCTGACGAACCTTAGCGAAGGCATTCCTATCAATCTCGCTCTCCTTGCCAGGGATATTGAGAATACCAGCATTTCCCTGATGTTCCGCCTCGGTAAGGATCGCCAGAGTACCATCGGACTTCTGTCCGATATGATGCAGCTGATAAGCCTTTCCAGTTGCCGGATCAATAGGGGCATAGCCCTGCATCATTCTCTCGAGATTGGTCACTTCGGTCCCGTCCGCAAGCAAGCTCTTGTAGTTGAGATCGATGTCTCTGACAAGTGCGAGCTTTCCATCGACCATCTGAGCTCTGAGTCCCGCCTGCTGATAGATCTGATACTCATCCATGCTGTGGAACTGTCTGATTACATCCAGCGGATACTTTGCTTCCTTCTGTATGACGGCAGCCTCGTCCATGGTGAGGCCATTTAAGGTGAGCCCGCGCAGGACACCAGCCTCATCAACCCCTCCCTCAATGGCGCCACAAATGGCACCCATCTTGAAGCCCTCGCTTCCTGAAAGGGCAGCTGCCTTTAGGATTTCATCTGTATCCCCGGTCTGCATCCCCGTGGAGATTACAGCGGCTCCGGCACCAATTGCTGCGCCTTCAAGGCCGTAACGAACAGCATGGGTAGCCGAAGCAGCGAAGATTGCACTTACTGTCGGGGCGTTAGCGGCAGCGCTCACGGCGGAAATGGTGACACAGACAAGGATGACACCGTCGCCAATGGCTACATTGCGAACGACCTGATTGAAGGTATCATCATGATCGTCAACGGCCTTGACAGCCGTATGTCCATCTTCATCAAGGGTAAAGATGTACCTTGTGCCTTGAAATTGGTCCTCAAGCTCGTCGAGAGTATATCCGAAATAGATATTCTTCTTAGAGTTGTACGCAAGCTCGTCCAAGTACTCTTGTGAGACGTAGACAGCCTGGACATTCTCGACGAAATATTGGTCTGAATCGATCTGTTCTACTACCTGCTCATAGGTGGTGTCCTCGATATAACGCTGCAGGTCTGGATCAGACAGGCTGCTGAATTCTGGTTCAGCGTCCGTGGAGGAAGAGGCTTCGCCGGCATCCGACGCATTTTCGTTTGAGGCCTGATTGTCCGATGCTGGCTGTGATGTCGAGCCGCAACCAGGAAGGCCGCTGAGCACAAGCGCAACTGTAAGAACAGCCGTGATGATTCTCTTTCCAATCATTTGGCATCACTGCCCTTGCTTTGCGACGGATTCTGAGCCTTGTCACGCTTGCGCTTCTTTGCCCATAGAACGATAACGACAGCTGCTACAGCAATGGCAATCAGGGCAGGCACCGCAATGGACAAGCTTCCACCGCTGCTGGCATTGGCAATCTGGCTGCTATCCTCTGACGCAGAAACGTCCTCCGTACTATCCGCCGCAGATGCTTGCACGAACTTCCCGTCGGCTCCGACGGTGGCACCATCTTCGATGCGCTCTTCGACGTCGGCGACATCCATGTGGTTCGCTACGGCCGCCTTCAATACATCGTCGTCGCCGACGTATATCCGCTTTGTAGTGGGCTCCTCGCCGGTGCTCGGATTCTTCACCGTGATTGTGTAGATGCCTTCCTGAGTGTAGGTGGCACCGTCTGTAGCAGTCCTATTGAACTTCGTGTCCTCGACGAGGCCATCATGTCCTTCATTCATAAGCTCGCGTTTCACGCTCACGTCGAGGTAGTGGGAACCAGCAAGATCGATGCGGAAGCCATTCTGTGTTACGAAACCGTTGTAGAGCTCGCTTCCTGTACCCGTGTCGATGAGAAACATCATCGTATTGCTGTTGCGCACCTTGAAGCGGAAGGCGATGCGGTAGTCATCGAAGCGATGTGTAATAGGAATGTTCGAAACCACAGGGATGTTGCCAGCTGTCTCCACTTCGTAGTCGAGCGCCACCACATAGTCGCCCTCCTCGCAGAGATCGATGTCGGTCTCTGCCCCGACCTCCCGGGCGGGCAGGTAGTCGCGAAAGACCTGAGGGTCAGTCGAGGCATTCTGGAAGTCGGTATGCTGCACGATGAGCGTGCCACGTCCAAAACCATCATTGTTCTTGGCTATCTCGAACTCCTGGTCATAGCCGTTCTTGTCGTTGCTGATCTTCTTCTTGCTGTCTCCATTCAGGGCATCGATGTCCTGATCGAGGATGAAGGAGAGCTTGACCTCGTCGCCAACATTCTTGAGGAAGACGGGCGTGCCGTTGTCATCGGCTCGGCTCGTGAAACCGCTCACGACGAAGCTGCCAAGATTCCAGCCGAAGTGAGGATCGTCTACGCCGATCTCTTCTGAGCCGGAGTAGCCATTGTCGCGGCCGGTGTTGACCTTCGTATCGTAGTAATACCTGTTGTTGGCCGAAGCGCTATCGGTATCTTCTGCCAATGCTACGTGAGGCGTCACGGCAGAGCAGGACAGAAGAAGGAGAACTGCCATAGCTGCGACAATAGCAGAGTGCAGAGAGTTCAGGCGCTTGATGCAGGACATGGCTATTCGCCTCCCGAAAGCTTCTCGATGAGGCAGGAGCGCACGTAGGCCGAGAAGCTGATGCCCTGGAGACGGGCTGACTCGGCTACAGCATCTTTGAGGTTCTTGGGGATGCGCAGGGTTACCGCTGTCGGCTCTCCCTCTACAAGGAAGTCCTGACGCACGGATTCCGTGGCACCGCTTTCGACCAGTTCGGAGTACTTCATAGGTCTCCTCTGTCGTGATGGCAGACTGCAATAAATTTGCAATCATATTACCTTCAGGTTCTGCCAAGAGAAGTCAGCGACCTGTAAGCGGAGGTATACAAACGGTAAGACAGCTGCATGGGGCGGCCGTCCCGTCAGCAGGCTTAATGTCAATCAGATGGCTGCTTCTGTCCCCTGTACCTCGCCGTGGGCAATCCGCACGCTCGCAGCGAAGTGTAAATTTCGGGGCTCCAAAATTTACACTTGGTCTCGCCGAAATAGCGTTTGCCCAGTTGGTGTCTTCTCTCCCAGAGGGCAAGTGTCATTTTACTGACGCACTTGCTTGCATGAGAGTCAACACAGGAGGGGCGCCCGCGCATTACAGACGCCCCTCCATCTCACTCTCTGAATGCCAGAATCCCTAGTCCCAGGGGTCGCGCTCGAAGAGCGGTTCCGCCTTGGGCCTTCTGTCAGACCACGGATCGTATCCGTCGTCGTCCTCGTTCTCGGGACGGGCATAGGCAGGATCGACATCCGGCTTCTTCCTGTCATGCTCCTTCTTCGGTTCCTTCTTCTTGCTATCGTCTGGCTTTCCCATGGCTACTTCACTCCCAGATAGGTATCTGCTGCATACTGTGCAATCTGCTTCAGGTCTCCCGACTGCGCCGAATAGGCATCCTTCGGAGCACAGGTCACGACTGCCTGGATGGTCGAAGAGCCCGATTCCTGATAGAGCAGCACGGTCCAGATAAGGTCTCCCTGGCTGCCAGCACTGCAGATGTAGGAAGTGCCGGACGTTGTCTTCGTGCTCGAGCTTTCCTTCGAAGCATCTGAAGATGTATTCGAGTTCGCATTCGTGCTTGTGGACGTGCTCGAAGAGGAGCTCGAGGAGTTTGTCGTCTGGCTCTGAGAGGACGCGCCGGAAGACGTGCTGCTGCCATTCGTGGATGTCGAGGAAGAAGTGCTGCTCGATACCGTGGCACCCTTCGTGGAAAGGCCGCAGAACGACATGACCGCAGACACTCCGTCATCCGTCAATGCCGTGGCACCGGCGTCAGAGGCTGCAACTGTAAGCTGCACGCCCGAGATCGTGGCACCAGAGGAAAGCACATCATCCGTAGCGCCTGACGTCTGTGCCTTCGCATGCGGCGTCGGCGTGAAGGCGATGGTCGGTGCATATTCCTTCGTATAGGTGCAGGTGGCTACATTGTCGGAAGACGCACCATAGACAAGCGCATAGCCCTGCTGCTCCATGAACTTGGCAATGTCCTGCGGTGTGGCAGAGAAGTAGTCTGCGACATGGTCTGCATCAGTGAGGGAGGAGCTCTCCTCTTCCTTCTTCTCGTTGGCAACGCGCACGGTCACGACCGTGCCCGAAGAGACCTGAGTACCGGCTTCTGGATCGGTCGAGTCCACAGTGCCGGCGTCGCGGTCTGCATCCACATAGACGACCTTGGCGACAAGGCCGCTCTGGGAAAGCGTGCTCACGGCAGCGTCTTTTGTCATGCCTATGACGTCCGGCACTTCATAGCCCTGGGCAACCGTCAAGGTCACGGTATCGCCCGAAGAGATTGTCGTGCCCACATCAGGATCGACGGCCAGGACCGTGCCGGCATCGGAGTCCGAGCTCTGGTACACATAGTGGATCGTGCCAGCGCCAATCTCGGAGAGTGCAGCAGCGGCATCGTCCTTCGTCTTGCCTACGACATCCGGAATCGTGCGGGCCTTTCCTACCTCAAGAGAGATTGTCGTGCCCTTGGCTTCACGCTCCCCTGCCTGCGTGCCCTGGGAGAGCACCTTGCCGGCATCCGAGTCCACATACGTGTAGTCGACATCCGCCACAAAGCCGGCGTCCTCGATCTTCTGGACGGCCACGTCTTCATTGAGGCCACGTACATCAGGGACGCTCACGCCTCCCCACCACTGGAACATGTAGCCGATGACGCCTATGGCAAGAGCGGAAGCCACGGCGCAGATTGCGATAGCGATCGTACGGCGGCGCTTGGGTATGGAGCCGTGCTCTGTGCCATCTCCCTCTTCTGGCTTCTCCTGATCTGCAGGAGCCTCCGCGCCCCCTTCTCCTGCAGGCCCCTCCTCGGAGGGCAGCTCTTCTGGTGCCGGCTCAGGCGCTGCCGCCATATCGAGCGGCACCGCGACCGGCGCGACCTGTGTGAGCGTGGAATCGGAATCGATGCTCTCGCCGTCTATGCGCTCAAGGCCCAAGGAAGGATCTGTGTCCTCTTCCTCATTCTCGAAGACAGCCTCGGTAGCCTTCTCCTTGATATAGGTTTCGAAGTCCACCGCATTTGTGGGCCCCTCTTCGACCTTGGCTGTTTCTGCCATGGCTTCAGGGACGACGCGGGCCGTCGCTTCAGGTGCATGGGTCGTAGGGACCGTGGCATCTCCCACCGCCCCCATAGGCTGGGTCTGTCCCTGGGAACGTGCTTCGGCGGCCTTCCTCACTGCCTCATCGATCTGGCTTGCAGCAACGGTCGCTGCAGCATCCTTTGCTTCCACGACATGCACCTTCGGCGCCTTGGCACCAGGCTTCAAGGGATAGCCGCACTGCGTGCAGAAGCGGGCTGTATCCAAGACTTCTGCTCCGCACTTCGGGCACTTCATAATCGGCAAGCTCCTTATCTTATGGGCAGGCATGCGTCTGTCCGAAACATTTCTGAATGAAATGATACGCCAGCGCCAGTTCCCCGGCATATATCCGCATACGCAAAGAGGCCTCCTGCACCATTGCTGGCACAGGAGGCCTCTCATATCAGGCAGCTGGCTAATCAGCTGCTATGCGCAATTACTCGACGTCGTCAGGCTCGAGCGGCTCGTCTTCGGAGCTTTCGGAGGAACCTGCCTCCTGCTCCTTCTTCCGGGCCTCGGAAGCGGCATCGTCGCGCTCTGCATAGAGCCTGTCGTCTGCCCCCACATCGACCTTCACGACATCGCCCTCGTGGAGCTTGCCGTCGATGATGAGGTTGGCGACATTGTCCACGACCTGGCGCTGGATCAGGCGCTTCAGAGGACGTGCACCGAAGACCGGATCCAGGCCATCGAGAGCCAAGGACTGCTTTGCGGGGTCCGTGAGCTCGAGCACGATGCGGTCACGCTCGAGACGCTTGCGGACGTCCTTGAGCTGGATATCGACAATCTTCTCGATGTCTTCGAGTCCAAGCGGATGGAAGACCACGACGTCGTCGATACGGTTCAGGAACTCGGGCTTGAACGTCTGGCGCAGGGCATTGTTGACCTGGCGCTGGACCTCTGCCGGGTCGCTCGATGCATTGGCACCGGCAATGTACTGGCTGCCCACGTTCGATGTCATGATGATGATCGTGTTCTTGAAGCTCACGACCCTGCCCTGGCCATCCGTGAGGCGGCCATCGTCCAGGACCTGGAGCAGGATGTTGAAGACATCAGGATGTGCCTTCTCCATCTCGTCGAGCAGGATCACGCAGTAGGGATGACGGCGTACGGCTTCGGTGAGCTGGCCACCTTCGTCGTAGCCCACATATCCAGGAGGAGCACCGATAAGACGCTGGACCGAGAACTTCTCCATGTACTCGGACATATCGATACGGACCAGTGCCTTCTCATCGTCGAAGAGGCACTCAGCCAGAGCCTTTGCAAGCTCCGTCTTGCCGACACCGGTAGGGCCGAGGAAGAAGAAACTGCCGATAGGACGGTCAGGATCCGAGAGTCCCGCACGGCTGCGCCTAACAGCGGCTGCGACGGCACGCACGGCCTCGTCCTGCCCCACGACACGCTTGTGGAGCTCGGTCTCGAGGTTCCTGAGCTTGTCCATCTCACCCTGCATCATCTTGGACACAGGAATGCCGGTCCAGCTCGAAACGACCTCTGCGATCTCTTCCGAGGTGACCTCCTCTTTGAGGAGCCCTCCCTCTTCCTGCTTGGCATTGAGCGCCTTCTCTGCAGCGTCATACTGCTTCTGAAGGGCCGGAATCGTGGCATAGCGGAGCTCGGAGGCACGGGCCAGGTTGCCTTCGCGGGTGACGCGCTCCATCTCGGTCTTCGCGTCCTCGATCTGGCTCTTCAGGTCCTGCACCTTGTCGATGGCAGACTTCTCGTTCTGCCAGTTCGCCTTCATGCCATCAAGCTTCTCCTGGGTCTGGGCAATCTCCTTGCAGAGCGTCTTCAGGCGTTCCTTCGAGGCATCGTCCTCCTCCTTCATGAGGGCCTGCTCTTCGATCTGCATCTGCGTGAGCTGGCGATCTACTGCATCGATATCGGCAGGCATCGAATCGAGCTCCATGCGGAGCCTCGATGCTGCCTCATCGACGAGGTCGATGGCCTTGTCCGGCAGGAATCTGTCGGAGATGTAGCGGTTCGAAAGATCGGCGGCCGCAACGAGCGCCGAGTCCGTAATGCGGACGCGATGGTGCTGCTCGTACTTGTCCTTGATGCCACGAAGGATCGAGATCGTATCCTCGACACTAGGCTCGCCGACCATGACAGGCTGGAACCTGCGGGCCAGAGCCTGGTCCTTCTCGATGTACTTGTGGTACTCGTCCAAGGTCGTCGCACCGATTGCGTGAAGGACGCCACGGGCCAGAGCTGGCTTCAGGATGTTGCCTGCATCCATGGAGCCTTCCGTAGCACCGGCCCCCACAATCGTGTGCAGCTCATCGATGAAAAGGATGATCTTGCCGTTCGACTTCTCGACTTCCTTGAGGACGCTCTTGAGCCTGTCCTCGAACTCGCCACGGTACTTGGCGCCTGCCACAAGCGCGCTCATATCGAGCTCGATGAGCTCCTTGTCGCGCAGGGTGGACGGCACATCGCCGTTAACGATACGCTGGGCCAGGCCCTCGACGATAGCGGTCTTGCCGACACCCGGCTCGCCGATCAGCACCGGGTTGTTCTTCGTACGCCTCGAGAGCACCTGGATCGTGCGGCGGATCTCCTCCACTCGTCCTATGACAGGATCGAGCTTGCCCTGGCGGGCAAGGTCCGTGACGTTCCTGCCGTAGCGCTCGAGCGCCTCGAACTCAGGCTTTGCATCCTGCGATGTGACGCGGGAGTCGCCCCTGAGCTCTGTATAGGCCTCCTGGATGCGCTTTGCCGTGACACCCGAAGCCTTCAAGATCGAGCCGGCATCCGACTTGTCGTCAGCCAGCGCAATGAGCAGATGCTCGGATGTGACATACTGGTCGTCCATCTTCGCTGCAATCTTCTCTGCGTCATTCGTGAGGCGCACGAAGTCGTTGCTCATGCCCATCTGAGAGCTGTCTCCCGATACCTTGGGAGCACGGGCGATTGCCTGGTCTGTCTGGTTCTGTATGCTCTTCGGATCTGCGCCGACACGCTCGATGATGGCCGTGATGTTGCGCTCGCCGGAATCGAGCAGCGCCTTCAGCAGATGGATGGGCTCCAGAGCGCCAGCCTGCGCATCAACAGCCACACCCATAGCGCTCTGCAGCGCTTCCTGGGCTGTCACAGCCCATTTGTTGATGTTCATATAGCACTCACCTCTCTTTGGAATGGAAGGCATCTCTTCCAATCCGTCTTTCCTTTTCAGGTACTAGTGTTCCCGCATTGCTCCTCTCTCATACATATCTAAGTCATCTCATATCAGATTTTTTGTATCTCTATGACTTAGTCTTTGAGGGCCAGCAGGATGTATCAGTGACGATAGACAGGGTCAGGAGATTGCTCTCCTACAAAGGAAGGCAGCCGCAAGGCTGCCTTCCAAGCACGCTCATATGCAGTTTTCCCTAGACGTCTCTGTCTTCATCGACGTCGTCGTCCGCATCTGCCCCCGAAGAGAGGAGGCCGCGCATGACCTGCTCTGCGGTCTGTCCCTTGTAGGGGGTAAGCGCCACGATCTTCTCGCGCATGCGGAGCTCGTGGACCTCGTCCTCAAGCTCGCGCACACGTTCTCTGAGCTCGTCTATCTCCTTGTTGCGCTTCTCTGCAACCTCGCGCATATCGAGGATGCGGATGACGCCTGCAAGGTTGATGCCTTCATCCGTGAGCTTCGCGATGAGGTTCAGGCGCTCGATATCTGCCTGGGAGTAGAGGCGGGTATTGCCTCTCGAGCGTCCCGGCGTCACGAGTCCCTTCTGCTCATAGACACGAAGCGTCTGGGGATGCATGCCGGTAAGCTCTGCGGCTACGCTGATCATGTAGAGCGGCTTGTTCTTCCCTGTACGGTCGTCACTGCGAGCCATAGCGCTCCGCATCCTTTCTGTAGTCGCGGGTATCTGCGTCCTTCAGGGCCTGGAGTGCCTCGCGCTCCTTCTGCGTGAGCTTGCGAGGAACGGCAATCCTGATCGTGACGTAGAGGGCGCCCTTCTGTCCCTTATGCTTCACATCAGGAGCGCCAAGATCGCGGAAGCGGAACGTCTTGCCATCCTGCGACCCTGCCGGGACCTTGAGACGCACCGTCTCGCCCTGAGGTGTCGGCACATCGACGACAGAGCCCAGTGCCGCCTCATAGAAGCTCACCGGGAGCTCCATGCGGATGTCTGCGCCGTCACGCTTGAAGAGCGGATGCTCCTGCACGCGAGTCGTGATGACGAAATCGCCGCGCTCGCCGCCGCCGTAGCCATAGTCGCCACGTCCGCGGTAGCGGAGCTTGCCGCCGTCGACCGCACCTGCCGGAATCTTGACCGTGATGGTCTGCTTCTCCCCCGTCGAGGGAATCGTATAGGAGACCTTCCGTGTCGCACCCTTCAGGGCATCCTCGAAGGGCACCTCGATTGTAGCGGTGAGGTCTCCGCCCTTCTGAGGCCTCGGCTCACGGCGCGTATTCCCTGCACCGCCGCCAAAGATCGTCGAGAAGTCGAAGCCGTTGAAGGCTCCATCTCCCGAGCGGATATTGTCGAAGATATCGCCCCAGTCGACGCCCTGGCCGTTCGTGGTGTACGTATACGTCCTGTTGCGTCCGCCCGAGCCGCCGAAGTCTGCACCTGGGATGCCGCCGAACATCAGGAGCTGGTCATACTCGCGGCGCTTGTCCGGATTGGACAGCGTCTCGTAGGCTTCCGAGAGCTCCTTGAACTTCTGCTCGTCGCCGCCGTTGTCCGGGTGGTACTTCACGGCAAGCTTGCGGAATGCCTTCTTGATCTCGTCCTGGGTGGCGTCACGCTTTACGCCCAGCACGTCGTAGAAGTTTCTCTTGTCAGCCATAAAGCTTCTCGCCCCCTTCTTCTCTTCTCATAGACAAGCGCCCGAACCGCGAGGCCCGGGCGCGCATCTGGTGTGGCTTACTTGCTGCCTTGAGCCGCGCCATCCTTCTTCTCCTGCGGGCGCTTCTTCCCGCCGTAGGTGACTGTCACCATTGCGGAGCGGATGACCTTGCCTCCCATGCGGTAGCCCTTCTGGTAGACCTGGGAGACCGTGTCCTCGTAGACATCGGCATTCTCCTCGCGTCCTACCGCCTGGTGCGTCAGAGGATCGAACGGCTCGCCTGCCGGGTCGATGACCTCGACCCCCTCGCCGCCGAGCACCCCGAGCATCTTGGTGTGCACCGCCTGGATGCCATCAGCAAACTGCGCGAGGTTCGCATCCTCGCCTGCCGTATTCTTCGCATGCTCGATGGCGCGCTCCATATCGTCAAGCACGGGGAGGAGCTTCTCCACGAGGCGCTCGTTTGCACGGGCGCGCTCGTTTGTGCGCTCCTGCTCGGTCCTCTTCCTGAAGTTCTGCCACTCTGCCTGGAGCCTCAGATACTTGTCCTGGGCCTCCTTGGCGGCATCCTCGGCCTTCTTCTGGCCTTCCTCTGCCGCGTCAAGCTTCTTGGCATACTCATCGCGTTCAGCTGCAAGCTTGTCGGCATCCTTCTTGAGGTCGTCTGCCGCCGCCTGCTCGCCTGCCTTGATGGCAGCCTCGATCATATCCTGCTCTGACATGCCCGATGTGTCGGTCTTCTGGGCAGCATCGGATGCGCCCTTCTCAGGGCTTGCCTTCTTCTCATCGCTATCGATGGGCACCTTCACGTCGCCCTCCTTCCAAGGCAGGGAAGGCGCAGAAGCTGTCCAAGCCTTCTGCGCTTCCCTGATTCAAATCAGACCTACTCGGACTTCTTGTCGTCGTCGACGACCTCGTAGTCAGCATCGACCACGTCGTCAGCAGAGCCGGACTGCTGCTGGGCGCCTGCACCAGCATTGCCGCCAGCCGTCTGGGCATTGGTCGTGGAGTACACGATCTCGGCGAGCTTGTGGCCCACGTCCTGGAGCTTCTCGCCTGCGGCCTTGATAGCATCGATATCGGTGCCATCGAGTGCCTTCTTGGCCTCAGCCACAGCGTCTTCCACCTGCTTCTTCATATCAGCAGGCACCTTGTCGCCGAGGTCCTTGAGCGTCTGCTCCGTGCTGTAGGCAAGAGAGTCGGTCTGGTTCCTGACCTCAATCTCGTCCTTGTGCTTCTTGTCCTCTTCGGCGTGGGACTCTGCGTCCTTGACCATGCGGTCGACTTCGTCGTCAGAGAGAGCCGTGGAGCCAGAGATCGTGATCTGCTGGGACTTGCCGGTGCCCTTGTCCTTTGCCGTGACCTTCACGATACCGTTGGCATCGATATCGAACGTGACCTCGATCTGAGGGACGCCACGCGGTGCCAGAGGAATGCCGGTGAGCTGGAACTTGCCGAGCGACTTGTTGTCGCGTGCCATCTCACGCTCGCCCTGCAGGACGTTGATCTCGACGGAGGTCTGGTTATCGGCTGCCGTGGAGTAGATCTCGGTCTTGGAGGTCGGGATCGTCGTGTTGCGGTCGATCATCTTCGTCATCACGCCACCCATGGTCTCGACACCAAGGGAAAGCGGGGTGACATCGAGGAGCAGGATGCCATTGACATCGCCAGTAAGGACGCCGCCCTGGACTGCTGCGCCATCAGCGACAACCTCATCCGGGTTCACGGACATGTTCGGCTGCTTGCCGGTCATCTGCTTCACGAGCTCCTGGACAGCAGGCATACGGCTGGAGCCGCCGACGAGGATGACCTCATCGACCTGGCTAATCTGGAGGTTGGCATCGCGGAGAGCCTTCGTCACAGGCTGCTTGCAGCGGTCGAGCAGGTCGCGCGTGATGCGCTCGAACTCGGCACGCGTGAGCGTGTAGTCGAGGTGCTTCGGGCCATTGGCATCAGCGGTGATGAACGGAAGGTTGATCTGTGCCTGCTGTGCGGAGGACAGCTCCTTCTTTGCGTTCTCGCAGGCCTCCTTCAGGCGCTGAAGTGCCATCGGGTCCTTGCGCAGGTCGATGCCGTTCTCCTTCTCGAACTTCTCTGCACACCAGTCGATGATGCGCTGGTCCCAGTCATCGCCACCGAGGTGGTTGTCGCCGTTCGTGGCGAGAACCTCGACAACGCCGTCTGCAAGATCGAGCAGCGAGACATCGAACGTGCCGCCGCCCAGGTCGAAGACAAGCACCTTCTGGTCGACATTCTTCTTGTCGAGGCCGTAGGCAAGGGCAGCTGCTGTCGGCTCGTTCACGATACGCTTGACATCGAGGCCTGCAATCTTGCCTGCATCCTTCGTTGCCTGACGCTGTGCATCATTGAAGTAGGCAGGGACCGTGATGACAGCCTCGGTGACCGGCTCGCCGAGATACTTCTCGGCATCTGCCTTCATCTTCGAGAGAATCATTGCGGAGATCTGCTCCGGCGTGTAGTCCTCGCCGTCAATCTCGACGACAGCACGTCCGCCGGTGCCGCTCTTCACGGTGTAAGGCACCGTCTTCAGCTCAGAGCCGACCTCGTCGTAGCGGCGGCCCATGAAGCGCTTGATAGAGAAGACGGTGTTCTTCGGGTTGGTGACAGCCTGGTTCTTTGCTGCCTTGCCGACGATGCGGTCTCCGTCAGAACGGAAGCCCACAACGGACGGCGTTGTACGGTCGCCCTCGGCGTTAACGATAATGGTCGGCTCGCCGCCCTCAAGAACGGCCATAGCCGAGTTGGTTGTACCAAGGTCGATTCCCAGAATCTTTCCCATGGTCTATTCCTTCCTTCGCTGCGGATTGCGTGCCCTCTGCACGCCTTGCCGCATTCCTTTTGCTTTACAGTCTCTATGATATCCCATAAATCCGATTCTTATACATAATCTAAGTCTCAAAACATTAGATTTTTTCTAGCAGCCACCGAAAGACTTCTAATTCAAGCTCACGCATGCTTTCTCACAGCCACGATATGCCCTTCATGCTGCAGAAAGACCAAGTTCCTGCGCGTACAATCAGACATAGATATAGAGATACGAGTGCAGAGGAGCATATATGAAGCTTCTGATCGCTTCCGATATCCACGGTGCCGCCAGATGGTGCCGCTCCCTCATGGACGGGATAGAGAAGGAGAGCCCCGACCGAGTCATCCTTCTGGGAGACCTCCTCTATCACGGACCGAGAAATGACCTGCCCGAGGACTATGCTCCGAAAGAGGTCATAGCGATGCTGAATGGCATAAAGGATCAAGTCATTGCAGTACGCGGCAACTGCGAGGCAGAGGTAGACCAGATGGTCCTGGACTTCCCCTGCATGGCAGACTACGACGTGCTCTGGGATCCTGAAGCAGAGAACCCCATAACTCATAGCAAGGGGCAGGAACTCTTCTTCACCCATGGACATGTCTGGGGCCCCGGCATCCACAACTCAGTTGACCATCTGCCAGAACTCCCCAAGGGTTCTGCACTTGTCTATGGGCACACGCACAAGAAGGTCAACGAGCCTGCCCCAGGCAACCCTGACGTCCTCTGCTTCAACCCAGGCTCTGTCGGCATCCCCAAGGATGGGACCCACAGCTATGGACTCTACGAGAGCGGAGCGTTCAAGCACTGCCTGCTCGAGACGGAGTAGCTCACATCCCGCTTCTACATATATTGATGGTCCGCAAAGAGGCATGGATCGGAAGCAAGCATCTGCTTCCGATCCATGTCACCTCAAGACAGGGTTTCTTTCTGCCGAAGAATACAGCCCATTCTTAAGTACGCCGGAACTGTAAGGCAAAACTGCATTACCAAGACATGCGTGACATCGGCCCTCAATTTGAGGGTAGACTATCGGCCCGGAAGAAGTGCACTATTGGGTAGTTCTCTATCTGCTTGCGTTCCGCCTCCGTGCATCGCTCAAGGCACATCTCCGCCATTTCCTGTTCATCTAAAAGCGCATATGCAGCTGCCTTTGCATATCGCTCCGGAGCATCGAGTACGACCTCACGCAGCAAGGACTTCTCTGTGTCATCTAGCTCCCGCTTCCTTTTAATTGTCTGCATGAGGTTCAACAGGTATACCCGGTTACTCTTGTCGAACTCGTATAGCCTTTTCGCAAGCGTCGTCGCACATGCAAGCAGTGCCTGCGGCTGCTTTGAGCCCTGGTCGTACGCCACTAGCATTTCCAGAAGTTTCTGGTTTAGCGGAGTTTGATTGCCCGCAGTCACCGGAAACCGGTCAAACTGTGAAGCGAGCTTCTCGGGATTCAGATTCACGGCTTTCTGTAAATCACCCTCATTGAGCGCCATAACGGCGGGAACCGGGTCAGACAAGCCACTTGTCCCCGACTTCTCCGCATCTGAAGCAATAAACGAGAAGCACATTTCATCGGAGTCAAGGCCTGTAAATGCATAGCTGCCGTCTTCGCGTTTCCGCACAAGCGCGAAAACTCTGCAACCTTGGATGTCAAAGTATACTACCGGCGACTCTATTTCCCTGCCAGTCCAGGGCTTACCCTCGACCAGCAGATAATGTACGAGCAATAGATCATTCAGCTCTTTTACTGTCATGTCGGCTGGATCCCAATCATTAACGATACCAAGGGAATCCAACATCTCAACGAACTTCCTGTAGAGCTCCGCATCTTTCTCTAAGCGATTCTCAAGTGCTGGCTCGCTTTCCGTCTCAATTCTGAGCCACGTCTCTCCATTGACGATCAGCTCACCCGTCCGCAGGAACTCGTAAATGAATTTCGTAGTATAAAATCTCCTGTGGAATGGCCCTTTCACGTCGAAGTGAAGACTGATCTCGCGGTTCTTGCGGAGAATCATACTCACGCCCTCAAACTCGAGGTACTTCCCTTCCAGGTGATCTCCTACCAATAGCCGTGTCTTCATCATGAAGTTACCGGATCCTACCGTCGCCTCACTTCCCTGGGCGACCATTGTCACGTCTTCAATCTTCCCGAGCACGACAAGCTGGCCGCCTATGGTCTTGCCGTATACATAGGAGTTCTCAAGTCCTGCTAGTGTCGTCATGCTTTCGCCCGGAAGCAGCTGGGTCGAGAACTCTACAGATGCGATACCCGCCGGCAGATGCTGAATATCCCCCTTGAAGTCATAGGCTACAATCTTGGCTTTCATCTGCTCTTCTCGATTTGCGTTGTATGCCGTGATAATCCTTGTTATCTCTTTTGGATCTGTCGGAAATGGCTTCACACGAACCGGAACCTTAACCTGGTCCTGCCGCGTCCCGGAAAGTATCTTGTCGATATCGTAGGGCAGCAGCTGTGCATAGAAGACACCTTCACCGAGGCGCGTCTTCGTATTCACGTGAACGACGAACAGGAGCATACCATGGAAGGCGTCTCTATAGCCTTTGAGCACCTCGGTAGACAAGTAGAACTTCACCACTCCATGTTTGTTGGATACGAGCGACTTTGTTGTGCCCTTGACCTGCACAGGTATCTCAGCGCGAAAATTTCCAACCTTCTGTTCGGACGAACTGTACAAATCGAGAACGCCGTCAGTGAGGATGTTCTTATCATCCTCATCCAGCTTATCGTCAATAGTGTCACACGGCTGGATAAGATCGCGGATACGGTTCACCGCTGCCTTCTCGATTTTCTTGTTGTCCATCCGTTTAGAGTTTGCCAATACAATCCTCTCTTCGTCAGAGCCGATTTCACCCGATAAACGACGTCTCGCTGTTTCTTGTTATGGCGTTTGCATTAATTATCATTAGCCAGTCTCAGAGGCCAACGCGAGATGAGCGCTTGTATACAGATGCTGGCGGAGCTTCTATACCTTGCAATTCTCAACATTACCGTCCTCGGATACATGTGCGGGCCAAGGTTGGACTCGAAAATGGAACAACGCACTTAAAGAAAGGGACTTCTGCTGGAGAAAACGGAGCTAGCCGACACATGCTCTGCCCTTTAGCCCAGATGACACCTTCAATTACAGTATTCGTACCGAATAGGAGCTGTATTTAGGCATTTCCTTCTTATCCGCCAATGTGAAATAGAGAGTCTTTCTTGTACTTGGAGGTTGCTTCGCTGAAACCCACTAGTTCATGTACATCTACGCTCGCGACATTGTTCTTTGACGACAGGACCTTGGCATAACGCTTTGCTCGCTCGAGATCGCCTTCGACATCCAGCAGGCGAAACAGCTGAGTACCCGCAACGGAAAGCATCATCACATGCTGGGCGAGTTCACCTTTGTCACGCATCTTTGCTCTGACAAGATAGCCTGGTATGGGAAAGGGCGCGAAGCCCGCCTCGTCAAACACTAATGTGTAATTGACACCATCTCCTGGGGCCAGCAGGCCAGCATCTTGTAAAACGGCAGCGTCGGAGAACTCTATCATCTCGTTTTCTTTCTCATAGCTGACAAAGTAACGTCCCCCCGACCACACCACAGACTTCGACACCTTCTCGAAGGTTCTCGCTTCTTCGCGACTTAGCTGAGAGAGCGCCGTCATCGTTCTTACCGAACAGGATCCAGGCTTTGAAATCTCCCCAGCAAGGATCCTTGCCCATATGGCCCTGACGTCGTCATCCGAAGCATAACTTGCATAATCGAAAAAATGCAGTGCCCATTCTTGATCGACTGGCTCCGTTGATACGACTTTGTCAGCCGGAACGACTTTTGCCGCCTCAGAAAGAGTGCCAGCAATATTGGACGCCTTTACTTCCTCTGCCCCATTTTCGCAAGCAGCAGCAAGCAGTTTCTTCGCATCTTCCGTAGCAAGCACAGCAGAGCGATCATCTTCTTGATCACCTTGTTGGGCACTGCAATGCACGCTTACCTGCAGTCCGTTTTCGTTGCAAGAAAACTCAATATCTGGGTGCTCGCGCTGGAACGCTGCGAAGCCTTCGAGAGATTTAAGATAGGCTTTTCCCTCACGTCTAATATTGGTCGGCTTCATCATCTCATGGATGAACTCAATCAGCTTCTCGCCGAAAGTTGCCGTCACCTTTGCTGTTTCCATCATGTTGTCTGGATCCAAGACGAGTCCTCTTTTTCAACTCCGTTAGGACACTCGTAACGTAAGATGTCAAGGTTGCTAGCAGTGATAAAGGAATTTTCCATCGAGCTAGATGAATATGCAACTTTCCTCTCTGAGAGATGGTGTTTAGAACCCATCCGGGCACTGTGCCTGTCAGAGATCCAATTACACCAATTGGCTCAGGAGAAATCGAAATATTCATAGCATAGGTTCTTGTCTCCGTACCATCCTCTCATCATCCCAATAGCGGCCACCTATTCAATCGGCAAAGCCGTAGTGTCAAGAATATTGAAACCCGTTTTGTCCGTGATCGAATATCTTCTTCATGCAATATATCATTGAGAGTGGTAAAATTTTTTTATATTCGGTAGTTTTTTTAGTTTTATCAGCTATTAACTCGTTATTTCGGCAGTATTGCGAGGAGCATAGACCATGCAAACAGAAGTCATCCGCATCATAGAAGGAGGTCTTTCTGGCGACAAGTCAAGGGTGCTCAACTATGCCCGCACCTTGGCTGCCAACCTCGAAAAAGATGGCGACGAGCGTTTTGCCCGCCGCATTCAATCCGTATTGGCTAACAAAAAGTATTCGGTCGCCTCTTTAGACGGCCTGTCATCCAAGCCAGTCGATCAGGAAAGCCGCATGGACATTGTTGATGTTGAGGAGGTGCCACACGAAGAAGCCAATCTTGTTCTCAATCCCTTCCTACAAGAAGAAGTAGACGAGTTCATAGCTCTGCACGATCAAAGAGAGCGGCTATTGCAAGCGGGAATGGAGCCGCAAAACAGGCTGCTGTTGTACGGTCCTCCAGGCTGTGGCAAGACGAGTCTTGCCAGGCATATTGCAGCTGAGACTAGTCTTCCGCTTGTTACTGCCAGACTTGACGGTCTGGTATCTTCTCTGCTGGGAAGCACATCAAAAAACATCCGAAAGATCTTCGACTATGCGGCTAAGCAGGAGTGTGTTCTATTTCTAGATGAATTCGATGTGGTTGCCAAGCGGCGAGACGATGAGAATGAGCTGGGGGAATTGAAACGCGTCGTGAACAGCCTCATCCAGAATATCGATGCATTTCCATCTGGCAGCATCCTAATTGCCGCGACTAACCATCACGAACTACTGGACCCTGCGGTCTGGAGGAGATTCAACAAAGTAATGGAGGTACCTCTTCCTACACAACGCGAGATAGCACTCTATGTCGACCGTTTCGTAAAACCACGGATGACCGAAAAACTCACCAAGCGCTACCTCACGGCGTTTTCTGGCCTTAGCTACTCAGATCTAGCCACTGTCACCAACAACGCCTATGCGCGCGCTGTTATCAACGGGCGCGAAGGCATCAGCAACTTCGATATGGTCCATGAGACCTATGTGCTGAAGAATCACGGAGTTGATGACGAGAACAAGTACCTGCGCTATCTCATTGTCAACGGCTGTACTCAACGTGCAATCTTAGACAATACGAAAGTCACAAGACGTACCATCCAAGAACTATCGAAGCAGATAAGGTCAGAGGCGAACTAGCATGGCTGAATTCCTTCCGATTATCATGTTCTCACAGCGCGACGTGGACAATCAGGCTATCGAAGCAGGTGGAGACAATCGGCCGAGAAGTTGGTTCCTGGAAGGGGATGCCCTCGCCGACAGATCCCAGGCTCTCGTCGATGGCTTACTCTCCGTTGTGAACATAGAGCGTAAGAACACTAGCCTCCCGTATCTTTTAGACGTACAGCTCGTCTCCGACGATACATCCAAAACGAAACGCAAGGCCGTGGCCGCAATGTTTGATGTACCAGCTGCGAATGACGGTCCACGAATCATTGGCATGCATGGCTCAGAGAATCTCCTTGTTCAAGCTCGCGGAGAAGCCGATCTTCGCCGCATGGTGAAAAATGTAAGCGACATGGCACGCAACGTTGCGGGAATTTCATGCGTGAAACGAATCGCTCCATTTAAACCAGAAGTTGACATCAATTCGCCTAGTGGAGTCTACAAGGTAAAGCTTGTTGATTACAAGGACGAGAGGGATAACGAGGCCAGTAGAACAGATCTCAAGAATTGTCTTGACGAGCGTGGCCTCGAACTTGACACAGTCAGATATACGAACGAATTAGTAGTATACAAAATGGTGGCGACGCGTGATCAGACTATGGCTCTGATGGATAGCGCAGCTGGCGAATCAATATTCTCTATTCAACCAATGCCGCGCTATCGCATGACATTGGACGCACTTTCTGAGCCCTATGAAGCACCGGACTCCATAGCGCATGAAGATGGCAGGGAATACCCAAGACTAGGCATCCTAGACTCAGGCATTGAGCCGATTGGCCCGCTCTCTTCGTGGCTAATAGGAGAAAGGTACTCTCCATATCTTCTTGAAGAACAGGATCATTCTCACGGTACGTTCGTGGCTGGCATTGCTCAGTATGGGGATCAATTTGAACATGAGCACTGGATCGGAGGGGAGCCGCTGGAACTTATCGATGCCAACGTATTTCCAGATGAGAAAGCCGAAGGTGGGTACGTCGATGAGACAGAAGTGATCGAAAACATTAGGGAAGCCTTAGCACGTGACCACGACGAAGCGACCGTATGGAACTTGTCAATAAGTGGAGCAAACGAAGTGAAAGATAACGACTTCTCTGATTTCGCAAAGGCCCTAGATGCGCTTCAAGATGAATATGGCATCCTCATCTGCAAGTCGGCAGGCAACACGCTTGGCTTACTCAGGGGAGGACAAAAGGAACGGTTGTCCGCGGGAGCTGATTCCGTAAGATCACTTACTGTCGGGTCAGCTGCCCACGAGCAGAGTTCGTATGACTTTTCCAAGAAAGGCGAGGCTTCTCCCTTCTCCTGTATCGGCCCGGGGCCTGAGTTCATCATCAAGCCTGAAATCTCGCATTATGGAGGCAATGCAGGCATCAATCCTAGAACCGGCGAAATAATGGCATCGCGCGTTCATTCTTTTGCAACAGATGGACGGGTCGCAGCCGACGTTGGAACAAGCTTCTCGACGCCACGCGTATCCGCTTTGGCAGCCAATCTTGTTTTCGCGCTAGACTCTGAACCAGACCCTCTCTTGATCAAGACTCTCATCATTCATTCAGCAAATTTCGCAGATAACAAGCTTGTACCTTCCGATGACAGAGTCAGAGAACTGGGGTTCGGCATCCCACAGCCGGTCCAGCAGATTTTGTCCAGCAATCCGTATGAATCAACGCTCGTACTGCGAGGCAAGCTTGAAAAGAGGGAGAAAGTCAACATTCTCGATTTTCCGATGCCTCCATCTCTCATTAGGGAAGGTGTCTATACGGGCCAAATTATCCTTACTCTGGTATACAATCCAATCCTCGACGAAAGCCAGGGAGGCGAATACTGCCAGTCGAATATTGATGTCAAGTTTGGCTCGTTCGAAAGCAAGAAGGAACGGGATACCAGCAAGCAGAACATCATCAACCCTATCGGCCGAAATGATGCAGTCAATCTCTTGCGAACTGACTATTACAGCAGAAAGCGCTTAAAGGAAGCTCAGTCAGATTTTGCTTTAAAGGAGCGCATGCTCATTCAGTTCACCGGGAAATATGCTCCGGTGAAGAAGTATGCAGTAGATCTTTCCGATCTCAAACCAAGCTTCCATAGTAAGCTTGGAAAGAATCGGCTTTGGTTCTTGGAGCTTGACCCCCTTTTCCGATACAACATTGAGATGCGCGCCTCAACTACAGGGGAGGCTTTGGAACAGCAGTATTGTTTAGCCATCACGATTCGTGACCCAATGCGGGAGGCTCCCGTCTATGATGAGGTTGTACAGCAGCTCAACATAAACAATTTCCTGCACGAGCCAGTCAAGATAAGGAACCAGGCTAGAAGTTACATTGGCAATTAGAGTCTGCTGTCAGTTATCCTTGGTAGTTCGGAAGTCTAGGACATTAGAATCCGACTCTTTCCGAGTCGGATTACTGTCCGACATGCTAGATATCATTTCTTTCCGACGCCATCAATCATGTCATGATTGTCAGCGTGATTGTATCGTAAAAGTTGGCTGTAGGCGCGTGACTGCCTGAAGAGATTCCTACGTGAAAGATGGAGACCTCCATTTGGTTGATTAGCAACTTCATCCGAACACTCCATGTGGTATTCGCAGACTGAAGCGAACATGTCTGACTAGTACGGTCAATTAGTACCTCGTTTCCATCTACCGAGTACCGGCATTCCG
>OGYD01000185.1_pt1 | contig 52702 bp, 61 predicted proteins | sample 1576441 | NCBI WGS metagenome assembly OGYD01 (sample SAMEA3541537, study PRJEB24748) | human gut metagenome | biome: human gut; feature: human-associated habitat; material: faeces | place: China | collected 2012 | reverse complement strand
TAGTCCAGAGGGATCGGATCGGACCCTTCCCCGTACCACCTGAATGTCATCTTCATGAGCGGAATCCTCTTTTCGCTGTGATGCCTATCCGACATAGTGCTTGATTGTTGCTGCAACGGCTCCCGGACCGGAAAGCTCCTCGAGCAGCATCTGCTCCACCTTCGCGCCGAGCCCCGCCTCATAGAGGTCGACGACGAAGATCTCCCTGTTCGAAAGGATCGGCTCTGCCGCAGCATGCACGGATGCCGCATCGGCACAGCCGAGCGAAAGCGGAGAGAGCTGGGCCTGGAGCTCGTCCAGGAGCGGATCGGGGCTGGGGTCGAACGGAGCGCCATTGTCGTCCACGCCGATCAGGTAGCGCAGCCACCCTGCAATCGCGAGCGGGATGAAGGTCAGGCTGGACGGATCGAGATCCGGATTCTCTGCATAGGCCTTGAGCGTATGCCCGAAGCGCACCGGCACCTTCTGGGAGGTATCGGTCGCGATGCGCTGCGGCGCATCGGGGAGCGCCTTGTTCGGCAGGCGCTTCTCGAGGAGCTCGTCGATGAAGGAGCCTGGGTCGATCACCTTGGGGTCGACGACGACGGGCAGGTCCTCGTCGTAGCCGATATGGCGGATCAGCGCCACCAGATCCGGGTCTTCCATCTCCTGCCAGATGCGCGTATAGCCGAGAAGGCACCCATAGACGGCAAGCGCCGTGTGGAGCGGATTCAGGCAGGCCGTGACCTTCATCGTGTCGGCACGCTCGGCGGTCTCGCGGTCGCAGAGGATGATGCCGCCTGCCGAAAGGTCGGGGCGGCCGTTCGGGAAGGAGTCCTCGACGACGAGGTAGTGCGCCTGCTCGGTGTTGGAGAAGCCGGCGAAGTGCGCGCGGCCGGCAGCGATGAGCGGCAGGTCGTCGAAGCCCTGCTCCTTCAAGGCTGCCTCCGTCTCGGGGGAGGGGTTCGGCGTGATGCGGTCGATCATGGTCCAGGGGAAGCTCACCTGGGACTCGTCGGACACATAGGAGACAAAGCCCCCATCCACGAATCCGTGCTCCTGCCATGCCTGGGCGACATCGAGGACCGCCGTGCGGAAATGCTCGCCGTTGCGGCTGAAGTTGTCGGTCGAGACCATGGCGATGGGGGCAGCGCCTGCCTGGTAGCGGGCAAGGAGCAGTGCCGCGAAGGTCCCCATCGTCGTCTTCGGCGCAGCGGGGCCGGAAGCGAAGTCGCTCTCTGCCTGGGCAGAGAAGCTGCCATCTGCCGTGCGCAGGGCATAGCCCTTCTCGGTGATCGTCACCGTGACGAGCTGGAGCTCGGGGCTCTCGAAATAGGCCTTGGCACGTGCCCAGTCTTCGGGACGCTCCGCATTCGCGAAGAGGGCATCTGCCGTGGAGGCAAGCACGCGCTCCGAAAGCGAGCCGTCGGGATTCATGATGACCTGGAGGATATCGTCGTCATACGGCCTGTAGAGCTCGTCGACCGTGAAGGGGCGGTAGGTCTCCATCACCACGACGCCGCGGGAAAGCTCTCCCGCATCGATCAGGTCCTGGGCGATCGCTGCATGGAAGGCACGGTAGAGATTGCCACCTCCCACATGGATCCACACCGGCTGCTTCCTGCCGGCCTCGCGCACGGCATCGACGTCGCCTTTCGGCAGCCTGATGCCGTGTTCCTCGAATTCCCTGCGCTGACTCTGCCACTGTTTGAGGGACAACATGTCGATCTCCTTGACTTTAGGGCGCTGTTCGGGCTCCTGCTTGGTATTGATGCTGTTACTAGTATATCAGTTAAATCGGTTTGTATAGTACAGTTTCGCCTGAAATTCTTGAGATTTCGGTCACTGTCTGATACCAATTCTTGCTAATGCCTCAAATATGCCCAAACAGATGCAGGAGCAGCGCAAGACTCGGCGCAATTCTCTGCCTATACTCGTATATCAATCATGCCGGTTCGCTGCTGCATGAAAATGAACTAATATACTCTTGAGCGTCATCAATACCAACCAAGGAGCTGTCATGGCAGACGAGCAGACCCAGGAATCAGGAGAGAGCCTCCAGCTCAGAGCCTACGAGACCATCCGCGAAGGCATCCTGTATGCGACCTATGCCCCCGGAGACAGGCTCCAGGTCAAGGACCTGTGCCTGGATCTCGATATGGGCAGGACCCCGGTCCGCGAATCCCTGGTACGCCTCAGGCAGGAGGGACTGGTCGAGACCGTTCCCCAGAGCGGCACCTACGTGCGCTGCATCAGCCTGCGCTCTGTCGAATGCGCACGCTATGTGCGCGAGACCCTCGAGCGCCAGGTCGCGGTCGAGTGCTGTGCACGCATCGATGCCGCGGGCGAGGAGCTGCTCTCCCAGATCATGCACCGTGCCCAGGAAGCCTGCGCGTCCCACGGGACACGGGAGTTCTTCGACAGCGACAACGAGTTCCACGAGGCGCTCTACCGCATCGCCGGAAGGGACCGGGTCTGGGAGTGGCTCGGCACCCTCGATATGGACCTGCAGCGCTACCGGTGGCTGCGCGTGCTAACAGAGAAGCTCGACTGGAATGCGATCATGCACCAGCATGACAGGATCTTCGACGCAATCTCCGGCCACGATGCAGAGGAGACCGACTTTCTGGTCAGCAACCACCTGCATCTGCTGTTCGAGGAATCCTCTGCCGTCATTGACCGCTTCCCCACCTACTTCATCGAGGACCGCCCCCAGAAGCAAGCGCAGGGCCGCGCCTGAGCCTGCCCAGAAGCATCAGCCCCGTCGGCTAAAGACATCTTCTCGAGCATGCAGCAGCCCGCACTGCCGCTCTGCCGCGCATCTTCTACAATCGGGAGCAGAGAAGGGCTTTGGCCCTTCGGAAAAGCGATCAGAAAGGCGGGCTCATGCCAAAAGGGCGTATGGAAGCCATGAGCGACGGCGTCATTGCAATCATCATCACGATCATGGTCCTTACCATCTCGGCTCCTGAAGGAGCGACGTTCGAAGACCTTGCCTCGCTCGGCCCGGCAGTGCTTTCCTACGCAATCAGCTTCGTCGGCGTCGGCACCTACTGGAACAACCACCACCATCTGCTGAATCTGGTGCAGCGGGTCGACGGCAGGATGCTGTGGTCGAACCTGCTCTTCCTCTTTGTCATGTCCTTCATGCCGGTAGCGACCGACTGGCTCCAGAAGACCCATTTCCAGACGCTTCCGACCACCGTCTACGTCGTGCTCAACCTGCTGCTGTCGCTTTCCTACATGAACCTCGAGCGCGTCATCCGCCACGACCTGGCGTGCCAGTACTCCGTCACGGGCATGGAAGAGCTCCAGAAGCGCTCGCTGGTGAAGGAGCGCGCAACGCTTGGCCTGGAAGTTGCTGGCATCGTTCTGGCAATCTTTGCTCCCCAGACGCATATCGCCTTGGCCGCCATAGCGCTTGCCTTCGCATTCTGGGTGGTCCCTGACCTGAGAATCGTGCATCTGCTCGATTTCATGTCCTCGGACAGCGAAGACGGGGCGCGGTAGGAAAGAGAAGAAGGCTCCGTCCGGCAGATGCCAAAGAGCGGCACGGCGCCTTCTTTCCGACAGCTGTCTTCTTCTCCCTTTCCATGCCAGAGCGACGGCTGGGGGGGTATCAACACAGGAAGGCCGCCAGGGCCGCACAGCGGTCTTCGGCTTCCCGGAACCTGCGATGCCGGCACATGGCAAAAAAAGGAGAGGATAACGATGAAGCTTCTTCGTGCAATGCGCGAGCCCCTGAAGTATGTCCAGGGCAAGGATGCGCTCCTGAAGTTCAAGGACGAGATGGGATACATGGGGAGCCGCTGGCTCTTCATCTGCTCCAAGAGCGGCTACAAGGCCTGTCACGACAAGATCGAGCAGAGCTTCGGCGATGACTCAAGCTATCGCCGCTACGAGGTCTTCGGCGGCATCTCGAGCAAGGGCGAGATTGCCAAGATGAAGAAGATCGTCGAAGAGGACAAGATCGACGCCGTGGTTGCCTGCGGCGGCGGCTCGGCAGTCGATACCGCAAAGGCGACAGCCTACTACACCGGCAAGAAGGTCGTCATCATCCCGACGGTCGCCGCGACCGATGCCCCCTGCACCGGACTCTCCGTCATCTACAACGACGACGGCAGCTTCGACAAGTATCTCTTCTATCCCCAGAACCCGGACGCCGTGATGGTCGACTCCCAGGTCATCGCTGATGCACCGGCACGCTTCCTCATTGCCGGCATGGGCGATGCTCTGGGCACCTACTTCGAGGGCCGCGCCTCCATCCGCACCGAGTCCCCGAGCCTTGAAGGCACCGGCATCACGCGTGCCGGCATGGCACTGGCAAAGCTCTGCTACGAGACACTCAGGAACTACGGAAAGCAGGCTCTTGCTGCCTGCGAGAACCATGTGGTCACGCCGGCACTCGATGCAATCATCGAGGCAAACGTCTATCTGTCCGGCGTGGGCGCAGACAACGTGAACTGCGCTGCTGCCCACTCGTTCTATAACGGGCTCACGGCACTCGGCGGCCATAGCGTGCCGCACGGAAACTGCGTCGCCTTCGGCACGCTGGTCCAGCTCACGCTCGAAGGTGCCACGAAGGAGGAGTTCGAGGACATCCAGGACTTCTGCCTGGAGGTCGGCCTGCCTGTGACGCTCGAAGAGCTCGGCGTCACGACCGACGAGCAGATCCATACGATCGCAGAGCATGCCTGCGTCCCCGGCGAGACGATCCACAACCTTGCAGGCGATGTCACGCCCGACGAACTCTATGCCGCCATCGTCGCGACCAATGCCCAGGGCGAGGCACTGCTTGCTTCCAAGGGCGAGGGCTCCACTGCCTGCTAGCAGGCACTCCTGCCCCATCCGCTGCATGAAGGAAGGGGATCCTGGCCTGGCCAGGATCCCCTTTTCCCTGCCTATGGGACAGGGAAACGGACGCAGAGCCGATGCTTCCCTATGCCACGAAGCCGCCGGCACGCAGCATCCAGAGCCACAGCGTGAGCGTCAGGGCACATCCCAGCGTTGTCATCATCACGATGGTCGAGGTGAGCGTCCCGTCGTGTCCCATATTGCGCGCCATAACATAGCAGCTCACCGTGGAGGCAGACCCCAGCATCACAAGCAGGGCAATGAGCTGCTGGTTGCGAAATCCCATATGGATAGCCAGGGGCATGAAGACCACGACGAGCCCCACAAGCTTCACGACGCTTGCCACGGCAGAGGCACCCAGGCTCCTGCGCGCGGAGCGGAACCTGAACTCCGCCCCCAGAGCCATGAGGCCCAGAGGCGTCGCGAGCACCGCCACATTGCCAACGGTCGACGCCAGGATCTTGGGCATGGGCAGGCCCAGAAGCGACCAGGCAAACCCTGCAGCGATTCCCAGGATGATGGGGTTGGTCGCAACGCCGAAGAGCGCCTTGCGCACCAGCGCACCCACCGTAGGGCCAGACGAGCCATCTCCTGGCGCCGTGAGCGTAAGCACCACTACGGCAGCCACGTTGTAGAGCGGAACGCTCCCCAAGATCATGAGCGCCGCCATGCTGGTCGAAGAGCTTCCATAGACATTCTGGATGAAGGCAATGCCCAGAATCGCTGCCGAGCTACGGTAGCTCGCCTGGATGAACTCGCCGCGCTCCGACACATCATGCACGACCAGATGGGACAGCAGCACGATTGCCACCATGCTCGCCGCTGTGGCGACGAAGCAGAACAGCACATAGCGCCCATCCCAGGCAGCCACGAAATCCTGGGTCGCAAGATCCTGGAACAGCAGGACGGGAAGGGCCACCTTGAACACGAAGGCGTTGAGGTAGTCCGCAAAGCGCTTGTCCATCAGTCCGACATGCCGCAGGAACATGCCCAGGAGCATGGTGAGAAAGATGGGAAATGTCGCATTGACGCTGAAGATGAAGCTGTCCACAAGGTTCCTTTCGCAATACCGTCTGCACTGTGGCGCCACCAGCCGGCAGCGACGCAGTCTGAGGCATTGTAGACCCAGGCGCATCGAGCGGACAGATCCGCAACGTCCCGGTTATCACAGGAAGACAAGAACGCCAAAGTCTGCAGCCGGACCAGGTCGTGCGTCCTCCCTTGAAAGGAAGCTTCCTTAGAGGCAGCCAGCCATTCAAGCTGTTCGCCGCTTGATGATTCTCGGGGAACGGCATCAGGCTGCCAGGAGAAGAAGCCCGGAAAGCCCCTGCGTCACAGTCTCCAAAGCACCGCATCGGAGCGTGCTCCATGCGCCATGCCAGCCGTCTGAAGGGACAAAAGGGGCTCTTTGCTGTTTCTTGCGGGCAACACCTGCCAGCTTCTTCTGGGAAGCGAAGCCCAGGTGGCCCCATCTCAGGAATGTCATCGTTCTGTAGCAGGCGATGCTCCTGAAGCCCCTGGCAGCGCTGCGGCGGACCGGATCGTCGCATCGAGGCCTTCGCGGACAGACTCTCTCTTCCGCCAGATGGGCATGCGCTCCCGCTCCTTCCCGAGCGTTCCTGTTGTGGCCTTCATCTCGGCCACTGGGGAGCGTATCATCCAGGAACAGAGCCTGCCGAGTGCGGCCGCGCGCCTCGGCATCCGCCAGACAGCCCCGCCCGGCATGCGCAGCGCCGAATCCATCTGGACCGCCGTCAGCCCGGGGGCCATGACCAGCGTCTGTGGCTCGAAAAGGGCATGAGGCGTGAGCCCATCCTGCCCCCTGGCATGGATGCCATGCTCCGTGTGTTTTGTCAACACGGTCTTGTCCGAGATTGCCCGCTGACCAGTTTCGCTAGGAACGCATTCCTGCTGAAGCCCGACGGATCGGCAATGCGCATGCTCTTCTTGTCCGCGAGCTCTTCCTCCGTCCCGGCCTCCTTTGCCCGGTTGAGGGCAGCCCAGCCCTTGAGCCAGCCAGCGCGCCTGCTTGCGTGCGTGATGATGGAGACTGCCGCGGACCTGTCCGGCGTGTCCATGGCACATAGAACAGACTGGAGCCTCCGGGCCGGACTTATGGCCCATGCGAGCCGCTCCGGCACCCGGGCCACTGCGATACCGAAAGGGCATTTCCCTGGCTTTTCCGGACGGACCTGCAGACGTGGCTGCAGCTGGCCGGGCGGGCCTGAAGGCAAGGCATCGGCGGCTAGACGCTCAGCTCCGCTTCCGCGAACAGAACCGCCTTGCCGGCAATCTTCACACGGCCGTCCGCCAGGGTGGCACGAAGCTCGCCTCCCCGCTCGGATGCCTGATAGCAGCTGAGCTCCGTCTTTCCCAGCCTTGCACACCAGTACGGCGCAATCATGCAGTGCGTGCTACCGGTTACAGGATCCTCGTCGATAGCGAGCTTGGGTGCAAAGACCCGCGAGACGCAGTCGTATTTCTCGCCTCGTGCCGTCACGGCCACAAGAAGCCCGTCCAGCTCCTTCAGGCGTCCCTGGTCGGGATGGAGCTCGCGGACGTCTTTCTCCGAGGGAAGCACGAGCATAAGATCACGGTCGAGATAGGCCTCCTTGGGCCTCACGCCAATCGCTGCCTCCATAGCATCAGTGACAGGAACGGCTGTGCAGGCGTAGGACGGAAAGTCCATCACATAGAGGTCGCCCTGCCGCTCGACAGAGCACCTGCCCACCTGCGTGTCGAAGGCAATGGATGCGGCATCCGGACAATAGAAGCGGAAGAGCACGAATGCGGTGCCGAGGGTCGCATGCCCGCAGAAGTCGATCTCACCGCCCGGCGTGAACCAGCGCAGATGCCACCCTTGCTGCTCTCGCACGACGAATGCCGTCTCCGAGAACCGGTTCTCCTTCGCGATGTCTTGCATCAGCCGGTCGGTAGGCCATTCGTCGACGACGCAGACGGCAGCCTGGTTCCCGCAAAAGAGCTGGTCGGTAAAGGCATCGACAATGTATTGCTTCATGGAAGTCTCCTGTTTCTGCCGCTTTCCATAGCGCGACCATTCTCTCACAGCCCCGGCTCTCTGCCAGGGACGCCTGCAAAGGCAGACAGACTCTTGACGGCACGGCACTACCCTGAAGCGAAGTCCTGTTGCCAAGGACGGCTATGATGGCAGTCAGAAGAGCCGCGAGAAAGGTGAAGCATGGAGAAGCTGCCGCCTCTGCAGAAGGTCTATGAAGCATGGAGCGCCCTTGCCGATGGCAGGGTCGAGATGGGAGAGGACACCGCAGACGTCGCTTCCTCGAACGGTGCCAAGCACTACATGGTCAGCTGGACCGAAGACACGTATTCCTCGAACGACAATGCAAGCTACTGGCAAGGATATGCAGGATATCCCGTCCTCGCTGTCCTCATGAAGCAGGGAAAGCTGCCCTGCGCCGATATGCTCGTCCCCCGCTTTGCGCATATCGACTGGAATGCCCTCAACAAGAAGCACAAGAGGAACTATGCCGCAGCGGCACAGGAAGCCTTCGAGGAGGCAGGCCTTGCCTCTGACGAGATTGCCCAGGCAGAGGCGGCAGCCCAGAAAACGCTCGAGGCCCTGGCGGCCCTTCCCATCAGGATGAAGCGCAAGGGACGCCCTGCCAGGTAAACGAGCAGGAAATGTATCCGCCGTATCATCGAAGCGGACCGATCCAAGCTGCCGGAGCAGCCAGAACAGAGGAGGAGCAATGACTACGACCGAGCTCATCAGACTGGACAATGGATATGCAGAAGGAACCATGGTGCCGGCACTTGCCGGCGAGGGACACGCAAACCTGCTTGTGATCCGCTGTGCCAGGGGCTTTCTCATGTGCGGATACCTGAGCCTCGAGAAGGCAGAGCAGCTCGGCGATGCAGCCGTGCGTGTCGCAGGGTCGAGCTTCGATGAGGTCCTCACGAACAAGATCACCGGCATGACGCCTGCCGCCGAAGCCCTTGGCATCACGCCTGGCATGAGCGGCCGCGAGGCGGCAGGGATCCTGAACCGGCAGTAGGCAGGGGCGCAGCTCCTGCATGTCTGTCCTTCCGCTCATGGATTGCAGGAGTATTTGCCTCATCCTGCCATCCGATACCGTATCATCGGGTGGACCAGATTGCCGGACACCGCTGCCGGCCCATCACAGATACGAGGCAGGCAGACATCTCTGCCTGCACTTTCCAGAAAGAGGATTCCATGGAACTCACCGGCCGCCAGATCAGGCAGCTCCGCAGCCTCGCCAACAGGCTCGAGGCAACCGTAGGCATCGGCAAGGCAGGCATCACGGATGCTGTCGTGCACCAGATGGACAATGCACTCGAAGCCCATGAGCTGGTGAAGTGCTCTGTCCAGGGAAGCGCTGGCATGGACACCCGCGAGGCTGCTATTGCCCTCTCCCGACCGACCCATTCTGCCGTCGTCCAGGTCATCGGCCATCGCTTCGTGCTCTACCGCGAGACCCACCGCGACGATGTGGAGAAGATCCAGCTCGTCAAGTAGAGCCTACTCAGACAGCCAATTGCCCAGTCAGCCCGCTTCCAGATGGAGGCGGGCCGACTTTGTATCAGAGGAACATCGAAAGATGGAGCCATCTGGTCAATGTGCCAGACAGCCAAGCGGAACGACATGGACACCATCAGGCCGCGTGTAGGCATACTTGCCCCCGGTCAGCACCATCAGGAAACTCGGAGCACCCATCTTCTCGTGATCCACCTTCTCAGATAGCGACAAGAGATTGCCGGCGCCTTCCTCTATGCGGTCCTTGCCTCCGAGCTTCACCTCTATGCCAGCCCAGCGCCCATCATTGAGCTGGATGACAGCATCAGCCTCGAGGCCGTTTTTGTCTCGATAGTGATAGATTCTCCCTCCGAGCGGACGTGCATACACGCGCAGATCGCGAACGCAGAGCGTCTCGAACAGATAGCCCATGGTATTCAGGTCGTTGAGCAGTCCTTGCGCATTGCAGCCCAGCGCAGCTGCTGCAAGAGACGGATCGCACAGGTGCCAGACACGTGCCTTGCGAAGCGGTGTCTTGGAACGAAGATTGGGAGCCCAGGCTTCGATATCAGCAATGACATAAAGCCTACGCAGCGCATTGAGATAGACCCTGAGCGTCGGGTCGCTGATCTTGAGACCCGAGTCCTGGACATCTGCCAGAAGGGTTGCCAACGATGCTTCCTGAGCGCTGCAGCGCGCAAGAGAGCGCAGAAGAGCCCGTGTCCTTGATGAATCGAGATCCTGGTTTGCAGCTTGTGAGACATCTGTTTCGCAGAGCGCCTCTATGTAATCTTCCGCGATGCCTGGATCTGGCCTTCCGAACGAGATGGGCGCGGGCCAGCCTCCATTGCAGATGAGTTCAGCATAGCCCTCGATATCGATATCCGAGCTTCCCTGGACGCGCCCATTCTCCTCAAAGAGTTTTGCCAAGCTCACGTCTTTGGAGGAATCCCCCGACTCTTCCAGCGTCATGGTATCCATCTCCATGCGCGCGATACGGCCTGTTCCCGTATGCTTCGGAGCATCCTCCTCGTCGAGGCTGAGAGGAGTTGCAGAACCAGTCAAGATATACTGGCCTGGAACGCCACCCGCAACATCCACGGCATTGATTACCGTATCCCAGAGCACAGGAGCTACCTGCCACTCATCAATCAGGCGCGGTTTGCCTCCTCTCAGCAGGAGAGACGGCTGTATCTCAAGTGCATCCGCGCTAGCAGCAAGCACATCTGGATCGCGAAGCATAAGGGAGCTCTTTGCTACCTGCTGACAGGTCGACGTCTTGCCGCACCACTTTGGCCCGCGTACAAGAAGTGCACCAGAACGGTCAAGACGCTTTGAAAGCTCTTCGTCAGCTATCCTAGGCATGTATTTCATATTAGGCCTCCCATCAGGGAATATTGTACCCTACTTTAGGGTTTGGCTGCTGTTCCGCTTTAGGGTTTGGCTGCTGTTCCGCTTTAGGGTTTGGCTGCCGGCGCAGTCTTCGACATTGCTCGGGCAGCCAAACCTCAGCGCTCATTGCACTTCAGGGACGATATACCGCCTCATCTGCCAGCTCTACCCCATTGAAGATACGCTCCACTGCCTTCTCGTACTCATCTGCCTTGCGGACCTTCCTCACAAGACGCCACACCTTCTGCGGATCTGCGAAAGCGAGCCGCGCATAGGACCACCACTCCTTCATGCGGAAGAGGGCATTGCCTCCCATCTCTTCCTCATATCCCTCGAATAGCCTGTCATGGAACTCCCTGATCTCCTCAGCTGTAGCGGCAGGACCGCCTTTTAGCATGCGCCCCAGGGCCGGATTTGCCAGGATGCCCCGGCCCAGGAGGACATGCGTGGTCGCAGGATAGCTCCTCAGCAGCTCTTCGAAGTCTGCGACCGAGAAGATGTCCCCGCTGTATGCGACAGGGAAGGGTGCCTTCTCGAGCGTCTCTCCATAGCATGAAAGATGCGGTGTCCCCCGGTAGAGCTCTGTCCTCACCCGGGGATGGACGATGAGCTCCTTCAGAGGGCAGCGGCAGAGGACAGCAAGGATTCTCCCGTATTCCCCGACATCGGCAAGGCCCAGGCGTGTCTTGACCGAGACAGGCAGAGGCGACCTGGCACAGATGTCCTGGAGAAACCTCTCGAGCCCTTCCGCATCGCGCAGAAGCCCGGCGCCTTTGCCTTTTGCGACAACCGTTCCGGAAGGACAGCCCAGATTGAGATTGACCTCGCTGTACCCGAGCTCGGCCAGAAGGCCCGCTGTCCAGACAAAATCGTCGGCATCCTTCGTCAGCAGCTGGGGGATGACAGAGCGGCCATCCTGTTTTCCCAATGCCTTCAGCGTCTTCTCGGTGAAGGCCTTCCCTGGATGTGCCGGCGCGATGAAGGGGAGATAGCAGCTGTCGAGCGCACCGAAACAGGAAGCATGGGCTTTGCGGAAGACAGGTCCGGTTATTCCCTCCATAGGTGCCAGCGAGAGCTTCACAGGCTTCTCCTCCATCTCGTCTCGGCAGAAACAGCAACTCCATTGTATCCGCCGATGGCGCACCGCCATGAAGTCCCTCAGCACATAGAAGAAGGGAGATGCCCCGAGCATCTCCCCTTTCTGCAATCCGTCCAACTCTTTTATCTCTATGCCTTGTGCCACGGCGCATGGCCATTCGCGATGTTGAGGAGGCTCGTTGCCAGCCATGTCGGTATGGCCCCTCCTGCGCAGTTGACGAGGCCGAAAAGTGCACATCCTGCGCTCGATGGCACCGGCAAGCGCCTGGCCCACCTGGCACACGGTCACCATGGCCGTGCCGCCACGTGTCAAGAGCACGTTCTTCTTCATCTTGGCAATGGACTCGACAAGGAAGACCCAGACGGGACGCCTACTGCGAAGATGAAGGCATCGCAGCCGCAGAAGTGGGCCTTGAGCTCATCATCTGACATCTCGAGGTAGTTGCCGAACTCGATCTTCATCTCCGGAGGAAGCGGCGCCCCTTCCGGCAGCGGCGGCAATGCGAGCGTTGCCGCCTCATGGCCGCGGGCTATGAGCTCGTGCGCCGCCTCGCTTCCCAGAAGCCCTGTGCCGCCGACCATGAACACCTTCATGGAATCCTCTCGCCATCTGTCCAGCCTTCGATTGCAGGAAACGATAGCGGCGGGAGGAGCTTCAAATCTTATCTATATGTCCTCTAGCTTTCACATCTTGTCCTCTAGCTTTCACATCTGTCATTGCATGCCGGCACAGCAGAGAATCTGCACGGCGAAAGAGACCTACCATAGGGAAGACAGCAAGAGAAGGAAGGCTCTCCATGGATATCAGGATCAAGCGCCCCTATGAGGCGGCAGCGCCCGACGACGGCTACCGTATGCTCGTGGACCGCCTCTGGCCCCGCGGCATCAAGAAGGAGAATCTCAGCATGGACGAGTGGGCAAAGTGCTTTGCCCCCTCGACCGAAGCAAGGAAGGCCTTCGGCCACAAGCCGGAGAACTTCGATACGTTCAGGCAGCAGTACCTGGCCGAGCTCAGCTCATCCGATGAGGCAAAAGCAGAGGCAGCAAAGCTCAAGGAGCTTGCGCCCGAGACGATCACACTCCTCGTCGGCGCCAAGGACCCCGCCTTGAGCCAAGGCCCCATCCTCAAGGAATGGCTCGAGCAGCAGCTTGCCTAGATATCGGATGCCTCGATAGCGGTGACCAGGAATGCAGCGGCACCTTCGCCTGCCCTGGAGTCGTAGTACTCCTGGAAGCGCGGATCTGCCACATACATCTGGCCCAGGCCCACATGCGTCTCATGTGTGAGCGTACGGCTCTTGCCCCAATGCGCCTGCACCCAGGCTGCATGCAGGCGCACGAGCTCCGCCGCTTCTGCGCCAGACGGGTCGCCGGACTCCATGGCAGCCTTCAGCTGCACGATGATTCTTCCTTCGAGCGTTGCAAGGTCATTCCACTCGTCCTTGTCCATGCTCCGCACAGCCTCGTTTGCCGCGTCGACCGCTGCATCGCCGTACCGGGCCCTGGCTTCGCCGCCATAGCGCCTTTCGTTCTCCTCGATTGCAGCCTCCTTGAGGCCATGGAACCTCTCCTCCGAGCTCATCTTCTTTCCTTTCTGCATGTTCTCGAGCGTGCGCTCGGCGCACTCCCGTGCTGCACGCACTCCACGCTCGCGCTCCTCGAGCAGCGCTATCTGCTCTTGAAGCGCCTCTTCCTCATCCACGCCGCGTCTTTCAAGAAGCTCCCCTATGCGGGCAAGCGGCATCCCGCAGGCACGCCAGAGAAGGATCTTCTGCAGCCGCGCTGCATCAGCCTCCGAATAGATGCGGTAGCCATTCTCCTGCCGCTTCGGCACGAGGAGCCCCCGTTCGTCGTAGAGCCGAAGCGTACGCACGCTCACGCCGGCAAGCTTGGCGAGCTCCTGTATCGAATAGCCATGTGCGCTCACGGGCGCTTCCTTTCTCTCTGACATCTGCATGCTAGACCCTGACGTTGCGTGAGGGTCAAGAACTTCCTGCTGTCTTTTTCGGGATCTGGCTTGACTTACTATATTGATTGTACACAATTATATTGCACGCAATATTTCATGGATTCAGGAGGCTCCCATGTACGATTACGATGTCGCATTCATCGGTTCAGGCCACGCAGCATGGCATGCAGCGCTGATGCTCAGGAAAGCAGGAAAGCGCGTTGCCTTTGTCGAGGAGGATACGGTTGCCGGCACCTGCACAAACTGGGGCTGCAATGCGAAGATCCTGCTCGATACGCCTTTCGACTATGTGGATGGCCTCGAGCGCTTCCGCGGCATGGGCATCGATTCGGTGCCTTCCGTAAACTGGGAGGAGCTCATGGCCTACAAGAAGAAGGTCGTGAATCCGATGCACACGGTGCTCGAAGGCATGTTCCAGAAGGCGGGCATGCCGGTCTACCATGCCCATGGAGCGCTCGTCGATGCCCACACGATCCAGGCAGGAGATGAGCGCATCACGGCCGAGACGATCGTTCTCGGCACAGGCGAGCATCCGAGAAAGCTTGCCATCCCCGGTTCCGAGCATATCCACGACAGCCGCGACTTCCTCGATCTCGACCAGTTCCCGGCACGCATCGTCTTCATCGGTGCCGGCATCATCTCGATGGAGTTTGCCTCCATCGCCGCCAAGCTCGGTGCCGAGACCACCGTCATCCAGCACGACCAGCGGATCCTCGGCATGTACCCGAAGAAGTATGTGGACCGCGTCGTCCAGAAGATGGAGCAGGAAGGCGTCACGTTCCTTCTCGACCACGATGTGGCGGAGGTGAGGAAGGCAGGAGATGCCTACCAGCTTGTCTTTGCCGACGGAGAGACCCTCGAGACCGACTACGTCCTCGGCGCCACAGGGCGCGAGGCGAATGTGGAAGGCCTCGGCCTCGACGCTCTCGGCATCGCCTGCTCCTCACGCGGCATCGAGGTCGATGACCACATGAGGACCTCCGTGCCGAACATCTATGCCTCGGGCGACTGCGTCGCAAAGCACATCCCGAAGCTCACACCGACCGCGACCTTCGAATCGAACTATATCGCCGCACAGATCCTGGGCCTCTCCGATGCTCCGATCTCCTATCCCGCCATCCCGAACCTTGTCTTCACCCTGCCCCGCATCTCCCAGGTCGGCGTCACGCTCGATGAAGCCGAGAAGCATCCCGAGCTCTGGCGCACCGAGACCGTGGAGTACGGCAAGAGGCTCCTGTTCGAGGCAAAGAACGAGATGGACGCCGAGTTCACGTTCGTGTTCTCGAAGGAGACGGGGCTCCTCGAAGGCGCTGCCTTCTTGGGCGAGGATGCCGGCATCTGGGCCGACCTCGCAGCGCTCGTGATCTCGCAGAAGATGAGCGGCCTTGCGCTCTCCCAGCTCATCTTCACATTCCCGACCGAGTCCCAGGGCATGCTCTCCCTGCTGATTCCGCTCCTGCCCCTGAAGTAGAAAAGCGGCACAACCTTGTCCTGCGGCCTGGCGGCATCCCCGCCAGGCCGCATTCATGTGAAAAGACCGCGTTCCGTCCAATTGACACCATTCTTCTATCATTTTTTTCCTACTATTGCGCTAGGTGTTGCTATAACCACGGAATTTGGGGTAGGCACCCAATACGCTGGTCTCCAGCGAAGCAAAGACACATCAGTCAGGAGGCACCCTATGAACGAGACAGCAGGACGCACCTTCTCCATCGCAGACGAGAATCCAGCAGCCGAGGGATGCACGATCTCCAAGGCCATCGAGGATTCGAACGGCAACACCATCTCCTATTTCAGCCTCGGCCAAGACACCGACATCTCGGCCGAGCTCTATAGCTACCCGAAGATCCACTACGTCGTCTCGGGCACGCTCGAGGAGACCGGAGCCAATCCGGCCACCCTCAAGGCAGGAGACGCCTACCTCACGCCGATCGATGTTCCGTCCGGCCAGCATGCGACGGAGGACACCGTCTACCTCGAGATCGCTCTCGCAAAGGACTCTGCCACGAACCTTCCCGCCGAGGCAGGCAAGGCCTTCACGCTCGCAGATGCTGTGCCTTATGCTGACGGCCGCATCGTGAACCGCGACCTTGCCCACAATGCACACCTGAAGCTCGTCGAGATGGCATTCGACGCCGGATGCGGCCTCTCCGAGCATGCCGCTCCGGGCGATGCGCTCCTGCTTGCCCTCGACGGCGAGGCGACCGTCATCTACGAAGGCAAGGAGCACGCCTTCCCGGCAGGCTCTGCCTTCAAGTTCGATGCGGGCGGCAGGCACGCCATCCGCGCCGACAAGCGCTTCAAGATGGCGCTCCTCATCTCCCTCGTCTGATAGAAAACACTGCCAGAAAGGAATTGGATCATGGCAGAAGCGATAGATCTTGATGTCAGCGTCTTTGAGACGTGCACGGCACACCCAGAAGTCAAGGACCTTATGGCTGAAGCAGGCTTCACGGAGATCGTGAAGCCCGGGATGCTTCAGACGATGGGGAAATTCATGACAATCAGGAAGGGATGCAGCGTCAGGGGCGTCAATCTCGACGAGCTTGTCCGCACCTTCCAGGCCCATGGCCTCGCTGTCAAGGGCTATGAGGAGGCACAGAAGGCAGCTGAGCCCGAGGCTCCTGCTCCCGCAGCCGGGCCCGAGCCGGCAGCCGAGGCTCCTGAGGCGGCTGCTCCCAAGGGCCCCAAGACCGCAGCCGAACGCGAGGAGGAGCTCGCAAGCTTCGTCTCCCGCCTTTCTCGGGGCGAGGACCTCGAGAGCGTCCGCGCCGACTTCGTGCGCGACTTTGCGCAGGTCTCTGCAGAGGAGATCGCCCACGCCGAGCAGAAGCTCATCGAGGGCGGCGTGCCTGTGCCTGAGGTCCAGAAGCTCTGCGACGTGCACTCCGCACTCTTCCACGGCAGGACCGAAGAGGAATGCACGCTCTCGAACCTCACGCCGAACACCCTTCCCCAGGGCCATCCCGTCTCGATCCTGAAGCTCGAGAACACGGGGCTCGAGCAGGTGCTCGATGCACTCGACAGGGCACTTGCAGCAGGAGATGCCGATAGCGTGAAGCAGCAGCTCAATGCCCTGCGCGACCTCAGGAAGCACTATGCAAAGAAGGAAGAGCTCCTGATGCCGCCTCTCTATGAGGCAGGCTTCACCGGCCCCTCTGATGTCATGTGGGGCGTCGACGACGAGATCGTGCACGAGCTCTCCGACATCTCGAGGAGCTGGAATGCAGAGACCGCAGCAGAGCTCACGCCCCGTCTCGAGAAGCTCGTCTCCCGCATCCGCGAGATGATCTACAAGGAGGAGCAGATCCTCTTCCCGCTCTGCCAGGAGAACTTCGACAAGGATACCTGGTATGAGGTCTACCGCGACCTGCCTGACTTCGGCTGGGCCTTCATCGAGTCTGCCCCGAAGTGGCTTGACGGCGAGGTCTGGGCAAAGCTCGAGGCAAAGAAGGGCGAAGCTACTCCTTCCGAGGATGGCTATGTGACGCTGCCGACCGGCAAGCTCACGGTCTCCCAGCTTTCCCTGATCTTGAAGCTCCTGCCGGTCGACCTCACGTTCGTCGACGCCGAGGACCATACGCAGTTCTTCACGAACGAGGGCAAGGTCTTTGCCCGTCCGCTCTCCTGCCTCGGCCGCGAGGTCTGGAGCTGCCACCCACCCCGCGTCCAGCCGATCGTGCGCAGCCTCATCGCCGACTTCCGTGCCGGCACGCGCGACAGCATGGAGGTATGGATGCCGAAGGAGGGCATCCCGACCCGCGTGCAGTATCTTGCCGTGCGCGCTGAGGACGGCTCCTACCAGGGCACGCTCGAGATCGTACAGCAGTTCGACGGCGTCCTCGAGAAGCTCGAGGGCCTGGCCCAGGGTGGCGCAAAGCCGCCCATGCCGCCTGCGCAGGCATAGCGGGAAAGAAAGGCAGCGACACCAGAAGAGGCAGCTCCCAGGGGGCTGCCTCTTCTTTCATGCTATGCCAGCTTCTCCCTCAGCGTGGAGAGCATCTTGGCTGCATCCCCATCGACGAGGATGGCCCGCTCCGCAAGCTCCGCCGGAGCGAAGACCTCGCCGGCATTGAGCTGGACATACGTTGCATGCCTGTTCCTGAGCGCCATGCGCCAGAACGGGAACTTGATGATCGAAGGCGTATTGCCGCCGACACCGATCTCAAGCAGCACGACCCGGTCCCGGCGGTGGTCCTTGAGGAACTTGTCATAGCGTTCGGCTGCTGCATGCCAGCCTGCATCCTCGACGAACGTGTCGTCGCAGCGCAGGTTGGGAACGAGGGGCTCGCCGCACCGGGGGCAGCGCGGCACAAGCTCTGGCGGCACGCGCATATCCTTCTGCTCGCGCACCATTGCCTCGACCATGTCCTTGTTATCGTAGGTCTCCTGATGGCAGGGAACGGAGCACTGGAAGAGGCCGTAATCGCCCTGCGTATAGAAGAGCCGCCCCTTCTCTATTCCGGCGCGCTGGAACTGATGGTCCACATTCGTCGTGAGCACGAAGTAGTCGCACCCTTGAAGCAGGGCGGCAAGGTCCTTATATGCTTCGCCTACGGGACACGCATAGCGGTTCACCCATATCATGCGGCTCCACCATGCCCATAAGGTCTCCTTGTCCGGGAAGGGATAGAAGCCTCCTGTATACATGTCCTCGATTCCGAAGCGCTCATGGAAATCGGCAAAATGCTCCTCGAAGCGTTTCCCGCTATACGAGAAGCCAGCTGCGGTTGAAAGCCCGGCACCGGCACCCACGAGCACGGCATCGGCTCCCCCGATCGCCTCTGCAATGCGCTCAGCCGATTGCGAGAAGCTCCCGGTAGATTTTGTCATCCACTGGCTTGAAGACATCGAAGATCACCTCCATATCCGATTCATGTTCCTGTTTCCATTGCCTGACACAGGAGACTGCGGTTGCAGCCGCCTCCCTGTGCGGGTAGCGGAACTCGCCTGTCGAGATGCAGCAGAACGCGATGCTCCTGCACCCCTTCTCTTCTGCTGCATCGAGCGAGGAGGTGTAGCACGAGGCCAGAAGCCTTCGGTCTTCCAGAGTCGGCTCTGGCCCATAGACGATCGGTCCCACCGTATGGACCACATAGGAAGACGGCAGATTGAAGGCAGGCGTGACCTTTGCCTTCCCCGTCTCCTCCTCATGTCCCTGTGCTTCCATAAGCTCTGCGCAGGCAAGCCTCAGCTCGATGCCGGCATAGGTATGGATCGCATTGTCGATGCAGTGGTGGTTCGGTACAAAGCAGCCGAGCATCTGGCTGTTTGCGGCATTGACAATCGCATCGGCAGAAAGCCGCGTGATGTCGCCCTGCCAGACCGCAAGGCCCTCCTCTGTCACCGGGATGCTCTCCAGCGGGACAGCACCTCCACGCTCTTCAAGCCTCCCTGCAAGGTAGCGGTCCTGGACCGCGAGAAGCTCGGAGGAAGCCTGCCAGGGCGGGCGCACATTCACAAGCGCCCGGAGCAGCAGCCTCTGGTCTTCGGCAGTGTCCGGAACCTCGAGCCCCGCCAGATCGTCCCGCTCCGCTATGAGATGCTCTATGAGCCAGAGGCGCCTATCTGCCTGATTCATGTCCTTCATATGTCATCCTTCCTAGAACTTGCCGGAGTTCGCAAGCTCGGTACGCGCCGGCATGGGCTCGGCCACATCCCAGTGCTCTGCGATTCTGCCGTCCTCGATGCGGAAGATATCGAAGAGGGCGCACTCGACGCCGTCGATATCTGCCTTCGAGTAGGCAGCTACCCAGTTGCTTTCGCCCACGACCTTGAACACAAAGTCGTATCTCACGTCATGCACCTCTGCATACGTGCGCCAGAAGGCTCTGCCCTGGCCGATTCTTGCATCGTGCTGAATCACGTCTTCTGCGACGAACTCACCAAAGGCCCCTGCATTCCTGTTCTGGAATGCCTCGACGAGAAAGCGCCGGACCACTGCCCTGCTCGCATCCCCCGACTGGGATCTGTCGACCGCGAAGCTGCCCTTCACCTGGTCGGGCTCTCCTGTCTTCGGGGCCTCATAGGCCTCGATCACGTCCCAATGCTCGACGATGCGGCCCTCTTCATCGGCACGGAAGATGTCTGCCGTGACCCATTGCGCTGCCCCGTCGTTCAGGTTCTGGTACACCTGCAGGAACACGAAGGGACCATCCTCGAAGGCACGGACGATCTCGATCTCGCGTTTCGGATTGCGGCGGAAGAAGTCCTGGAAGAACTCGGCAAAGCCTGCCTTCCCATCCTTCACGCCAGTGCTGTGCTGCGTATACGTAGTTCCCATATAGTCAGAGAGCACCTCATCCACAGCTCCGTCGCGGATGCCCCTCAGGTAAAGCTTCTGTGCGTTCTCCATCTGCCTGCTCATCTGTGCACCTGCCCCCTGCCGTCCTGCGGCCTCTTCCCCTCTTGCCGCTATGGACTATACCGAACCTGTCATATTTTTATTGACATGCTACGTGTCATAACATATATTACACATTGACAGACGGCAGTAGAAGAGGAGAGGCCGATATGGACGCACAGACATGCCTGCACCTGCTGAGAGAGATCAAGGACGTTTCGCTCGCAACGGTCAATGAAGAAGGGCATCCCGAAATCCGCATCATCGACATGATGCTCGAGGAGGAGGGTGCCCTCATCTTCTGCACCTCGCGCGGGAAGGACTTCTATGCACAGCTCGAGCGCGACCCCCATATCGCGATCGATGCGCTCACGAAGGACTGGAAGATGGTACGGCTCATGGGAACAGCAGAGCGCATAAAGGACGACCCGCACGCCTGGATTGACCGCATCTTCCGCGAGAACCCGTCTATGGACGACATCTATCCAGGGGATTCCCGCTATGCGCTCGAGCCCTTCCGCATCGCAGCAGGAGAGGTCGAGCTCTTCGATCTCGGCACATCTCCGATCGAGCGCCACACGTTCGCGCTGGGCGCTGCACATCCCAAGCCGCACGGCTTCAAGATCACCGATGCCTGCATCGGCTGCGGGAAGTGCGCCCGCGTCTGCCCGCAGAAGGCGATTGTCGCAGGCACGCCCTACTCCATCATGCAGGACCACTGCCTGCACTGCGGCCTCTGCTTCGAGAGCTGCCCCGTCAAGGCCATAACGAAAAGAGGGTAGATGATCACACAGATCTGGGACCTTCTGGTCCAGCGGTGGGACTTCTTCCAGGGGCTGCTCGTGGAACACGTGGAGATCTGCCTGGTGGCCATCATCATCGCCATCGTGTTCGGCGGCATCGCCGGCATCCTGATCAGCGAGTACCAGAAGGCGGCAAAGCCCACACTGGGCGCAATCAACTTCCTGTACACCATCCCTTCCATCAGCATGCTGGGATTCCTGATTCCCTTCAGCGGCATCGGCGACGCGACGGCCATCATCGCGCTCACGATCTATGCGCTCCTGCCCATGGTGCGCTCCACCTACACAGGCATGACGAATGTGGACCCCGCAATCATGGAGGCTGCCAAGGGCATGGGCGGCACCCGCATGCAGACGCTCGTGCGCATACAGCTGCCTCTGGCCCTGCCTGTCATCATGAGCGGCATCCGCAACATGGTCACCATGACCATCGCGCTTGGCGGCATCGCCTCCTACATCGGCGCTGGCGGCCTGGGCGTGGCAATCTATCGCGGCATCACCACCAACAACACCGCTATGACCATCGTGGGCAGCCTCCTCATCGCCGTGCTTGCCCTGGCAGTGGACGCAATTCTCGGCTTTGTCGAGAAGCGCATGCAGATGCGCGGCCAGAAGGCCAAGCGCACCAACCGCAGGCTGGCCGTCGGTGCTGTCGCGGTCTGCGCCGCCGCGGCGCTGGGCGCCACGGTGCCAGGCATGCTTGCCGGACCGAGCGATACCATCAATGTCGCCACCAAGCCCATGACCGAGCAGTACATCATGGGCGAGGCCCTCAAGATGCTGATCGAGCACGACACCAGCCTCAAGGTGGAGCTCACCGAGGGTGTGGCCGGCGGCACCTCCAACCTGGAGGCCGGCATGGAGTCCGGGCAGTTCGACCTGTATCCAGAGTACACAGGCACCGGCTGGGCTGCGGTCCTCAAGAACGAAGGCGCCTACTCTGAAGACGAGTTCGACCAGCTGCAGACAGACTACAACGAGAAGCTGGACATGAGCTGGGTCGGGATGTACGGCTTTGGCAACACGTTCGGCATAGCCGTGCGCAGCGACGTGGCACAGAAGTACAGCCTCCAGACCTATTCGGATCTCGCCAAGGTTGCCGATCAGCTGAACCTGGGAGCCGAGCCGGACTTCTTCGAGCGCGAGGACGGATACGACGCACTCTGCAGCACCTACGGCATGAGCTTCGGCAAGACTACCGAGATGGATGCGGGGCTCAAGTACGATGCTCTTGACCAGGGCAATGCCGACGCCATCATCGTCTACACCACCGACGGCAAGCTGAGCACCGCAGACGCGAAGGTGCTCACCGACGACAAGGGCTTCTTCCCCTCCTACCAGTGCGGCAACGTCGTGCGCAACCAGGCGCTGCAGCAGCATCCCGAGCTGCGCGCGGAGCTCGAGAAGCTCCAGGGCACCATATCCGAGAAGGACATGGCACGCATGAACTACGAGGTGGAAGAGGACGGCAAGGATCCCAAGGCCGTGGCCGAGGAGTTCCTGAGCTCGAAGGGACTGATCTGATGAGCATCGCAGCGACCAACGACATCGCAATCGAGTATCGCGACGCCTGCAAGACCTATGGACCCAAGACCGTACTCGACCATCTGAGCCTGAAAATCCCCAGAGGCGCGTTCGTCACGATGATTGGCACATCGGGCAGCGGCAAGACCACGGCGCTGAAGATGGTGAACCGCTTGATAGAGCCCACCTCGGGCACCGTGCTGGTAGACGGATGCGATGTGCGGGAAACCGACCCTATCCAGCTGCGCCGCAACATCGGCTACGCTATCCAGGGCAGCGTCCTCTTCCCCCACATGACAGTGGAGGACAACATCTCATACGTGCCCAGACTGCTGAACAGGAACGACCATGAGCGCACGCGCAAGGCCGTGCGCACGTGGATGGGCATCGTCGGGCTCTCCGACGGCCTGCTGGAACGCTACCCGTCCGAGCTGTCAGGTGGCCAGCAGCAGCGTGTGGGCATCGCGCGGGCGCTGGCGGCTTCCCCGGACATCCTGCTGATGGATGAGCCGTTCGGCGCCGTCGATGAGATCACGCGCTCCCAGCTGCAGGCGGAAATCTCGCGCATCCACCGCGAGACCGGCATCACCGTGCTGTTCGTGACCCACGATATCAGCGAAGCACTGCTTCTAGGCACGCACATGCTGGTGCTGGATGCGGGCAGGGTGCAGCAGTTCGGCTCCCCAGAGGAGATTCTCGCACGCCCGGCGACCGAGTTCGTACGGAAGCTGGTGGCACGCCAGCGCCACACCTGCGACCTGGCGGAGGACCAGCTGTGTGTCTGCAAGCACAGCGGCGCGGCGCGCGCCGAGGCGGCATTCGCCGCACGGTAGCGCCAAAGCGCATGGCACACTGGAAACGGAGCAGGGAAGATGAGGGAGCGATGGGCAATTCGATTCCCAAGACGATGCGAGCCATAGTGGTCCGCAAGGCCGGAGGGCCCGAAGTGCTGAGCCTGGAGCAGCGCCCCGTGCCCGCCGTGCGGCCGGGCTGGTCGCTGGTGCGCATACGCGCCCGCGGTCTCAACCACTCCGAAGTGTTCACGCGTCAGGGCCTCTCGCCCTCCGTCAGATTCCCGCGCATCCTGGGAATCGAATGCGTAGGTGAGGTCGTGGCTACGACGGACCCTGCACGCCTGCCCGTGGGCCAGAAGGCCGTCTCCATCATGGGCGAGATGGGCCGGGCCTTCGATGGCAGCTATGCGGACTTTGCCCTTCTACCCAACGAACAGATCCATCCCATCGAGTCGGACCTTCCCTGGGAAGTCCTCGCAGCGATTCCCGAGACCTGCTACACAGCCTATGGCTCCCTTCTCAACCTGCATCTGGAGGCAGGGCAGACTGTCCTCGTGCGCGGAGCGACCAGTGGCGTCGGCATGACATTCGCGAAGCTGGCCCGATTCGCGGCGGAAGGGCTGCACCTTGTGGGCACCACCCGCAGCGAAGCGCGTGCAGACCTGCTGCTCAAGGGCGGATACGACGACACGGTGCTTGACCTGGACAAGAAGCTGCAGGTGGAGGGCCGTCCCTACCAGCGTGTCCTGGAGCTCGTGGGGCCAGCAACCCTTAAGGACACATGCAGCCATGTGTCGGAGGGCGGCATCGTCTGCAGCACAGGCCAGCTGGGCGGTGTATGGTACATGGAGGACTTCGACCCCATAGTCGACCTGCCGCCCAACGGCTTCATGACGAGCTTCTACTCGGGGAACGTGGACGAAGGGAAGCTCGCAGGACTCATCGAGTACGTCGAGCAGAGGGACGTGGACATGAGGCCCACCAAGGTCTTCTCGCTCGACCGGATGGCAGATGCGCATCGCTTCCTGGAGAGCTCAGAGGGCTTTGGCAAGATAGTGGTTACGGAATAGGCAGACGCAGCACTCGAGAAGCAGGAACGCTAGCAATGCAGATAACAAGCAGGCTGACCATAGCAGCACACATGGTCTGTGCCATCGACTATTTCAAGGATACGCAGCCCGTCACGAGCTCGTTTCTGGCCAAGAGCATCGGTACGAGCCCGGTCATGGTGAGGACGATCATGGGCATGCTCAAGGAGGCAGGCATCATCTCCTCGAGCAAGGGCAAGCGCGGCATCGACCTGGCCCGTCCCCTCAAGGACATCACGCTCCTCGATCTCTGGCGTGCCGTCGACGAGACAGAGGCAGATTCGCTCTTCCACTTCCATGAGAACCCCTCTCCGCACTGCCCGGTCGGCAGGAACATCCATGCCGCCTTGGACGAGGATCTCGCCCGTGCCCAGAAGGCCCTCGAAGACCAGCTTGCTGCAGTCCATATGGACGAGGTCGAAGGCACGATCAGGGAGAGAAACGGGCTTGTGGCCTAGGACCTGCCTCAGGCGGAACAGCTCCATCGTGCCGGAAGCTCCTGCGGGGGCTCCCGGCACTTTCTGTATGCCAATACAGCACGCAGAGCATCAGGGCAGCCTCGGCTTTCGCGCAGAAACCGTGCGGCTTTCGGCAAGAGTCCTCATGCTGCGCTGCGCCCCTCGCTGCAGCAGGGCAGGAGGACTCAGCCTTCGCCATCGTGGTATTCATGCAGATAGGTCCATCATTCGCGCAAAGCCGTATAATCAGTCAACACACGGCAGACGAGCGGAAAGGACCATATCGCATGGAGCTTCTGGAACAGCGCATCCTCAAGGATGCTTCCGTCAAGGAAGGCAATGTCCTCAAGGTCGATTCGTTCCTGAACCACCAGATCGATATGGAGCTCCTGCACCAGATGGCGCTCCAGTGGAAGCACGATTTCGCCGATGCTCCCATCAACAAGGTCCTGACGATCGAGGCATCCGGCATCGCTATCGCAGCAGCCGCCGGCATCGTCTTCGGCGTGCCTGTCCTGTTCGCGAAGAAGTCGAAGACCATCAACATCGACGGCGAGGTGCTCTCGACCCAGGTCGAGTCCTTCACGCACAAGAACATCTCCACAGTCATCGTCTCGAAGCGCTTCCTGGGTCCTTCCGACCACGTGCTGATTGTCGATGACTTCATGGCAAACGGCTGCGCGATGGAGGGACTCTGCGACCTCTGCGACCAGGCAGGAGCCACGGTCGAAGGCATCGGCATCGCTATCGAGAAGGGCTTCCAGGGCGGCGGCGACCGTCTGCGCGCCCAGGGCTACCGTGTCGATTCGCTCGCAATCATCGATGCCATGGACCCCGCTACCGGATCTGTCACCTTCAGGAAATAGAAGCTATCTCATCCGCCCCGCCATGCACTGCGCCTGTCACTCTATCGTGCCAGGCGCATTTTTCATGCCGTTTGATCTGCAGGCACCTGTCCGCACCTGCCGCATCTCGTGCAGCCATTGCAGATGGGACGGCTGGCACACTGCTCGCACCTGCTGGAAAACCAGGGATGCCACCTCTCCTCTTCCGGCACGGCAAGCCCTATCGGATAGCGCAGGTCGAACGCGACAGGCCTGTCCTGGTAGTTCATCCCCGATTTCCATGCCATGACCGACTGCAGCCTCTTGTCGGGAAGGTGGTACGTCCTGCCGTCCTTCACGAAGAGCGAACCTGTCTCAGTGAATGTGAAGCTCACATCGTGCGCCACACATTCGCGACGCAGTGCCTGCACCCAGCCGAAGTCGCACGGACGGCATCCGTCGTAGTTCTCCCCTCCGCAGACGACCCGCTCTATCTGCCCGGTGTCCAGATACTTTCCTATGCTCACCGGCCCTATGAAGGGAGCGCACATGATGCCCTTGTGGAAAAACGGCAGCTCCAGCAGGAGCGGTATCCGTTCATCGGCACGCTTCTGGTTCTCGCAGGTGACATTGAAGAAGATGTTTCTCCAGCCCTCTCCCCAGTCCTTCGGAAGGCATTCTTTCACCCGCTCGGGCCGCTTTGTCAGGAGAAAGAACACGACGTCGGGCCGCTGGCGCATCATCTCCCAGGCTTCATCGCGCCAGGCATCGGCCTCCTCCAGGAAGAAGTCTGATGTCATGCATACCCTCAGGGTCTCGCCGCTCCTGATGCGGAAGGCGCCCGTGCGGTCCTTCTGCACCGGCTTGTCGAAGTCTGCCTTCGTGCGGCGGATATCGCTGCCGTCCTGCCCACGCAGCCCATCGAGATAGTACATGTAGCAGTGCGCGCAGCCCTCGGAGCACTTCCTGCACCCATGCCAGGGATTCCATATGTCATGCATGCTCATTGCCGGGCACCCCTGCCTTCCGCCTCGATGCCCAAGAGCCAGGAGAAGAGGCGCTTCAGGGGCATGAATGTATCAGGATCCTTGCGGTGCAGCGTGACCGTGCCGATCATGTGCTGCCAGCGAGGATCGTCTATTGTCTCGAGCACCGCCTCTGTCCCCTGTTTCCTGAGCGCCTCCACGAAAGCCTTCTGGTGCTCATAGGGGCTCAAGGTGTCGGAGCTTCCCTGTATCGCGAAGAAGGGCGGAAGCGTCCCACCTCCATCTTCCCCGATACAGGAGATCGGCGAATACGGCAGGAGCGCCTTGTGGATGGAAGCGCGGTCCCGCGCATCTTCGCAGGGAAGATCGACGAAGCTCTTCCAGAGCGAGAGCGGATGGATCGGCTGAAGCTCAAGATCGTCTGCGTCGACAATGGCAGCGCAGCTCACGACAGCAGCGACCGAGCTCCTATCGAACCCATAGCGCTTTGCCAGCTTGTCGCTGTACCCCAGAAGGCAGGCAAGCTGCCCTCCCGCAGAGCTTCCGCCGACAATGATGCGGCTCCAGGGCAAATGGCGGTCCCTAAGCCAGGCCTGAGTGGCCAGGACGCCGCGGTAGGCATCGTCTGCCTGTGCCGGAAACCGGTCATGGGGGACAAGCCTGAAGCCGACCGAGACGAAGCGGTAGCCCTCATGGCACCAGACCCGCGCAGCATCGATCATGGACTCGGGCGTTCCGACAAGGAATGCCCCGCCATGGAACCAGAAGACCGGCTCTTCATGCACGGCCTCTGCAGGCTCCCAGATGACGCAGTGCTGGAGACGCCCTGGTCCGAATCCGATGCTCTTCGGTGCACCAGCAAATATCTCGTCTCCCGAAAGGAAGGGACGCTCTGCGTAGGCAAAGGGCGTCGAGACGATCTCGTAGAGCACACCCATGGACTTTCGGCCTCCCAGCCATCTGGCTCTGCCCGCAAGCGGGAAGGGCATTGACGAACAGTTGTTCTTATTCTAGCATGCAGGCTACGCAAGCGATAGAGGCTGGCCGAGCAGGCTGTCCTGTCCCAGACAGCAGGAAGCCTTTTCGGCCACAAGCACCCGAAAGAAACCGTCCGGCAGGCGCAGGGCAGCAGCGCCCTGCGGTGTAGAGTGTCAGCAAGAAAATCTGCCGCGAGACAGGAGATGCTCCATGGTTCCCATGAGACGAGTGCACCGCGAAATCCAGGACCCTGATGCCATCCGTACCCTGATCGATGCCTGCCAGACCGTGCGCATCGGCGCCACGGACGGCAATGGCCCCTTCGTCGTGCCCATGAGCTTTGGCTATACGTGGGACAACGAGGCCTGGCAGAAGATGCGTGAAGGCAGCGCGGAGCATCCCGTGCCGCTCAGGCTCTATCTCCACTCTGCCGCAGACGGCAGGAAGGCACGGCGCTTTGCCTCCTCTCCGCGCGTCGCTGTCGAGATGGACCGCGAGCTCGGCGTCATCGCCGGCTCCTATGCCTGCTCCTATTCCTACTCCTACCAGTCGATCATGGGCGCAGGGACCATCGTCCCCGTCGAGAACGCTGACGCTAAGGCAGAGGCCCTGGCACGCCTGATGGAGCACATGGCGCCGGGAGCGCCTGTCTCCTTCCCGCCCGAAGCCATCTCCCGCGTCGCTGTCTGGCGCATCGATGTGGACGAGCTTTCCGGCAAGGAGCGCTACCCGAAGGCATAGCGCTTCCCCTGCCCTCCATCCTCTGCAGGCAGCCGGCAGCTTCCGGCTGTCTGCGGTGCAGGAGAGCATATCCACGAAAGATGCCGAAAGGCGCAGAGACTCGGGGTAGATTGAAGAAAGAAGGCCCATGTATTACACGGAATGCCAGACCCCTCTCGTCGGCACGCTCACATTGGCAAGCGACGGCACGAGCATCTGCGGCTGCTGGTTCGACACCGGACGCCGCTTCGGGTATGGGGCAGACGGCGCGATGGAGCGCAGAGACGATCTGGCCGTGCTTGAGCAGGCGAAAGACTGGCTTGGCCGCTATTTCTCGGGCATGCAGCCCGACCCACGGGAGCTCCCCCTGGCACCGCGCGGCACCGAATTCCAGAAGCTCGTCCGCAGCGCCCTGCTCGACATTCCCTACGGCACGACCGTGACCTACGGCGACCTGGCACGTGCCATCGAGGTGAAGACCGGAAGGCGCCAGTCTCCCCGTGCCGTCGGAGGCGCCGTCGGCCGCAACATCTACGCCGTGATTGTTGCCTGCCACCGTGTCATCGGAAGCGACGGCAGCCTGACAGGCTTCAGCGGCGGCATCGACAGGAAGGCTGCCCTGCTCGAATTTGAGCGTGCCACGAAGAGCCTCTGAGAGGCGCTGGAGCCGCACGGTCCAAAGAGAGCATCCTGCGGGCAGGATAGCGCAGCATGTTCGTGCACGGGCACGCTACCTGGCGCTTCCGGCGTGCCTTCATTTCCGTGCCTTCAGGCAGAGCCAATGCTTCTTGGGCATCCGGTCGGCTCTCGCTTCGGAGAAGCCGGCTTCCTTCAGGCAGCGGACGAGCTCCTCCTCCGTATATATGGCAAGCCCGTCGATGAGGGAAAGCCACTTCCGGTCCCCCTCATCCAGGCCATCCGATTCATTCACGATCAGGAAGGTCCCCTCCGGCTCGAGGATCCGGAAGACCTCCCGGAAGCTCTCGACAGGACCTGGCCAGAAGTAGACGGTCTCGAAGGCACAAACCAGATCGAACGATCCCGTCTCCAGCGGAAGATCGGAGACATCGCCCTGAAGGACGCGGCAGCGCCCTTCAGAGATTTCCGCAGCGCACATCTGCGCTGTCTTCGAGACCGCTTCATGCGAATAGTCGACAGCAGTCAGCGTGGCAGATGGGAAGCGCTCAAGAAGCGCAGCCGCATTCCTGCCTCCGCCGCATCCGAGTTCCGCGATTGCATGAGAGGCCTCTCCTTCGAGATGCGCCATGCCCCATGCAGAGACTGCCGCGTGCTCCCGGTTCATGCCGCTGAGCATCATCTTGCCGAGCAGTCCCTTGGGCTTTCTGGTATTGCTGAAATACGTCTTTGCCAGCCCCATGAAGCCGTCTCCCGAAGATGGGGCGGAGCTGTCATCCAGCCCGCACCCTAAGTGTTATATAAACCTAACATATTGGCCCTCAGGACAGAGGCCTCTATCGCCGGACGGACTGCAGAAGCAGGATAGGCGCAGGGCCTTTTCCGGCAACGTGCCAGCCTCTGGCTGCACCTGGCTCCCCTGCACGCAGAAGTCTTCCCGACAGTCCCTTGGGCTTTCCTGCCCCATCATTTCCGTCTCGGCAGCCAGACAGGTTGACCATGGCTGCCCGGGCGCCTAGACTTTTCCGCCGAAGGCTCGGGAGAGGATGGCAGGACATGACCAGGATCTATATCGATGCAGATGCCTGCCCCGTCATCCGGGAGACCTTGGCCTGTGCCCGCTTCGAGCAGGTGCCCTGCATCATCGCCGGAAACACCACCCAGAATCTGGAGCGTTCCCTTCGGCCCCACGATCCCCGCAGCCCAAAGGATCCTGCGCATCCCGACAGGGGCTTCTGGGCAGACATCCTCCAGGTCGGCATCGGTGCCGATTCGGCGGACTTCGCGATTGCTTCCGCCATCACGCCTGCCGATGTGGTGGTGACACAGGATATCGGCCTGGCCGATATCGTCCTCGGCAGAGGGGCACGCGCCATCGGCGTCAGGGGACGCATCTACAACCCGCTCACGATCGATGCTGCAATGTTCATCCGCCATGAGGAGAAGAAGGTCCGGCGCGCAGGAGGCAGGACCAAGGGGCCGTCTGCCTTCACGGACGACGACAGGAAGCGCTTCTCCCAAAACCTTGCCCGGCTCGTGCAGGAGGCAAAGCGCAGCTCCCGCTGATGGGGCTATGGCCCCTGCAGAATGCCTGCCTGGCAGAAGGACACCGCACATGCGACGGCTCCCATGGATTCTTAAGGCGCAGCCGCCAACTCCACCACCATCATCACCGGTTCCGGCAGAACCCCAGAAGAGGTCGCAGAGGAGATGCTCCGCATCCAGCACCCCGGTCAGGAGCTCTTCATGCAGGTCATTGCCGAAGGTATTGACGGCATGATGGCGGATGCCCGCACCGTCTCTTCCCTTGCAGGGCTTATCCTCAGAGCGCCTGCCTCTTTCATGGCCATCGCCCTCTTCATCAGCCTGTCGGCATGCTCTTGTCAGTCCGTCCGGTCGGCGAGAAAGGCCAGCATCCTCTCGAATGCATCCCGTGCGACCTCATCCGTGCGCTCGGATCCCACAAAGCAGTGCGGCATCTCCAGGCCCCGTTCGGCCAGCGGGTCGATGAGCTCGTGCGTGACGCCTGCTTCCGAAAGCGCTGCGTCCATGGCCCTCATATCATTGTGGTACTCGCTGCCAAGAAGCACCGCAGGCGGGTAGTCCGAGGTGACCCATTGGGTGGCATCATAGCGATGCACCTGATCCTTGCTGAGGAAAATCGTCCCGCTTACATAGTTGCCTATAAGGACCTTGGTGCCCAGGGAGAACTCGTCGTAGACGAGCGGTGCATCGTCGATTACGACAGCCTTCACCCGCTCTCGCTCCAGTGCCGGCTCGATGCCGAGCTCGGCGGCATACGCCGGGTTAGAGAGAACAGCACCCATCTGGCTCGTTATGATGGCGCCGGCAGAGGAGCCCATGATGATGACATCATCCATATCAAGGCCATACTCGTCCGCATGCGACGCACACCAGGCAAGTGCCTGGTTTGCCTGGATGACAGGAATGGGAAAGCGGCAGTCGGGCACGAGGCCGTAGTCCACATTCACGATGTTGTATCCAGCCGCACAGATGTCGTCCAGAAGCGCTGTGACATCGCTCGATGCCAGCGGATCGCCCATGCTCTTGCTGCCCCCGAAGAATCCTCCGCCATGGAAGTAGACCAGGGTGGGTCTTTGCGCGGAGGTGTCTGAGTCGGGATAGGTTATGTCCAGGAAGCTGTTCGGATACTCGTCGGCGTAGGCGATATCGGTCACGATGCGCTGCCCATTGTCCCGCACGGCGTCGATGGGTTCGCTCTCAGGCTCGAAGGTGTTGGTCGTCTTGACGGTGCCGGCCGCGAGCGTCTGGATCGCTCCGACCACGATCTGCGTATGGGTCGCCAGCACCAGCGCGAGCACGGCAAGAGCGGCGCATATTCCTCCCGCCACCCACCCAAGCAGTCGCAGACGCCTCCGTGTCTTCTCTTTCATCGCGGCCCCCCTGAAGAACGCCCTTGATTTCTTTCCATTGATACAATCGTATCAGCCGTCCTGCGCATGCCCCGATGCAACGGGCGCAAGCGATACGCATCGATGGGTTTCGTATCAGGAGGTATGCTGTGTCTGCATATGCCACAGACATGCTGGGGTCTGCCCTGTTCTCGCTCATGGCCGAGAAGGACATCCGAAAGGTGACCATCGACGAGCTTGCCGCAAGGGCGGGCGTAGGCCGAGCCACGTACTTTCGCAACTTCTCGTCGAAGGAGGAGCTGATCGGCGCCTACCTTGTCCGCCGATGGCGCGCATACGAGAGGGAGCACCATCTCAAGGGACTCGCATTCTCGGATCCCGAGCGGGCTCTGCGCTACTTCGAGTTCTGCCTGTCGCTGCGCACGGAAAACGATCTCTTGATCGAGCAGGGCTATACGGACGCCATCCTTGCCGCCTTCAAGGCAATAGTGAGCGATACCGACATGGGAGGCGAAGAGAGCTACGAGGCCACCTTTCTCGCCTACGGCCTCTATGGGATGTTCATCACATGGGCACGCAGGGGCTGGGAAGAGACCCCACAGGAAATGGCAGCCCTGGTTTCGGGCCACTTGCTGGCCAGGATTGTCGGATAAGGCAGGGGCAGGCCATCTGGGCTGCAGACGCGAATGCTGGCCGTGCGAGCTGCCAAGACGGCAGCCGAGGCCATCGATGACCTGGACGGGCTTCGAATCTGGGTTTCTAGGCCTGCTCCTGCTGCGCGATGCGCTCCCTCGTGGCCTTGGCCAGATCGGCCAAGGTGGTGGAGGCAAGACGGCCGAGCATGGCCTGCTCCGCAGCATCGAGCTCCGCGCCGAGCACGGCGTGCACATTGCGGCCGATCGGACACTCGGGGCTAGGATGCTCGTGCATGCGAAAGACGCTCACATCGTCCTCCACTGCGTTGAGAATGTCCAGAAGCGTTATCTCTGCCGGGTCCTTTGTGAGCCGAGCCCCTCCGACGCCCGGTTCCACGGCAACGAGTCCGGCAGCCTTGAGCTGGCCCAGGACGTTGCGGACGACGACGGGGTTCACGCCGACGCTTCCCGCGAGGAACGTTGACGTGGTCTTGTGCTCCTCCCCGAGCAGGACGATGCAGAGCAGTATGTGGGTGGCCACTGGCAGCCTGGTCGAGAACTTCATGGACCCTCTTTCCTTCTGCGAACAGCGTACCACGTCATTGTTGTAATGTCACTGTTTACAACTATGGAGAAGATATGGCCTCGTTTGTTGTAAGTGTTGACATTACAACTATCACATGGCAAAGTACATGTTGTAAGTGAACCATTTACAACAAACCGAAAGGACGTAGCAGACATGAAGATCGCAGTGGTGGCGGCAAACGGCAAGGCCGGCAAGCTCATCGTGAAGGAGGCCGTGGAGCGCGGACACGACGTGACCGCTTTCGTGCGCGGCGAGAACCAGACCGCGGCCGAGAAGGCCGTCCAGAAGGACATCATGGACATCACGGCCGAGGACCTGGCGGGCTTCGACGCCGTGGTCGACACCTTCGGCGCCTGGGCGCCCGAGACCCTAGATGGGCACGTGGCCACGAGCCAGCACCTGTGCGACGTGCTCTCCGGCACCGATGTGCGCCTGCTCGTCGTGGGCGGCGCGGGCTCGCTCTACGTGAACCCCGAGCACACCGCGTGCGTGGCCGACGGCCCCGACTTCCCCGACGCCTTCAAGCCGCTGGCCGCCGCCCAGGGCGAAGAGCTTGAGAGGCTTCGCGGGCGCGATGACGTGAGCTGGACCTTCAACTCGCCCGCCGCGGACTTCCAGGCCGAGGGCGAGCGCACTGGGGCCTACACCCTGGCCGGCGAGGAGCTGACGCTCAACGAGGCCGGCGAGTCCGTCATCAGCTACGCCGACTACGCCATCGCCATGGTCGACGAGATCGAGTCCGGAGACCACATCCGCCAGCGCATCAGCGTGGTGCGTAAGTAGCGGCTCGGCGATCTCGCCGCTTCGGTACGCGGGGGAAAGCACCGGACACGGTTTGCAAGAGACGAACCGTGTCCGCAGCCCCGCAAAGCATCGCATTCGCATTTCAAGCGTCTGAGGCACGGTTGTGACGGACGTGGCCACCGCGTACGACGGCGGTCCCTATTTCTATGGCCAGGACAGGGAGCCATCCGAGCGCTTGGAGCCCGGGAGAGCTTCGGCCAGGCCGTATTCTTCGACTCTGGCGCGCCTTCCAGATCCACAATCACCACTCACTGGCGTGATACCGACGGCGAGGACTGTAGCCGAAGCAGCATCATCACGCGGTAGACGTCTGCACCCGATAGGCAGGCCGCCGACAAATCGTAGCCTAGTGGTGACCCGGCGTGATCTGACGCCCCGCGTGGCCTTGCGCACCCGCCTCCAATCAGGTACTTCCCTGCTTGCCCCGACGAATGGATGAGACTCCTTGGGCCTCGTCGCGGCCCGAGGGCACCAGATGCCAGGCGGAAGGACGGTGTGCCATCCTATGAGAGACGGCATCCTCCGGATGCCCCGCGACACGTTCCCGGCACGGCAAGGAATATCAGATACTGGTTCCGGACGCCGCGGGAATGCCGGGCGCAGATGCTAAAGATCCGCCGCCGCCCGGCAGCCGAAGCAAATGACCTGCCCTGCGGCCTCATGGACGCGGCGCAGGTTGCCGATTGTTTGCGCGCATCGAAGACATCGGTCTTGAGGGTCATCGAACAGCAGAAGATCCTTGCTGGATTACACAAATATCAGTCAAGGCTGTTCTTGTCGAGCAGGAAATCGAACAGCCCCATGGTGAAGATTCCATCATCGTCCATGCAGGGCTGCATGACGCGGTTGACCACCACGATCTTTCTGAAGCTGTCGTCGGCAGTAGCGTGTAGCGCAGCGTGTGGTCGATGGCAGCGAGGTCGCGCAGGTGCCCGAAGTCGAGCCCCACGTACTCGCCGTCTCGCTCGCCGCCGACGCGCTTGTCGAATAGGACCCGGTAGGCGGCCAGCTTGAAGTAGTACGTCCTGTCGCTCAAGCACTCGGCCGCCTCCCCCTCAGAGCACAAATCGAACGTCACGCCCTTCGACTTCAGGTGCGCTATCTGCTCCTCCACGGCGAGCTTGGGCTTCCTGGCCCTCATGCCGGAATCGTCGCTGGCCATCTTCCCTCCTGTCCACACCGGGACTATACAACCCTGGCGGTGGAATCCGGGCACGCGCGGCGCAAGGACCGCACCGGCCTTGCGGCGAAGCGCCTGCTACCGCTTGGTACTGCTTGCCGGTGCCTCCCGTCCGCCGACGGCACGGAAGCGGGCTATAAAGGCTGTCGAAGAATCCGCGCGGAACGCAGGCGACCTATAGGCCGGGGGCATCGAGAAGAGGGACCGAACCCGGGACGTAGAGGCAAGCGTCAGGATCAGAAACGGTCGCGGGAAGCCCGCGCTGGGCCACGATACAGAAAGGCCGGCTCGAACTGAGCCGGCCAGGCGGAGCATGCCGTTAAAGGATCACTCCCACTCAGTATGCACGTCGGTTGAAAACACTCAACCTACCTGCGCATTCATTCGCCCTATGGGGTGGGCTGCCACTAATTTGCCACGAATTGTTCCAGCTGGAAATCTCTGCCACGAACGACAGGGATTGGCGGTGTCACTCAGTGACGTTATCCGGGAGCGAGCTCTTAGCGGCCCGCTAGTGAAGCTTGCGAATGATGCCGATGACAACGAGGATTGCCGCACAGATTATGACGAGCGCAATGCCCGTGCTCACAGCCATGATTCCCATAACTACTCCTTTGGCAATGCAGTTGTTTCACCGGCGTCGCTCGAAGGCGCCTCGATAAGCCCGACCGACGACTCATCGAGCTCTTGTATCTTGGAGACAGCGGACTCGACGAACGAGACAATATCGGCACCGTCTGCTACACGTTCTGGCAGCGCCTTCTTCGGAAGGGGCAGACCGTCTAGCGTCTTCGGGGAAAGCCACGGCTTTAGATGGCCGGCCTTTTCGCCCAGAATCGCCAGCGACATATGCTCGGCATACATGTCCAGATCTCGAACCGCCTGCGTTCTGTCATCTAGCATGAAGCTCGATGCGGAGGCGTATTGGGCACAGTAGGTGCACTTGGCGACCGAGCGTCGCAACTCGTTGGCCTGCGGAATCAACTGCGTCGCCGCCCGAAGCGTCTTTCCCCAGTTCCAGGGCTTCACCTGCTCGAGAACCGCCTCCCCGAGGGACTCTCTCGCAGGCTGTGACAGGAAGAATCCCGCCGACTCGTTAACGGTATTGAGGCACGAGTGGAAGCCTCGGACCGCCGCATCGTGTGCCTTCAGGCAGTACGCCACACGCTTCTCCGGGTCGATTTCGGCCGAAGCCCATTCGAGATACTGCGCGGCAACCGTTCCATCAACCTCGCGGTCGTGTATCTGCGCCTGTCGCAGCTGGTCGATGCTTTCCTGAATCTCGTTTAGCTGCTGGGTGATTGCCATGAAGCTCAGGCTGAACATCATGTCATTCACCGCAGGAACTCGCTGTATCTCCTTGAGGCGAACGTTCCTGGCAATTCTTTGGCTGTCCGGGTTGACCAGTATCGCAAGCAGCCTGCCCTCTTTGTCCGGTCGCAGGAACAGTTTGCCCTCCTGCATGAGCTTTTGGGTCGCCGCAGGCAGGTCGGCAACGTACTCGGGCATCTTTGGAAGCAGCTCGTTTATGACTTCCACCATCTCGGGGCAGCATCTCGCGAAGGTCTTGAAATCAGTGAGCGCAGTTCTGAAGGACTCCAGCTCGCTCGACGAGAGAAACACCTTCGCCAGGACCTCATCGCCTCCATACAGGCTGAGGTTGCCGTCATCGTCGAACTTGATAATGGAATCGCCAGGACTTTGCATCTTCTACCCCCTCGCCTCTTCATTATCACACGCGACGGGAGGACTTGCATACAGCCAACTTTTGTGGGCGGGACTAGAAGAGCTTGGACGCGGAGGCGACGGCCTCTCGCTTGGCGTCCATGTTGACGTGGGTGTACACGTCCATCGTGAGCTGCGAGCTGTAGTGGCCCGTCAGCTCCTGCATGACCTTGGGGTGCACGCCCTCCTCGGCGAGGAGCGTCAGGCAAGTGTGTCTGAGCTCGTGGAGGGAGGAGTCGTCAAGGCCGTAGTTGTCACGCTCGAGCGACCACCATCGCGACAGCGAGCTCGGCTTGATGCGCTCGCTGTACTTGGTCGTAATCACGGACGTCTCGTCGGTCTGCTCAAGGTGCCACTCGGAGCCGGTCTTTCCCTTCTTTCGCCGCAACTCGTTGATGCGCTCGAAGTACTCGGCCTGGAGCCCCTTGGCCGCGAGGAGTCCCTCGGCCGTGATGTCGGGCAGCGGCAGCAGGCGCGTACCGGCCTTCGTCTTGGTGCCCTTGAGGTTGCCGAGCTCGTCGTAGGAGTGGCGGATGCCCACGGCACCTGGACCGCAATCGACGGCCATATCATCTCGTTCTTCGGCGATGCACCAACCGCGCTTTCTGATGGCACCTACGGCTTCACGGGCACGATCCCTGCCATCTTGAACGGCGAGGAGCGCATCGATATCGTGGTGTACTAGCCGCCCGATGACCAGTCCCGTGGCTACATCCAGGGCTGGAGAAGCCATGAGCAGACGCAGAGCCATGTCTTCGGCCATGGCAGCAAGGCTTTCTGCGTTCGGTTCGCCAGATATAGCAATGATGTATCACGGATCAGCCACGTCAATGCAGGCAACGGCTGTATCAGAACCTTCTGCATCGCACCGAAGTCCATCTGCCAGCTGTCTGTCAGCCATTTATGGCGCCCCCCCTCTCTTGCGCCTGCGCTCTTCACGGCTGCCATCCTTCCGCTCATGGAGATGCCCCAGATGGATGCCAATATGGCCGACAGCGATGATGATGGCAGAGATCGCTGCCAGAGGAGACTTGTGCCATATGCCCAGAAGGACGAAGGCCGCAACTGGCAGGCTCGCTATCGGCACAGGAACATGTCCCCGGAGCTGATACATCCCATCGAGCTTCTCTCCATCCCTGAAATAGCGGACCCAGGCAATCTCATGGAGGATCATCAGAAGCGCTGCAGCGATGAGCACGAAGACCCCGGGAAACGAGGCGCCTCCGGGACAGACGAATATGAGCGACGTGCAGGCGGTAAGCACCTGGCCCACACGTTCGAGCGCGAGCAGGACCCTGCTCTCACGCTTCTGAAGCTCCTCATATCCTGCAGGCTGCCTCTTTGCCCATCTGATGTTGGGAATGAGGAGCGCAAGCAGGAATGCGGAGCCGACGACCGAAAAGCCAAGCTACATTGTTGTCCCATGCCTCCGCCCCAACACTTCCTGCATTGTACGGTACGGGCATTGCTGTACCATGCAGGCCTTACACACTTGGTACAAGGGACGACGGGTGCGGCTCTCGCAAGGCACGCCAGGCAATGCATTCTTCCGCAGTCCTCTGATGCATCATTTTTGCTAGACTCGCACCCAATACCGCAAAATCCAGAAGGAGAAGGCATATGGGCGCGACCGGACGCACTGCATATATCGGAGCAACCATCCTCGATGGCAGGAAAGACATGGAGCCCCAGGAGGGCATGGTCCTCATCACTTCTGGCAGTCGCATCGAGGCAATCGTTACCGAGTCAGAGAAGAGCGCCTACGCAGGCTGCGAAGTCCGCAGCCTCAAAGGCCGTTTCCTCATGCCTGGTCTCATCAACATGCATGTCCATCTGGCGGGAAATGGCAAGCCGCAGAAGAAGCAGCGCGACAATGCGGCACTGGTCAGAAAGATCATGAGCACAGGCCTTACCCGGGCGGTGGCCTATCAGCTCGTGCGCCAGTATGCGCAGATCGAGCTCATGAGCGGCGTCACGACCATCAGAACCGTAGGCGGCCTCGGCGACTTCGACACACGCTGCCGTGACGAGATTGCATCCGGCAAGGTGCTGGGCCCGCGCATCCTCGCAGCCAATGAAGGCATCTCGGTGCCAGGAGGCCATATGGCAGGATCGGTCGCAATAGCCGCAACCTCCATCGACGAAGCTCTTGCTCAGGTCGAGCGCTCGAGGCAGCAGCGCGCAGACCTCATCAAGCTCATGATCACGGGCGGCGTGCTCGATGGCAAGAGAAAGGGCGAGGCAGGCCTTCTCCGCATGAATCCCGCCATGATAAAGGCCGTCTGCGACCGTGCCCATGAGCTCGGCTACAAGGTCGCAGCCCATGTCGAAGGTGTCGATGGACTCAGGGCCGCTCTCGAGAACGGTGTCGACTCCATAGAGCATGGCGCCAAGCCCGACGCCACCATCATGGAGCTCTTCAAGGCCACCGGAGCCACGCTCTGCACGACGCTTTCCCCCGCCCTTCCCTATGCACTCTTCGACCGCTCCATCTCCCATGCATCCGAGATAGAGCAGTACAACGGCAACATGGTCTTCGAGGGCATCATCGCCTGCTCCAAGGCTGCGCTCGATGCAGGCATACCAGTTGCCCTCGGAAACGATGTGGGCTGCCCCTGGATCACGCAGTACGATTTCTGGCGCGAGCTTGTCTATTACTGCAGATACGTCGGTGTGACTCCATCATTTGCCCTCTATAGCGCCACGCTCGGCAACGCGCAGATAGCAGGCATCAACGATGTGACCGGCTCTCTCGAGCCCGGCAAGCACGCAGACATGATCGTGACCGACGCCAACCCCCTCGACGACCTCACCGCCCTCCGCAATGTCAGGCATGTGATGCGTGACGGCATCTTCATTGCAGAGCCCCACGTCAAACGCAAGCCAGAGGTCGACCGCGAGCTCGACAAGTTCCTGTAGGGTGCTGCAGGCCCTGGCTTTCCCGTCGACCAGCCCGTCCGCAGATCTGGCGCTTTTGCCGAGCGTCCCGGAATCGAACTCCAAGCGAGCATCGCCTCATCGTCTGATGGTGCTAGTTCTGGAAGGCTGCAGGCTATTGCTTGGATTAGCCCTGCAGCCACCTGCATCTTGTTGACGGCTAGACCCTCAATCCCTATACGACGTTCTCGTTCTTGTCCGCTTCAGGGCGCATAGTAGGCTTGCTCCCATAGCAGATAGATGCTGCCGATAGCAGCAGTCAGAAGGAAGATGCGGATGGTTACCTACGAGCTCATTCACCGAAGCGGCAACAAGCTGCTTTACCAGTATTGGCCAGAGGACGACCGGAGCTCACGTCCCGGACGGATAGCCATCGATATCAACCGCGAGACATCATCATTGGAGGAGCCTGCGGAACGCGATTTCCAGGACAACGCCACCGGAGCGGATATGAACGCTCTGCGTGATGCCATCAACGACATGCGCCGCGAGAGAGGCGAAGATCCTCTGACAGAGGAAGAGCTGCCAGCTGAACCAGATAATGCAGTCTGCCGATGGTGGTACTACTACGACCATGTGGTTCAAGGCCTGTCGAGGCGGCTCGGCAAAGGAGAGAGACCGGAGCACGGGACGGTGGCCTGGTACTAGGGATTGTAGGTTGGTATGGAAATCGAAAGGGCCGCTGAGTGTGTGGATGATTGTTGCACCGGGCGTTTCTGGTGGGATAGGAACCGCTGGAAATACGCTGCTTAGTCCGGCGAACATTCGTGTCTGATGTTGACGGTAAAATTGAACTATCATTGCAACGTACTACAGGAGACAACAATGGATGATCTTTCGATTGAGGTTGGCCTCACGTGCCCAACTTGCGGTTGCACGAATTTCGAATCGGAGCAGCCCGGAGAAGATGAAGATTACACCGATGACTGGCCATTCACCTGTGCGCACTGCGGAAGGACCTTTACTCGCAAGGAGCTCATAGAGACGAATGCCGAGTCTATTGATACTGCCGTCGACGACATGAAAGACGAAATCGTCGAAGCAGCAGCGAAAGAGCTCAAGAAGGCGTTCAAAGGGTGGAAGATTAAATGAGTACCGAGCTTTCACTTGTTGCCACATGGGCGCCTATCGTTATCTCTGTTGTGAGCCTTATCCTCACTGGCTTTTTCTCCATCAGAAGCTACCGCCTCGACAAAAGCGATAAAGAGCAAAATGCGGAACTTCGCCAAATTCAGAAACAACTAAGCGAGCTGCAGCTGCAAAAAGCCCAGGAAGATGCAGCCGCAAAAACATCCTCAAAAGTCGAAGCATGCCATGTATTGGTCGGGCTCAAGAAGCATCACATTCGCATCGCAAACGTCGGTGGCACGGTTGTGACCGACGTGACTACCACTTGCGACGACGGTCCCTATGTGTACATGCAGGACAAGGAACCATTCGAACGTCTGGAACCCGGAAAAAGTTTTGATCAGACTGTAGTCTTTGCTGCCGGATCGCCATCGAAATTCAAAATCACGACTCACTGGCATGACGCTAATGGCAATGAGCACAGCCTAGACAACATCATCACGTGGTAGCCAGCAACACTCAATAGCTAGGCTGTTAGCGAACTATGACCTAGCGTGGCTTAGCGTGGCCTAACGTCCTGCGTGGCTTTGCGCACGCGTCTTCCAACAGGTACCTCTCTGCTTGTCCCGTCGAATAGACGAGACTCCTCGGGCCTCGTTGCGACCCGAGGGCACCAGATGCAAGACGAGAGGACGGGGGCCACCCCATGAAAGACGGCATCCTCCAGACGCCACGCGATGCGTTCCCGGCACAGCAGGGAGTATCGGATAATGATCCCGAAAGCCGCGAGAATGCCGGACCAGAGATACTAAGGATCTGCTGCCTCCTCGACATCCGAAGCAAGCGGCCAGCCCGGCTGCCTCATGGACGTGCTGCAGGTTACGAGATTTCTTAGTCTACGACGCCGTTAACCCACTCAACAAGCGCGTCATAGCTTACCGATCCATCCGCAACGCCTAGCATAGCTTTGAGGAAAACTGCATGTTCTGGCCTGAAATCGATGCCAGACATTCTGAGATACGTACCGAGCAGGGCAGCGCCCGTTCTCTTATTCCCATCGATAAACGGATGGTCGGATATGATGCCGAAGGCGTATCGGCACGCCTTATCGATAGCGCTTGGGTACAAGTCTGCGCCATCAAAAGTTTGGAACGGTTGCGCCAGCGCTGAATCGAGAAGTCCCTCGTCGCGCAGGCCGGCAAGTCCGCCGAACCGCTCGATTGCCGCCGCATGGATGACCAAGACCTCTTCTTTGGAGAAGGCCATAACGCTCATTTAGCAAGCTCTTCGAACACGTCAGCATATTCATCCATAAAGTCGACAGCAACATCGGTGGCGCTGCTGCTACTCCGAGCCGGCTGAATCACGACCCAAGGCTTGTTGTTCTTCAAGATGGTGACCGACCTTCCAGTCCTGTTCACCTCTGCCGTCACGCGTGAAAAGTTGTTCTTGGCCTCTGCGAGCCCCATCGTCAAAGCTGCCATTTCCGACCTCCTAAATACTATCCAGTATTTTAGCCAGTATATAAGGCTATTTCAAGTAATAGTTTAGATGGTAATCTCCTGTACGGCTATCAGGCAATCACGATCGGCGGCTTTGTGGGTGGATGGTTCTCCATTACGAGCAGCTTCCTAAATTGCTTAAAAGTGGTCGCAGGGTTATCGGCGGTGGCAGCAGACTGTACCCCTATGCAGCCATGCTAATGTCCGCAAGAATTAAGCACGGATACACGGCAGCGTCCTGAGGCTGCAACGATTGCGGAGGAATCGTCACTCTCGCATCACTATTGCCGGTTCTCGGGGCCGAAAAGGGCCCTAAATGGCTTGCCCCACGCAGTGCGAAGAGTGACAGACGCTCTTTCAGGGGGTCCGAAATCGCCGGAAATCGCGGTTTTGCAATTTGTCGCTCTTTACTTCTGCCTGCGGTTTTGCGAAACAGAAGGCACAAAACGGGGTGACTGCCCGATGACTGCATGGCTCGGCCCAAAACGCCAGTGCGGCTAAAGAACGCGATGAAGATACTCTTCTCGCTTTGGCATGTTGGCATCCAGCCTCCTTTCTCGGCAAGAGGTCGCAACGCGTCATCCCAGCGAAGACGGCCGAAGAGTGCTTCCGCAGGCTGACACCCATGAAATAAGCCCCCGAAATCCGAAGATTCCGGGGGCTTCTCGCATTTGGCGCTTCGCGAAAGTCTTTGCGGCTTTGCCCAATACAGGGCACGAGTTGCAAGCCACCGCGACTAGAGGTGCGGGATGAGACTGGATGAGATGGCCTATTCCCACTCTATGAGTGTGGGCATGGATGAGGTGCGTTCTCGTGTGCCGTGGAGTACTCACGTCTACACCTTGCATCTATCAGCACGACGTTTCGCCTCCGCTGGTACTCATTTGGTACTCACAACATGCAGTCATTCTCTCCATTTCTGATGGCTTGCGGATTGCATGAGGCGACCTCGCACGCGTCACAGCGCACGAGGTCGCCACCCATTGGAAACGCTATCTACAGGCTAGAGAGGAAAGGTGTCTCTAGGTCCTCGACAGTGAACGAGCCGTCATTGATCTCGGCAAGGCGGGCGTTGAGCCCTGACACCAAGGCGAGCATGCGCTCAGCATTCGCCCTCTGCTTGTCCTCGTTGAACCAGCATGCCTCGCCATGCGAGTCGAACTCGTAGTACGAGTCGAAGAGGGATCCTGCCTCCTTGTTGAGCTTCTGAACGATGGCATCATCCTCGACGAGGGGAAGGGCTCCGACGGAGACGGAGATGCCCTCCTCGTCGAGCACCCACACGGGGCCATGAAGGAACTCATTCATTATCCTGACTGTGAACATCTATGTGTCTCCTTACTTCTGGCGCCTGGGGAAGGCGGACACGATAAATCCGTTCGTCCCGATGCCAGTGACAACATGATAGTTGCCCTCGTAGTAATACACGCGCTCGTAGCCCATCCTGCCGCTAGAGCCAATGGGCTTGAGCTCATTGGACACGACTTCGCCATTTGCAATCACGGTCCTGAGGTACGAAGCAATCTCCAACTCGCTGACCCCGAATGCCCTGGCGAAGTCTGCTGCGTGACCCGGAGTTCTCCCGTTGCCATGAAGGATATGCTCGAGTCCCGCGGAGCTGTTTCCCGACTCGAGCCAGACGATCTGGCCGGTCTTGTCCTTGGTCACGAATTGGACAGCGTCGCGATCGAACTTGACTCCGCTGCGCTCAAGCTCGTCGAGGAGGCGCTCATCGACCATGACGTGATGATAGACGGCCTCTTCGACGGCCTGTGCAATCCCAGCGTACACGGCCTGCTCGAGGCTCTCCTGTGGGGAAATCGATACCCCGTGGACAAGCCCACTATCGCTCGCTCTGCCCATCGGCCCCGCCTCCTCTCTCCGCCAGCCTCTTGATTCGAAGCACGGCATTCCGCTCCTTGAGCTTGTTTGGCGGGATGACGACCTCGACGCCATGCTCGGTCGCATACGCGAAGACCTCCTTGGCTTTCTCGTCATCCATGCAGACGTCGTACACGACGATCGCTCTGAGCTTCCCGAGCGCGTCCACGGTGTAGCGGACGGACTCCGTGAGGATTCCCCTCTCTACCGGGTCGTCCATCGACCCCTTCGTGCTGAACGCCACTACCTCGCATTCCTCGAGGCCGTCGAGGGCAAAGTCAATGGATTCGAGCGTCGGAAAGGTGACGAGCGGGATGACGACCGCCCCGACCTCCACTGTGAGCCACATGGAGACGACCCTCGCCCGCAGGATGCGGTGGTGATTCTCGATGTCACTCACGTCTCCCAGCTGGGAGTAGTCCGGAGAAATGAAGAACTTGACGCCCTCGAAGCGCTCCTTGAACTTCTCGAGCTGCTTCTCGTTGTTGTAGTGGATGGCGGCCCAGAGCCCGTTCTGGCCGTCGAACTCGACGTCGTACTGATGGAAGCACACGCAAGTGAGCTCGGTCTTGTGGTACTCGCCCGGGTTGCCGTACAGGGCGATGTAATCCGGGAGGACCTTCGGCGCGCAATGGAGCACGGGAAGGCTGTGCACGCCAGATGACGTGGTCATGTTCGTAAGCTTCAAGTAGTTGAGGTTGAGCAGACGCAGGAGCTCACGCCGCGCCTCGTCCGGCAGGCCACCCGAGGTGGCCCTTCTTGGCAGTCTCATGGCTGAGACCTCCATTTCTCGCGTTGTCTTCGGAAACCGTCTTGTTTCCCTCATCGAAATCCGACAAGACGCGAGGCCGCCTGACGCGTATACTCATTCATGTGTTGGTGTGGAGCATCCACGCCTAGCGGCGGCACACGATTCGTTGTTACCAGCAACGCTTCGTGTGCCTCGTCCTGTCAGGGGGCTATGACCATAGGCAACTTCCTAACTCCGCAGCTGCTTCTCTGCGGCAGACTCTGAGACCAAGAAACGGTCTGCAACCTCCCAAATATCCATCCCCACAATCGCATCGTGAGGCATCAGGAGCTCGCCGGCAAAGGCATTTGCTTGCCACTCGGAGCTCTCGTAGGCCGGGTACTTTCCACGCGTCCTCGCCATGGAAACATCAAGATGAGCATGCATGAAAAGGTGCCCCATCTCATGACAGACAGTGAAACGATCGCGCCCCTCCCCATTGCAGGCGCGATCGTAGATATCCTCTCGTATACGAATGATGCGCCTGTCATGAAGGGTCTCCCCGTGTTTCTCACCCATCTCCTCAACGGAGAGAATCTCTAGTTCAAAGTCCGGGAAGACCCTCGGCAAAGCGAACTCGAGAAACTCCATGACCGGAAACGGCTGGCTGTGGTCGATTCCGAAGAGGTCACGGATGCTGTTCGCGAAGCGACGGATGTCAGATCGCGATTTCGCCGGAACGCGACGGTCATCGGCATAGTAACTCACTGGTTGACCTCCTTACGGCTCGCAAGGATGGAGCGGATCTGGTTCTTCGCATCCTCGTCGAGCGTTCCGAACTGCCGAGCGAATGCAACCGCGAGCTCTCGATCCTTCTTGGCAGCATCACCCAGACCAATTGACACCTGAGCCCTCTGCTCGGCCACCGCGTCCTCAAGAGCAACATAGTCAATCTCTTCGAGGCCGTACTCAACGGCAACCCGCGATGCAAAGTCCTCCATTGGCCTCCTCTTGCCGTTCTCGATTGCGGAAAGCATGGCAGAGGAGAGCCCGAGGCGCTCGGCCATATCTCTGAGCAGCTCACCGCTATCTATCCGCATCTTCCTAAGCATCCTTCCAAGCGTTGTAATCATCGCCACTCCTCCCAAAGGCTATACAGTATTGTAGCACAATTTCACAACTTGTAAACCGTCCTCCCTTGGCCCGTCTTCGAGAGACCATAGGATGATGTGTTGCTTATTCGTTCAGCCACCTCATCGTGAGCACGGCACGTCGTGCACCTTCACGCTCGACGCCCTCGAGCCTGCGCCCCGTGTACGGGTCGTCTATCTCCGCACCTGTAACCGGGTCGATGAGGATGCGCGGAATGTAGGCGTCCTTCCAGTCGCGGTACTCGTCGGGTGTCATCTCGCCCGCGTCCAGCTGCCCTCTTCGCCTACCCCAGTCGCGCAGGGCCTTCGTGAGGTCAACGCTCGTCATCTCCACGGTGAGCCCCGCGGGCTCCCCCTCGCCGTTGGGCACGAGGCCGAACTGCTCCTCCAGGTTGAAGAGGGCGTGGATGACCTGGTCGACGGTCGTGATGTCGTGGTCCTCGAACACCTCGGGACGTACCCTCAGCGCCCGCGCGATGCGGTCGAGGTGGCGCTCCTTTGGGAAGCGGTCCCCCAGCTCGTAGCTCCTGAGCGCCGACTCCGACAGCCCGGAGAGCTCCGCGAGCTCGCGCTGCGTGAGCCCCCTTCTCTGCCTCAGGTCGCGGATCCTCCTGCCCATGAGCCTGCGATCCAAGTCCTCCATGCTTCCTCCCGACGTGAGTCCGACCCATCACGCTCCATCATACGACATCACGAAAACGTGAGCAAGTTGGGTGGATCCCATTGACATCACGTTATCGTGAGGTTACTGTCTATCCAAGAACATCACGTAAACGTGAGGTCATCGGATGGAGGAGGTTTCATTGGAGAAGAGGACGTACGGGGCGGACGAGGTCGCCCGCCTGTTGGGGGTCTCGAAGGCATACGCCTACAAGGTGATCCGCAGGCTGAACGCGGAGCTTGAGTCGGAGGGGATGCTCACCATCCCCGGCAAGGTGTCAGCGGCTTACCTGGAGTCACGCTACTTCGGAGAGGCAAAGAGAAGCGAAGGCGACGCCCATGTCGGTTAGCAAGGACGAGAGGCGAGGCACCTGGACTGTCCAGTGCTGGTACCGGGACTGGAGGGGCGAGCGCCACAAGAAGACGAAGCGCGGGTTCGCCACCAAGACGGAGGCCAGGAGGTGGGAGCAGGCCTTCCTCGCACGCTGCGAGGGCACGCCGTCGATGACGCTCTCGGAGTTCTTCAAGCTCTACGAGGATGACGTGCGCCCACGCCTCAAGCAGAGCACCTGGGACACAAAGGAGCACATGGTGAGGACAAAGATCCTCCCCTACCTCGGCGAAAGGCCCCTCAACGAGATCACGAGCGCGGACGTCATCAGGTGGCAGAACGAGCTCATGGCGATGCGCGGGCCCACGGGCGAGCCCTACCGGCCGACCTACCTGCACACCGTGTCGAACCAGCTCTCGGCGCTGCTCAACCACGCCGTGCTGCACTACAACCTTCCCTCGAACCCCGCACGCAAGGTCCCCAAGATGGGCTCGAAGGACGCGGGCGAAATGAGCATATGGACCAAGGCTCAGTACCTGCGCTTCTCCCGAGCAATCATGGACAAGCCCGACTCGTGGATGGCCTTCGAGCTGCTCTACTGGACAGGCGTCCGCGAGGGCGAGCTGCTCGCGCTCACGCCGGAGGACTTCGACCTCGAGCGGGGCACGCTCAGCGTCGCCAAGACCTACCACCGTCGCAAGGGGCAAGACATGGTGACCCCGCCCAAGACCCCCAAGGCCAACAGGCGCATCGTTATGCCCTCCTTCCTCGTCGACGAGGTCCGCGACTACCTCGCGCTCCCCGGCGCCGCCTTCCCCGGCAGGCGCGTCTTCCGCATGACGAAGAGCCGCCTCTACCACGAGATGGAGCGTGGCAGCAAGATAGCGGGTGTGCCGAGAATCCGCGTCCACGATCTGCGACACAGCCACGTGTCCCTGCTCATCGACATGGGCTACTCCCCTCTCGCCATCGCGGAGCGCATGGGCCACGAGACGACCGAGATCACCCTGCACTACGCGCACCTATTCCCCAACAGGCAGGAGGAGATGGCGCAGGGGCTCGACGCCGAGGGGAGGTGCCCGAGGTGACGGCGCCGTCGAGGGACCGGATGGGCAGGCGAAGGAGCGTGACCGTGGGCTTCCGCGTGTCCCCGGAGGAGGCCCGCGAGATCGACGCGCTCGCCGCGCTCTCGGGTCTCACCAAGCAGGACTACATCCTGCGCAGGCTCGCGAACCGCAAGGTCACCGTGTACCCCAGCGTGCGGGTGCAGCGTGCGGTGCAGGACCAAGCCATGCTCTGCTATGAGGAGTTGCGGCGCATCGAGCGCGCGGGCGATGTCACGCCAGAGCTCGCCCACGTGCTCGACACGCTCGTGGAGACCTTCGCCGGGCTCGGGCGAGAGGCGGGGCCGTCCGCCGTCGACGCCGAGCGCGAGGCCATAAGGAGGCTGGGGAGGGATACCGATGCTTGAGACCATCACCGCTGAGGAACTGGTCAACACCCCGCTGAGCTCGCCGGGGTGGGTCGTGGAAGACCTGATTGGCGTCGGCGTCACCCTCCTCGTAGGCTCGCCGAAGGTCGGCAAGAGCTGGCTCGCCCTCCGTCTCGCGGAGTGTGTGAGCAGGGGCGAGCCGCTCTGGGGGTTCGCAACCTGTGGGGGCGCCGTCCTCGGCCTCGCGCTGGAGGACAACCTCCCCAGGATCCAGCAGCGCCTGTTCAGATTGGCCGATGAGTGCAGCGAGACGTTCCACCTCTGCGTCAGCGCCCCGTCGCTCGCGGACGGGCTCCTCGACGAGATCGCAGCGTTCGTGGTGGCGCACCCAGGCACCAGGCTCGTGATCGTCGACACCCTCCAGACGGTCAGGCAGTCGTCAAGGAAGAGCGCGTACGCGTCCGACTACCATGACGTGCGCGCCTTCAAGGGACTCGCGGACCACTTCGGGATAGCCGTCGTGCTCGTGCATCACCAGCGCAAGATGGACGACCCGGACCCCTTCAACACCGTCTCGGGGACGAACGGCATCACCGGCGCCGCCGACACGACGATGGTTCTCGACAGGAGGCGCGGGGACAAGCGGGCGGTCCTCAGGGTGACCGGGCGCGACGTCATCGAGCGGGAGCTGGTGCTCGAGTTCAACGACTGCCGTTGGGAGCTCTCGGAGGACCAGTGCGTCGAGCATGAGGAGGAGCGTCCGGTGCCGAGGGAGGTGCTCGAGATCATCCGCTTCATGGAGGGCCGGCTCGGGTGGGCGGGGACGGCGACGGAGCTGATTGCCCAAGCAGGCCTCGGCGACGCGCGGGCCGCGAGCCTGGGGAGGAAGCTCGCCGAGCACTCGCAGGCGCTCCTCGAGGCGGGCATACGCTACTCGACGCAGCGCTCGGCGACCGCCAGGACCATCTTCCTCGAGCGCATCGCAGAAGGGCAATTCAATGACAGCAGTGACGGCAATGACGGCACTTTTCTATAAGAGGAAGATCCCGTCATTGCCGTCATGCTGTCATCAAGACGAAGGCTGCTTGCCGGTAGCAAGTAGCCTAACCCCTGTACATAGCGAGCTGCCTATCTCATGTACATCGGGGTTAGCGGGGCCAGCAAGCTACCTATCGCGTCCGTACGTCCAGAGGGCTGTGAGGTCATTTCCTCTACAGCCCCTTCTCCTCCGTCCGCTCGCTGTCCCCGTCGCGACTTGAGCCACCTGATTGCCCCTTCGGCTATCAGGTGGCTCAAGATCGCCGCGCACGGGGGAGCCCCCGTGGCCCCTATCGAAAACCTTCGATCATTACCATGGCCGGCCTTCACGCTCTAGGCCACCTGATGCCTCCTGAACGTCCTCATGGCAAGTGGCGTGAGCGCCACGAACATGACGCCATAGAGAATCGCCAGCACTGTGGGAAGGTCGGCCACGAGGGGACCCGCCGCGTACGACACCATGTAGTCGTACGCATAGCTGATTCCGCTAAATGGCGTCAGCAGCGCTATCTTCGCGGCTGGCGTCATGAACAGCCCGAGCACGCCCATGAAGACGAACGCCATGGTGATGGCGGCGACCGGCATGGTGGAGCGCACCTTCGAGGATATGAGCAGGGCGAGCGCCGACATCCCGAGCGCCACCAGGTACCCGAGAGCGTACGCCAGCACGACCGCTTGCCCCACCGTGAGCGGGTAGGGAACGTCAAGCCCCTGTGAAACCTGCAGCGGCAGATCCCAACCGTCTGCGCCGTAGAGAACCACGCGAGCGCCGATGACGAGCCCCGCGAGCAGGAGCCAGTAGGCCGTCGTGAATATGAGGGATGCCGCGACCTTCGCGGCCGGTAGCGCACGCTTGCCCCGTCGCGTGGGCAGTACGATGGCAGCCGTGCGGTCACGGTATTCACCGGCAAACACGCCCGAGAGAGCGATGCAGACGGCGATCACCGCCAGGCCCGAGAAGGCCTTCCACTCGAGCACGTCGTGCCAGCCCTGCACGTAGCCCCACTCCATCGGCCAGGAGATATCGGCCTCGAGCTTGCGCCAGTATGTCTTCTCAACATCCGAGTAGCGGAAGTAGCCCCAGAAGCCATGGTCGAGCATGCCCTCGATCCTCGCCTCGGCGCCATCCCGCAGGCTGGTCGCGCGAGGACTCGCGGAGTCGAGCGTCCCCACGACCTCCATGTAGTAGCCGTCCTCGGCAACGGCCCTCGTCTGCTGCCAGAACTCCAAGCCGTACGTGTCGATGATCTGCTGGTTGTCCAGTTCGTAGAGGCCAGACGTCTCCTCGCTCAACTGGTTGGCGCGATCGAGTGCGGCGGCATCATCGGCCACCCGCTCGTCAGTAAGCTGACCTGCGTGCATCTCCTGCAGTCCCCTGGCTGACTTCTGCGCTTCTGCGCCATGGACGACCTCTCCAGTGAAGAAGTCCCGCGTCACTGCCGTCGTATAGTCGAGCACCGTCAGCGCCAGGAGCATCGCTAGCACGAGGGCGCACGAAACCATGCCCGCCCTGTTGCCCAGAATCTTCTTGAGTTCGAACTCTATGAGTGTTCCCATGACGCTCCTCCTAACGCCCGTTACCGTCGCTGAACACCAGCAGGTAGAGGTCTTCCAGTGTTGGCTCCACGGCGACGGCACCTTCCATCGGGGGCCGGTCGGCCACCACGCGCACGACCGCATGGCCGTCTGGGGCGTATCGCACGTTGGCAACCTGCAGGCTGGCCGACATCCCCTCGGCGCGTCGCGCGTCCACGTGGCACTCCCACACCTTGCCGGCGGCCTGAGCCACCACCCGCTCGGGCGTCCCGTCCATCACGAACGACCCCTGGCGCATCACCAGGATGCGGTTCGCAATGAACTCCACGTCGCTCACGATGTGGGTGGAGAGGACGACGATCTTGTCCTGCGCGAAGCCGGCGATGAGGTTGCGGAAGCGCACGCGCTCCTTGGGGTCGAGCCCCGCCGTGGGCTCGTCGAGCACGAGGATTGCGGGTTCGTTGATCATGGCCTGCGCGATGCCCAGGCGCTGCCGCATGCCGCCCGAGAAGGTCCTCACCTTGCGCCGCGCGTCGTCGGCCAGACCCACCTCCTCCAGGAGCCGCATGCTGCGCTCCCTGCCGTCTCTGCTGGAGAAGCCCTTGAGCGTTGCCATGTAGCGCATGAAGTCGAGCGCCGTAAAGTCTGGGTAGTAGCCGAAGTCCTGCGGCAGATAGCCGAGCAGCGACCGATACTCGTCTCCCAACTCGGCCGCGTCGCGCCCGTCGAGCAGGATCTGCCCGCCCGTGGGCCGCAGCACATCGCAGACCATGCGCATGAGCGTGGTCTTTCCCGCGCCGTTGGCGCCAAGCAGTCCCGTGACACCTGGCCCGAGCTTCGCCGACACACGGTCCACGGCGATCCTCGCCCCGAACTGCTTGGTCAGTCGGTCCAATGTGAGTTCCATATTGCCAATCCTTGTCTAGTTGTAGGTCCTTGCCAGATGCGGGGAGAAGGCGTCGAGGCCTTCGTGTGCGGCCCGCAGGGTCATCACGACCTCACGCACGAGCCATGCGAGGGCCGCGACCGCGGCCGACGCCCACGAGGCGATCGACGCGTGCGCGTAGAGGTCCGGCACCGTACTCGCGAGCGCCATGAGCGCCACCGAGCACGCGACCGCCATGGCGACGCAGAGCATCGGGGCGGTTGCCGGGGACGCCTTTCGCAGCGCCATGAGAGAGCCCGCGCAGGAGAGGAAGAACGGCGGGCAGGCCCAGAGCGCCACGTCGAAGGCGGAGGCCTCGACGGCCGGGACAGTCGCGCCCACCATGAGGGCGACCGCCAGCGCCGACGAGCATCCCAGCACGATGAGCCGCGCAACCAGCACGCTGGCCGCGTTGCGAGGGCACGCGTACTCCAGCTCGGCCACGCGGTGCAGCTTGCTCGCGTGCACGGTGGGCACGCCTATGAGAACGCACATCGCCGAGAGGATCCCGATGCAGACCCTCGTCGATCCCGCGTCGCCGGCCGCGTACGCCAGTACGCACATGATCGCGACGAGCGCGGCCTGCGCCGCCCACGTCCGCACGGGGATGTAGCGCACCTGTGACGCGACGAACGCGGCCGTTCCCATGCGCCGGGACTGCACCCTTCGAATCCGCGCGTCCTCGGCGACCATCGCGGCGACGAGAGCGTCTGTCGTCTCAGGAGCAA
>OGYD01000184.1_pt1 | contig 52722 bp, 48 predicted proteins | sample 1576441 | NCBI WGS metagenome assembly OGYD01 (sample SAMEA3541537, study PRJEB24748) | human gut metagenome | biome: human gut; feature: human-associated habitat; material: faeces | place: China | collected 2012 | reverse complement strand
TGCCCTGACTTCCCCGCATCGCACTGGAAGCGCCTGCGCACGAACAATGTGCAGGAGAGGACCAACAGGGAGATCAAGCGCCGCACGAAGGTCGTGCAGGTGTTCCCCTCGGAGAGGTCGCTCCTGAGGCTCGTGGGCGCAGTCCTTGCAGAGCAGGACGACATATGGGCAGGCAAGCGCTACTTCTCGGAGGAGAGGATCGCAGAGCTCTCGAAGGAGAGGAAGCCATCCATCCCTCCCGCTCCCGAAAGGCTCGAGGAGCTCAGGGAGACCGCACGCAAGGCGATAGATGCCAGCCTGGAGCTTGCAGACGGGATGGAGACGGCATAGGATAGCATCCAGCGAGACGGATTCAGGACGGCCTCCCTGCCCGGGCAGAACGGGCCTCTACACCAACTTTCTCGACACTACCGTCTGGGGCATCCTTGAGACCCATTGCAGCGGCTTCATGACCCTCTAGGCATATAACCCGTCTCATTTCAGCCAGGCGAACTGAGGCGGTGATGCAAAGATACGACAAGAGGGCCAGCACTGGTGCTAGCCCTCTTCGCGAAGCCTTCTTGGCCACAATGCGCTATTTGTTCGGTCCGCTCACGCGTACGCAGCGTACGGTATTGCGTGCCTGGCCGCTGATCGTACAGGTGAAGAGCGAGAGATCCCAATCGGCTGCCGTCTCGCTGTTCTTGTCGTTCTCGACCATCTTTTCGACATCGGTGCCTTGGAGCACCTCGACATTGCTGACCTTATAGTGGATGCACAGGCCTTCGACGTTCGTGAAGTACACATCATCGCCGGGCACGCAGTTCGCAATGGGGCCGAATGTCGAATAGTAGGCATGGCCGCAGACGACCATATCGTCTGCCCAATAGGAGCCCGTATAGCGGCACGGAGATATCTTCAGCCGGGTGTAATCCCATTCTGCCATGACCGGAAGCTTCAGATTGACGCTGGGGATGGCAATCGTGCCGATGTAGTCATAGCCATCGATGGCCTCCGTGGGCATCTCGGCATCCTTGTCCCACGACGTCGCCGTGTCCTGAGTGGCCTCAGGAAGCTGCGACACGATGCCCGAAGCCTCCTGCCCGCCACGAAAGGCATCCCAGAGGTTGTATGCCAGAAGCGCCGTAGCTGCCAAAACGAGAATGACGCCGACCCCAATCAGGACGCTTCCGCGCCTGCGAGGAGTCGGCTCCATCTGATCTTTCATCGTCATTGCTTTCAGCAAGCCGTCCTAGCGGGACTGGCTGCTCGTTGCGGAGCGACGGCGGACCACGCCAGCGACGATCAGGCCTGCGCCCGCAGCACCCAGCAGGAACACGGGCCACCAGAGCTGGCCAGTCTGCGGAAGCTTGTTCGTCGCCGTGGCTGCCGGAGTCTCCGGCTCGGACGGCGTGCTCGGCTTAGCTGCAGCCGTACCTGCCTTGGAATTGGCGGTCACATTGTAGGTCAGGATGCCATCAGCAGAGGTGCTGGGGATGGAAACCAGGAACGGGCTGATGGTCTCATAGCCATCCTGGACATCTGCCATCTTCACGTAATAGAGACCGACTGTCAGGTTGGAGAACGTCGTCGTCTCAGAGGCTGCTGCGCTCTTCTGCGTAGGCTCCTGCGATGCGACCTTGCTCTCGAGCAGGGAGACGAGATGGCTCCTGTAGGTATCGCTCAGCTCGCCCGTCTGGTCGTAGAGGGCATGGTCGGTGTCCTCGTAGCCTTCAGCCCACTCAAAGTGCCAGCCCATGCCATCTGCTACGGCATCTGCCACCTTGTAGATCTCGAAGGTGCCGCTTACTGCCTTGCCGTCCGTGCTTTCCGGCGAGATCGCAAGCGATCCCTTCTGGCTTGCATCCAGCATCTCAGCTGCAGAGGCCGTTTGGGGATGCGCGGTCGCGGAAAGCGCGAAAGCCACCATGGCAAGAACCGCTATCGCCTTCAGGGCGATTGCCTTCATTTCAATTGTCTTCCGTGTCCTCATCATTGCCTTCACACTTCATCACGCGGATAGCATCCGCTTCCCATCAACGTTTCTTGAGATAGTCCCTGATCTGATCCAAGAGGCTCTGCGTATCCTCATCATCAATATCGATGCTTGGACGCTTGAGGCCTCTCTTCTCCAAGTATGTTGTCTCGTACTCGAACGACCTGCGCCTGTGCCTCTCATGCGAGAAGGCATAGGCAACCAGGATGATCATCACCACGATTACGACAATCAGAGCGATATAGCTTGGCTGGACCTGCAGCGCTTCTGCAATCACCTGCGCATCGCCGTTGGCATTCGGCACCCTATGTCCTCGCACCAGCAGCCTATGCGTATTGATGCCGTACGGGGTGCAGGTGACGAGCGTGCAGAGGTCCTGCCCCTCCTCGATCTGAAGGTCGCTCAGGTCAGTCGGCTCCACGATGCGAATCTGATCGACCTGGTAGGTGAGCGTCCTGTTCAGTACCGTGATGGTGAACGTGTCGCCTTCCGTCAGCCGGTCAAGATCGGTGAACAGCTTGGCGGAAGGAAGCCCTCTATGGCCAGAGAGCACTGTATGCGTGCTTTCGCCTCCCACCGGAAGGCTCGTGCCTGCAAGATGTCCGATGCTCGTCTGGAGGACCGAGTCATCAGTGCCATGGTAGATAGGCAGCTCCACATTGATCTTCGGAATGCGGATATAACCCATCACACCTGCGCCGTCGATATTGAGAAGGGAGTTGTATTCCTCCTCCTCATCAGAGTTCATATTCCAGAGCGCACCAGTTTCGGCAAGCTTCTGGTTATATGACTCCGCATCGCTCAGCATCTGGTCATACTGTGCCTCATCCATATCCGAAATGGCGGCAGCGTATTGCATGACCACTTTGGACTGGTTCCTCTGATTCCACCAGTTGCTGGCTGTAGGGTAGAGAAGCAATCCGATTCCGGTGAGGAGTGCAAGCACCAGAATCAAGGTCAGGCCATTACGCCGGAACCATGACTTCTTCCGCTTCGGGGCGTCTTGTGCCTGGCGCTCCTTCAGCATGTGGGTTCGTCTTGCCTCTCTCAACCTTCAGCCGTTCCTTAGAGTCTCAGATAGCGAGAAGCACCCCGCCTCATAAAACACAGAGGCGAGGCGCTTCGAAAAGCTGCTTACTCCTGCGTGTTGCGCTTCCGAGCGATCAGAAGTGCACCAGCGGTGATAACAAGGGCTGCGCCAACAGCGTAGAGCACCGTGGTGCCCATGCCGCCCGTGGAGGGCAGGGCAGTGCCGGTCTGGTTCTCGACGGTCGCGGTCTGCTCGAGGTTGTCGGCGGTGTAGATGCCGTTGGCAACAGTGATCGTCTGGTCAGCAGCGGTCTTGTAGCCGGCCGGGGTCTTGCTCTCGACCAGCGTGTAGGTGCCGTCGGCGAGGCCCGTGAAGTCCTGGCTGCCAGCCTGCGTGTAGGTCAGCTTCGTGGCGTTGTTGAGGGAGTCGACCCAGGAAACAGCCTTGGTATCGCTGTTGATTGCATAGTACTTGCCAGCGCTGTTCTTCAGAACGAACTGGGCGGAGTCGTTGTTGGCGAGCGTGCCGTCGAGGCCCTGGAAGCTCTTGGTCACCGTGATCTTGGCATTGTAGATGCTCGTGGTCGTAGAGGTTACCTGGGCGTTATTGTCACCGTAGGTGATCGTGGCAGTGTTCTTGGAGGACGTGGAGCTCAGTGCATCGCTGTTGACCGTGGTGTTGTAGGTCACGGCAACCGTCGTCGTGGTGCTGGTCAGAGTCGCAAGGTAGGGGTCCTTGAAGGTGATGCTGATGGTGTTGTTGTCCGTGGTCAGCGTGTAGTTGGCAGGATCAACAGCGACGTCATCGACCTTGATAGCAACAGAGTTGGTGTCCAGGGTCTGCGTGTTGACGATGGTATCAGCAAACTTCAGATTCTTGGTGTTGGCCGGCACCGTGATGTCAGACTCATAGGAAACCGTAGAGCCAGCCTGGGAGATTGCATTCAGGCCCTCGTCGGTTACAGAGCCAGCAGCAGCCTTGGTAATCTTCTTGTCAACAGACGGGACCGTGTTCTTATCCTTCACCGTTGCGTTCGGGTTGGTGGAGTTGATGGTAACTGCGGTGCCTGTGGAAGTGGTGATGTAGTAGTAGCCGTTGGCAAGGTCTTTGGCGACGGCAGCTGCGGTGCCCGTGCTGGTGACGGTGGCGACAAGGTCGTCATTCGTCACATAGCTGGCGATAGCCGCGATGGCGGTCTGGTCCAGCGTGTCGGGGCCAGAAACATTGCCAGCGCTATCGACGTTGAAGCCAGCGGCCTCCATGGCGTCAGTCAGCGTGTCGCCGCTGCAGAGTTTGTAGCTGATGTTGGTGCCGTTGCCGTCTGCATCGAACACCTTGTAGATCTTGTAGGTGTTCGTGGTGTCGGAAGCGGTGCCCGCCGGCGGAGTGATTGTGATTGATCCGGTACCAGCGGCGTATGCTGCGCCAGCGGGGACCATCAGCACGAGGGCCATGACCATGGCGACTACAGCAGTGAAGGCTTTCTTGATTGTGGTAGTCATACCTCATTCCTTTCGAACAATTGGTTGCCTTTAACGCTTACGAACTAACTTTCTTGCTGACTATCGGAATCGGTTTTCGGCGCAGCACGCCGGAACGAGGATCCCTAGCATCCCCCCTTCCCGTGGTTTCTGCGCCTCAAAACGAACCCGAGGGCAACTGAAAGCAGTACTAACGCAGCGCCTGCTGCGGAGTACATCATGGTTCCCATACCGCCTGTATTGGGCAGAGGGTTACCAGCAGTGTTGGGAATAGAAATCGTATAAACGGTCTTGCCGTTTATCTCCTCAGACTTCAGCTCTGTGCCATTCTGGCTCACCTTGCCGTCCTGAACGGTGAACTCAGTAGCAGACGTACTCACAACATAGCCGTCAGGAGCCTTGATCTCAGTGAGCCTGTATTCGCCATCATTGAGATCATCCACCTCAATGCCGACCGTAGTAGAGACATTGAGCGGGTTGTCCTTGGTGTAGTTCTTGACTGACTCGTACGTCCCGTTGGAGTTTTTCATTTCCAGCGTGAACTCAGCACCCGTCAGCGCTTCAGACCCGTCAGCGTTGGTCTTCTTTACAAGGATATTGGCTGTCTTCTTCCAAACGGCATAGAGCGTATTGGCATGGCCATCCACACCGACCTTTTCGCCGAGCTTCCACTCGACCGCGCCATTGGTGGCAGCGGTCTGATCGGTGTTCCAGCCTATCAGCTGATACCCTGCGCGAGTGAAGCCAGTACCTTCGGAAAGTGTGGTTGCCGTATTGAGCGGGATGTCTCGCTGGATATTGTCGTTCTGCTCCACATCCGTAAGGGTGCCGGATCCACCGTTGGCATCATAGGTAATGTATGTCGTGTCAATCTTGGTATAGACAGCGTAGACGTACACGTAGTTCGTGCCATTGTCTGTACCGCGGTAGTCCTCTCCAGCATCGGCGATGCTGATCGTGAAGTTCTCGCCAGTGGTATAGACATGGTTGCCATACTTCCATCCAGCGAACTGGTAACCTGCCGGAACGATATTGACGTTCCCGCTGTCGTTCGTCGTGGGCCAGGCAATCGTTGTTACCGTAGAGCTGTCACGGAAATACGCAGACGTATCGGTATACAGCACATCCTTGTTTGTAGTCGTAGCGCTATCGTTGACATACCTCACCCGATAGCTGCCAGTGGCACGCCACTTGGCAACGAGGGTCAGGTTTCTGTCGACTCCAGCATCGAAGTTCCACGCATTACCCATGGTCCCATCTGAATTCTTGACCATCCAGCCAAGGAACTCATAGCCATCGCGGCTCGGCAAGGTCTGCAGGTTGCTGCTCAGCTGCTCCTTGTAGTCGACATAGAAATCTGCAGATGTACCATCAGGCAGCGTTCCGCCGTTGACGTCAAGCGTGACATGATATCGCTTGGGCTTCCAGCCTGCATATACGGGCAGATTGTGACCGGGCATGGTCTCGTAGGTTACGAAGTTCGTGATGGAAGGATACTTTGCTTGAAGATCGCTCTTCTCCTGGTCGCTCAGACCGCTCCCAAAGCTCACGTACGTCGTCAGCTGGGGATCCGCAAACCAGCCAACGAATTCGTAATGGCTTGCGTCGTCTGAGTTGCCCGGATACGTCAAATCCTTTGGCTCGGACACGTCTGAGAGCGATGCTTCATATCGCTTGCTGACGTCGCTGTCAAGCTGGGTTTTGCCGTTGAAGAACTCGATGTTATAGCTCTTGCGCTCGTAGCGAATTCCGAGAGAACTTATGTTTGACATATCAAGAGATCCACTAGCATTCGTTGGCTCCCAATTGCCAGTGCTGCCATCGCTGCCGCTCGAGTTCAACTTATAGCTTACGACATTGTAGTTGTCATACTTCTCGGAGAAATAGAATGTCCCTCCTGATTCGGTGCTACCTTCATCAGTTGCCTTGCTTGGCCAGCTGCCATCAGCATTCTGAAGGTAGAAATAGTAATAGTTTCCTACCGAGCCATCCCTATGAAATTTAATTAATGTTTCGTTTTGGCCATCACCTGATTGAACCCCCGGAAGCACGAATTGCCCAAGGAAGCTCATTCCGATAGTGTTTTTGGATGAATAGTATATCCACGGCCCGTCAGATGCAGGCCAAGTGTAGTTGTACTTAGACAGCGGCTGTCCGTAGAGACCCGTGAAGGTCGTAGTCTTTCCGTCTACATACTCATAGCTCCGTGTGTACAGCTTTCCGTCATATTCGTCTTCGTATGTATAGCCGAAGATAGACCACCTACGGCTCGTATACCATTTGCCATCGTTATTGTTCAGGTAGATTCGAACATACTTGTTGCCTACAAGACCGTAGTACGTGCCATACACAGAATATGATGTCGTCTCTTTATAGACGTACTGATTGCTGCCGTCATAAACGAAGTTCATCGTAATGTGCTGACGATCGTAGTAGACGTTGATGACGCTGCTGCCATCACCCTTGACAGTAACGTCAGTCGTGGAGTCCGTACGGGAAACGCCAGAGCTCGCATACTCGAAACCCTTGTAATCGCGAGTTCCCCCCCGATTTTCGTATTGAGAAAGTGCCGATGAACTTCCGTTTACTGTATCGCCAGTATGAGCGCTTACGGTAGAAGACTCAGCGTAATCGTACGTCTTGGCAGCATCGTCCGCATTCTTGTCATCGCCAACCTGCTGGCGCCAGATGATGACAGTATAGGTAGTCTCATCGGGTGTCCACTTGGCATAGACAGTCTGGTTGTCCGAAAGTGTGCTACCAAAGCTGAAAGCCGTTGTACAGTTTTCGTCGGTGTACCAGCCACCAAAGGTATAGCCCTGCCGCTGCGGATCCGAAGGCTTTTCAGTCGTTTCTCCCGAGGCATAGCGCACGGGTGCAATATAGGTAGCTGAGCCATCGCCACCATCATTGCTTTTGAATGTCAGCCAATGCGCAGCCTGGAATACCGGCCAGAGATTGGTATCAGCACTCACGTTAGAGATGCTGTCAGTGCCATAGTCGATTTTTGCCGTAGTGTTGCTCGTATAGGAACCATCGGGATTTTGCGTGCGCGTCGTCTCTGTAGTTGTCCAGCCTGCGAGAACCACATCACCCGTGCCGTCGGTGGTGACATCAGAGATGTCTACCGTCTTGGTCTTGCCAACCTGCTTGATGGCAATGACGGCACCAGTCTCGTCGTGGAACGTGATATTCACGTTGTTGTCGAAGACTGCACGGAGCGTGACGGAGTCATCGGCCGTAACGTCCGAACCCATATTCACCTTATAGGGGAAGCTGCTGATGGGGTTCGTGGTGTCTACGGTGCCATCGCTCTTCACGACGCCCCATCCCAGGAACTTCCTTCCCTTGTTGGCGTCTGTCTTGGCCTCTGGGATGCCCACATCGAGGAGCTGTCCACCATTGCGAACAATCTGCTGGTTCGTTGTCTTGGCTACAGGAGTCTCGTTCTTGGCGGAGGCAGGATTCTTGTCGAGGCTGAAGGTGTAATCGCTTCCGTCGTCGTTCTGGAACGTATACGTGCGGCGATATTCCTTGGTCTTGGTTGTATCTCCCGTATCAACGATGGCGTAAATCGAGAACGAAGATGCCTTGAACTCGACGCTCGACAGCTTTCCATCCGGAGCGTCTACATCGACCTTCTCCGGATCCACTGCAGAGGCGGCACCATCGTCAGCGATATGCACGACGGACACCTTCGAGGCGTCAGAGACCTCCTGAGTGTCGTCGTAATTCAGGGTAATTGCCACATCAGCAGAAGGCTCCATCTCTGAGCCGTCAGCCTTGACGAATGAGATATCGAAGAAGCGAGCGCTCGAAAGCGACTGTACGGAAGAATCCTTCTCCTTGGCCTGCTCGAGCGCCTTCTGGCTGTAGGAAGCATAAGCCTCAGGATCAGAGGCCTCAGTGACCTCCTGCACCTTCAGTGTGGTGCCTTCGGGCAGCTGTGCGTCTGCATCGACCGCAGCCTCTACCTTATAATCCTCGCCCTTATACTCCATCGTGGTGGGCTCGGATATGAGCGAGCCTGCAGCCTGCTGATCGCTGCTGATGGTCTCGGCATTGGAATCGGCAGCATCCGTTGCGGCCTCGACGCTCATGCCCGGCTCATTGCTGGCCGTATTCTTGTCGATGGTGACGGCTGGCAGAATAAGTGCATACGTAGTGGCAAACACCACGACACACATGACAGACACCACAGTAACGCGGTGCCTCCTCACCTGTCTGCGGAGCGCGATGAAGTAGTCGCTCATCTTTTGTGCCAGGCCTGCTGCATGTTCTTCGTATCTTGCGTGTTTCATCTTTTTTCTACCTTGCCGATAGCCTGTCGGATGTACGTCTGCGTTCTAAAACCTCAGCGATGGGTCCTAACCTACCGGGCCTATCTCTGTTAATGGCCATAGCCTGAAAACAATCTTGCCTACTACCTGCTCCGACGAGACGCAGCCAACCGATGTGTTGCGCGAATCGATTGACACCTCGCGGTTGTCTCCCATCACGAAGACCTTCCCGTCGGGTACCTGATATGGCAGTGTGATGTTCGTCTCTCCGTACGCTTTCGAGCTCAGGTACGGCTCGTCGAGCTGCTGGTTGTTGACATAGACGTTGCCGTCCTTGTCGATGTCCACCCAGTCACCCGAATTCGCAATCACCCTTTTGACCAGAATGTTGTTGTTGTAATAGAACGCCACCACATCGCCGGGGGCCATGCTCGACGTCTTGGCCGACACCACGACATCCCCTGCATCGAGCGTGCCGTGCATGGAGGTGCCATAGATGCGCAGGATCGGAAGAAGCAGTACTGCGACCAGCACTGCTGCGGCTGCAGCAACAACCAGGATGAAGGCCGTGCTGCGCAGGGTGTTCGTGATGCGTGCCCGGGAGCGGTCATGCTCAAGCGCTTCCTGTGCATCAGCCAATGAGGGCAGCACCAGAGCCGCTGCTCCTGCATCGCTCGGGGCCACTGACATCCTGGCGGGAAATGCCGGTGCAGAGGTGCGTACAGCTGCAGGGCGCACCCTATATAGGTTCGCCGTCTCATCCTCAGGCACCGGCCCGAAGTGCCTGCCTGCCGGAGCATTGTTCCTGGCTACGTGCATGCCACGGATCTCTTCGAGGTCCTGTGATTGCGGACGGGCGTGCCGAGCGCTGCGCATATGCTTTTCCGCCATTCGCAATCACCCCCTGCGACTGTCCTGAGGCCGTCCGCTATTGGATTGGCTGCGGCCATACTGGCCACGCGTTACGTTTGCGACATACTGATCGACAGCCTGCTGGGCATCTTCGAAGATGTGGGAAAGCTTCAGGGAGGCTTCTGCAATGGAGCCGGATTCGGCGATGGCGATGCGCTTGGATTCCAGTTCGGCGTCCTTCTGCGCCAGCTCGGCACGCAACCGCTCAATCTCCTCGCTCTGAGCGAGGATGATCTCCAAGAGCTCGGATCGCTTGAGCTTTGAAAGGCTCTTGCGCTCGTCTTGCGCCATTGCGTGCTTCACCATCCTTTTCTGTTCTCGACTCGATGCCACGCGGGCGCGACATCGCGCTTTTGAGCGTCTCCTCAAAGGCTAGTTTTCATGTCTCAATAACTTACTTGATTTCACCAATACTTAATTAATCTGAAAGTATAGTGCCAGATTTTTGACGGTGTCAATGCTGATGCAGAATGTTGCGCATCGCCGTTCATGCTCAAATCGCGATTGATCCGGCTCTCCGGAATACTCGATGCTCAGGTATTCAAGCAGCTTCATCTATAGCCGGCAATGCGCATTCATGCAGCATTTACCAGCAGAAATACTCGTATTCATCTGCCAGCATCCTGCGCATGGAGCCAATTCTGCAGCTAACTACGCATATGGCACCGCCTTGCTATGCACTTTCCTCAAGCTCTGGAGAGAATGCATGCCTGCGGCTATTTGGTCACGCCATTTGTACTATATTTTCAGTTTTTCTTCAGTTTATTAATGTCTCTCATCGCCACAGATGCCTTGGCTTTTTCAGGTTTCGGGCACCCCCGCCGGTCAAAGCTTCAGACCTTTGCTTGGATATCAATGCCTTTGAGGCTCTGTCTCTGGGTCCGAGACACTGCATGGAAAGCCGAACCAAAGCAGCCCGGCATGCCCACGTCCAGCTTCGCTCTGTCCGCTTTCGTCCACAGGAGCGTTCGGCGACAGCAGCTCACGCAATCGCGATACTCATCAGTGCGCAATACCACCGCGCCACCGGCCTGGGCAGCACAATGAATGCATGCCTCTACATATTTATCCCTACATATATAAGTGTGCATCGTATCTGATGGCGGCAGTGCAGCGGCGCTGGCTGAGGTCGGCTGCATTCCGCGCAGCGAGGCCTATCAGGCCTCGCCCAGGCTCTCGTTATCCCCCGCAGAGCGTGCGGCCTGCTTTGCCGCCCGCTTCTCCTGCCTCCGCATCCGGAAGAAATCCCTGAGCACCTGGGCGCATTCCTCTTCGCGCACGCCTGAGATGACCTCGAACTCATGGTTCAGGCGTGGATCATGGCTCACATCGAAGAGCGTCCCCAGGGCTCCGCCCTTGGGGTCAGGTGCCCCATAGACGCAACGGTCGATCCGGCTGTTCACCATGAGGCCCGCGCACATGAGGCAGGGCTCGAGCGTCACATAGACCGTGCAGCCTGAAAGCCGCCAGCGTCCCAGCTTCTGCGCCGCCTCCGTCATTGCCCGGAACTCCGCATGGGCCGATGGGTCGTGGTCGAGCTCGCGCCTGTTGTGGGCAGAAGAGATAACCGCGCCGTCCAAGACGACGACAGCGCCGATGGGCACCTCTCCTTCTGCGGCCGCACGGCGGGCCTCTTCGAGCGCAAGGCGCATGAAGCGCTCGTCTGCTTCCAGCCGCTCCTTCTCGTTCGTGCCCTCTTCCATGCATCCCTCCCATGCAGAGCCCGTATGGCCTCCATCCGCATCCCAAGCATAGCAGGCTCCCCTTGGCTACAGAGCTTGGGTCCTCCACCGAATCAGGGAGCCGCAAGCACTGGCTTGCGGCTCCCTGCGTGCTAGGCTCTTCTGAAAGGGAAGCCACAAACTCCTGCCTGCACATGCTCAGGCAGGGCGGAAAAGGATATGTCCATGATCAGAACCGTCTGCCTCAATCCCGCACTGGACAAGACCGCCCTCATTGCGGGCTTCCAGATCGACCACGTGAACCGCATCGTGAGCCTGCGCCGCGATGCAGGCGGCAAGGGAATCAATGTCTCGAAGGTCGTAGCCAAGCTCGGCGGCAAGACCTGTGCCTATGCGCTTCTGGGCGGCACGGTCGGCACGCAGATAGAGTCCGATATCGTGGACATGGGCATAAGCTGCGTCTCTGTCGCAATCGAGGGCGATACGAGGACGAACCTCAAGATCATCGACACCCAGACCGGCACCCATACCGACATCAACGAGCCCGGTCCTGTCGTGGACTCCCAGGAGCTCCTCGACCTTCTGCAGCGCCTGACCTCAGATATCGAAGAGGGAGATGTCGTTGTGCTCTCGGGCAGCCTGCCGAGAGGCGTGCCCTCAGACACCTATGCCACCTGGATCCGTGCCAGCAAGCAGGCAGGAGCGGCCGTCTTCCTCGATACGGACGGCAGGGCGCTTACCGCAGGCATCGATGCGGCCCCGACGCTCGTGAAGCCGAATCTCCAGGAGCTCTCCGACCTCGTAGGCCAGGAGCTCACGACGACAGAAGACATCGTCGCCGCCGCGCATGAGCTCCTCTCCGGAGGCATCAAGACCGTCGTGGTCTCCCTGGGACAGCAGGGCGCCCTGTTCTGCACGAAGGAGCACACGATCTCTGCCAGGGCCCCGCATGTGCCCGTCGGCTCCACGGTAGGGGCTGGCGACGCTGCGCTTGCCGCCATCGCCTTTGCCTGGGAGCGCGGATACAGGCTCTCCGATACCGCAACGCTTGCCATCGCCACCGGCTCTGCCAATGTCATGCAGTCGGGCACGCAGGCAGCAGAGCGCTCTGTCGTGGAGTCGCTCCTCTCCAAGGTGGACCTGCACGCGCTGTAGATCTGCCATCTCTCGCAAGAGCACTGCAGAGACCCCGCCATGCATAAGGAAGTGCAGGGCGGGGCCTTTCTTTGCCGCCCATCGAGGAACCGCTTCGAGTCTCAAATCAAGGCTTGGCTGTTTATACGAATCAGCTATTGAAGCAGTGCCATTGCCTTATGCAGCGAACGTTGCTGCAATAGACTTCGCAGCAAACTAGATAAAGTCTATTATGAGATTTACATTGCTATAATAGACTTTATCTAATAGTAGATGAAGTCTATTGGAAGGCAGCTCAATGGACGTGATCGAGCGCGATTCATACGTTGACAGGCTCATGTCGAAACGCCAGAATGGCCGCGTGAAGATTGTCACGGGCATCAGACGCTGCGGCAAGTCATATCTCCTCACGAAGCTTTTCAAGGAACGCCTCCTGGCTGAAGGAGTTCCTGAAGACCACTTCATCGAAGTGGCGCTTGACATCAAGCAGAACGAGCAGCTGCGAAACCCCAACCTGCTGTACGACCACATCCTTGCCCGGGTGCGCGACAATGGCCTCTACTATGTCTTCATCGATGAGATACAGCTCTCATACCGCGTGAAGAGATCAGACGTCGATGAGAAGTCAGTGCCTCCTGAAGACAGGGACCTGCTCTATACGACGTTCTATGACATCCTCAACGATCTCGTGAAACACGACAATCTGGATATCTATGTCAGCGGCTCCAATTCGCGCATGCTGTCATCCGACATCGTCACGAACTTCCGCGATCGTGGCACTGAAATCAGGGTCCAGCCTCTGAGCTTCGCCGAATACCATGCGTTCAGGAAGGGCGACAAAGGCGATGACTGGGCAGACTACCTGCTCTGGGGCGGCATGCCCGTCGCGGCGCTCGAAGAAGACGAGCAGGAACGAAGAAGATATCTGTCCGGCCTGTTCGAAACCGTATACCGGGCAGATATCATCGAGCGCTACAAGATCCAGAACGGCTATGTGCTCGACGCTCTTGCAGACGAGCTCTCCTCCTCCGTTGGCTCCCTCACGAATCCAGCACGCCTGACAAAAGCGCTCAACAGCCAGATGCACGCCCGCACCACCGAAGCCACTGTTGCGAAGTACCTGGATGCCCTCAAAGACGCATTCCTGTTCTCTGAGGCCAAGCGCTGGGATGTCAAGGGAAAGCGCCACTTCGAATTCCCCTCGAAGTGGTATGCGACGGATCTGGGCCTTCGCAACGCACGGCTGGGATTCAGGCAGTTCGAGAAAAGCAATCTGATGGAGAATGCCATCTACAACGAGCTGATCCGCCGCGGCTATGCAGTAGATGTCGGCGCAGTGCGAATGTACGGGAACAGAGATGGCAAGAAAACCCAGTCGATGGCCGAAATCGACTTCGTCGTGAATCTGGGTGACAGAAAGATATATATCCAGACAGCGCTCACGGTCGATGACCCCGACAAACGCGCCCAGGAGACAAGATCGCTCGTGAAGAGCGGCGATTTCAACCAGAAGATAGTGATTGTGGATGGCAATCAGCGTCCATGGGTAGATGATTGCGGCATTGAATACATAGGAGTCATCCCTTTCATGCTTGAGCCCGATCTGCTGTAGTGAGTTGCCTGTTCTGAAGATGCGCCGTTTGGGGTATGATGGTGGAGCACCCACGGAGGGGTGGCAGAGCGGTTGAATGCAGCGGTCTTGAAAACCGCCAGGCGGCTGAGCCGTCTCGAGGGTTCAAATCCCTCCCCCTCCGCCATTTTTTTGTACAGCGGCCTGCTGTACGGCACAGATGCTGCATCACGCGGCGTCCCCGATCAGAAAGGACGTTCCATGGCAGTTGCACTCATCATCATCGCTCTTGTCATTATCCTCGCTATCTGGTTCATCACCCTGCGCAATGGCATCATCGAGAAGAACAACCGCTGCGACAATGCACTGCAGACAATCGACACCCAGCTCCAGCGCCGCTTCGACCTCATCCCGAATCTCGTGGAGACCGTCAAGGGCTACGCAAAGCACGAGTCCGGAACGCTCGAAGCCGTGACAGCCGCACGTGCCGCTGCAACAAGCGCACAGACGACGGGCGAGCGTCTTGCGGCAGACAGCCAGCTCACGGCAGCGCTGCGCCAGCTCTTCGCCGTCGCCGAGGCCTATCCCGACCTCAAGGCCAATGCGAACTTCCAGCAGCTCCAGTCCGAGCTGGCCGACACCGAGAACCGCGTCTCCTATGCCCGCCAGAGCTTCAACGACTGCGTGCTTTCCTACAACAATGCAATCGAGACCTTCCCGGGCAACGTCGTTGCCGGCTCCTCATTCAAGAAGCGCGAAGGCTTCAAGGTGGAAGATCCGGCCGCACGCCAGGCACCATCCGTCAAGTTCTAGAGCCCAGACATATCCCAGCACGCACGAAGGGCGCTCGCACAGGCGGGCGCCCTTCTTCTTTGGCACGGCAATCCTGAAAGCGTGCTATCCCAGCTTGAGGCAGGCCCTGAAACCGCGGGAGGCATAGTAGGAGTCTGCTCCGTTGCAGTAGATGAACGTGCGGTCATATCTCCTGGAGCCGAAGAGCGCACCTCCCTGCTTCCGCATGTCTTCAGGCGTGAGGATCCAGCTTGTCGTCTTCTCATCGAGCGGCTCCGTCTCTTCAAGAGCGAGATACATCTCTTCGGATACAAGCTCGAGGCCATGCGCTTCTGCAAGCTCCTGGGCGCTCGTCTCAGGTGGATTGCGCCTCCTCGCTGCCCGTGCTTTCCCGTCATAGCAGCAGGATCTTCTCTTCGGCGACTCGGGGCTGAAGTCAGCCATATAGAGCCCGCCTTCGAAGACGAAGGCATCAGGCTCTCCTCCGGTAGCTTCCATATAGACAAGGGATGCGAGCTTTTCCTCATCGAGCGCAGATGCCACCTCGTCCCAGGTGAGAGAGGGATGGCAGGAAGGGTGGGTGCGGAAACGCTCTTCCAGGATCTCGAGCTCGTCCATGGGAGTCCTTTCTGACATATGTCTTCCTGGGCCTTGCTCTGGTAGCCAATATCCCCCGAACGGCACCCTCCGTATCATATGGCATCTGTCCCTAGAATCAGCTTCACCGTGCTGCAGCCGCCAATGACAAACATGCAGCGGGCACAGGCAGTATCATCAATCGGTTCATGCCATCAGGCTATCCGGCCTCTGCTGCTTCTGGCAGGACGTGCTGGGCAGCTTCTTCTGCAGCATGAAGCCCAGGACAGCCCCGCTTTGCCCTGAAGCCTCTGGCAGTGCAGCAGCGCTGCCTGCCCAAAAGACAGGGAGCCCTAAAGAAAGGCTCCGGACAGCCTGTGTCCAGAGCCTTCTTGGGTTTTCGAGCGGTAGCTTCCCTTACGCGAAGCTGCGCCCTGTCGGCGTTGTCCAGACCGCAAGGTCTGTCTGCGTGCCTGCCGGAACCGTCACGGTATAGGTGAAGGTTGCGGTATTGGAGGGATAGATGTTGACAAAGCCTGCCCACACATCGTTCCCGTAGAGCGTCGCTTCGCCTTCGGCGTTCACCTCGTCGGCACTCACCTGGAAGTTCGAGATCGTGCCGCCCGCAGGTGCCATCGCAAGGTAGGAGGTGATCATCGAGTAGTGGTGCACCTCGGGCGTCACGCCGACGATGTAGGAAGGCAGCTCGTCTTCCATCTGCTCGAGCGTCGTGGTGTTGTGGAGCGTCACGGTCACGTTGTAGGACTTCGTGCCATCCGCATTCTGCACAGGCGCGCTCACGCTGCTTCTCATATCGAGGTACCAGTCAAGCTTGGAGCCGGTCTTGTCATAGATATAGAAGCCAGTGGCAGGATGTGCTGCATCCTGGTTGACCTCTCCGTCAGCGCCCAGGTCGGTGATGGTAGCCTCTTCTGCAGGATCATCCATATAGAGAAGGAAGCGTCCCTGCTCGGTGCCTGCTGTCAGGGTGGAGGCAAGGTCTGTCATGGAGACAGAGCCAAGGCTGCCCATGATCTTCTTGACGGCAAGTCCTGCCACTTCGCTGAAGAAGGGATCCTGCTCGTCTGTCGGCAGATAGTAGGTCTCGTTCAGAAGGATCTGTGCCGCATTCGTCCCGTCGACGACGGTGCCATCAGAGGTCGTGACACCTCCGGTCAGCGCCAGGAGGCTCTGCAGGAAGACCGGGTCGATCGCTATGACGCCATCCACATCGTCGTTGCCCTCCTCTTCCCAGCACCACTCCATGAGCTGCGCTGCACGCGGGAACGAAGGCACGGCATTCACGTCGCCCGGAGCGAAGGTGGCACCGGTCTGCATGAGGTCATTCACGACGGCGTATTCCTCGTCAGTCAGAGGGATGGTGCCCGCCGGGAAGTGAGCACCCACCGCTTCAAAGCTTTCGAGCTCGATCTGCCCGTTGTCGATGGTCATGAGCATCCTGGAGCCCGGGAAGCCGCCAGTGGAGCGGATCTCGGAGTTGTTCTGCGCGATCACAAGATAGCTCCGCGTGCCATTGGCACCCAGCATCGCAGGAAGCGAGGGGGCGACCTTTGCAAGCCCTGTCGCTGCCTCGTCCAGGGAATCCAGGGTCGTCTTTGCCTTCGCGAGCGGCTCTTTCAGCTGCTCGAGCTGGGGCGTGCCGAGTGCATCGACACGCGCAGCCGAAGCGGCAATGGCAGGCTGGATCTGCGCGATCGTATTGCAGAGCGTCTGGAGCGTCGCGATATCGATCTTTCCGTTGCTGAAGACCGTTCCCATCGTGACGCCCGCGAGATTCTGTGCTGCCGGCGTCACGACGTTGGCAGAGAGGTCGGATGCCACCGAGACCAGCGTGCGCACCTTCGCGATGTCAGACCCCACCTGGGGCAGGTTCTCGGCAACGCTCCAGAGCGGGCTCGAGGTCTCTTCCGTCATCTCAGAGGAAAGGGCGGAGATCTTCTCCGCACTGGATGAAAGGGCTGCCGTGTCGCCTCCCGCAAGGCTCTTGGAGAATGTGGAGGTCTCCGCCACGAGAGAGCCTGCATCAGCTGCCACCGCCTTGGCGCTCTGGTAGAAGAGGTAGCCGGAGATCCCGGCTGCTGCCAGAAGGGCAACGACAAGGCAGATGACTGTGATCAGGACGGCATGCGACCGGTGGTGGCGATGATGGTGATGGTGATGCCGGTGCGAAGAGCTTCTGCTTCCCGCGTCATAGCTCTGAGCCGTAAAGGGATCCCAGTCTGAAGAGGATCCATAGACGGGCTGTACCGGTACAGGACCTTCGGTGGCACCGAAATAGTCCTTTGGCTCTTCCGGCTTGAAATGGACGCCCGACGTCGTGCGCACAGCTTTGGGCCTGACCACTCTCGTTGCGCGCGTGTCATTGTCACCGCGGAATCTGTTTCCGTTCGGTGTGCTGTTTTCCATGGATTGCTGTCCCTTCGTTTGTGCACCATCTCTGGCGCTGCAATGCCTGAAGCATCAGTGTATCAGGCGAAATGAGACCCCTTGAGCCCATAGAGCTCCCTGGCTTTGGCCAGCATCTCATAGTGCTCCACCTTGTGGGCATCGCTAGCGATGTAGCGGTAGAGCCCCATCTTGAAGAGCTTCTTGGCCGTGCGCTTGGAGTTGCCGAGCCTGCCGCCCTTGATGAAATCGGCCGATGCCTGAAGGTCGCACCCCAGATCCACCAGGCGCTCGGCGAGGCTTACATCCTTGCGGATTGCGTCATAGCGCTCAGGGTGGGCAATGATCACGCGGTATCCCATGCCCTGGAGCCGGTAGATTGTGCGCTCGTACTCATCGAAGCTCGCTTCGGTGCAGGCAGTGTTGAGCTCAAGCAGGAACTGTCCCGTCTGCTCGAACCCAAGATACGGTGCCCAAGTGCTGATGCCCAGCTCCAGGAGCTTCGTATGGTTCACCTCGAAGCCCATGTATACCGGAAAGCCGTCTGCAGCAGCCTTGAAGCTCTCATAGGCAGCCATCATCTTCTCGTAATTGAAGTAGGGGCTGCGGCAATGCGGTGTGCAGATGATGGACGTGACGCTTGCCTTCTTGGCAGCATCGAGCATGCGGAGGCTGTACTCCATATTGGGAGATCCGTCATCGACGCCGGGGAGTATATGGCAGTGCAGGTCTCTCATCGAATGCTACTTCCTGAGCCTGCGAACCGTATAGGGAGACGAAGGCTTGGGAGCATATCCTGCCTGCTGCAGGAGCTCTGTCGTCTCGTCGGGAGAGGCGCCGCGCTGGGGCTGTACCGGCCGCACGTTCTGTTCAGGCAGCGGGCGGAGGCGCGGGACAGCCTTCTTGGCAGCAGGAGCCGTCTTCGGATAGGAAGGCATCCCTGCAGCGGCAGCTGCCGGAGCCGTTGCCTTGGATGCGGTCTCCGGACGTGCAGCGATGGGAGGCTGTTCGCCTTGGACAGCGCTGTAGTCAGCGTCCTTCGTCTCGTGGTAGTAGTCATAGTACTTGCTGGAGACCTCGGCATCGGCGTAGTTGAGCACGACACCGATGACATTCGCGCCAGCCTGCTGGAGCTGCGTATAGGAGGCGCGCACATCGTCTCTGTGCGTATAGTCCTGACGCACGACCAGAATGGTGGCATCGACGATGGAGGAGACGATGGAGGCATCGATGAAGGTGTTGACAGGCGGCGTATCGAAGATCACATACGTATACATGCTTGTCAGCGTCTCGACCAGCTCATGGAAGCGCTTGGACTGCAGAAGATCTGCAGGATTGGGGATGCTGGGCTCCGCATCGAGGAAGTAGAGGTTGGTCGTGCCCGCAGAAACCACTGCCTCCTGGACCGTATGATGTCCCGAAAGGACGGAATAGAGGCCGTGCCTGCCATGGACGCCCAGAGCGTTTGCAAGGGAACGGCGGCGCATATCGCATTCGACCATGAGGACCGTCGCTCCGCCCGCAGCAAATGCCTTGCCGAGACCTGTGGAGACGGTCGTCTTGCCCTCGGAGGGGATGGACGAGGCAATGCAAAGGCTGTGCACCGGGTTGTCTACCGATGAGAAGCGGATATTTGCTGCAAGGGTCTTGAGCGCATTCTGCATGACAACCTTGTCAGGCTTGGAGTTCCTCTGTCCCAGCATGGCTTATCTCCCTCCCTGGACATTGGGGATGCGGCCGATGATGGGCACATCGACGAGCTCTTCGAGATCTTCAGAGCCACGCACCTTCGTATTGAGCATATCGGACACGACGACTATCGCTATTGCGGCAAAAAGGCCGGCAACGAATGCAACGAGCGTATAGAGCAGGCGATTGGGACCGCTCGGGTTCTCGGGGGCCTGTGCCATATCGACCGGGTTCACCGACTCGACATTCATGACAGACTGGGCGACGCCCGAGACATCCTCGATCATCTTGTTAACGATGTCAGCTGCGGTCTGCGGATCGGGGCCGGTGACGGAGAGGGTGATGACGCGGGACGTGGTCTCGCTCGTGACGCTCACCTTGTAGCCCTTGAGCTCTTCGATGCCCACCTCGGAGCCGACCTGGTTGACGATACGGTCGCTCTTGAGAAGCTTTGCCACATCGTTCGTAAGCATCTGGGATGCATTGAGGTCAGAATACAGCGAGTTCGAATTCGAGCTGTCGTTCTGTGCCAGGACATACATGCTCGAAGTGGCGGTGTACTGGTTCCGTACGAAGATGACTGAATACAGCCCTACGACCAGGGCACATGCTACAGGAAGCAGCACCACAATCTGCAGATGCTTTTTCAGCAGACGGAAAAGCTCAAGAAGTGTCATGTGATTGGCTCTCTTACATTACTTAGTTGCCTTATGCATTCAACTAGCCGCGGCACATTCTATCGCAATCTCTATCATCAAGCTGCAGGTGTGCATGTAGAAAGGGTGATTTTCACATAATGAGGGTATGTTTCATCACCTGATGGATTTTGCAGCGCTCGATGCTGTGTTTGCCTGTCTCTTTTCAGAAACCTGCGAGCACCATGCATCGAGCTCCTCTGTCATATGACCAGAAGCTGCAGACGTGCTGTCTCTTCCTGAAGCCTCACCCGCTGGCCTTTATCTTGATATCCTCCCGTCTGCCCTCTGCGGCTTCGCTCTCCGCATGCGCTTCGGACCGAAAGAGTCGCAGAAGCACGGTATGGAAAGACGATGCCAGTCGGAATGACCCATCAGATTGACGCAAACAGATTTCCGAGATTTGAGTGGCGCTTGAGAGAGTTGTCATCCACTTCGATGAAGCGCCAAGTCTCCCGACGAGTGCCCATCACCGAGAAGGGCGAGTGGCAGATGAACTGGATGAACCCAGACACGTCGTCATGATACTTCCTGGAAAAGCAGATTGCCTCATTCTCCTTTTCGTCATCGCTCAGATTCCGTTTGTCATAGAGCACATGGTCGAGATTGCAGGACATGCAATACGGCTCATAGGGAATAGAGCGCCAGACAAAAGGCGTTGCAGCAAGCTGTCTCATGACAGCTGCCTTCTGAGCGTTCCTTGTGACAATGTCTTTGGGCCTGCGGCAGCGGATCTCGCTGTCATAGTACTGGGCTCTATCCAATCCGGCTGCTTCGATGACTCTCGAGCTGTCCACAAAAGCGCCATCGGTATCCATCAGATGAATGACCTTCTCGAAATCGCTCTGTCTCAGACCATTGCATGCCGCATGGACTTCACCATCGAAGCAATCGCCTTGCGCACATTGGCCGGCGTGATGCCTCTTCTCGATGTTATGTCCCCATGTACCGCATGAACATAGCTATCTGCACCATTCCTGTTGAACGCACGCTCAAACATGACATGCAGGGCCTCCTTGTCAGAAGGTCCTTCCGCGATCACGAAAGCAATCCTTCTATTCAATGCCCTCGCCAGCCTGGCGCAGAGCATAGGCAATCTCTCCATTGCTCGTATGCTCATAGAGCTCTTCAGAAGACCCTCCAACGACAATGCTCCTGAAATACATGTTCCGGAGATTGTTCGTTTCCTTTGCACCCTTCATGCGGACGTAGCGGTTACGTGGATTGGTGCTCGTAAATATGATGTACTGCTTGTCGAGAGTTTCAAGCGGCCTGAGGTTGTGCGACGTGAAGATAAGCTGGCCTCGGCCTCCCTCCGCAAGGATAGAGAGCAGCTCTCCGAGCAGGTATTCAGATATGCCGGCATCAAGCCCATCGATTGCCACGGTGACCGATGGCTCGTTGTACATGAGAATCAGGACCTGAAGCACCGACACAATCTTCTTGACGCCCTCCGACTCGCAGTCCAGGGGCAAGACGACATTCCCCCTTCTCGAGAGGAGCTGTATCCGCTGGCCATTGCTGCCATCATCGAGAACAACCTTGCCAAGCTCCCGAATCTCCATTTCGAGACCGGGAACGATCTGCCCAAGCACGACATTGAGGCTCGATATGATCTTTTTCGTAACCGCCAGCTGCGTGTCAGGTATGTTGGTCGGCGCATCCGCTCTCAGCATCTCAAGACCAGAAATCCTCATGCCATTTGACGTGTTGGTACGAAATACCAAGGGAAGAGCCGAAAGACCTATCGAGTCGACCAGCGAAGTCTCGACAACAAAAAGGCCATCGATCCCATAGAAGGCAAGCGCATCGATTGCATCCAGGCATGCAGCGCGCATGCTGCCCGGCTGGTCCAAAGTCGGGTCCCCTTCCTCGCCAGCTTTCATGACTTTCCTGAATTCCTGCGAGAAGATGAAGGACCTCGACTCCTTTATGGCCATCCTCTTTTCGACAATCAGATCGAGCAGAGGCTCTTTCCGGACACCGACAAGCTGCCGCAGCATGGTATCGGGCCCGAAGGCATCTCCCTGCCCCGTATCGATGACCCTGCGCAGACGTCCAGAAGATTCCTGCTCTTTAGCGGCGATCTTGAGGACTTCGCGTGAGATATAGACCGGGAGGAGTTTCTGCGATTCGGGAGATTCGGTCTCGGCGCTAGCGCTGCGGCGCGACAGGACAACCTCGTATACCGTCCGATATACCTTGGAGCCATCGGTGATTCTGAACGCATACTCGACTGTCGCAGAAGAGCAGCCGTATTCGATGAACGTCTGGGCTCTTTGGGGCAGGCGGCCCCCCACGAGACACCTCTTCAGGACGCCCATAGCATCGATAAGCGACGTCTTGCCCGATCCATTCTGCCCATACAGGGCAAGAATATCCGCGGAGCACGCAGCCGGTCTCCGCATATCGACGGTGCCTTTCTGGACATTCTTGAAATTGGTCAGCGAAATGCTGCTCAGCCTTACGGTCCAACGACTCATAGTTTCTCCAATAAGCAATTATTGGGAATCTTATTTCCTAATCGATATTTTATCTACCGTTTTATATATTGTAAGTGCTGTTTTTACCTCAATGATAAACTCCAGCTCGGTTTTATCGCAGTGCACCTGTTCCAATGCAAAGGGGACTGCGGTAGACAATTTGGATCTGATTCCTATGCTGCCAGCTCCAGATGAGGGTGGCACTGGAGGTCGCAGGGCAGCAGGAGACGCTCTTCCAGGTGTGTTTTGTCAGGCAGAGACGCTCAGACGCATGCGGAACGGCGATACCCAAGACCCAGAGAGGACAAATGGCGGGTCACTCGGTTTGCAGGAAGTCCCCTCTTAGCCGAGTCACAGCCTTTCTGGGACTCCTGGGAGGATGGGCATTCTGTTGGACAGGAGTCCCCCTGCCTGCCCCAAGTCATACCACGGCTGGTTTAGCAGCACTTAAAGTCATTCATCAAAGTCAATCTCAACCTCAGCAGCGTTGTAAATGTTGACACGATTCTGAACGTCAATCCGATTGACAATCCATCCCCTAAGAGCGCAGCGCTGGATGAACTCATCGATGCGGTTAACTCCGTTGATTTCCTTAAGCGTGACTACCGCACCGAATCGCATGCCACGGCCAAGCTTTTTATCTCCACGCTCCGTCGTCCGAATCTTGATTCCCCACATACCGGTGTCATAGGCCTTGCGCCCGCGCACACTGTCGTTGAACGCCTCGCCGATGTGCTTCACGTTGTCCCACTTGCGGTAGTTCTTGCGCGCGACCCCCTCCGTAGTGGTGTATCCTTCCTCGCCCTGGCGATTGTTGTCGAGCGCCTTCAACTTTCCCTTATTGTCTATTCGTCCGAAGTGGAGATCCATCTCCGTGCTGGTGTAGTCCACACCCTGGCGCCTGTCGCACTTCGGGAAGTAGCAGAGCGTCGCCCGTGCAACGTAGGGGTACTTTTCCTTCGCTATCGGAACGGGGATGCCATAGTTGTAGGTGAGAAACTCGTCGGCCGTCCCCGTGAGGAAGAACCTTATCTCGTCATTCTGGGCCTCCGCGACGTTCTCAATCCTTGTCGGAACCTGGCCATAGCCCCGATATCTGTCGGCCTTGTAGTCCCAGCCGGCCGCCGAATCAATGATGAGGGCCTTCGCAACTTCGCGGGGCAGCCGCATCACCTGCATGAGATAGGCCATCTTTCGCGCAATCCAGGGGGCCGCAAAGGACGTGCCAGACTTGAAGGTCTCGCCCGTACCCACGCAAAGATGCATAGCCCGATCTCTGTCGCCACCGACCGCACACACGTCCGGCTTCTTGAAGAAGTCGAGCACGGGACCCCGGCGCGAGTAGCTCGCCGTCACGCCAGTGAAGCCCGTCGCGTTAACGACGAGCGAGTTGATGGAGTCGGCAGGGGCGCCAATCTTCACCTGGTGCCTATCGTCTGTCTGGTTGGTACCGGCCACCACAAACACGATATCGTCGAAACGTGCCTGCAGGTCATCGAGTATGGCACCTTCTGGCGACACGGAGTTGCGCTCTATCTCCAGCATCGACCCCTGCGAAATGTTCCACACCTTGATGTCGCGGTTCTGCTCTACGATGTCCTTGACCTGCCTCATGAAGCTGAACGAACTCGAACGCCCTCCCTTGGCGACTCCGAAATGTCTCACCCGGAAGCGTCCACAGCCATCGTCGAGTTCGGGCTCGATGCTCGGTCCATCGACGATGATAGACGTCACAGCCGTCCCGTGTGCCATGTCTCTATACTCTGTTCCGACCTCCTCCGGAATGAGGTTATGGTCCTCCACCCAGTCGGCGAAGTAGACCCGATCATCGAAGGGAGTGTCAATGACGCCGACAATCGGCTCGTCGCCGGGGTCGGGAATGCTGGCGACCTCCGGCCCTTCTATGTTGAAATCGTCCTGTGTGAGGAGCGAAATGTCCGACACGGCCATCGACACCAGGTAGGGATAGCGGGAAGTAAGCCTCGCGTACTCGTCGGCGTCGAGCCTCACCGCATTCCCGAGAACCCTGTCAGGCATGAGCGTAAGACCGAGGCTCGCAAGGAAGGCTCGTACGTCGCGATAGCCGACGTCATATATGCTCACGACCGCCGCTCCGTCGATGTCCCTCGTAGTGGTCTGCACGTCGAACCGCGTCAGATAGTGGGCATCACGGATTATCTGAGAGAAGGCCGACTTTTTGATGCCCGCGTCTTCCCTCAGTCCACCCGCATTGACCCTTCTCAGGCCATCGTCGTCAATAGCCCCGGCGAAGCGTTCGTCCACGACGTTGGCGCACGTCGACAGAACGTCGATGCTCTCGTCCAGCACGTCTGCGCCTACGCAGTAGGTGATGACATGGTGTGTCTCCGCGCCCTTCCCTTCGAAACGGGCGCCGACGATGTGTCCGCTCGCGTTGCCGTCGCTCCCCAGGATCCTGCGAATCCGGTTGCTCTTCGCTACGACGGTGCGGTAGTAGGCGCTCACGAGCGGGTCGAACGAGACGCCTTGTTCCTCCCAGTAGTTCCGAATTCTCATGAGATCGGTAGCGAGCGAACGCAGCTTCTCGGCTGTCACACGCTGGCCCCTCGGCAGCTCCGGGGCGCCGGGCTGCTGGGCTTTGCTGTGCTGGAACTGACCCTTGAGCTCAAGGAGGTCATTCATCGGAGGCCCCCTTCAGCTCGCGTGACACCGTGCTCCTCGGCACGCCCGACAGCTTCTCGATCTCCCTTATCGTGAACCCCTGCTCCCGCAGGCGCGCGAGATCGCTCACAGACGATTCGGGACAAGTCTGGGCATAGAGCCTACGCAGGTAGTCGTAGGGGTCGTCCGGGCTGCTGAACGCCAGGGCACTCCTGAGCATGTTCTTGAGCTCGCCGGGATAGGGAATCTCCTCCATCTGCGCCATGATCTTCCTGAACAGGCGCATGTCGCGGCCCGCCCCCCTGAACCTCTGGAGAAGCCCGCTGAGGAGCACGTCCGCGATATCGAGCAGGTCCTCCCGTGTATAGCGGCCAAAGTCGATGATCGCGTCGAAACGCCTCGAAAGCGCTCTGTCGAGAGATTTGTAGAGGTTGGTTGTCGCAATGAGTACTACCTGGTCGCTCATAGCGTCGAGCTCCCGCAGCAGCGCCGAGGTCGCACGGCCCATCTCCCTTACATCATGGGTGTCGATGCGATCGAGCGCAAGCGCGTCGATCTCGTCGAAGAGCACGATCGCACGCTCGGGGAAGCGCAGCGAGTTGATCTGTGCAAAGAGGTTTCCGATGTTCTTGGCCGTCTGACCGAGCTTGCTGTCTATAACCACGTTGAAGTCGACCGCGAAGAGCTCCCTGCCGACGATACGGGCAATCTGTCGCGCCGTCTCGGTCTTGCCTGTCCCCGGAGGGCCCTGGAAGAGGAACTTGTTGACGCCGGCGTTGTGCGCGATGGCGTTGCAGATGCCTGTCACGTCCGCCGAAATGGCCTCGGGCAGCGGCAGCGGCGAAGAGGAGGGCTCGAGCTTGCGGAAGAATTCGCCCTCGTCGTCGGATTGCGGCACGAAAGCATTCGCGTCCGAGACGAGCGCCATGATGTATTCGGCGAGCTGGTAGTCCCCACTGGCGTCGAAGTCACGCGCTATCTCTGCCGCCTCGCTGCGGAAGGCGGACTCGTTGCGTTCCTCGTGATACCTGATGAGGTTGATGACGTTGCGCTTCTTCATAGCTGTCCTTATCCTAGTTCCTGACAAAGACAGTATAGGACAAATTAGACTCGTTTTGGGACAAGGATTGTAAATTACCTGACTTCCTGCTATCTTCCCCATAGACGTCCGAGCCGTACCCCAATCCGCGAGGAGGTGACCGGCAAACCACGGCCCCAGGCGGAACGGAACGATTCCGATAGCGCTGAAAGGAGGTGTTCTATGTCTACGGTTAAGGCACGAATTCCCAAGTTACGGGTTACCAAGAGCGGTCGCATCGTGAAGACCGGTACTGTCACCCGGCATGTTCGCGTACGCGTGAAAATGAAGTAGGGCCCCAAAGGCACTCTCCCCTCGAGGCCCTACGCACTGCGTGAGGAGGTGGGTTCTGACGGCCTTGTCTCCTCCATTACATCTAGCAAGGTAAAACACCCTGGCGGTGCTTTCAACCCCATACATCGCCTTAGCGGTATTTGGATGACTAGGAGTTTCATTTGAACGGTTTGACTGTTGAGCAGGAGGCGGCCCTCGCCTACCTGTACCTGCACCAGGATGACCCTTTCGGCCAGCCGGTATGCAAGAAGCACTCCCGCGGGGCGATGACACTCAGAGAGCGGGGACTCATAAAGGCTGAGGCCGATTTTAGCGGCCATGTCTACTTTCAGAACCTGACCAGCTCTGGCGCATCGCACTATGATACGGCTAGGGCACAGCGCCGCGCTTTCATAGCTTTCGACGACGACGCGGACGAGCCCGCTCTTGAGCTCGCAGCCGAGGACAAGGCCCTCAAAGAAAGCGGGCGAAATGCAGTTCGTCACTGTGGACGAAGACCGCATCGTCGATTACTGGACATTGAAGCGACACGGGCTCATAGACGGACTAGCAGCGGACAACACGCTCATGTCGGCCATCGTGACCGACAATGGCCGAAGCTATGCGGAAGGATGGTTCCTAGATCAGATGGGCTCGGAAAGCGGCACCAAAATCACCAACACGTTCACTCCCACGATTAACATCGATGCCGCCCCACACTCTGAGTCTTCCTCCGACTCCAGTGTAAACGTCAAGGACGTCTCCCTTACTACAACGCTGAAGGCAATCATAGACATAGATGGCGTTGACAGCGGTTTGAAGGAGCAAGCTCTCAAGGCGGCCAAGGATCTTGATGCCGCTTCTAGCACTCGTGACCAAATGACCTTCTCGGAAAAGCTCGAAAAGCTGGCAAGCCTGGCAAAGAGCAGCTCTGACCTGGCCAAGGTGCTACTTCCTTTGGCTATGGGAGCCTTGCGAAGGCTCCTGAGTTAGGACGCTGCACATGCTTAGCGATGCTGGCGTCGGGAGAGTTTAGCCATACGGGCTACAGCGGATAATTTGAACCTGATTCCTACGCTGCCAGCTCCAGATCCTTCTGGTACTGCATGGAGATGGGATTCGAGCAGAGGGTCCAGGTGGCGGTTGACAAGGCACATGCGGAATATGTCGCTGGCAAGACCCGCTGCCTCGATAGATTTCGCAATCGCGTTGCAGGATGTCCCTGCGGCCAGAGCCGCAGCATCGGTGTGGTTCTGGCCTTCCTTGCCATGCCTTCCCCCTTCGTCTTGTTGAGACATGACAGGAATATGCCGTCAGTTATAAGAACGTGCTGCCGACCGTTTTCAGCAGACGCTGCCGAAATATAACAGGTCCAGTGCCAGTACGAGCTAACACTCACCAGTCCGGGCAGAAGCGGCGCATCGGCCATGTTCTTCTGGCTGCATTGGCCTAATTCCCCCATCCTGGGGCAGCCGGACTGATCCGGCTGCCCGTGGTCAGAATCGCCCAGCGCAGACATCGGTCCGCTAAGCAAGCTTCGCCGTGCACTTTGGATATCTGAACTCCTGTATGGTTGCCGTCGCCTTGAGGCTGTATTTGATGTAGAGCTCGACTGCTCTTGTCCTCTGCTCAAAGGAATACACGTTATCCTCCAAACGTCATCGTTGGTATGGATTTCCGGTACCACCTCCAAACCCGCAACTGCGAAGCCATCAATCACAACAGACGAGCGATGCTCTCGCGTCAGCTCTCGAAGGGCAGGTATGTCCAGCAGGCTCACGGGACAGAGGAGGCATTCTGAGACTACCAGGAAGACGGAAACGTCGGGCGAATTATGGTTCGACGGTGAGGTATCTGTTTACCGCTTGGCGACGTCCACTTCGAAGACGTTTCCTTCTCCACGGTAGACAGCCTTAGAATACTCAATCGGTATGCCGCTCTTCGTACTGCCGACCGTATAGAAGAGAAGCATCGGATCACCTGCAGAAACATCGAGCAAAGTTGCGAGAGCGTCATCGGCACTCACAGCCTCGAAACGTCTATGGGCCGACACTACGGCAGAGCCGCAGTCCGCAAGCGTCTGATAGAGACTGGTGACAGCAAAATCAACATCATCGAAGTTAGGCAGCTGGGCACAGGGAAGATATGTCTCCACAAAGACATTGGCAGTATCCTCGACATACCGCAGCCGGACAAGCTTATATACTTCATCGCCTGGCTTTATATGGAGCGCCTCCGCGACAGCTTCCGGTGCCTTTTCGCGCTTGAAGATGATCACTACCGTACGCGTGCTATTGCCCGCCAGACGCATATCGTCAGAGAAGCTCATCAGCCCTGCCGCAAAGTGCTGACGTACCTTAGGTCGACAGACAACCGTGCCGCGTCTGCGGCGCCGATCAAGATAGCCATCATTTACCAGAAGCTGCAACGCCTGACGCACCGTCGGACGACTTACCCCATATGTTTGAGCAAGCTCCTGCTCGGAGGGAATGCGCTGACCTTCCTGATAGATACCATCTTTTATCTTGGACAGCAGATCGTTGCTGATGTCTTCATATAGTGCCATAGATTCCTCCCGCAAAGGCAAGAAGATCAATCGCCAGACCCCGCCCATCGTTGTCCAGAGACTCCATCGATTGATATGCCTTCATCCCCTGACATAATACCCAAATGTCATTCAGGCTCAGCATTTGATATGCGATCAGCAGTACATCAAAGATTTTCTATTGACATTATACCAAATTATATACCATTATGTATTTACATATTGGTTCAGCGAAAGGAGCCTGGATGGCCCGATACACCCTTGACGATCTTGCTCAGATGGTCGATCACACAAATCTCAAGCCGTATACAACCGATGATGATATGCGACGGCTCTGCGCCGAAGCACGCCAGTACCATTTCCGCATGGTGGCCGTAAACCAGGTGCAGTCCCACCTCTGTGCGCAAGAGCTTGCCGACAGCGATGTGCACATCGGCGCAGCCATCTCGTTCCCGCTTGGCCAGACATCCATTGCCGCCAAAGCGTTCGAGACCCAAGACGCTATCGCAAACGGAGCTACCGAGATCGACTATGTCATCAACCTGACACGGGCAAAGGCACATGACTGGAACTATATCGAGGATGAAATGAAGCAGATCGTCTCGATATGCAGGGATGCTGGACTCATCTCCAAAGTCATATTCGAGAACTGCTACCTTTCCGACGAAGAGAAGGTAGCCCTGTGCGGAATCGCAAAAGAAGTGGAGCCTACCTTCGTCAAGACCTCTACAGGCTTTGGCACCTCGGGGGCGACAGTCGAAGACGTTCGCCTCATGAAGGCCAATGTCGGCGATGTGGTACAGGTCAAGGCAGCAGGCGGCATACGCGATGCCGATACCTTCCTCGAGATGGTGCGGGCTGGAGCCACGCGCATCGGCTGCAGCGCTGGCATCCCCATCATGCAGGAATTCGAGCGCAGACTCGAAACCATGGAAAACGGTTATTTCGAGCTCTGAGGTGCCATACACAGCAGCCCTTCATCTGCTGCACAAGCAGATTGGCCAGAAGCGGCTGTCCCCCATTATGGCACAGCATAGGATGAGGCCGGCTGCCAAGCAGCCGGCCTCATCTACGTGCCTGGCATCCTTCAGAATGAAGGAGCCCCTGTCTGCAAACAGCCCGTCAGATTCCATCTCCTTCGCTGGGTTCATCATCGGAGACAGGCAAGACGGAGCGGATGAGACCCGCACGTCCTGCTGCCAGGCTTTCCTCTATGAGACTCTCGGCATTTCTTGCTTCGGGCCTGGCGATTGCTGCAGTGACCATGCACGGCAGGTTGACCCCCGCGACAACGCTGACATTCGGCAAGGCCGCAGAAGCCATCATTGCCTGATTGAAAGGAGTACCTCCCTGCAGGTCACAGAATACGATGACTTCATCGTCTCGTTTAGCAAATTCGCTTATCGCGGCATGCAGCCGCTGGGGGAATTCGGACGCCGTCTCATCATCGTGAAACTCTATCACAGCGAACTCTTGCTGCTCTCCGGCAATCATGCTGATAGAACTATAGAGCCCGCCTGCAAATCCACCATGTCCGGTCAGAATGAAACCTATCATATCCCGCCTCCAGATATGCTGCGTCAGTAAGGCATCACGTGCGAAATCGAAGCCGTCTTCGTCACGGCAATCTTAGAGAATTCCGAAAACATGGGATGGTTATCCCATGAATCGAGATCGGCCGAAGCCCTGTAGGCAATGATCTGGCAGACGGGCAGCACATAGACAGGCTCGAGCATCGGCTCGCAAACATCATCGAAGGGCATACGGATTGCATGCTCCTCATCGATCTCTTTGCTACCAGTGATGCAGTACGTTTCATCGCTGACCGAACGTGTCGCACGCCAGATGGTGCGGAGACGGTCGCCCGAAACGCCAAGATCATCGTAGAAGAAGAAGGTGTAGTTGGGCGTGATCTGGAGATTCGGCCCATGGATGTACTCTTCTGCCTCATAGGCAAAGCTAGGTACCTTGATGGTCTCTCCCATTTTGAGCGCCGACTCGCATGCCAAACCATAGCCCTGTGCGAATCCGCAAGAATAGACGACATCCATCGATGTCAGCACAGCTTTATGGCTCTCATAGAAGGCATGGGTCTTCTTCTGCATGACACGATGGCGATCGGGTGCTTTCTTCAGCTCTGAAACGACATCATCATATTTTCTGTCATCTATCAGCCCCTTGGCATGCGACGCTTCCAGCGCAAAGAGCATGAGGAAAAGGGCCAATGTCGAGACGCCACGGGTCACGTAGCTGACATTCTCCTTTCCCACTCCGTAGTCGACCAAGATGCTGGCGTGATCCTTGAAGTCCGAATCTGGGTTTCCTGTCAAGCCAATGGAAGGCCTTCCAAGCTCGCGGAGCTTGTCGAGGGCAGCAATGGTATTGGTCGAGCAGCCGGTCTGGGAAATAGCGAACACGAAATCAGTGGGCCCCAAGACATGCTCATAGCAACAGAAGGTCTCTGGCGGCACAATCTGCACGTCATAGCCTAGATACTTCACCATGAACGGCTTTGCGCACTGGGAAGCATTCGCGCTCGACCCGCAGGCGACTATGAAGACACGCTCAAAGCCTCCATCCACATAAGTCCGGACCAGATCTCTTGCCAGGTCGCCGCGATTGGCGATATTGTCTTTCAGCTGGTCCGGCGTGCTCTCGATATAGGTGAGCATTGTCGGCTTGGCCTTCTCTTCTGTCATGGGAACCTCCTCTATAGCGTTCTGTCTGATGGATGCAGCACGGCATCCAGATATCTGAGAATCTCGTCATGGGAATCGAATTCGAGAAGTGCTCCGGTGCGGTCTGCATGGCCATGTTGCTTCCGCAGGCACAAGACATCTGCGCCGGCTGCCACTCCTGCCTGTATGCCATACGTCGAGTCCTCGACGATGAGAGTCTCTTCCGGAGACGCACCAAGACGCTCGAGGGCAAGATTGTAGACAGCTGGGTCGGGCTTCGAGGCATGGCATTCATCGAACCCCGAAGCGACAACGTCCACATATCTGGCAAAGCCGCATTGGTCCAGTGCCCGCCTGATGTCGGCAAGGTGGCTTGAAGATGCCACGGCTACACGGACCTTGCTGTCGTGCAGATAGGCAAGCAGCTCCTCAGCGCCTGGAATTGCTACCTTGCCGTAGTCGAGCGGCTGTTCATAGAGGCTCTCGTTGTATTCGCGCTCAATCGAAGTCCTGTCCTCTCCTGTAACCCCGCGGAGAAGATTCAGCTGATGCTCATCGGAGCTTCCGTAGATCGAGTCGATCTGTTCTTCGGAGAAGGTCTTTCCATGACGGGCAGCGATCTCGATCAGCTGCTGCACATAATAGGGTTCGCTTTCGACGAGGACGCCATCCAGATCGAAGATGACAGCGCGGACCGTACGCTTCCACCGATAGGGATGGCCGAATCCCCCATCGCACTGGCACATGCACGCAGCATGCCTGCCCGCCTCAGCGAGGGCGTCCGCGATTTCGGCAACAGTGCCAGGAGTCTGCCCATGGCGCCAGCCCCGCCTGCTCAGGCAGAAGGCAAGAGCAGCCACGAAGGAATCCCCTGCCCCCATGGTGTCAGCCGCCCGGTCATCTGCAGGGACGCCCCGCACCTCCTTGCCTTGGAAGAAGAATAGCGGAGCGGCGGTTCCTCGGGTCACGAGCACAGAGATGCCCTGTTCGGCAAACGGCCAGGCATCAAGAAACTCCCTGATTTCAAAATCGTCTGCTCCAGACATGGAGAACTGTGCAAGGTCGATATGCGGAAGGACCTTCCCGAAGTATTCCTCTGTGCGGTATTTTTCCTTCTCGCCGAAATCGAAGCAAAGCAGCCCCTCATGGCCATCAAGGAGCCCCAGCTGGCTTTCGACCTTGCCATTGCAGCTCGAAAGAAGGACATCGGCCCCTCTGAGCCGTGCCAGGGCGGCTGCATCGAGCTCCGGAAAGGGCACCCAAGCATCCCCCTCATCCACACCGAGGAAGAAGCGCTCCCCGTCATGACGCTCCTGACGCACAAGCTTTGTCGTGCCGCCTTTGATGGTACGGCAGAGCGAGAGATCCACCGATTCGGACCTGAGGCTGGCCTGCATCGCTTTGCCCCAGGAATCATCAGCTATGGCACCACAGTACGAAGCTTCAGCCCCAAGACGGGCTGCGCTGACGGCACAGTTCACGGCATTGCCGCCAGGATAGGCCACGCCGAGATTTTCATACACATCGAATACGTTGTCTCCTACGCCTATGACCTGCATCAGTATTCCACCTTGCGGTAGTAGCGGCGGTAATCGAGAGGGTGTCCCGTCACGTGCTCCATGTTCTTGGAGATGCGCTGAAGCGCTGCGTTCATGACAACCGGTCCCAGAAGCGGGCGAAACTCATCGGAAATTCCCGGCAGGTCGAACGAGGCAGCGTCTATGACGGTGAGCTTGTCTGTATAGGCGCGGGCGAAGCGTTCCACACGCTCATCGAGGGGGCGAGTTGGTCCTTCCCCCATGAGCAGCGTCAGCGGGACCCCCGGCTCGAGCAACTCAAATGTGCCATGAAAGAATTCGGGGCTCTGGACCGATTTGGTCCGTATCCACTGGCTTTCTTCCAGCACGCACATGGCATACGCGTAGCATACTGGCCAGAGGTCGCCCGATGCCACCCAGATGTGATACGGCTCAGCGTGATAGAGCCTGCAGTACTCGATTGCCCTGTCATCGAACTGCCTGCGCACCGAATTGAGGGCAGGGCCAAGAGATGAAAGCTCATCGGCAAAAGCATCGTATCGGTCAAAGCTGCCAAGCTTCTGGAGGATACGCCCCAGGAAGATATAGGCGACAAGCTCCTGCGGCCTTCCCTCCCCATAGACAAAGCAATAGTCAGACAGCTCCTCAAGAGGAGATTCCGGCTTTCCCACAATGGAAAAGATGCGGCATCCCCGCTCCTTGAGCCAGCGTGCCGCTGCGACCGTCTCCGGCGTATCGCCAGACTTGCTCGACATGATGGCAAGCGTTTTGCTGTCGAGCATGCTGCATCCCGTCAGCACCAGCTCTGCCGAAAGCACAGAACGCACCGGCAGGCCGCTGTAGGCTCTGATCAGATATGCGAATGGATCGAGCATTGCCTGGGATCCGCCCGAGGAGGAAAAAAGGATGTTCGAGATGCCATGGCTGCACGCATCGTCTGCCATCGCTTCGATCTCGCCCCTTCTGCCATAGATGCGCTCGGACGCGGCAAGGAGCTTCTGCTCATCGAAAGAAACCATATATGTCAAACACCTCTGTCTTTCATCGAATGATGGTTGCCGGCAGGCTTGTCGGACAGATGCTTCGACCCATCTGGCCGAGGCCAGCCTGCTGGCTTTCCGGAAGCAGGAAGCGGCTCCCGGAAAGCATTTATGCAGGACGGTCTTCAGGGCCTACATCCAGCCAAGGAACGACATGAGGATACCGAAGGCGATGATGCCCAGGATGATCGCAAGGACATTTGCCTTCTTCTTGAAGAGCCAGAAGACCAGAAACACGAGCGCGAGCGGAAGGACGTTGGGCATGATGTTGTCGAAGACGCTCTGCACTGTCGTGCTGCCGACGCCGAAGACGAGGTCATCGCTGAAGGCAACCGAGACATACGAAGGAATGAGGCCGCCAACCACCATCATGCCGAGTATTCCTGCAGCCTCGGTAAGGTACTTGGTCGTCGTGCCGATGTTCTCGATGAGCCTGGATCCGACGTTGTAGCCGGCTTCGGCAAACCAGATACGCGAGATGGCCATGAAGAACCAGATGGCAATATAGAGGATAGGGCCAAGGACAGATCCGTCCTGCGCAAGCGAACAGCAGATGCCTGCAGAGATCGGCAGCACGGTGAACCAGAAGATGGCATCGCCCAGGCCTGCCAGAGGTCCGAAGAGGCCGTTGCGGATGCCGGCGATGAGATTGCGGTCCGTATGCCGCTCCTCCATGGAGAGCTCGAGCCCCATCAAAAACGTTGCCATGTGCATCTCGGTGTTCATGAACTCCATGTTGTAGGTCATGAACTCCGACATGTCCTTCTTGGAGTCCGGATAGAGCTTCTCGAAGCAGGGAAGCATCGACCAGGTGAATCCCGGCGCCTGCATGCGCTCGAAGCTGAAGCCTGCCTGCTCGGCAATCGAACGGATTCCCAGCCTGCGGAGGTCTTTCTTGGTGAGCTTCGGTGCTGCCTCGCCAGCCACGCCGCCGTTGAGAGAGGCGGACATTTCATTAGATGCCATCAGGATCATCTCCATCAAAGGTAGCTGCAGATGCTTTCACTGCCGCAACGGCGTCATCGGTAGCCTTCTCATGCTTGTAGTTGATATATGCAAGGGCAGCAGCTGCGATAGCGATAGGAAGGACGTTGGGCATATCGAGGAAGGTCGCCATGATGAAGCCAAGGAAGAGATAGGCGACATTGCGGGACTTGAGCATGACCATGAGAAGCAGTCCGAGACCGACAGCAGGGAGCATGCCTCCCGCAATCTCGAATCCGTGGATCAGCCACTCGGGGAAGGCGTTGACGAAAATCTGGATGGGGCCCTGGAGAGCGAAGGCGCAGAGGAAGACCATCAGGGCTACGACGCCTGCCTTGATGAAGATGGCAAGGGGGATGATGCGGTTGAAGCCAGCGACATCGGCGTTCTTGGCATATTCGTCGCATTTATGGGCGACAGAGACATACACGGTATTGAAGATGATTCCGACCCACTGCGCAAGAAGCGCAAAGGGAAGCGATAGACCGATAGCTGCATCCGGAGACTGCCCGGTCGTATACGCAATCACGACCGTCATCATGCCCGCCATGAGCGGATCGGGAGGCACCGTCCCGCCGACGGTCAGAAGCCCCAGATAGGCAAGCTCGCCAACAGCGCCGCATGCAACGCCCAGCTCCACATTGCCCAGCACGATGCCGGCAAAGAAAGATACGACAAGCGGCCTGAACCAATAGAACGCTTCGAAAATCTGGTCACACCCGCAGATGAAGCCGACAAGCGCAAGAAGCAGCCCTTGTATAAGCGTGATCTCCATACCTGCTTTTTCCTTCCTGATTCTTGGACATTTCTTCCAGCAAGAACTTTGCTGCCAGTCAAGCCCTCCTTCCGCTAGAGCCCGATCTTCCGGTTGTTGGGAAGAATCTGGATGTATACCTCTACGCCATGCGACTTCATCTCTTCGAAGTCGGCGAGATCCTGGTCATCGACATACACGTGAGGCTCTTTGTACTCACGCTTGCCTTCCTGATGGTGCATATTGCCTACATTCACCGACGAGATCGGCACCCCACCATCAATAAGAGCGCGCATCGTCTGCGGCGTCTTGGTGACAATGAAGATGTGCTGCCGTGGGCTTGCCTTGCCTATGACATCTATGGTCTTCTGCACCGTGAAGAATCTGATGCCGATGCCTGCAGCATCGGTCGTCATCTTCATGATGGATTTCTGGACAGGGTCTTCCGCCACGTCGTCATCCACGACTACGACGAGATTCGCACCGCAGGCTCCAACCCACGAATTGCCCACCTGGCCATGGACAAGCCTGTTGTCGATGCGGGCCAGCACGATATCTGGCATGGTTCCTCCATTCCCCTCGGGGACCGGCAAGGCAGGGGATATGTCTTCCCTGCCCCTTACACTATCGAGATTAATGGCATATTTTGTCTATCTTATTTCCGTGAAAGGTCATTATTTTGTCTCAACCGTTATATAACGTTATAGTCAGTTTGACCATAAAAGAAGAGGCCGCCTCAGGATGTGCCGAAGCAGCCTCCAGAATCTCCGTCTTGGGCCAGAGCGTGTCAGAGCGCTATGGAATACCTCGATCCGACCATGATCTGCTTTTCCGTCATGAGAGGCCTTCCGTCATCATCAACATAGCGGCCGTCCAGACGGAACAGCGGCTCCCCTTCTGGAACATTCAGATACTCGGCAAGCTTGCCGAAGGCGCTTTCCGAGCTGAGGATGCATCTGCCATCGAGCTTCGGCGTGCATCCCTTGTGCAGGCGGATCGATTCATAGAGCGACCTGTCCTTCAGGTCTTCCTCTTCGAGATACGCGAATTGGCTTTCCGGAAGCCTCGTGAAGTTCGCCATGACAGGGATGCCATTGGCAGTATGAACACGCTTGAGAGAAATGACGCGCTCGTCAGGGATGAGCTCAAAGAATGCGCGGTCCTCTTCGGTGGGCTCTGCCACCCTGCAGCCAAGCTCGATCGTGCCCGCCTCATAGCCCGCTTCCTCGCAGGCCTCCGTGAAGCTCTTCGTCTCTATGTCGCGCAGGGATTTCAGGAGATGCAGATGGCTGCTCTTGTCGCGCACGAACGTGCCTTTGCCCGGCCGCTTTATGAGATATCCCGCGTCGACAAGCTCCTGCACGGCACGGCGTATGGTGATGCGGCTTACCAAGAAGCGCTCCTCAAGCTCGGACTCCGAAGGAATGGATTCGCCGACGCCATAGGCGCCGCTGTCGATATCGTACTGTATTCGTGCAAGGACCTGCATGTACAGAGGAAACGATGAGGTGGGATCAGTCTGTTCGGACATGGGACGAAAATGCCTTTCCGTGCGGATGGACCCTTACATAGTAAAGGTATTTGCACATCCGGACATCTGTCTTCATGCCGGCCGCCGGTTTCTGCAGGCAGACGGTGCCGGACTGCCCAGGCCTTCCTCAATGCGAAGCACCGTAGTGGCAGAGTGCAGCCAGGATGGAAGCAGCATGGGGGAACAGATATGCCTGCTCCATGGCAGGGGTGCCAGGACGACAGGATCTGGGCAAGCGGGGTGCCATTGCCGCCGGCGCTCAGGACTTGCGGTCCTGGCGCTCCGCATCATCTACCGTCAATGCAAAATCCTTGCCGCGGTTGATGATGCGTCCATCGCGGTTGACGTCGAAATGGTATGAGACGCGGTCTGCCCTGATGATGCTCTTGGAGTAGTGGAGGATCCTGCCATCGGCACAGGCCATGCTCTTCCTCAGGATGAAGAGCGGGGAGCCGGTCGGATATTGGAGGAGCTGGCCTTCATCTCCCCGTGCGGTGGACGCATCGAGCGTCAGGCTTTCGTCGCCGAACCCGTAGCGGTAATGCTCATCAATGAGATGGTAGAAAGACACATCGTCCAGAAGGAGATCTGGCAGGCCAGGGAACATGGCAGAAGGCACGAACAGGTTGTCTATCGCCATGGGATAGTCCTCTTCAATGATCAGGCGCCTGATGAAGAAGATCTCTTCACCTTCCTGTACCCTGAGGATCGCCGCCAGATCCTTGTCAGCACGCTCGGTGCTCTTCTCGAGAACCAGCCGATGCATGCCGCGATCTCCCGGCTCGAGCCCGCCAAAGCCACGACCAAGCGATTCCGTGCTTCCCAGGACATGCTTTGGCACCGCGACGAAGGTGCCGCGTCCCTGCACCTTGCTGAGAAGACCTTCTTCAACCAGATCCTGCACAGCCCTTCTGACCGTAATGCGGCTCATTCCAAAGCTTTGGCAGAGTTCCTGCTCGGTCGGTATGCGCTCCCCCACCCCGTATTTCCCATCCAGAATAGCCTGCTTGAGTTCGGTTTCGAGCTGGAGATAGAGCAAACCATTGGTGTTCGAGTCAAACGTATGACGCTTCTGCCGAAGTGCGCTTCTCTCTGCAGGCACGGTTACATCTCCCCCCCCTAGCTGCTCAGGCTCAGTCTGTCCAAGAATCAAATTCTTCATCAGTAGCAAGGACAGAATGGTCTTCCTCTACGTTATGGTATGAGCCCTTCTCATACTCTATACCAAGAGCTTCTCTGCTATAGACCAGAGGTTTCCGATTCCTCTCCAGGCGAGGGTTGAGCCGGGGGATTGCCGATATCAGAGACTTGGTGTAGGGATGGATCGGATTTCCGAAGATCTTGTCTGTTGCCCCCTGTTCCACAATGTGCCCGAGGTGCATCACCGCTATGTGCTGTGATATATATCGGACCATGGACAAATCATGGGCAATGAACAGATAGGCAGTGCCGGTTTCCTGCTGAATGTCCTTCATGAGATTCACTACCTGTGCCTGAATCGAGACATCCAACGCCGAGATGGCTTCGTCTGCAATCAGGAGCTTGGGATTCATGATGAGGGCACGAGCCAGACCTACGCGCTGGCGCTGGCCGCCTGAAAACTGGCTGGGATACCGGTTTGCCTGCGACCGGGAAAGGCCAACGCGATCCATCATCTGGTAGACCTTCTCCGCCCGCTCGTGGCGGTCCATATGCGGACAGTGCGCATCGAGGCCTGTCGCTATGGTGTCGATGACCTTGTGGTAGGGGTTGAGCGATGCCATGGGGTCCTGGAAGACCATGGACATGTCGCTTCTGAGCCTTCTCTCGGTATCATCGGAAAGCTTTCCCGAGATATCCATTCCTTCGAACCTGATGGTTCCCGAGGTGATGTCATCAAGCCTGATGACGGCACGCCCTGTCGTCGACTTGCCCGAGCCCGACTCCCCTACCAGGCCAAAGGTCTCTCCGGGATAGATGGAGAAGGAAATGTCATCCACTGCCTTGACGATATTGCCGCCTGGAATCGGAAAATGCTGCTTGAGGTCGCGCACCTCGAGAAGAGGCTGAACTTCAGCTCCATCTTTCATGCCTGGACCTCCTCCCCTTCTTCCTTCATTGCCGCAATACGCTCGCGGAGCTGCTGGGGCATCTCCACATGCGGGGCACGCGGGTCGAGCAGCCAGGTGGCTGCCCAGTGGGTCTCGCTTACCGGAAAAGCCGGAGGCTCTTTTACGAAGTCGATGTCGAGAGCATAGGGATTGCGGGGTGCAAAGGCATCTCCTTTGATTTCGTTCAGCATATTGGGAGGATTTCCCTTGATGGTATAGAGACGGGAAGAGCGGTCCGCATTGACCGACGGCATGCTTGAAAGCAGGCCCCAGGTATAGGGATGGCGCGGATCGAAGAACACCTCTTCAGCGGTCCCTGCCTCCACGATCCTGCCGGCATACATGACATTAACGAAATCCGCGACCTTGGCAACGACGCCCAGATTGTGGGTGATGAAGATCACGGCGATGCCGAGCTTTCGCTGGACCTCCAATATGAGCTCGAGAATACGTGCCTGGATGGTCACGTCGAGAGCCGTCGTGGGCTCGTCGCAGATAAGCAGATCGGGATTGCAGGAAAGCGCGATCGCTATGACCACGCGCTGCCTCATGCCTCCCGACAGCTGGTGGGGATAGCTCTTGAGCCTGGCCTCGATATCGGTGATGCCCACCATATCAAGAAGCTCGACACAGCGTGCATGCAGCGCCTCTCCGCGCAGATCGGTATGCAGAATCAGGCTCTCTGCAAGCTGCCGCTCTATCGTCATTGTCGGATCGAGGGAGGTCAGAGGATCCTGGAAGACCATAGCGATATGGCTTCCCTTGAGCTGCGTGAGCTCCCTGTCCGAGAGTTTCATGAGATCGACCGTCTTCGGAGCGCCTTCCTTGTCTTTATAGGTGAATTCGATCGTGCCGTCTTCGACGATCTCGTTGTGGGACCTGATGCCCATGATCTGCTTCACCGTGACCGACTTGCCCGAGCCTGACTCGCCTACGATCGCCACGGTCTCGCCGTGGTATACATCGAGATTCACGCCGCGTACCGCATGCACGCATCCATTGGCGGTCTTGAAGGATACCTTAAGATTGCGCATCCGCACAATCCGGCTACGTCTTCCGTCCATATCCTTACGACCTTTCTGGATCTATTGCATCTCGAAGACCGTCGCCGAAGAGGTTGAACCCCAGCATCAGGACAGCAAGCACGACGACAGGCGCGACGACTTGGTAGGGAAATATCGTGGCTGCCTTATAGCCATCGTTTATGAGGGTGCCGAGAGATGCGGTCGGAGCAGGGACACCGAGGCCGACAAAGGCCAGGAAGGCTTCCAGGAAGATCGCATTCGGGATGCTGAACATGAAGGTGACAACAATCTGCGCAAGCGTGTTGGGAAGGATCTCCTTGAATATGATGTCTTTAGGCTTGACGCCCAGTGTACGGGCTGCCAGAACAAACTCCTGATTCTTCAGCTTCAGGACCTGTGCCCGCACGATGCGGCTCATGTCTATCCATCCGGTAATGAACAGAGCGACCACGATATTCCCGAGTCCTGGCTGCAGCACGACGATCATGAGCGTCACAATTACGAGCTGTGGAATCGAGCTCAGAATCTCCGTGATGCGCTGCATGACGATATCGGCTTTTCCTCCAAAATATCCGCTGATCAGGCCATAGACCACACCTATTACGACATCTACCACAACTGCAACCAGGGCTATTGCGAGGCTGATGCGGGTACCACACCACACGCGGGTCCAGATGTCTCTGCCCAGGCTGTCTGTGCCGAAGAAGTGGTAGGCATCAGGCACGCCCTGCGCCGCGTAGCAGTCTACGCCGTTGCGGGTGCCATCAAAGATGCCCACCTGCTCAAGCCCAGGCACACGCGGCGGAAGGTTTGCTTGCGATGAGTCGACGTCATAATACGTATAAGGGCTCAGCATGGGACAGATGATTGCCAGCAGAACGATTATTGCGATAATGAGCACCGCAATAGCTGCTCCCCTGTTTGCCAGAAACCTGTTGAACGTCTCCCGGGCGTACGAATAGTCAGCATATTCACGGTTGTCCGCATCTTCGTGTCTCGAGGTGCTCAGCCTGAAGAGCCTGGCGTCTTCATCCTGGGGCATTTCCTGTGCCTTTGCCGATATTTCTGCTTTCATGGCTTATTTGCCTCACGCAATGCGGATTCTGGGATCGATGATCACATAGAGCACGTCCATGAGAAGCATTGCCAGTATGAACATGACGCTATAGATGAAGCTGATTGCCAGCACCACGTTGTAATCGTTCGACTGTATTGCCGTGATATAGAGGCTTCCAAGGCCAGGGATCGAGAAGATCTTCTCGATGACCAGGCTGCCCGTCATGAGGCTCACCAGAAGCGGGACAAGCACCGTAATGACGCTGATGAGGGTGTTGCGCAGCGCATGGTGAATTACCAGCTTGGCCTTCGGCAGCCCCTTCGACTTGGCCAGCATCATGAAATCGGACTCCATGATGCTCACCATCTCGGAGCGCGTATAGCGCTCGACGCTTGCCAGGGTAAACATGGAAAGCGCGATGACAGGAAGCACCGACGAAACAATGGGATGGGCAGGATCGAATATGATGGGGAAAAGCTTTGCCCTGTAGCCCAGGAAGTAGGAAAGCGCCAGCGCGAAGACGAATGACGGCAGGCTCACGCCCAGCACGGCAATGATGGTCGCTGCGGTATCCCAGCCAGTGCGCTGCCTGAGTGCGGCAATGATGCCCAGCACCACGCCCACAAGCGCACCAAGAATGCCCGCTTCGAGACCGATGCTCACGGACGTCCAGATGCGCGGCCCCACCATGCTCGAGATAGGCATGTTCGTCTGGATGCTGTACGAGACTCCGAAATCCCCGTGCAACATGTTCCACACATAGAGGAAGAACCTCTCCACGACCGGCTTGTCCAGGCCATAGTGGGCCTTGAGCGCGGCAATCTGATCAGGCGAGAGCTTCTCTTCGTTGTTGAAGGGCGATCCAGGCATCAATGTCAGAAGCAGAAACAGCACCAGCAGGATCACGAAGAGCGTCGCCAGGGCAATCAGGAGACGCTTTGCGATATAGCGTCCCATCTCGCTTCTGCCACGCTTTTGGGTCCTCTGGACTGTTGCGCCTTCCTGCGCCATCAAAAACCTCCTTGCCTGTCCTGCCCCAGGCACGGCCTACGGAGAGGAAAGATCTCCGCAGGCGCCTGGGCACGCTATGCCTTGGTGACGAACTTGTAGTAGCAGGGGATGCCGGTGATGTGCTCCGTGATTCCCTTCACGCTGCTCTTCGTAATCGTTGCCGTGCCGGTCTGATAGATCGGGATGCAGACAGCCTGCTCGGTGCAAATCTCGTTGCAGCGCATGAGCTCGGACCAGCGGGCATCGGCATTTCCGGCATCGGTCGTGTTCGCCTTCTCGTAGGTCGCATCGAACTCATCATTCTTCCAGCTCGAGTAGTTGGATGGATGGTTCGACTCATACATGGCGAGGATGGCTGTCGGGTCTGCGTAGTCAGGTCCCCATGCATGGAAGCAGACTTCGAAATCGCGGGTGCCTTCGCGGGCAATCCTGTTCTTCTTCGGCGTCGACTCGAGGTTGATGGTCAGGCCATCGAGTGTCTTCTGGAGCGTATCCTGGATATAGGCGCAGGTCGTCTGCGCAAAATCCTTCTCCTGGTCATACAGGATCGTGAACTCGCGCACATCGGTCTCCTGCTTGGCCTTCTCCCAGGCTTCCTGAGCCTTGGCAGTGTCATAGGCATAGAGCTGCGGGCTTGCCGAGGCGAAGTCCGTGCCATCCTCCTTGCTGTAGAGCCCGACCATGCACATCTGGTTGACTGGAGTGGATCCATCTTTCAGAACGTTCTCGCAGATGTCTTCCCTGTTCAGTGCGTAGGCAATCGCGATACGGAAGTTCTCGTTGCTGAGCCCTTCCTTCGTCGTATTCATCATGAGGTAGTAATTGAAGTTGCCCGATTCCTTCTCGAAGCCCTCATCGTCCTTGTACTGGTTCACGAGCTCGCCCGTCAGCTGGACATAGTCCACCGTGCCGTTCTCGTATGCCATGACTGCCTGCTGGGTATCGGAGATCACCTGCAGGTTCACGACATCGACATCGACATTCGCTGCATCCCAGTAGTCCGGATTCTTCGTCAGGGTGATGGTGTTGCCCGACGTATCGTACTGGGTCAGCGTATAGGGCCCGCAGTACAGCATGTCATCCTTGGTCAGAGCGAAATTGCTGCCCTTCTCTTCACGGAACTTCTTCTGCACTGGCGCCCAGGGCGTGAAGGCAAGAAGATCGAGGAGGAACGGCACCGGATGCTCGAGGGTGACCTCGATCGTCTGGTCGTCTGCTGCCTTGGCTCCGAGCTCGCTGACATCCTTCTTGCCAGCAAGGACATCCTCATAGTTCTTCAGTGCAGCCATCTCGATCTGATACTGGAAATCGGCAGCGCCATTCTCGGCAAGCGCATTGCGCTGCCAGGCATACACGAAGTCATCTGCCGTGACTGCATCCCCATTGCTCCACTTGGCGCCGTCACGGATGTGGAACCGGTAGGTCATCTGGTCATCCGATACCTCATAGGTATCGCAGAGGCCATTGACCGACTGGTTCTTTATGTCCTTCACGAAGAGGCCTTCGCAGCAGTTCGTGATGACGCCCATAGAGATTGAGTCTCCGGCGACGATGGGATCGAGCGCTACCACCGCAGTCGCGACGGCGATGTTCACGGTCTTCTGCTCCTCGGCAGAAGACTCCTGGCTGCTCTGGCTGCCTCCGCAGCCGGCGAGGCCGGCACCCATGAAGACCAGGCCAGCTGCCGAGCTTGCCTTGATAAAGTCACGCCTGCTCATTGTAGGAACGCCAAACTTGAAGTTCATCGTAAGCTCCTTTGTTCCGCCTGCACCGAAAAGTATGGTGATGGAGCCACGCTCGAAGGGGAGTTTCTTCGCGTGGCTCCGGTGACAGCACGCATAAGCCCTAGGGACATATGGCATGCGGGTGTCCGAAAGCTCCGTGGACCGTACAGGTATGCGAAGCACGCTCGGCCGCATATCTGAGAGAGGCACGTACGTCATGGGAATCTGCATAGCTCACCAGGAATGCTGCCGCGAAGGAGTCTCCTGCACCCATAGCATCGATTGCCTGGCAAGGGACGATCGGCTGCTCATAGAGCTTGCCGCCGTGCAGCGCTATGCTGCCGCGCAGCCCCTTGGTGACGATCGCGATATCGGGACCCAGCTCCTTGGCCCTTCTGGCAAGGGAGACACACTCGCTATCCGTCAAGCCCTCTCCCGAGAAGAAAGCGATATCGATGCTGGGACAGATCGCTTCCAGCAGCTCCTGTCCATGTCCGACGGAAAAATCGTATGAGACGGGAACGACCTTATGGATGCGCCCGAGCTCGCTATCGATGCCCGCCTCGTTCGTCGTATGGCAGATATCGAATCCGGAGATGAAGTCGAGGTCTTCCTGGGAAATCCCGAGGCGGAGCAGATGCGCTACCGTATCGCGCTTTCCCCGGAAGAAGACCCTGTCCCCATCGATGATGCGCACACCTGGCATAGGGGTCGTGCCGTACGCCCTGCGGCAACGCTCGAGGCTGACGCCCAGCTCTTCGAGGACTCCCTCGATATGGCGGGCAGGAGCGTCATCGGCGAGGATGCCGAGAAAGCTTGCTTTCTCGGCTCCATCGAGCATAGCGTTCGCGGCGACATTGACTGCCTGGCCGCCTGGATAGAAGACGCCTTCGTCCAGATAGCCGTCGGCAACGCAGTCGCCTATGCTCACAAGCTTCATGTCCTTGCCTCCTGTCAGTCTTCCGCCCCGCCCCAGGCGCCTTCCCGGCTCTTCTAGTACTCCAGCTGCCACATATAGCGGCGGACAGAAAGGGAGTGTCCGCTGTCATGCGCATGGGCTTCCACAAAGACGCGGATGGCAGCGCTGAGCAGCTCGGGGGCAAAGTACTCCTGCACGTCCTGCGGCACGCCCTCATAAGAGAAGGCATTCTCGTCGAGGACCAGGAGCTCCTGAGAGTACTGCTTCGCGAAAGCCAGGGCACGCTCATCCAGATGCTTCGTCGCACCATTGCCGACAGAGATGATGAAGGGAACGTCGAAGTCCGTGATCTCGAAGGGGCCATGGAAATACTCGCCGGAATGGATGCAGTTCGAATTCACCCACTGCATTTCCATCAGCCAGCATATGGCAAGAGCATACATCTCGCCGTAGCTCGCGCCAGAACCCATGGTGTAGATCAGCTTTGACCGCTTGGTCCTGCTGGCAAACCTGACGCAGTCATCGCGGTACAGATCTTGTGCCTTGGCCTTGAGCTCCGGCAGGGCATCGACAGCGCTGGAAGCCTTGGCCCAGCGCTCTGCATGCTCCCCATCAAGGCTCTTGAGGAACTCGAACCAGGCACGGAGCTCCACAGAGCCGCTCTTGTCCGCTTCTTCTGCCCCCTCGCCGTGATCGTAGTGGATGGGATAGGATGCTGCCTTCCAGAGAGGGGAATCCACGTCATTGCTGAATGCGATGGAGAGGGCTCCGGCATCGGTTGCCTTCTGCGCCGCAGCAACGGTCTCCGGCGTCGTGCCGGAATGGGAAATCGTGACCACGATCGAGCTGGCGTCGAAAGCCTTCGGCGTTGCGTAGTTGAACTCGTTCGAGGTGTAGATGGCAGAAGGGATAGCGAGCTCGCGGTCGAACATATACTGTGCCGGCATCATCGATGCCTGCGATCCGCCACATGCCACGAAGTAGACATGCGTTGCCTTGCCAGCCTCCACCCTCTCCCTGATTGCCGAGGCGGCGGCTTCGATCTGGTCGATGTGCTCCTGCTTCATATGATGCCCTCCTACATAACGTTCTATTACGATATATTGCTTTATATAATGTCACATGATGTATTGTCAATAAGCAATTCGGCGTGGAAACAAATCGCTAATAAATGGGAAGCGAACCCTCGGCAAAGGCCGCGCTGCAGGCAGAAGACGCAGGGTGAAGCGGGTGACAGTCCGGCATTCCCACAGGCTGCACCATGCAAGCGCTGCCGTTTGGCCCTCCAGAATTGCAGCATTCCGGCATGAAACAGGTGCAATCTGCCACAATCTGCATTTCCTTCCTAGACTTTGGGGCAGATCGTAGGCCAGAAGTTCAAAGGAGGTATCTGTGGATGCATTGTTGGGTGCCATGAGCTGGTATGCTGCGCTACCTGCTGCAGTCATGGTCATGATCGGCATCTTCCTGGTAGGGCTCTTGCTGGCAAGGCTTAAGGTTCTTGATGCCCTCCGCTCGGCAATCTATGTCGCGGCAGCGATTGTCGGCATGAATGCGATGGTGGGGATGTTCGCCGGCGCGGCTACGCCCGTCCTGCAGCTGGTGGTGGAATCGACGGGTCTGAAGCTCGACATCATCGATCTGGGAGTCGGCTCGTCTTACGCATCAGTGCTCTTTCCGCTGAGCTTCTATTCCATCCTGTTGGTTGTCGGGCTGCTCGTGAACGTCGCCATGATTCTTCTCAAGTTCACCGACACTTTCGACGTGGACGTGTTCAACTACAGCGTATGGGCGCTTGCTGCCTCCTATGTCTGGGTCATCACCGGAAGCATCCCTCTTGCCATCCTGGCTTATGCCATAAACGAGGTGATCGTGCTGAAGTTCGCCGATCTGACAGCTCCTGCCATCGAGAAGGCATATGGGCTGGACGGGGTCTCCATTCCCCATGGCAATGCTGTCATCTTCGCTCCCGTCGGCATGTTCGTGAATTGGGTCATCGAGAAGATCCCTGCCTTGGCAAAGATCGACTGGAGCCCTGAGAAGATCGAGGAACGTTTCGGCGGAATGGTATCGCCTTCCACCATCGGTTTTGTCATGGGCATCGTGCTCGGTGCAGCTGGTGGCAAGGACTTCGGGCAGACGCTGCTTTTGGGCATCACGATTGCCGCATTCATGATCGTGTTCCCGCGCGTCGAGAATATCCTCGTTGAAGGAATCACGCCCGTTGCAGACGGCATGAGGGAAATCTGCACGAAGAAGTTCAACCGCGACCTCCACATCGGACTCGATGCAGCAATCCTGATCGGCATGCCCGATGTCATGGCCACCGGAATCCTTGTGACCCCCTTCATACTGCTGCTTGCTTTCATCCTTCCTGGCAACCGCGTCATGCCAATGGCCGACCTTGCCATTGCAGCGCCCTTCCTCATCAGCTGCTGCATGCCCTACTGCAAGAAGAACATCTTCCGCGGCCTCATTGCCGGCATCATTGTCATGATCATCACCCTGTACATCTGCACTGCGACAGCAGACTGGTACACCGCCTGCGCTGCGATGAACGGACTTCCCTTCGAGTCCACTTCGACGACGCTGGGCATCTGCTCGAGCTGGGTTGCCTGGGGCATCGCCAAGGTGTTTGCGCTCTTCGTATAGACGCCACCCATCACATTTCCCTATCCGATACCGTTTCCCAACCGACCGACAGAAAGAGGCAGGAAAATGAAAAAGATCGTTGTTGCCTGCGGCACAGGCGGAGTCACCTCGAAAAACATTGCCATGAAGATCGAGAAGTATTTGAGATCCAAAGGCGTCGAAGCAAGCGTCACGACCTGCAGGGTGCTGGAGGTGGCCGATCTCGTGTCGCAGATCCATCCCGATGTGGTCTGCTCTGCAACAGAGCTTCCGCCGCTCGATGTTCCAACCATCAGAGCAACAGCAATACTTACAGGCGTCGGCACCGAAAAGGTCTACCAGCAGATCCTTGACCTCATCAAATAGGTTCTATCCAGAACAAGATGGGAGAGTTCCTGCCACATTCAGGATTCTCCCATCTTCCAGAGAGAAAGGAGACGCCTTGGGTGCACGTATTGCCATTGCACCGTCTCTGGTTGCCTTGGACCTTGCCGCAGAAGACAGCTCAGATGCCATCAGACAGCTGGGTAGCCGCCTGGTCGACGGCGGATTTGCCGGAAAGCAATACATCGATGCCGTGCTCGCGCGCGAAGCGACCTATCCAACGGGGCTTGAATTCCCGTCCTGCGGTGTGGCGCTTCCGCATGGAGAGCCAACCGGGGTACGGGATGCAGCGCTTGCTATTGCCAGATGCAGGCCCGAAGTGCAGTTCCGCTGCATGGACGATTCGTCGAGGAGCATACCTGTCAGATTAATTGCGCTGCTTGCAGTGAACGCCCCTGAGGAACACCTGGATGTCATCGGCAGGCTCATAGGCGTGTTTTCTGATGCAGAGCTCTGCGAGAAGCTGCTCGAGGCAGAGAGTCCAGACGAGGCGGCAGCTGTTCTGGACAGGGCGATAAACGGAGGGGAAAGACAATGAACCATATGCAGGAGACACTGCTCAGGTGCAGACAGGATGGAAAGAAGATTCTGGTCGGCTACTTTCCCCTCGCAGATCCGGCTATGGGCGACCCGGTTGCAAGGGTGGGCGAATACCTGGAAAGCGGCGTGGATGTATTGGAGCTCGGGCTGCCCTATGAAAAGCCTGTGCTTGATGGCGGCGTTGTCCGTGATTCGATGAAAAGAGCGCTCGGAGTCATGGGAGCAGAAGCCGCACTCAAGTCAATCGGCAGCCTCCGCCAGGCATTTCCGAATGCATGCCTTCAGATCATGACCTATCACGAAATCATCGAGGGCATAGGACTGGAACGGTTCTGCAGGATGGCAAAAGAAGCGGGAGCCGACGGAGCGATGTCTCCCAATGCTTCGGACAAACAGACGGAAGAGCTGGGCCTCGCCCTCGAAGAGCAAGGCCTCATCATGCCGAGGTTTGCCCCCTTCCATCTGGATAGGTCCACCGCTGCAGCTATTGCCCACTCAGCCAAAGGCTACGTGTTTGTGCAGGCACAGGACGGAAAGACTGGTGTCCAGACAGGCATTCCTGAAAAGGTGGGCGAAAACATCTCCCTGCTTCGCAGCTGTTCCGAAGACATTCCACTGTACGCTGGATTTGGCATATCATGTCCTGAACAGATTCGGACGCTGATAGATATGGGTGCAGATGGCGTGATTGTGGGGAGCAGCATAATATCGGCTGTGCTGGAAGGAAAGTCGAAGATCTATATCTCATCACTCAGAGCAGCTCTTGACAATCAGGCGAGATATTGAAGCAAGATGAGCCCGAGAGCATGGAACATATTCCGCATGCTTATGAAAGACCCTTTCGGAGCGACGACGGTCCGTCAGCTGGCGCTCGCACTCGATGTATCCGAAAGGACGATACGCTATGACCTGAATGCGCTCTCAGGCTTTCTGGGAGCGCATGGCATAGTGCTCCAGCGAGTACCTCACAAAGGCATCTCGATCTCTCCTGATGATGTTGCAGCTGCGCTCGACCTGATCCAGGATGAACAGAAGAGCGGCTGCGGCGGATACCTTTCGGCAGAGGAGCGTGAACGAGCAATTGCTTGGGCGCTCCTTGATGGCACGTGTCCCAAATCTCTCGCCGGCATGGCCGAGAGCCTTGAAGTCAGCCGGAGCACAGCCAAGAGAGACTTCGATCATGCAGCTGCCTGGTTTTCCCGACATGGAATACCTGTCTGCTACGATGCAAGGGTTGGATGGCACCTCGAAGCAGACGAATATGCACGGCGTAAGACTATGGTCGACTTCATTCAATCTCTGCCGGATAATAGTGCTGATATCATTTGGAGCAGCAAAGATGCCAAAGCCAGGCTTCCGTTCCAGGCCATCCTTGAACCATCCGATCTGGAGGCAGCTTCGGCAAGGCTGGCAGCTCTCTGCGCCCTTCATGGAGAGCGGCTGACCGATGAGTCATTTCAGATGCTTGTTTATTACCTTTGCATAGCGATGTCACGCACGCGGGCCGGCAATTTTGTCGGCTATGGCGCCGTCAAAGGACTCGCTAGCGGCTGGCTTGGAGACATCTGTGACATGCTTCCAGATTTCATGCCTGACCTTCCCCCATCGCACATCGATGCAGAGGCCACAGTCCTGGATGCGCTGATCATGGCAGCATCGCGCCAGTCGCTGTCATTGGCGGATTCCGATATGCCTGGCTGGGCCTCGAAGATCGCCGACGATTTCCTGGAAAGCATTTCCAAAGCTTTGGGATTTGACCTGTTTTCCGACAAGGACCTTGTCCAGGCGATGACCATCCATGCAAAGGCGATGGTGGCACGGGCAAAGCTCGGCATTGCTGCCAGAAACCCGATGCTGGACCAGATAAAGACCCAGTTCACCGGGCTCTACCAGGAGTGTGCATCGACTCTTTCGGTTGTTCTGGGACCTTATGGACTCACTCCTTCCGATGATGAGGTCGGATACTTTGCCACCTATGTGGGAGCTGCGCTCGAACGTCTGAAGAAGCAGCCTGCCGTCAGCAGAAAGACCAGGGTAGCCGTCGTATGCGGAGCTGGCATAGGGACAGCATCTTTTCTCTCCCGCGCCCTTGCGAATGAATACCCACACATGGAGGTGGTGGCCCTTCTGTCCACACGAGACTGCCAAAGCTATGACTATGCAGGAGTCGACCTGGTACTGAGCACCGTGAGCATACCCTTTGTCCTGCCGCGGCCAGTCCTTCGTGTAAGCCCCATGCTCACCAGGTCGGACATCAGGCTCATAGATGCGTTTCTCAATCCCGTATCTGCCACATGCACGGAATCGAGTGCTGCAAAGATATTGGAGATAGTCGAGAAGACCTGCGACATCAGGGACCGCACCGCTCTCGAGCAGGAGCTCAAAGAACTTCTTGAGCCCAAACCCTCCTATATCCTGCCGAAACCCGAAGGATTCATGACGCTCGCACAGCTTATGGAGCGGGGAGAGATCCAGACAGCAGTCAGTGCAAAGAGCTGGGAAGATGCCGTATGGATAGCTGCACGGCCACTTCTGGACGATGGACGGATGACCGAGCGCTATATCCAGCAGGTGTTCGATATGGCAAAGAGGTATGGGCAGCATGGCGTGATATTGGCACCGCTCTGTGCGCCGCACGCAGAGCCAGATATCTCGAACAAGGCATCGATATCAGTTGTCACGACCTCCAATGATGTCGTGGTCTCCATGGGAGGCGATGAAGTGCGGCTGAATGTCATCATGCTTCTATGCTTGCAGACTCCAGTTGCGCATGCAGTTGCCCTTGACGAGCTCTTCTCCCTGGTCGATGAGTATCCCGGCTTCATAGGCGATCTGCATGATGCCCACACTCCTACCGAAGCTCTGGGCGTGACAAAGAGATACCTCAAGCATATGCTCCGCAAGCTGCCGGCAAGATCTATGACAGACATCTGATTGCGTTTTCATTGGCACATGCGAGATGTATCAGGACTGCCCACGAGCCACACTATGCAGCTCTTTCGCCCAGCCGTTGTCATGACCAGCAGATCCGCGTTACTGACCCCAAGTAGTAATTGCCTTGTTTCTGCTGCCTACTGGACGACACGTCTTCGAAACACCGCGGCTCAACCCCTGTCCGATGCTAAAGCACATGCAATGGCCAAGCATGAAATCCTCACTCTCAGCTTCCGCAGCATGCCATGAAGTGATCGAGAAAGAGGGGAACCTCGCTTCCTTGGGCTAGTCCAGCCTCTTGCACTCTCCCCAGCTCACAGGAAGACCAAGACCATAGAAAGATACAGGCTCCGTCTCTATCTCTTCCAGCTTGCCATTGCCTCGCCGCACCCATGACCTCCCATTCGCATCAGTGAACGCTGCCTCGGGCGCTGTCCGTACATGCACGCCCGACCCACTCGTTGGAAGCCATGCATACCACGTTCCGGGAGGGAGAATGCCGACACAGGCACGACAAGGATAATCATGCCCATTGTCTTCGCCTTTTGCATTTGGGCCTGCACCGCTAATCCCGACGCAGGTAATGATCACGTTGTAAACGGGAGCATCGCTCATGTTTCGCAGTACAACTGCCTTCCAGA
>OGYD01000182.1_pt1 | contig 52847 bp, 51 predicted proteins | sample 1576441 | NCBI WGS metagenome assembly OGYD01 (sample SAMEA3541537, study PRJEB24748) | human gut metagenome | biome: human gut; feature: human-associated habitat; material: faeces | place: China | collected 2012 | reverse complement strand
TCTCGGAGCGGAGATATCCTCCAGATTCACGCCGCCAAAAGATCCAGCCAGCAGTGCCACGGTGTTGACGATGTCATAGCCGGAGACGGCCTCGATGGCGTGGCCTACGGTGTGGCCCAGGTTCAGCAGCCGCCGCCGACCGGTGTCAAATTCGTCGCTTTGGATGAAATCGCCCTTTATCTCCACGCAGGCGGCGATAACGGATTCCCACTGGCGGGAAACGGGCTTTTCGGCGATGGCGCGGAAAAGAGACTGGCTTTGCAGCAGGGCGCACTTGATAATTTCGGCACAGCCGTTTTGATATTCTGCAGGCGGCAGCGTTTCCAGCAGGGACGGGTCACAGAGGACCAGGGCGGGCTGGTGAAACGCGCCTACCTGATTTTTGCCGCCGGGAAGGTTTACGGCGGTCTTGCCGCCCACGGAGGAATCCACCGCCGCGAGCAGGGTGGTGGGCACCTGGATGTAGGGCAGGCCCCGGTGGTAGGTGGCGGCGGCAAAGCCCGCCAGATCGCCTACCACGCCGCCGCCCAGGGCGATGACACTATCGCCGCCGGTAAAGTCGTTGTCAAACAGGGCTTGCACCAGGGCGGTATAGGTGGGGAGGGATTTGGATTTTTCTCCGTGGGGGAAAACGAAGCGGGAGACCCGGAAGCCTGCGCGGGTCAGGGAGGCCTCGGCGGCGGGGCCGTAGAGGGGATAAACCCGGTCGTCGGACACCAGCATGGCCCGGCGGGGGGGCAGGAGGGTCGCGGCCCGGGGGCCCAAGTCAGGGAGCAGGCCCGGGGCGATGCACACCTCATAGGGGCGCAGGGCCCGGATGGGTACGGCGATCACCGGTGCGTCACCTCCCGAAGCGCGGCGATTTGGCGGGCCAGGGCGGCAAAGTCCTCGGGCAGAAGGGCCTGGGCCCCGTCGCACAGGGCGTGGAGGGGGTCGTTATGGACCTCGATGAGCAGGCCGTCGGCTCCGCAGGCAGCGGCAGCCAGGGCCATAGGCGGCACCAGGGAGGCCCGGCCCACGGCGTGGCTGGGATCTACCACAACAGGCAGGTGGGTCATCTCGTGGAGGAGGGGGACGGCGGAGAGGTCCAGGGTGCTGCGGGTGCCATCGCTGAAGGTGCGGATGCCCCGCTCGCAGAGGATGACATTTTCATTGCCGCCGGAGAGGATATACTCGGCGCTGAGAAGCAGCTCCCGGAGCGTGGCGCCGCTGCCGCGCTTGAGCAGCACCGGCTTTTTCACCCGGCCCAGGGCCCGGAGGAGGTCATAGTTCTGCATATTGCGGGCCCCTACCTGGAGCAGGTCGACATTTTCAAACAGGGGAAGATCGTCGGGGCTCATAATTTCGGAGACCACAGGGAGATCCGTCTCCCGGCGGGCCAAAGAGAGCAGTTCTAAGCCCTCTTTTTGCAGGCCGGAGAAGTCGTAGGGGGAGGTGCGGGGCTTGAAGGCGCCGCCCCGAAGGACCATGGCCCCGGCGGAGCGGACGCTGCGGGCGATGGAGAGAAGCTGCGCCTGAGACTCCACGGCGCAGGGCCCCGCCATAAGGCAGAAGTGGCCGCCGCCGACGAGGGCGGGACCCACCTTGACCACGGTGTCCGCCCCATGGGCGGCCCGGGAGGACAGGGGCAGGGGCTCGTCCAGAGGCAGGACGGCCTCCACCGCAGGCAGGGAGGAGAGAAGCTGTGCGTCCAAGCTTTCCACGGCGCCCTCCAGCAGCAGCACGGTGCAGCCCCGGCAGGTCTCTTTAGCCGCCGTGACGCCCATCTGGTGCAGATAGGCCAGGAGGGTCTCCTCCCGGGCGGGGGTACTATTCTTTTTCAGGGCAAGGATCATGGTTTTCTTCCTCCGAGTATGCAATAAAAAAACACAGGCGGAACCTGTGCGATAGCGTCCGATGGCCTAAATGCCTGCGCCACATGGCGCACAGACGATAGGGCAGGCCGTGGCCGAATATTCCTATTTAATATGGAGATTTTACCACGGTTTGCAGGGGGTGTCAACCATTTCCGGCGAAAGACGACCTCTTGCGCTCTTGCATTGGGAGAAAAAATGTGGTATACTACTACATCCGGAGAAAGGAGGTCCTCCATGGAGAAAAAAGGCATTAAGATCGCGGCCCAAAATCGCAAGGCGTTCCATGACTATTTCGTGGAGGATCGATACGAGGCCGGGGTGGAGCTGTTCGGCACGGAGGTCAAGAGCATCCGGGCCGGGACGCTGAATCTGAAGGACTCCTACTGCCAGGCCAAGGATGGGGAGGTATTCGCCTACGGGGTGCATATTTCCCCCTATGACAAGGGCAACATCTTCAACAAGGACCCGGACCGACCCAAGCGGCTGTTGCTGCACAAGCGGGAGATCCGCAAGCTCCACGACCTGCAAAAGCAGCAGGGCTACGCGCTGATACCTCTGTCGGTTTATTTTAAGGACAGCCGGGTGAAAATTGAGCTGGGGCTGTGCAAGGGTAAAAAGACCTACGACAAACGCGAGAGTGTGGCTAAGCGGGACGCCAAGCGCGAGATGGAACGGGCCATGCGCGAGAAAAACAGATAAAGGAGACAAAATATGGAAAACAATCCCATTGTGACCATTACCATGGAGGACGGCGGCAAGATCGTGGCGGAGCTGTACCCCCAGGTGGCGCCCCAGAGCGTGTATAACTTCATCTCCCTGATTAAAAAGGGGTTTTATGACGGACTCATTTTCCACCGCTGCATTTACGGGTTCATGATCCAGGGCGGGTGCCCCGACGGCACCGGCATGGGCGGGCCCGGTTACTGTATCAAGGGGGAGTTCAAGGCCAACGGCTTTAACAACGACCTGCGCCACAGCCGGGGCGTTTTGAGTATGGCCCGGGCCCAGGCCCCGGACTCTGCCGGGAGCCAGTTCTTCATCATGCACAAGGACAGTCCCCATCTGGACGGGGAGTATGCCGCCTTCGGCATGGTCATTGAGGGCATGGAGGTGGTGGACGCCATCGCTTCGGCCCCTCGGAACATGATGACCAACAAGCCCAAAAAGCCCCAGGTGATGGCCTCTGTCACCGTGGACACCAAGGGCGTGGACTACCCGGAGCCGGAGAAGCTGCCGGATCCCTACGGGCGGTAAAAAACCGTATTCTGCCTGCGTGCCGGTAGATTTTCCGGCACGCGGGAGAAAATATAGCTTTGTAAGACAAAAAGCCTCGCAGAGTTTGTCGCCGGCAGGCGGCAGACCCCAACCCCATTCTCGGAAAACCTTTGGCTTTTCGAGAGCAAATATACGGGGGCGTACCGGTTTCGACGGGGGTGTGGAGGCAGGATAAGCGGGCGGTGGCGCCTGGCCACCTTAAAACGGGCAATTAAAAATGAACTGACAACACTAATACTGTTGCCGTCGCAGCTTAAGCTGTGACCGTCTGAACCGGAGAGGCCACAGGCCGGGGAAGGCGTCGTTTATGTGGCGTCCGTGCGGCGGGTAAGAGTTGCCCCGCCCACGCATCATGACTCTACTGAATCGCGCAGTCTGTTGTGTGCCTGCGCGAGGAGGGAATGTTGAAACATAACTGCGCCCGGAGAAGGTCCTGTTAAAGCGCTTTCGGACAGGGGTTCGACTCCCCTCGCCTCCACCATAAAAGGGCTACAAAATAGATGTAGCCCGTGAAAACCCCGATTTTATCGGGGTTTTCACCGTTTATACGGCAAAATTTCCGCGAACCGTTTTGACAGATATAAAAATGATGTTTTCCCTTTGTTGGATGTCTTGAACTCTCACACAACCGAATAATGATACGCAAGGCAGATAGAAATCAAAAATCTATCTGCCTTTTTTTATTACCTTCATAAAGGAGAAGATAGATATGCTACAGAAAGAATTAGCCAAACGGCTGCGCGGCCGCTTTGAAACCGAAATGAACAGTGACGGTTGGCTGGCGGTGTCCTCGGATGGGATGCCGCTGTGCCGGGTGAAGTACAACGGCAACTGCGTCGTCAACGACAACCCATACCTCTCGGAAGAATACCTCGGCAAGATCGCTGAAGTGCAAAACGAGCTGCTCACCGTAAAGGACTATGTCGCTCTTTACGAACACGCTCCGCAGATGAAGGCAGCGGAGGTTTTGGAATACCGACAGCTCGCCTCCTTCGGAGATACGGTGCTGGCAGCCAAGTACAGCGAAAGCCACGGTTTTGAATTTGTCACATGGAAACAGAACGCAGACGGTAATGCCGTGTTTTGGGGAGATTACTCTCCGAGCTATGAATACGCCAAGGAGTCCTTTGCCGTGCGCTCAGGACTGATCCCCGAAAGCCGACTGTTCTCCGAACAGGAAACCGCAAACCTCTGTCGCTGTGTGGACTTTGCCAAGGCCAACTGCGAAACACTGACCTATGAGCAGGAACGGCAGCTGGATAAGCTCCAAGAAAAGCTTACGGACGGATATCCCTCCCTCGAAGCCGAGCCGCCGACCTTTGAGCAGAAATCAGCACCACAACAGAATATGTAATACTATCAATCGCCCTTCGGTTACACAAAAACCGGAGGGCTTTTTCTATTTCACAACAAGGAGAAAAACAATGACCATATTTTCAGATAATCCACATGACCGCCGAATCGAACGGTTTATGACCGCAATCCCGAACTTCAAGCCGAGAGGTGTCGGTGTTCGTTTTTCGGAATCACAGGTGCTCATCACAATAACCGCTGCAACACCCACGGAAATACTGACAGCCACCATGAGGCAGATACGCTGCCCGCCCTTCCGCAAGAGATTCAACGAATATATAGAAAGCGAGGAAAAACCAATGACATATATAAATGAAAAGCATCGGGCAAGATTTATGCTTGCCGCCAAGAACATCTCCAAGACAAATTACGCACTGCTTTCGGCGTTGTATCTGCTCACCGCCGACCAAAGGCTGTGGAGCTGCTGCAAGCATCATATAAATAACGGCTGTGTGTTTTTTGAGAACATTAAGCTCAACAACTGCTCCGAGAGAGCCTACACCCTCTATTGCGCGGCGAAGGATTTGACGCTCGGCACAAAGCACATCACCGTATCGGATCTGTCGGACGCCGACCTTGTGCCGCCCATGCTGTTCCGCACCATCTGCAACGCTATGGCCATTCGCAGATTCGGACTCGCAGCCGTAAAGGAGATTTGCCATGATTAAACTGAAAATCAAATACGGCAACAGTCAGACCGACATCCGTTTTCCCTGCACCGAAAAGGAAATGAATGCGGCACTCGGAAGAATCCATGCCGAGGATGTCACACCCCTTGAACTCTATGCAAGCGAGGTCGTATTCCCCGAGGAACTCGGCTGCCTGCAAGACCGATTCGTTAACCTCGACGAAGTCAATTTCCTCGGAAAGCGAATGGACAGCTTTTTCGGGGATGAAGAATATCAGTTTTACGAAGCCATGAAGTTAGAGGGCTTTGACACCCTGCCCGATCTCATCAATTTGAGCTTTAATCTCAATCGATATCCGCTGATTCGGGATATCGGTGACATGGGCAAGATCGGCAGAGAGTATCTGCTGACAGTCAACGGCTGCGTGCCTGCCGACGATGCGGACGATCCGAAATATGCAGAGCTCGGACGGGAACTGATACAGTCCGGCAACGGCATATTTACCGAACACGGAATGCTGTTCGTTGATGAAAACACACCGTTCCAACGGTCATATGACGGACAGACCTTCCCGCCGTATTTGTATGATCCGGGGGTGCTTTGCGTTGCCAAGGCCGAGTATGGCGGCAAAACCGAATATCTGTATTTTCCCTGTGAGGAGGAAGCCATCGACAAGGCGTTTGCAAGGCTCGGCACAACAGCAGATGAGGTGAAAATTACGCTGGAGGACTTCAATACCGACAGCCCCGAATGGTTCGGGCGATTCCGTGAGATCGCCGCGGAGGAAGGCGTATACGAGCTGAATAAGCTGACCGCCGCCGTCAACACGGCGGATATGGATCTAAAAAAGCTGTGGTCGGTGGCGGAATATGCCGAAGCCGAGGACGCCGAGCAGCTTACAAGGCTGGCAAGGAATATCGGGTGCTTCACCTTCATTGAGGGTGCGACAGGCTATGCCGAGGTGGGAAGATTTTTTACCGAAACCGAGGACAGATACATTCTTGATCTTGAAATGGAAGATTATTTCGACTATGAGGGATTCGGAGAATATATCTCGGATAAATTTTACGGCAAATTTGTTTGCAACGGCTTTATCTACAACGACACCGACACAAGTCTGCTCGACATTTTATATCAGGACGAGCCTATGACAATGGGAGGAATGTAAATATGATCACCGCAATTATCCGCAATAAAAACAACACTCTTGTGCTGGATTTCCCTCGCAGTATTTATGACCTCTATGAAAAGCTGCAATCTGTCGGCATTATGAAATCACCGAAGCAAATCCCGCTGACCGACAATGAGGACGAGGACATCGGCGTAAAGCTGTTCAGCGAGAGTGACTTCGGTCAGCATCTGCTCCTCACACTGCATGAGAAAAACACCATCGCCGACGCCAATATGCTGACGCTTGTTATTGGGTCGGCAAGCGATGACATCAAAGAGGAACTCGAACAAAACATCCTCTACGACCAGTACGATTCAATGGACGAGGTAATCAACGCCGTCCGTCAGATGACGCAGGACGCCGGTCCCGTAAAGGCTGTATTCTTTTGCCCTCTCATCGGGAACATTGACGAGGGTGACGGAGATATGTTCACGGTCGGAGATTCCTACCTTGCCGACAGCGTCGATGAGATCGCCGATGCATTGAATCGTTACACCGCCAACGACGAAAACGATATGGCAACCTATTATAACAAGGATGACGGCGTGAGCGAAAAGCTGACCTCGGCTGTGTGGTCGGTGGAGCTGCACGGTGGCAGACTGTTCGGACGGATAGATTGCAGCCTTAAGGAAGCGCTCACTGCAGAGAAAACGGAAGCACTCCGGGACTGGCTCATCGGACAGTGCTCGGACGGCCTTTGTGAGGGTTTCGAGCAGCAGCCCATTGATACCATGGACGGCGAACTGTTCGTTTCATTCTGGAACAGCGGCGATGACTACGCCATGATGACCGAGGACGAATTTGAGGATCATCTGCAAAATACCGAAATGACGATGGGAGGGATGTAATATATGGCCTTGCTGTTTTCTGCGGTTACCGTAACCGCAGGTAATGAAGAAATTGAATTTACGGTCGGTGGAATACCGAGAGAATACGACGACCTCGTCGGCTGGACGGCGTTTGATGACTTTATGGAGAATGCCGATGCGGAAACAGAGGTCAGCGTACACGGCGAGGTATATCTTTACGGCGGCGAGGAAACCGTAACGGCAACACCCGAAGAAGTCGCCTATCTGATGATGCGCATGGAACGGGATGAAAATTTCCTGTCCGGGCATTGCGACAATATCGAGGATGTCGACTTCTCCTTTTTACGGCCGCCGGAGGAATATTACGGAATGGAGATGAGTTGATGACAGACAAAGCAAAACCACTGCAGCCCATGGCGTTCAAGAACCTTGCCGATCTGAAACGGTATATCAAAGTCGGCACGGAATTCAAGGCGACAAGCCACAAATACCACCCCGACATCGTAGGGCTGACCCGTGTGGTGACCAAGGTGCAGACCAACGGCTTTTACTCGAAAATCAAAGATGAGCCGGATCATCGGTTCTCCGCCTGCAATAACGGCAAAGGCTTTTTTACCGAGTTCGGCAAGGCCGGCGGATATATCTTTGACGGCTCGACGGTTAAGGTGTTGGACAAGCGCGGTGAAAACGGAGTCATCTACGAATTGGAATTTTACAGAGAAAACACGGAGGTAAACAGCATGAACGAATATGACCGCCTGTACAGACAGGCACAGCGATACAAAGAGCAGTATCCCGAAGGCACAAGAATTTTTCTTTTGCACATGGGCGACGATCCCCGACCTGTCGAGGACGATATGCGCGGCACGGTGAAATATGTGGACGATATGTGTACCCTGCACTGTGCTTTTGATAACGGCAGGCAATTGGGGCATCATCCCCGGCGAGGACTCCTTCCGCAAGCTCACCGAAGAAGAACTTGCCGAGGAACAGGCCGACAGCGAGGACATGGGCGAGGACAACGGCCCCGTCATGGGAATGTAGGAGGAAACCTATTGGAACACGATATTCTTATACCGCAGCCGCAGGCAGATATGCTGCTTCGGGAAGCAGCCGAGCGTGAAGTGTCGGCAGAGGAACTGCTTGCGGAAATTATCAAAAAATATATAGAAAGGAACGAGCGCAATGGCGGATGAAAAGAAAGGCATCACCGTAAAAATCGATGCCGACCTCCATGCCGAAATCAGAGAATATCTCGAACGGCATGAAGGAATGACAATGGCTGAGTTTATCACCCTTGCGGTGGACGATGAGCTCCACCCGAAAATACAACAGAAAGAAGGAAATAGCATGGGCAATATGAGAACGATGGCATTTCAGGTGCCGGAGGAACTGTTTCAGAGAATCAAGGACTACCTGCACCGCAACAATATGAGTCAGAAGGAATTCGTCCTCGGTCTTATTGAAACTGAGCTCGACCGAGAACAGACCGAGCGTGAGAGCCAAATTGAGGGCGAAAGCCCCACAGAGGATACCTACGAGGAAACGGACGAGGAAGCCGCAGAAAACGGCTTTGCGGGCGAATGTGAGGGCGACAACAGCGCCGATGAGGAAACCGAGGATGAGGACGAATCCGAGGGCTTCGGTATGACGATGTAAGGAAAGCGAGGCGGAACGAAAAAACAACGGTATCGGTCGGATGACCTATGCCAATCAGATTTTTGGATATGTTCGCAGGCATCGGCGGCTTTCGGTCGGGGCTTGAACGGCTCGGCGGCTTTGAGTGCGTCGGCTACTGTGAGATAGACAAATACGCAAAGCAGGCGTATGACGCCATGTACCCCACGAAAGGAGAACTATATTTTGCAGACGCAAGAACCATTGATCCATACACCCTGCCGGATATCGACCTTATTTGCGGCGGCTTTCCCTGCCAGTCTTTCAGTATCGCAGGGCTCCGCCGAGGATTCCAAGATGACACAAGAGGCACTCTCTTTTTTGAGATCGCCCGCATTGCCGCCGTTAAAAGACCACCTTTTCTGCTGCTTGAAAATGTTCCCGGATTGTTGTCGCATGACCAAGGCCGGACTTTTGCGACCATCCTCGGTGCGCTGGATGAGTTGGGGTACGATGTCGCATGGCAAATCCTTAACAGCAAGGATTTCGGTGTCCCCCAATCCCGAAAGCGCGTGTATATTGTCGGATATCTTAGAGAAAGATGTGCCGGAGAAATACTATCTTTCACAAACGCAAATGCAGCGTCTCTTATCCAACTCCTTGGAGGCACAGAGGGCAATCGGGTCTACTCGGACGAGGGAGTCGGCATTACTCTCACAGGCAATGCCGGAGGCTTCGGAGGAAAAACCGGACTCTATGATGTAGCCCTGCCTATCAAGGTAGATACGAAATCCGGCTTTCAGCTTGCACATCCCGGCGACAGCATCGACCTTGCCTACCCGACAATGAATACACGGCGAGGTCGGGTCGGAGAACAGATCGCCCATACCGTAACGCCCGGCAATACGCAGGGCTATTTTTTTATCGACATGAACGCCGGCGCAAAGCTCACCGAAACGGCTCGGTGCATTACTGCCCGACAGGACAGTGGCATCAGCAAGCACAAGGGCGAACACTCCGCCGTGTTTATTGAGGATGAGCCGAGAGCCGTTGTGACGCCCGATAAGAAAACCATCCGTCAGCAAGGCCGTTGGATCAAAGAACCCAACGAGCCGATGTTCACCCTTACGGTGCAGGACCGGCACGGTATTCTCCGTTATGGCAGAGTGCGAAAGCTCACGCCGAGAGAATGCTGGCGCTTGCAGGGCTTTACCGACGAACAGTTCGACAAAGCCAAGGCTGCGGGACTAAGCGACGGACGGCTCTACAAAATGGCAGGCAATGCCGTAAGCGTACCTGTTGTTTCTGCTGTCGGTGCTGTTATCAAGCGAATATACCACGAGCAAATTCAGAAAGGATAAACGAGAATGACCTATAACAGAAAAATCATGAGGCTTGAACTGTCCGCCGAAAAAGCACTTAACGGCGGATATTATTATGCCGAATTGTTGCTGCCTGCGGCGGACTATGAAATCAAGGGCGCTATGCAAAAGGCTCGTGCCGTCGGCAGAGAAAATACGGTTGAAGTCAGCATCCTCGAATGCGATATCCTGCCGGAGCTACAGGATATCCGCTTGGATACTTTCAGTTTGGATGAACTGAATTTCCTTGCCAAACGGCTTTTCTCTCTTCCCAATGAGGAACTGCCCGTGTTTTACGCCGTGACTGAGCAAATCTTCAGCGATGCAGACGAAAACCCCGTCAGCATCAAAGACCTCATCAACAGCACCTACGGCTTGGACACCGTTCCAGTTGCTCATAATGTGAGCAATCTTTCCGAGCTCGGTCGGTTTGCTTTCGAAAACGGTCTGCTTTCCGATCTCGATGACATTCCCGAAAGCGCGATTCCGTTTTTGAACGCAGAGCAGATCGGCAGAGTGCAGCAGAAAAACGATAACGGCGTATTTGAGGGCAGATTGTATATCCCCACCGTCCATTATGACCGACCGGAGGTGTATGACGGAGTGACCTTGCCGGACGAGGAATCCGAATCCTCCGACTTTGTCATTCGCCTGCTCGTATCGGGTACGCCGGAGCATATTAAGGGCGATCCTGTAGACAGGGCTATATGGCTTAACCTTCCAATGGCAAACGACACACTCGTAAATTATGCTGCGGCATTTAATGAAGCAGACATCGGCGATTGCGTGTACTACGATTTTGAATCTGTAATCCCGCAGATTACCTCGGAGATGTTCGGCAGCATGAGCGATGTCCAAGCACTCAATAAGCTTGCTGCGGAAATCAGCATCATGAGCGAAGCCGAACAGGTCAAGTTCAAAGCCGTTTTGGATGCCGAAAACACGACAAGCATTCATGACGCGCTGAATGCGGCACAAAACCTGTGGCGTTATGAATTTACCGCCGAACCCGACACCGCAGACGGTTTCTTCAAGAAATATATTTATGAAAACACAAGCACGGAGTTTGACAGCAAGTGGCTTGAAAATCTGCTACCGAGAAATGAAGCGGATAAATTACTCGGTCGCCTCGGTGCGACGCTTACCGATTACGGCGTTATTTCCGCACGAAACGGACATCTTTTTGAGCCCGTGCCGTATGACGAGCCGGAGGCAAAGGAATTGAAAACGCAGGCACTGACCGAGGAAAAGCTGGATGTCATTGAGGTGCTTGACCGTAGAGCACTGTTCAGCAACGGTCGTCTCATGCCTGAACAGATCCCCGAAGGTTTGTATGCCTATGACCTCCGCCACAGCGACGACGGCGACCGCTTCTGCTCCATTGAACCGAAGGTTGGAGTCAATCACGGCGGCACTGTTCTGATGCGGGATATTCTCGATTTCGGCGAAAGCGGATATATTCCGCTGGATGAGGACACCGAGCCGAACTTCCTGGGCGATGAAATGACGCCGTCCGAATTTGCCGAGGAAGAAGCCCAGGACGAAGCCATGCAGATGGGAGGAATGCAGTTATGAGCATTAAAACCGTAAAAACAGAGGAATTGCGCCGGATGAACGGCAAGGAAGGACTTATTTTACAGGGCTGCGGCGGCGATCCGCAGGAGTGGCTTGACGGCATCAACGGTCTGCTTACTGATGAGGGTATTCTGAAAAACGGCAGCAGATTTGAGAATATCTCCGTATTCCAAAACGGAGAAATCACCAATATCCTCTTTCCCTTTGAGGACAGTGTGGAGATCGACATGGGCAAGCTCGCCATGTGGCGCTTGCGTTCCCACGAACAGTTCGGCGGCACTTGGCTTTCGGACTATGTCCCGAATCGGCTTGGCGGCTTTATTTCCGAGCATGAACCGGACAAGACAAAGCCCGACTGCAAACTCATCGGCGAGGACGGAAATATCTATAACCTTATGGGGCTTGCCGCAAGGACTCTACGAAGAAACGGACTTGCGGAACAGGCATCGGAAATGACCGGCCGCATTCATGAGTGTGGCAGCTATGACGAAGCTCTCTGCATTATCGGTGAGTATGTAAATATCACCGGCGAGGACGAAACCGAAGATATGGACGAAGGGATGGGTATGCGCTTATGACCTATGACGAACTGCAAAAGAAAACCGCAGAGCTTTACGCATCCGGCGAGGTATATACTTCGCCGGATTTTCAGTGCGACCAAACAGGCGGTTTCCCGACCTCGCTTTGCGTATGTTGGGAAAAGCAAAAGGCATGGCTCGAACTGAACGAAAATATCCTCATGGACAGAGATGATATGGAGCTCGGTTATTACAGAGATCTGTGTGCTGATTACGGTATCCGCCAATGCTGCGATATTGAACAGTTCAATGCACTGCTCCAAGGACTCGGCGAGGACGCTGTCCAAACCGCCGAGCTGTTTCCCGATGAGGACGAAAGCATAACGATGGGAGGAATGTAAAATGGAAATTGCCATGCTCATAATTGGCCTGCTCCTCGGCGGGTGCGTTAGTTTTTGTATTCTCGGATGTATGCAGATCAACCGCACCAACGATTATGAGGACGAGATACGCAGGCTTCGTGCCAAAGAGAGAACCAAAACAGAATAAGCAATAAATCCACGGCGGTATCAATCGTTTTGAAAACGAAAGATACCGCTTTTTGTTTTCGGAACGATTGACCGCCTCAAAGTGAGGTGATCAAAATAAAATCCCCTGTAACCTGGATAGGAAACAAAACCTCTATCCTCCATATCCTGTATGCCTTGTTTCCCATAGGCTGTGACCGCTATGTTGAGCCGTTCGGCGGCTCCGGTGCGGTACTGCTGGGAAAACCCGTACCGGACAAGTTCGAGGTGTTCAACGATTACAACCACAACCTCGTGAATTTATTCCGCTGTATGCGTGACCGACCGATAGAGTTCATCCGTGAACTCGGCTTTTTAAGCCTGAATTCCCGTGACGATTTTGCGATCTTAAAAAAGTTCTTCGAAAAAGAGGAATTCACCGAGGACTACCTCAAGGCGCAGCTCGACCTCACGGAAATACTGCTGCCCGAAGTGACCGCCAAGGAAGTGCGGACGCTGTATTCGGCAGCGAGGAACGACCATGACCTACGCAGGGCTGCCATGTTCCTAAAGCTCATCCGTTACAGTTATTCCAGCGGATGCAAGTCCTTTGCCTGTCAGCCGTTTTCACTCAGGACGCTGTTTACGCTCGTGCAGGACTTCGCCAAGCGATGCGAGAATGTGGTCATCGAAAACCAGGACTTCGAAACCCTCATAAAACACTATGACCGTCCGACCACCTTCACCTACTGCGATCCGCCGTACTTCACAAGCGAATATGTGTATGACTGCGGCTTCACATGGGAGGATCACCTGCGGCTCTACCACGCTCTTGCGGGCATGAAAGGCAAATTCCTGCTGTCCTACAATGACTGCCCCGAAATCCGAGAGTTATATAAAGAATATAACTTTTTCGACTTCAAGCGCGTGCATAGCATGGCGCAAAAGTACGAGGCCGGCAAAGAATTTCCCGAACTGCTCATAGCCAATTATGACCTCTTTGAGCGTGAACGGCAGCAGCCGCACCAGCTCACCTTGTTCGATTCTATCGACAAGCCACTCGACTACGAAAAAATATTAAAGGAGAACATCGTATGCAGAATAAAAAGATAAAAACCGAAATCATTATGCTTCCCGTGCCTGCCGAATTATTCCTCGAAGCCGGAATGTTCGAGGGCGATCCCATGCAGATGTACGCAGACGGACATAAGATCGTCATCGAAAACATCGACGACCCGAAGGACATCGTCTGTGACGGCGATTGCGAAAACTGCCCCATTGCCGACATGGACTGTGACGGCGACTGTGAGGACTGCCCTTGCAGCGATAATTGCGATGAAAGCGAGGCGAACTGATATGACAAAGCTATACCGTGTCCTTGGCAAAAGAGGGCGCATCACTATCCCGTTTGAGATCCGGCAGCGTGTGGGCTTCACCTATAACGATGTGCTGTCATTCACCGAATCACCGGACGGCAGAACTGTCACCGTCAAGCGTGAAAAGATCTGCGATAACTGCTCCGGCACCAAGACAGCCGACAAGGAAGCCGAGATGACGCTTGAGGATTTCCTCGATAGCCTCTCTGCTGAACAGCAGCGTGTAGCCCTTGTCCATTTGTCCGTCAAGTGGGCAGAACAGAAAGCAGGTGGACACAATGCCGGAGCATAAGCCGTTGTATCTCTATTCCCTCAAGGAAGCTGCGGAATGGAACGAAAAGGACGAATGGCGTGAAAGCTACCTCGAAAACTGCGACTGCGCCCGTGCTATCGAGAGAGCCATTGACGAACACTATGACGGTCAGTGCCTTGATCCCTGCGCCCAGGAGATCATCGACCGATACGGCTTTGACCGTGTCAACTTCGTACTCGCCGCCACCGTGCGTCAGGGAACCCATGACGGCAGATATTCCGAGGACAACAAAAAATGGTCAAGGCGTTTCTCTGTTATGGACAAGGAAAACGCATGGCAATACCATGTCCGCAGTCACCCCGGACTCGTCAATCTATTCGTTGCCGATGCAAGGCGGCTGTGGGATAAACTCGGATTGTTTGACGGTCGCCACTGCGAAAACGGCAGTCAGGTCGACTATACCGACCGGATAGCGGTTTTAGATCCGTCAATTCTAAAGGACGAATGTAAGACGCCGCAGGATCAGCTCTTCTATGCAGAAAGCGGCAACGGCTGTCGACCGAACGCCATCGGCACAAAGGTATATGGCTTTCATGTGTCAGACGGAGAAAAAGGTTATTACCGCCGTGACGAATTTATAGGCGCACTTAAAGAGGAATTTGTCCCCGAATGGGCACAAGAAAACACACAAAAATATCTCGAACCCGATGAGTCTGCCGACGAACCTGTGGATGACGGCGGCATGACAATGAATATGTAATCAGGAGGAATTAACTATGGCAACCAAGAAAACCAATAACGCAACAAAATCCAAAATCCCTGTCAGCGCCAAAATCGACCGCATGATCAAGCGTGAAAATGCCACGGTTAAGGCGTATGCCAGCGCGAATATCGGCGGCGCGTTCGTTATTAAGGACATCGCCGTTGTGGACGGTCAGAAAGGGATGTTCGCCCGGATGCCCTTTCGCTCCTACAAAACCGGCAGCGGCGAAACAAAATATTCCGACATTGCCTTCGCCCTCACCGATGAGGCAAGACAGAGTCTTAACGACGCCGTTATCGGCGCTTACCGTGAAGCTCTGGAGGAATCCGAGGACGAATTACTCGATGAGGACGAAAGCCCTGCACAAAAGATGTGACTTTTTTCTGAAAAGTGCAGATTTCGCTGGACTTTCCGAATTTTTTCGGTATCCTGTAGGTAGAGGTGGTAAATATGAGAAAGACGAAAATGCTCGCAGCCCTCCTCGCAGGACTGATTACACTGAGCCTTGCGGGATGCGGTGCGGATAAGACGGAAAATACAGGCAGCGATCCTGCAAGCACGGAAAGCGGCATCACGGCAACGGTAACGGACAACGCTTCCGAGCCGACCGCCGAGAGCAGCCTGCCTGCGGGTACGGAAAGCGCGACCGACTCTACAACAGAAAAAGAAAAGGAAAGCAGTACGGCCCCTGCGGACAGCGGCAAAACGGAAGCTGCAAAGCCTGCGGATACCGAATCGCCAAAGCAAACCGAAACCCCCAAGGTGACAGAAACCCCAAAACAGACCGAGCCGCCGAAGGTCACGGAGCCGCCGGAAACCAAACCGACCGAGCCGCCTACGAAGCCCACCGAACCGCAGCCCACCGAGCCTCCTGCAACGGAGCAGCCGAAGGGCTTCACCGAAGCCGACCATAACCGCATCGTATCCGAGGTTAAGGCTTATGCCGAAAGCTACAAGTCCAAGGGCTTCACCTTCGTGTGGTCGGACAGCTTGGAATTCGGCTGGGATGTGGGCTGGATGGGAACGCCCCGCATCAGCCGTGACGGTGTGGACGGTACGATCAAGACCCTCAAGCACCATGTCGATCTCATCTACAAATCCGGCACCGACCCTGCCAACGGCGTGACCGCAAACAGCGTCCGCTATAAGGTGGTGCAGCTGGAAATCGACGGCGGGATCGCCTATGCCGTGATATACGGCTGATACAATATTATAACCCTCATGAGAATGTCGTGAAATCCACGGCATTCTTTTTTTACACCAAATTGAATGGAGGAATCTCTATGAAAGCCAAAACAAAGCGAGTGGTGACGGCAATGCTTGCCGTCGTTATGCTGCTCACAACACTTCTGCCGCTGACCGCCTCGGCCGCCGATGTGACGATGGATCTGAACAACTGCCATGTCAGTTGGGATTACACCCTCACCGACGAGGACGGAAACACCTTCTCCGCCGCCTACGGACTGAGGGCTGCAGACGACATCTACTTCAATAAGGGCTTCAGCCCGTATCTCAGCAGGATGCACGATTATACCGCCAAGCGCAGCGGTCTCACCGGAAACAAATCCGATTGGGTATACGGCAAGGACTATGTCTATTGCTTCTGCATTGAGCGCGGCATCCCGCTGCCGGACAATACGGAATATGCCGGCTCCGCCGATGCAAGCCACGGAGATAAGTATAAGCGGCTGACGGAGAATCAAAAGGACTTGCTCAAGCTTGCACTGACCTACGGATATCCTAACCGAGTGGGCTTGCAGACGAGCAAGGACGCCAACGCCTGCTACGCCGCCACCCAGCTCATTGTGTGGCAGATCACCATGGGCTTTCGCAGCTCCGCCACCGAGCTGAACGACAAAACCTATCCCATGAGCGGATACAGCGGCACGATGACCGAGCAGTATACGCGCAACAAATATCTGAAAGTCTACTATGATGCCATTCTCTCGGACATGGCAAGGCATTACACCCGTCCGAGTTTCACTGCCTATACGCCGGGCGCCGCAAAAACCTTTGAGTTGGAATACAAAAACGGCAAATACACCGTCACCCTCACCGACAGCAACAATATGCTCAGTGATTACTATGTGTCGGTCAGCGGCGGTGTCAGCGCATCCGTCAGCGGCAACACACTGACCCTCAGCTCGACCAAGCCCATCAATGACGCGGTCACCGTCAAGCTCAACCGCCGTGTGTATTCCACCAATATGAGTACGGGCTTTCTCATTTGGTCTGTGCCGGGAAAAGAAAGCGCCAATCAGGACATGGTATCCGGTGTTCCTGCCGACAATGACCCTGTGCCGTCCTATCTCAAGGTACGCACGGCGGCAGGTAGTGCCAAAATCGTCAAGGTCAGCGAGGACGGCAAGGTGGACGGCATTACTTTCCGCATTCAGGGCAACGGCATCGACAAGACCGTTAAAACCGCAAACGGGGGCGTGATTCAGGTGGACAACCTTCGTCCCGGCGTGTATACCGTGACAGAAGCCGAATATGACAAATATGTGCCGCAGGAAACACGCCGTGTCACCGTAGTCAGCGGTCAGGTGTCCACCGTCACCTTCAACAATGTCTTAAAGCGCGGCGGACTGAAGGTCACCAAGACCGCCGAGGACGGACTGAGCGAAGGCATGAAATTCCGGCTCTACGGCACATCCCTTGCGGGAATCGCCGTGGACGAGTATGCCGTCACCGACAAAAACGGTGTGGCGGAATTCAAGGATGTGCTGATCGGCAGCGGCTATACCCTCGAAGAAGTGGGAACGCCCGAACGCTATGTCGTGCCGGAAAAGCAGACAGCAGCGGTGGAATGGAACAAGGTCACAAGCAAAGCCTTTGACAATGTTCTCAAGAAATTCAGCGTTACGGTTACGAAATCCGATTCTGAAAAGGGCTTGCCGCAGGGTGACGCCTCCCTCGCAGGAGCAAAGTACGGCATCTATAAAGGCAATCAGCTCATCGACACCTACACCACCGACGCCAAGGGGCAGTTCACCACCAAGTGGTATGTCTGCGGCGATGACTGGACGATTCGTGAGATCAGCCCCTCCGAGGGATATCTGCTTAACACCGAGAGTCTGCACATCGGCGCAGAGGCCAAGCTGTATACCGTTGAATATAACATTGCAAAGCCTCTCGACTCCCTCGAAGATGTAATCAAGGGAAAAATCGCCGTAATCAAGCACACCGACGACGGCAGCACCAAAATCGAAACGCCCGAAGAAGGCGCGGAATTTGAGGTGTATCTGAAAGCGGCGGGTAGCTATGAAAATGCCAAGAAAACCGAACGGGATATCCTTGTTTGCGATGAGAACGGCTTTGCCGAAACCAAGGATCTGCCTTACGGCGAATACACCGTGCGTCAGACAAAGGGCTGGGAAGGCAAAGAACTGCTTGAACCCTTCAATGTCTATATCAGCGAGGACGGCAAGATTTATCGCTTCCTCATCAACAATGCCCCTTACGAAGCACTTATAGAGATCGTCAAGAAGGACGCGGAAACCGGCAAGATCATCCCTGCGGCGGGCATCGGCTTCAAGGTGCGCAACACCGATACCGGCGAATATATCGTGCAGCACATCAACTATCCCACACCTGTGGACATCGACACCTATTACACCGATGTCACCGGCAAGCTCATGCTCCCTGAAAAGCTGCCCTACGGTAACTATGAGATTATCGAGCAATGCACGGCATACGGATATGTATTAAGTGCCGAGCCTGTGGCGTTTAAGGTGGACGGAACGAAAACCACCGTAACCGTAGAAAAGCACAATATGCCGCAGAAAGGCATCATTCGCCTTACCAAAAACGGCGAGATTTTTTCCTCTGTAATTGAAGCAGACGGACTGTATCAGCCTGTCTTTGCAGATAAGGGGCTTGTCGGTGCTGTCTATGAAATCACCGCTGCCGAGGATATTATAACGCCGGACGGCACGCTCCGCTATGCCAAAGGCACGGTGGTGGATACCGTGACTACCGATGAAAACGGCAATGCCGAAAGCGGACCGCTGTATCTCGGCAAATATACCGTCAGAGAAATAAAAGCGCCTTACGGCATGGTGCTGAACGGCACGGCAAAGACCGTGGAGCTGACCTATGCGGGCGAAACCGTGGAGATCACCGAAACGGCGGCGGAGTTTTACAACGACCGTCAGAAGGCGGTGCTTTCGCTCTCCAAAATTCTCGGTAAGGATGAAATTTTCGGTATCGGAAATAACGGCGAGATCCTCTCGGTGCAGTTCGGGCTGTATGCCGCCGAGGACTTGACCGCCGCTGACGGCACGGTCATTCCAAAGGACGGACTGCTTGAAATTGCCAACTGTAATGAAAACGGCAATATCACCTTCAAGACGGATATTCCCGTAGGCGCAAAGCTGTATGTGAGGGAAATCGCCGCCGAGGAACACTATGTTCTTTCCGATGAAAAACACCCCGTAATCTTCGACTATGCCGGACAGGACACCGCCCTTGTGGAGATCAAAGCAAACGGCGGCGAAGCCATTAAAAACGATATCCTCTACGGCTCGGTCAAGGGCTTGAAAATCGACCGTGAAACCGAGAAGCCTATCGTCGGCGCAAAGTTCGGACTCTTCCGCAGCGGCGAAACCGAGTTTACTGCCGAGAACGCACTCCTTACCGCCGAATCCGGCGAGGACGGCGTATTCACTTTTGAGAACATCCCTTACGGCGATTGGCTCATTAAGGAATTGCAGCCTGCGGACGGATACCTCGCCAATGAGGAAATCTATCCTGTCCGCATCGGTGAGAACGGACAGACCATCGGTATCACCGTTGTAAACGACCGCATTCCCGAAATCAAGACCAACGCTGCGGTTGACGGCGAGAAGGAAATCTGTGCAACCGAGGTGTTCACGCTGATCGATACCGTATCCTATAGCCACCTCATCCCCGGCAAGGAATATGTACTCAAAGGTGCGCTTATGGACAAAAGCACCGGAAAAGCCTTCACCGAAAACGGAAATGCGGTAACAGCCGAAACCGTCTTCACGCCCGAAACGCCGAACGGTACGGTCACCGTGACCTTTACCTTTGACGCAAGGCTTATTCGGGAAAACACAAGCCTTGTGGTTTTTGAAACGCTGTATAAGGACGGCAAAGAGCTTGCCGTTCATGCGGATATCAATGATAATGGGCAGACCGTAAAGGTAAAAGTCCCCGAAATCGGCACAAAAGCGACGGTGGACGGCAAAAAGGAAGTCACCGCAAACGGCAGAGTGAAAATTGAGGATATTGTCTCCTACAAAAATCTCACCCCCGGCAAGGAATATGCGGTCAAGGGCGTGCTGATGAACAAGGCCACCGGAGAACCGCTCCTTGCGGACGGCAAGGAAATTCGCAGCTCCTTCACCTTCAAGCCCGACAAGCCGGACGGCGAGATCAATATCACCTTCGTATTCGACGCTTCCGGGCTTAAAACTGCTACCGAGATCGTGGTATTCGAAACCCTCTACCGTGACGATACAGAGATCGCCGCCCATGCGGATCTGAAGGACAAAGGGCAGACAGTGAAAATTACGCCGCCCACACCGGACAATCCGCAGACGGGAGATAACTCCAACCTCGGCTTCTGGATCGGACTCGGCGCTGTGGCGCTCGGCGGTCTTGTGGCGGTCATCATTATCCGTGTGAAATCCCGAAAGGATGAGGATGACGAATGATGCGCAAGGTGTATGTCTGCGCTCCCCTCGGTGGGAATGTTGAGAGCAATCTCAAGAAGGTCAGGACATATACCGAATACGCACTGAGGTGCGGCACGGCTCCGGTCGTGCCGCATTTCTATGCGGAATGTCTTGACGATAACGACCCGAAAGACCGTGAAATCGGGCTTGCGGCGGGACTGTCGCTTCTGTGGTTCTGCGACGAGCTGTGGCTGTTCGGAGATACCGTCACAGACGGCATGAAAAACGAGCTGCAGTTCTGCAAAAACCTCAATATCCGCATTCGAAAGATAACCGAAAATGAAATTCAAAAAGTGATCGGAGGTAACCGCTTATGAATCCTATGAAAAAGAAAACGATGAGAATTATGCTTTCGCTTCTGCTTGTGACCGTCCTTGTATCGGCCTTCTCCATGACCGCATTTGCGGCAGGCGATGTGGCGGGAGCGATTGAAAACACATGGAATGCCGCCAAAGGACAGATTCAGACCGTTGTCAACAATGTGGTGTTTCCCGTCTGCGATATGATCCTCGCCATCCTTTTCTTCGTGAAGGTCGGCACGGCATATTTCGACTACAGAAAGCACGGGCAGTTTGAGTTTGCCGCGCCCTGTATCCTATTCGCCTGCCTTATTTTCACCCTTACCGCGCCGCTGTATATCTGGTCGATCATATGATGAGAGCGGAAACACAAGCAAAAGGAAACGGAGGTGAGGCTCCTTGTTCGACTGGTTAGGAGATATTATTTCGGGCATCGGCAGCGCCATCGGAGATACGATTGACTTCATCGGTTCGGGGCTGGGTGATGCGATTTGGAACGCCATGCTCAAATGGCTGTACGAGATCATCTACGGTGCGATTGCCGATTTCTTCGAGATGATGGGCAATATGGGATCGGAAGTATTCGATCTCGAATGGGTGCAGGCTACCGTGAAGCTGTTTACGCTGTTCGGCTGGGGCTTGTTCGTTGCAGGAACGGCGGTAGCCATATTCGATGTGGCGATAGAATACCAATGCGGCAGGGCGAACATCAAGACTACGGCGCTCAATATTCTAAAGGGCTTCTTTGCCTGCTCTCTCATCGGCATTGCGCCGATAGAATTATATAAATTCTGCATCAGCCTGCAAAACACCTTTTCGCATGATTTGGTCGGGATCGCCTCCGGCGGGATCAACGAAAGCCTTTCCGACGCAGGCCTTGCCGCCCTCGCCGGAATGTTCTCTTCGGCGGTCTCGGCAACCTACGGTCTTTTGAATTTGCTGTGCATGATCGCCTTTGCTTACTGCGTAATCAAGATGTTTTTCGCCAATATCAAGCGTGGCGGCATTCTGCTCATTCAAATAGCGGTCGGTTCGCTGTATATGTTCAGCGTTCCCCGTGGCTATGCGGACGGCTTCAATCAATGGTGCAAGCAGGTTATAGCGATCTGCCTTACGGCATTTATGCAGACAACCTTGTTGTTCCTTGGACTGATGACATTCCCGAACAATATGCTGTTGGGGCTCGGCATAATGCTGGCAGCCAATGAAGTACCGAGAATTGCGCAGCAGTTTGGCCTTGACAGTTCGGTGAGAGTCAACATGATGAGCGTAGTCCACGCCACGACCACGGCGGTCAATCTCACCCGCAGTGTGGCAAAGGCCGCAGGCAAATAACGGAGGTGTCTATGGAATATTACAAGGAAGCAAACAGATTTTTGCAGAAGTACGGCTCGGACGCATTCAAAATCATTGCCGCATATGAGGTTGCAGCGGATATTTCGCAGACGGAACGGTATGCCGATTGGTATGGAGATTACGGTATTTTTGAGCCGTCATTAAACGAGGAAATGACCTATGACAAGCTCCTCTCCCGTTATAAGGCAGGGCTTAAATATCTCGGTATTATCCATGAGCAAGCAAAAGCAGTTTGCAGTCGATTCCTCTCGGAACAGCTTGCAGAGCATATCCGTGAGCAGTTCGGACGGCACAATGCCGACGCCGAATACCGTCCGGCATCCGTTATAACTAAAATGGATACGCCGGACTTCACAAGGGATATGCTTGCAGTCGACCGAGATATGGAGGTGGACTGCGACATCGGGCATCAGATCACCTGTTATCTCGAAACATGGTTCGATGTGGACAAGAAATTCGGAACGGACACGGCTGCGGACGATGACAAGTGGCTGAATCTGTACGCCAAGTACGATCCGTTTGCCGACACGCTCCGGCTCGAATTTACCGTTACAACCGCCGACTCCTGCGAAGAAGGCGAATATATGCCGACCGCTGCGGAGTCGCAGCTCATCAAGGATATGATCGCTGAGAAGCTCCGTGAGGAATACGGACAGACGCCCAAGGAATTCTGCGAGGATGTCGGCGGCATAGAAATCGGAGGTATGACGCAATGACACAATATATCTATCCGCAGAACTTAAAAGCCACAGCCAATCTGTGGCTTTGGAGCTTGCGGGACTTTGTAATTTTAGCGGTAGCCGCACTGTTGTCGGTTCTCGCCCTTGTGCAGCTGCACATTTTCTTACCGGCCGTAGCTGTTTTATGCTACGGCTTTTTAACAATTCGCATGGACGATACCACCGTACTCGACTTCATGCGTTACGCCGTGCGGTATTTAATATCCACACAGCAATACTTTGAATGGAGATGATGACAATGAAGCAGAAACAGCAGAAAAAGAAAAAAGGCCGTTCGGTGCAGGAACTTATGGGCATCAAGACCTTCACGAAATACGGCCTTTCAACCAACAAGGGCGAGCTGCTCTTTTACCTCGTGTCGCCCACCAATATCTCGGTGCTGTCACACACTAATATCGAAATCAAGATACGCCATCTGATGATGGTGCTGTCGGCATTGCCCGACATTGAGATCGTCTGCACCGACTCCTCAGAATGCTTTGACGACAACAAAGCCTATCTGACCGAACGCCTTGAAGTTGAGGAAAACGCAAAGGTCAGGAAGCTCATCAAAAAGGACATCGAATTTCTTGACACCATTCAGGTAGAAATGGCGACCGCCCGTCAGTTTTTCTTTGTCGCCCGAATTAAGGGGCAGAAAGAAAAACAGGTCTTTGAAACCGCAAACAGAATCGAGAGCAAAATCGCCGGCGAGGGCTTTGAGGTGCATAGGCTTAAAAAGCCGGAGATCAAACGCATTTTAGCACTGTATTTTGAAGCAAGTATGCAGGGCGAAGCCATGCCCGACATTGACGGCGAACAGTTCTACGAGGGTACGGACGATGAGGATGAGGAATAAACCCGCCCTCATATTTTTCTGTCTTCTGCTGTCGGCGGCCGCCGTGCTGTCAGGCGTAAATATCTATTCTGAGTTAAAAGAACGGCAGAAAGAAAAAGAGGACTTCGCCGCCGTCTCACAAATCGCCGAGCCTACGGTCACGGCGGCACAGACAGAAACAGAGCCGACCGAGCAGCCTGCGGCAGAACGCAATATACAGGCGCTCATTACGGAAAACGCCGACTGCATCGGCTGGCTCTCTATTGACGGCACAAACATCAGCTATCCCGTAATGTACACACCGAAAGAACCGCAGAAATATCTCCGCCGCAGCTTCTACGGCAAGTACAGCCAAAGCGGAGTGCCGTTCCTTGACGGACGGTGCAATCTTCAAAGCACCAACCTCATTATCTACGGCCACAATATGCGAAACGGCACGATGTTCTCCGATCTCAAAAAATATGTGAACAGAGAGTTTTTGAACGCACACCGGACCGTGAAATTTGAAACCGCAGACGGAGTGCAAACCTTCACCGTAACCGAGGTGCTGAAAACGAATACCGCAGACTCATGGTATAACCGCATAACCTGCGAGAACGGCAGACACCTCATCCTCTCCACCTGCCACGGTTCGGGCAAGGACGGCAGGCTGCTTATTATCGCCGCAGAAGCCTAAACGGCAGAAAGGAAAATATTATGCTCAAAAGAAAACCGAAAGTATTGACGCCGGAGCAGGTTGAGGAGATCCGCACCAAGGACTTCTTCGATATGATCCTGCCCGGCAGCATCAAATTTTTATCCGACCATTATATCGTCGGCGACAGCTACCGCTGCGTATGGGCAATCCGTGAGTATCCGCCCTCCACCGAGGAACAGGCGATCCTCTCACAGCTCGCCGACCGCAACGGCGTGACCCTGCGCATTTATCATCGTTTGGTGGAATCTATGGAACAGCGAAAGATCATTCAAAATGCCACTCGCCGCAACAGGCTCAAAAGCGGCGGCAACGATGTGAACGAAACCATCGAAGCCGAGGGCAATTTGCAGGATGTAATTGAACTGCTCGCCAACCTCCGAAAGAACAAAGAGCCGCTGCTCCATGTGTCGGTGTTCATCGAACTGAAAGCCAGGAGCATGGAAAAGCTCAAGGAATTGCAGAGCGACATCGCTATGGAACTCACTCGCTCCAAGATTTCCGTCGATCGCTTAACCCTCCGCCAAAAGGAAGGCTTTTTGTCGGTCATCCCGACGGGCTGCAACCAGTTCGGTGCACAGTATGAACGAGTGCTGCCTGCATCCTCTGTCGCCAATATGTATCCCTTCAACTTCTCCGGCAAAACAGATCCACACGGCTCATATGTCGGCAGAGATAAATACGGAACAAATATCCTTGTAGACTTCGACCGCAGAGCCGAGGACAAGACTACAAGCAATATCCTCATTCTCGGAAACAGCGGACAAGGCAAGAGTTATCTTCTGAAACTTATCCTCACCAACATCCGTGAATCAGGCAAGAGAATCATCTGCCTCGATCCCGAATCGGAATACGAGGATCTGTGCGAAGCTCTCGGCGGCTGCTATATTGATTTTATGTCGGGCGAATACACCATCAATCCGTTAGAGCCGAAAGCATGGACAGACAGCGTTGAGGATATCGACGCCAACACACCCGAAGCTTTCAAGAAAGTGACACGACTTTCGCAGCACATTGCCTTTTTGAAAGACTTTTTCCGCAGCTACAAGGATTTCACCGATTCGCAGATCGACACGATTGAAATCCTACTCTCCAAGCTGTATGCCCGATTCGGCATTACCGACAGTACGGACTATAGTGTAAAGATGCCCTCGGACTTTCCGGTCATGCAGGACTTTTACGAGCTCTGCGAGGAAGAATTTATGGCTTATGACAAGCAGAGAAAATACCTCTATACAGAGGAAACGCTCCAAGAGGTCTGCCTCGGTATTCACTCCATGTGCGTGGGTTCTGAAAGTAAATACTTCAACGGCCACACCAACATCACCGACTCCAACTTCCTTGTATTCGGTGTGAAAGGGCTTATGGATACCAACCGCCGACTCAAGGACTGTATGCTGTTCAATATCCTGTCCTATATGAGCAACGAACTGCTCGGCAAAGGCAGCACGGCGGCATCGGTGGATGAGCTGTACCTCTTCCTCTCGAATATGACTACAATCGAATATCTGCGTAACTGCATGAAGCGTGTGCGCAAAAAGGACTCCTCGGTCATTCTGGCAAGTCAGAATATCGAGGATTTTTTGATTCCGTCGATCCGTGAGTTCACAAAGCCGCTGTTCTCTATCCCGACGCATCAGTTTTTGTTCAATGCCGGACAGATCAACCCGAAGGAGTATATGAACGCCTTGCAGGTCGAACCGAGCGAATTTGAGCTCATTAAATATCCGGAGCGCGGCACCTGCCTCTATCGCTGCGGGAATGAACGGTATCTTTTACAGGTCATTGCGCCCGAATACAAAGCCGCGCTGTTCGGCAAATCGGGAGGTCGATAATGAGTGCCACGGTAGCCGCCGCACTCAAGAAAATTGCCGTCGCCGTACTGACCGACAAAAAGCTGCGGCGCACCGTTCTCGGCATTATCCTCGGCGTGATCATTATCATTATTATGCCTGTGGCTGCCGTTATATCTTTGTTCAACGGTGACATCAAGATCGACACCGACCGCCTGCAGACCTTGGTGGTGGAAAATCTCTCCGCCGAGGAAAAAGCAAAGCTGCAGGCGGTGGAGGATATGATGAAAGCCATTGAAACGGCTATGACCGAAAAGGGATTTACGGCAGAAAAGGCAAAGGAAGCGCAGGTGCTGTATGTGCTGGCGCTTTCCGACTATGCCGAACAAACAGATTTTGTTTCCAAGCTGGCAGGCTGCTTTACGGAGGATCAGACGGACGAGCAGCTCATCGCCGCCGTCAACTCCGCCTTCGGCACTACACTCAATGCCGAGGACTTTACAAAGGTCATGACCGCCATCCGAGCCAAAGCCATTAACACCTCCGGCTTCACCGATCCCGATACCAAGAACGCCCACGACCTTGCGGAGTGGGCAAAGCAGGCACACGCAAAGAAATGGGGCTATGTATGGGGAACCTACGGTGAGGTGCTGACCGAATCGATGCTGAACGGCAAGGTCTCCCAGTACCCCGATGAGGTCGGCAGCAAGGAGGAATATATCCGAACACACTGGCTCGGCAGACGGACTGCCGACTGCATCGGTCTTATCAAGGGCTACGGCTGGTACGACTGTGAAAGCGGCAGTATCGCTTACGGCACAAACGGTATACCCGATATCGGCGCAGACACGATGTTTGAGAACGCCACTGAGAAAGGCACGATCGATATGCTCCCCGAAACGCCGGGGCTGGCGCTCTGGCATGAGGGTCACATTGGAATATATATCGGGAACGGTCAGGTCATTCATGCCGCCAACACCAACGACGGCGTGATTCTGTCCGAGGTCAGCGGCAGCGGCTTCACACACTGGCTCAAGATACCGTATATCTCCTATGAGGAGCAAACAGAATGAAAGGAAAGGTCAATATGGATAAAAACAAAATCCGGCAGCTTGCCGATTACGCTATCAACGAATGCTGCGACCATTCGGAGGATTGTTATTGGACGATCTCCTACGACGAGCTGTATTACCACTTCGGCGCGGAGGTCACCGACACCAACGAAAACGGCAGACTGCTCGAAGAAGAATTACGGCAGAGAGAAGAAATCAACGAACTCATCATGACCGAGGACTGTATCGAGATGACCTGCCACCTGCAATACTGTCATAACTGCCAGACCGATCCGGTGAGTCTGCTCTCTGTTCTCGGCTGTAATATTTATGACGAACATGACCACGAGTCTGCGCACGATGCCTCCTACGAGGATCAGACGCGGGAGATGTCCATGTAACAAAAAGTTTGCATTTTATTGCTCCGCTGCGCAAGATAACCTGTTGATATTTGAGAGAATATAGGTTATAATATAATCAAAGACAAAATCTCTCGAAACGGCGGTGGGAATATGAGCGATACGGCAAAGCGGATAGCGGAGCTGGAAAAGGAGCTTGCGGAAAGCATAAACGGATATATCTCCCGCAAGGTGATCAAGGGAAAAGAACGCTTCTATCTGCAGTGGACGGAAAACGGCAAGCTCAAAAGCCGGTATATCAAAGCCGGAGAATTGGAGCAGACCAGAGCCTTGGTGGAGCGCCGCAAAAGTCTTCAAGCGGAACTGAAAAAAATCAAAGCGACACCCGACGGTGTCAAAAGCTATAATCTCAAACGAAAGGCGGTGCGAAATATGCAAAATATAACGGGAACCTTAATGTCGGAAGACCGTGTAATTGCGACCGTGAAAAACGGCGTCATAACGGATGCGGACGAAAGGCTCCTGCCCCTCTATCTGAAACGGATGGGAAACATCGAAGGCTGGCTTGCCTCCCGCGCCATCGATTCCCACCGAACCAATTCACGCCTTCTGAAAAGAGCCTTGCGCCTGCGCACAACGGACGACATCGCCACGGCGCTTGCGGTGAATGCGGCCACCGTGACCGACCGCTACTGGTTCAAGCCCGAAGGCTCGTCCGCCGTGTATGAGGACATCCGCTTCAAGGAAAACTACTTTGCCGAGCTTGCCCTGCGCGGTGACCCCGACAGCTTCTCCCGCAAGCCCTCAAGAACACCGGAGCTGACCAACACCGGCAGCTTCGAAAAGTGCTGGAAGCTCATTGACGGCGAGTGGTGGATGTACAAAAGCGGAAACAAAGAAGAATATTTCTCGGAGCTGTTCATCTGCAAGCTCTGCGAAAAGCTGGGACTGCCTACGGCGCACTATGAGCTTGACGGACGGTATATCCGCTCAAAGGATTTCACAAACGGCGCGGCGGTCAACTTTGAACCGATACGCGCACTCGTGGACGACGATGAGGATTACGAAAACTGCTTTCATGTGCTGTACGGCATATCCCCGGAGATCGCCAAGCAGTATCTGCTGCTTCTGTGGACGGACTCGGTCTGCTACAACATGGACAGGCACACCGAAAACTTCGGACTGCTGCGGGATGTGAAAACCGGGAAAATCCTCTCCCTTGCGCCCAACTACGATAACAACATTGCACTGATCGCCAAGGGCTATCCTTCCGATGTCCGCCGCACCCATGACGGGCTGATCGGTTTCCTCAAAGCCTTCCTGCAGGACTGCGAAGAAGCGCAGGAGCTGTACCGGGAAATTCGTCTGCCGGAGATCACAGAGGATATCATCGACGAATGCCTTGACGAAATTCCTATCGAGGTAGACCGGGAATATATCCGCGCCTTTATCCTCTGCGGACAGGACAGGGTTCGTGATATCATCGAGATGGATACGGATCTGTCCGAGGACGAAGAACCCGATATGGGACTTACGCTGTAGAAAGGCGGTGCAAACGATGAGAATTTTTGCAGAGCTTTTATGGCTGTGGAAGGGACTCGGAATATCTCTTCTTTCCTCTGCTGTGGGCGTAGGTCTTGTATGGGCAGTGTGCAGAGCTCGGAAAAAGCCGATAAACAAACCTGCCGCCGTCATCACCGGGGCAGCGGCTTTTGCGGCTTCGATTATCGTGCTGCTGTTGCTCTCGCAAACGCCCAAAACTATCTAAAAATATATATCCGACAATGCGGCGCCGAAAAAACGGCGTCGCTTTTTTTGTATCTGAAAGGAGATCACCCACATGAAAAAGACAACCTTCAATATTTCATTTGACGAGGACAAGGCATCCGCCCTTGTCCTTTATCTTTCGCAGAAAGGTACGACCGTTGAAACGGAGCTGGAAAAAGCGCTCGACACACTCTATGCCAAGACCGTCCCGGCAGGTGTGCGGGAATATATCGAGCTGCGCTCCGGCAACACACCGGCTCCGACTGCACCGAAACCGAGAAAGCCGAAGCCGCCCAAAACGGAGTATACCGAGATCAGCGAGGTGAGCGCCGATGAGCGACACTGATATTACCCTGTACCTTAACGAATACCGTGTGCAGGCATTGGCAGACGCCCTCGGCAGTCAGACCGCCGAAACAGTCGAGGATAAATTGACTGAGGCGTTCGACACTCTGTATCAGGAGTATGTTCCCGATGAGCAGCGTGCCTCCATCGAGGCAACGATTGAAAGAGAGGATGCCGCAGAGCAGGCGCGGCTGGTAGCCTCCCGACGCTTTGCGGTCTACCACATCCGTGAAAACGGTGAAGACTGTCACTTCACAAGCGACTACTTCCGCACACCGCTGCAGGCTGCGTATCGATACCGTCTCTATGAGCGCAGCGAGTTATCCGCTGCCCCCGAAACCTTCGCCGACGCTTTTATTGAAACGAATCCCGTCAGCCTTGAATACTTCGGCAAGGTCTGTGCGGATATCCATGCGGATGACCGAGTCACTGCACTGCTCGAATTTGATTTGGACGAAGGTCGGGTCAGTGTTTACGACGGCACGGATAACGAGTGGCAGACCTACTCTCTGCATGATTTTTCCGTTGCGGCCTACAAAGCGTTCCGCTCCGATTATCGCAGCGAGGAATGCCGCCGTGAGATTTTCAACAACAGCCTTGCAGGGAAAGAAATGGATCTGTCGGAGGAAACCGATGACGAAACCGAAAACCAAGTGATTCAGATATAAGGAGGACTAAAGTATGGATAACAATATTTCAAAAGCGGAATTTCTCCGCAACTGCTTCAAGGAAATGCTTGATGATGGAAAGCCACATAGATACCGAGAGCTTTTGGAATTCGCTCGGCAGCAAATTCAGGGAACAAGGTTCGATGAAAAAATCCAGCCGAACCTTTTCATCCAGTATGTCAACAGCGTCATCAAGAAACCCGATTCGAACTATGAACGAGTACAGTTCGGTATCTATCAGAAAAAATCTCCGCAAAAACAGTTGGAGATCAAAGCGGATAACGAATTGGATCGGCTCTACTCCATGCTGGACTGTAGCTGTGCCTTAAAGGAGCAGATGGAAAAAGCATATACCGATTGCTGTGTTGTATACCCCGAAAACCGTGAGGAACTTGCCGGGGCATTCAAGCACACCTTTGAAAGCCTCGATGAGTCCATAAACGGGCTGAGTGCATGGGTTGCCTATGTGGAGGATCTCTCCGATATGATTTATGAGGAAACCGATGACGAAACCGAGGCTCCGGCGATGCAGATGTGACCGCCCTGTGCGCCCCTGTTTCGCCCCGTGTGGCGAGATGCAGCTCCGAATCGGGTAAACACAAGCCCTGTAAAGACAAAGAGCCGTTTGGGACGGTTTTCGCACCCTTTTGCGGAAATCGGCAGACGGTACGAAAATAAGCAGGTGAAAGCCGAGGGGTTGCGCTGCTTCCCCTCGGCGGTTCACGGCGGACGGCAACGCCGACCGCACAAGGCTTTGCGGGGCTTTTGAGGACAGCAACAAAAACGGCGATTTAGGGGTTGCACGGATAAAAACCTCGCAAGTTTAGGGGTTGCGGTTTTACGCCCCAAAATACGGCAGGAAAAGGAGATGATTCAAATGCCGACACCGAAAAATAAACGCAAATTCGCATTATGGCTCTATCCCGAAACGCTCGAAAAAGTAAAGCATCTCTACACCGAGGATGACTGCCGCAGTAAATCCGAATTCATAGAAAAGGCGGTGCAGTTCTATATCAACCACCTCACTGCCGAGGATCAGCGCTCCATGCTGCCGAACGCAATGCTGTCCTCTATGAAAAGTATTGTTGCCGAGAGCGACAACCGTATCTGCCGATTGCTTTTCAAAATGGCGGTGCAGCTTGCGGTAACGATGAATGTGGTGGCGGCGAACAGCGAGATTGACGATGTCTCTCTCGAACGGCTCAAGGGTGAATGTGTAAACGAAGTGAAACGGCTGAACGGCAATTTTACTTTCAAGGACGCAAACGATTGGCAAAAGGGATAATGTATGGCGCGCTTAATAACCAAATTCAAATATCTGAAGCCGGAGGACAGAAAAAATATCGGCGGCTATGCGGAGTACATCGCTACCCGTGAGGGCGTTGAAAGGATAGACGAGTCAAGAAAGTTTGCTCCGGCAACGAACAAGCAAAAGCAACTGATAAAGAAAATTCTCTCGGACTTTCCCGACAGCCGTTCGTCCTTGGAGTATGAGGATTACCTCAAAGACAAAACGATCGGTACGGCTTCGGAATTCATTACCCGTGTGCTTGAGGAAAACGCCGATGAAATGATGCACACCAAAACCTATGCCGACTACATCGCCACCCGTCCCCGTGCGGAACGCTTCGGCTCTCACGGACTCTTTACCGATGACGGCGTGGCGGTGGATCTGAAAAAGGTGTCGGACGAACTCAACACTCACACGGGAAATGTATGGACGGCAATCGTCTCACTGCGCCGTGAGGATGCCGAACGCCTCGGCTATGATAACGGCAGCCGATGGCGGGATATGCTCCGGTCGCAAACGCAGACACTGTCGGAAAATCTGAAAATACCGATGAGCAACCTCCGTTGGTTTGCCGCTTTTCATAATGAAAGCTACCATCCCCATGTCCACATGATCGTCTACTCGACAGACCCGACCGAGGGCTATCTCTCGGAAAAAGGTCTGATGGCGTTGCGCTCATCCTTCGCCAAAGACATATTCGCACAGGATCTGCTCTGCGAATATAAAAAGCAGACTGAACACCGTGACGCACTCAAGGTGCAGAGCCGTGAGGTACTTGCCGAGCTCATCGTCAAGATAAACGGCGGCACCTATGACAATCCACAGGTGGAGGATCTGTTGCAGGCACTCGCCAAGAGGTTGGCTGTGACCAACGGCAAAAAGCAATACGGTTATCTGCGCAAGGACATCAAGGAAATCATCAACAGCATCGTTGACGAACTCGGCAAGGATGAACGCATCGCAGCTCTCTATGACTTATGGTACGAGTCAAAGGAAACGGCGCTGAAGGTCTACACCGAGAGCCGACCGGAACGGCTGCCGCTGTCGCAAAACAAGGAATTCAAATCTGTGAAAAATATGGTGATAGCCGAGGCGATGAAACTTGATCTGCCGACAGATGAGGTTGAGGAAACGGACGAGCCGACAGAGCCAGACCGTGAGCCGACCGCCGAGGAAGCCGAAAGCCCCGATCCGCCTCCTCCGCCTATGGACGAATATGAAAAAACGGTTGCAGACGCTGATAAGGGCAACAAATGGTCTCAGTACCGTGCGGCAAAATTTATGCTCGACCGTGACGGCGACCACTATGATCCGAAAAAGGCTGTGGAGTATCTCACCAGATCCGCCAAGCAGGGCTACACCGTAGCGAAATATATGCTCGGAAAATTGTATTTGCGTGGCGAGGATGTGCCGAAACAAATGCTCCACGCTCTACATTGGTTGGAAAGCGCCGTCAAAGACGATAACCAATACGCCGAATACCTGCTCGGCAAAACCTTCCTCAAGGGCGAGGACATAGAAAGAGATACCGAACGAGCCGAGAGCCTGCTGTGCCGTTCCGCAGAGCAAGGCAACAAATATGCGGCGTACACCCTCGGCAAGGCATATCTTGACGGAGATATTCTTGCTCAAAACATTGATGAAGCCGTGCGACTGCTGAATCTGTCGGCATCAAGAAACTTTGCTCCGGCACAGTTTATCCTCGGCAGGCTGTTATACAAGGGCGAGGTCGTGCCGAAGGATATAAAGAAAGCCGTAGAATGGCTTGACCGTGCCGCCGCACAGAAAAATCCCTATGCGGCGTACCTTGCAGGCAAGATATATCTGACCGAGGATGAGGTCAAGAACATTCAAAAGGCCATCCGCAGTTTTATAATAGCCGCCGAGAACGGAAATGACTATGCCGAATACCAGCTCGGAAAAATCTATCTCTACGGCAAAGATGTTCCGAGAGATACCGATAAGGCGATGTACTATCTTCATCTTGCCGCCGAACATGGCAATCGATACGCCGCACAGCTCATCCACAGTATTAAGGTCAATGGAAATTGGACGGCAGCACTTGCCTCTCTCCGCCTGCTCGGACACATGGCTCGTGTCATCCAAAACCGCTTGGAGGATGAGCGCAGAGGCAGAGAAAACAGCATTGACCGCAAGCTGCGGAGAAAAATCGAGGAGAAAAAACAGGCTCACGGACTCAAACAATAGCACGGGGAGGTTGCGCATACATTTTATGCGCAACCTCCTTTTCGAAAGGAGAAACTCATGTCAACCGAATACATTCACTTTACAGCCGAGCAAAAGGAAGCTGCTCGGCAGACAGACTTGGTCGCACTTCTGCAAAGTCAAGGCGAACACTTAAAACGCTCCGGCAAGGAATATGTCTGGCGGGACGGCTCGGACAAGGTGACGGTACGGGGCAACCTGTGGTTTCACCAGTACGAGCGCATCGGCGGCGACGCAGTGGATTTCGTCCGCCGGTTTTATCATATGGATTTCCCGCAGGCGGTAGGTTTCCTGCTCGGCAATAACGGCGGCACGCTCCAAAGAGCCGAACCGATCCGGCGAGAACCTCCCAAGCCCTTTGCCTTGCCGCCTAAGAATGAGAATATGCGGCGTGTTTTTGCTTATCTCCTAAACCGTCGTGGGATCGATCGGGATGTGCTGTACGGCTTTGTGCATAAGGGTATGATCTATGAATCCGCCGACTACCACAACGCCGTGTTCGTGGGCTGCGACGAAAGCGGCACTCCTCGCCATGCACACAAGCGCGGCACAGGTAGTGAGAGCAGCTACAAGGGCAATACAGAGAGCAGCGATCCCCGCTACAGCTTTCATTGGACAGGTCGGGACAACACGCTCTATCTCTTTGAGGCTCCCATAGATATGCTGTCCTTTATTTCTCTGCACAAGGAGAATTGGCGAAGCCACAGCTACGCTGCTGCCTGCTGTGTCGGAGATCAGGTGCTGTTCCAAACGCTGAAACTAAATCCCACTATCGACACCGTTTATCTCTGTATGGACAACGATGCCGCAGGTCAGGCGGCGAACAAAAGAATATCCGACAAGCTCTTTATACAGGGCATCAAACATGAGATCCTCGTTCCCGAATTCAAAGATTGGAACGAGGACTTATTATATGACGAACAGGAGGAAGAAGAAATATGCCAAACATTGCAGCTTTAGTTACCGTTGCCGCAGTTATGTTTGCCGTCCTCGGTGCGATCACGCTGATCGCTCACATCTATAACCTCAACAATATCAAGAGCAAAACCGTCGGCGACGGTCAGCACGGCACGGCTCGGTGGGCAAACAAAGCAGAGATACGAAAGACATACCGCCATATCCCGTTCACGCCAAAGAAATGGCGTAAGCAGGCAAAGCAAAATCAAACGCCCACCATGACGGCGACAGCACCGAGAAAACTGCTCCGAAAAAAGGCTGAGCCGACCGAGGAAGCTCTGCCGCAGGGCATCGTGGTCGGGTGCAAAGGCGGCAAGCACAGCACCACCGCCATGTTAGATACGGGAGATGTTCATGTGCTTATGATCGGCGCGGCGGGTGTCGGCAAGACCGCCTTCTGGCTGTACCCGTGTATCGAGTATACCTGTGCTTCGGGGATGTCATTCCTCTCAACTGATACCAAGGGCGATGTTATGCGTAACTACGGAAACATCGCCAAGAACTACGGCTACAAGGTTTCGGTCATTGACCTGCGAAACCCCACCCGATCAAACGGAAATAATATATTGTATCTCGTCAATAAATACACCGACCTATACGCAAAGCATCCCGACCAAATCGTCTACAAGGCCAAAGCCGAGAAATATGCAAAAATCATATCCAAGACCATTATCCTTTCCGGTATGGACGCCGCCTCCTTCGGACAGAACGCCTATTTCTATGACGCGGCCGAGGGCTTGCTGACCGCAACCATTCTGTTGGTAGCAGAGTTCTGTGCGCCGGAGAAACGGCACATCGTGTCGGTGTTTAAGGTCATTCAGGAACTACTCGCCCCGTCCAAAAAGAAAGGCAAGAATCAGTTTCAGCAGCTTATGGAACTGCTCCCGAACGAGCATAAGGCAAAATGGTTTGCGGGGGCAGCTCTTAACACTGCCGAACAGAGTATGGCAAGCGTTATGAGTACGGCACTGTCAAGGCTCAACGCATTCCTCGACACCGAGTTGGAACAGCTTCTCTGCTTTGATACCGAGATAGACGCCGAAACCTTCTGCAATGAGAAATCGGCCATCTTTGTCATCATGCCGGAGGAAAATCCCAATACCTTCTTTATGATCTCACTGATTATCCAACAGCTCTACCGAGAGATACTCGCCGTTGCCGATGAAAACGGCGGCAAGCTCAAAAACCGCTGTGTATTCTTCTGCGATGAATTCGGGACTTTGCCCAAAATTGAAAGTGCGGAGATGATGTTCAGTGCCTCCCGTTCAAGGCGCTTGCAGATCGTTCCCATCATCCAATCCTTTGCCCAGCTCGAAAAGAACTACGGCAAGGAAGGTGCGGAGATTATCGTGGACAATACGCAGGACACCATCTTCGGCGGCTTTGCACCAAACAGCAGCTCGGCCGAAACACTGTCCAAGGCACTCGGCAGCCGCACGGTTATGAGCGGATCTGTCAGCCGGAGTAAAAACGACCCGTCGCAGTCCTTACAGATGATAGAACGGCCGCTGCTCACGCCGGATGAACTCAAATCCTTGCCCAAGGGCGATTTTATCGTCATGAAAACGGGCGTGCATCCGATGCGGGTGCACCTCAAGCTGTTCTTCAAATGGGGCATTGAGTTTGACGATGAACACCCTTACACCGTACCCGACCAAGGCAACCGTGAGGTCAAGTATGCCGACAAAAAGGAAATTCAGAACGGCATAATTGAAAAATATCCGCCGGAGTGGAAAGAGGAAACGCCTGTACCGAGCGACGCTGACGGCGCCGGTCAGGCACAGCATGACAGCCCAAAGAACGAGCCGCAGAGAACGCAGCCCAAGAGCGAAAAGCGAGGCGGCAACCCCATCCGTACCTCGCCGCCGAAAAAAGAAACTGCTCCCGATGTAACGGAAGCAGAGATTATAAAAGACTTAACCGAAACGGAGGTGCATAGCAATGAGCCGTCTTGATTTTCTTTACCGCACCGAGCTGCCGCACAGGGCTGTTGCGGTATATATCTATCTCGCCGACAGGACAAATGAGAACAACGAGTGTTGGCCTGCCATACCGACCGTAGCCGCTGACCTCAAGCTTTCAGCATCCACCGTCCGCCGCGGAATCCGAGATCTTAAAAAAGCAGGGCTTATTGAAACCGAGCAGCGGTACAGAAAAAAAGGCGGCAAGAGCAGTTTGCTGTTCCGGCTGAAAGCGGAGTGAAAAAAGCAAAACGCTCCGCCAAGGGGCAACTGCGCCTAATTGGTGACAGGTGCCACCTGTCATGGTGGAAGGAGAAAGTGAACTACCCAACTGAAGATAGATTACAGCAGAAAGAAAAAGACACAGAGGCTTCAGGTTGAAAAAGCCAGAGATAACAAAGACATTTTTATCAGTACGGTTTTGATCGTTGAGGTAAGCCGCTTTTTTCTTTCTGCTGTAAGGACTTTTTTATGAGATCATATTGCAATTTGATTTTCCTCGATTTTTCTCGAACAGTTCTTCTGTTCAGATGTTCTGATGCGGTTCGGGCGGCAGGGAGTAAAATCCTTGCCGCCCTTTTTCATACCAAAACCACGCTTCTAATGCATGGTTCAGTAAAAATTAAATAGTTGAGAAGAAAAAACTCCTTCCGGCAAGATAACAATTGAAAGTTCGCTTTTTTGCAAATCTTTTAAGGTTGTTTTCCGATCGGTTTTATGATATAATGTATTAAAATGCATGTGATTGCGGGTGAGAAAATGAACACATACCGAATAGCCGTTTGTGATGACGATCCGGTCATGAGAGAACAATTGCATTCTTTCTGCAGGGAGCTGCTGGACGGAGAAAGTATTCCGTATGCGATAACAGCTTTTCCCTCTGCCAAGGAACTTGAGAAAAGGATGAATTCTGATGTCGAGAAACCGTTCAATCTGCTTATCTTGGATATTCAGATGAACGGCATGACGGGACTGGAGCTGGCGCGTTCTCTGCGAAGCAAGGACGACCGTATTTCAATTATATTTGTGACCGCATGCGACAATTATCTTTCCGAGGGCTATGATGTACAGCCCATTCATTTTCTTCTTAAACCGATTTGCCGGGAAGCACTGGCAAATGCAATCCGTACGGATCTTAAATTGAATTACTTACCCAAAGCAGTCACGCTTAGCATCGGTAATAAGATACTGCATTTCTCCGTGTCGGAAATACGTTATGTAGAAAGTTATAACCACAACATAATCATTCATCAAAGTTCCGGAAACAGTAACACCTATTATCTTTCTCTTACCGAGTTTGAAAAACAGCTTCCAAAAGGCCATTTTTCACGTTGTCATAACAGCTTTCTGGTGAATCTGAGCAGAGTAAAGGAAATCGGACGGACGGACCTAACGCTTCGAAATGGTGATATGCTTCCTGTGGGGCGTACATACTATAAAGCCTTTCAAAGCGCATTTATACGATATATAAATCAATAAAATCAGCGGGTGTCATTTTCAAATGAATGACACCCGCTGATTTTATTATTTTTTCGGAATTCTTAAAGCGGTCTGAACAGTAAAAACATTTTCATCCGAAATAAAAATATCCAGCATACTGTGATATTTCTCTGCGACAGCGTTCATAAGCTTTAATCCAAAGCCATGACTTTCCTTTTCATCCTTTGTAGAAATATACTGCCCGTTCTTATCCTGTTTTGGCTCTTCAATAAACGAATTCTCACATTTTACGGCGAGAAAACCGTTTCGTTCCTCTGCCTTGAATCGGATAAAGCTTTTTTCCGTGCAGCGCGAGGCCGCCTCTATAGCATTATCCAACATATTCATAAGCAGCGCGCACAGTTCATTTTCGGAAATCGGAATCTCTGCGGACACCGAAGCAGTGGCATCAAATGATATTCCCGCCCGTGCCGCTCTGTAGGCAGCATCCTGCAAAATAGCATTGACAACGAAATTTTTGGAAAAGTGTGTTTGCGCCAGGTGCTCGCACTGTCCTCTCATATCCTGCAGCATTTTGCCCAGAGTTTCATAGTCTCCCTTTTTGTAAGCCGACTCCAAGGCAACAATTCTGTGTCTTTCCTCATGCCTGATTGCCTCACTTGCCCTCATTTTGCTTTCGATGGCACGATATCCGTCCAGAATCAGCTGATTGTGCAGGCGGAGCGCCTGTGTTTCCGTTCGCTGCGTGACAAAGGCGCACATCACTGCATATGTAGAAATTACAGCACAAACAACAGTCAGCCAAACGGTAATCCAATACAAAAGTTCCCCATAATGCCCAAGCTCAACTGTATCACGGAACATCTGCACGATATATCCTGCAAGATACCCATTTACGGCGGCAGATATTCCGAAAGCAATCAACAGTGTAGTAAAGCTGACCGCCGTAGTGATTCCAAAATACTTCCAAAATTTCCGCTGTCGGTTCATTGCAAGAAAGAGAATCAGTAACAGTATAAAGAAGAAGCCAACCTCCCGGCGGATAAGAAAATCGACCAACCGGTTATTCAGGAAGAAATAGCCCATTCCCTTTGTAATCCACTGTGCCGTAAGACCGGCAGCCGCAAGAAACAGCGGAATCAGACTCCAGTCGGGCTTTTTGTGTGCAACTCCCAAAAGAAATATACCCGCCACAAGAAGTGAAATCGCTGCGGTTACGCCGGCGGGAATTCCGTAAAAATTAGCATATGCATAGCTCTCGGTCGCATCGTATTCTACCGGTACAAAGCGAGCAGCCGGAGGAAACACCAAGCTGGTTGTACTTTTAACTACACCTGTCATTGTGACATGGCATTCTTCATTTCTCGGCATAGGAATTACTGCCTGTGTCTGTCCCGCTGCCCCTGCAGGGACAGCGGACGAGGAGTGCCATACCTCAACTCCGTTGATACAAACCGTAAGCTCCAACCCTGCCGTTTCAAACACCAGATTCCCGTTTTCCTCTGTCGGCGGAAAAACAGTTTCAAGCCGAAAACTCTCCCCTGTTTGAGGCATAACGGTATAATCCAACGAACTTTCGGAGCCGTCTGTCTCAATTTTGACAGAAGACTGCCAATCAATATAGCGAATCGACATGTCCGTCTTAATAAAAAACTGCAGAAAACACATTGTCCCCAAACAAAGCAGTATAAAAACGGCAGTACAAACAACCTGCAGGCAGCGTTTCATATTCGAAATTTCATTCCTTTCCATTCAACTTCATAACTCGGAGCGCCGAACTTTTCATCATTATTTTACTGGCTTTTTTCTCGTTTTGCAAGAGATATTTCACGCTTCACCCCGTCTATAGCGTAAACAACCGATATACAGCGTAAACGACACGACAAAGGCCGACATAATTTGATATAATGTAAGGGAGGAAGTATAACAGAATACTTTATGATTTGCTGCGTCAAATCCCCGCCCGAAAACAATCTTTCCCCCGTGAAAAGAAAAGGAGGACTCTCTATGTACAAAAAACTCATTCTGAAGCGCTCGCTATGCGCGCTGCTGTCGATCATAATAATCGCAGCATGTCTGCCCCTGTCGGTCTTTGCCGCCGACCCGAGTGAGCCGCAGTTTTCATCGGATGCCGCTAATACTCTGATGAAAAACACAAAACCCACCGGCTTTGACAATACAACCAACCCTTACGGGTATGCTGTCGGCCGTCCCTTTGCAATGGTTGAAAAAAACGAACTGCTTTATTTTGAGACATACGACAAGTCCGCAACAGGCAAAATTGCGGATGTAGGAACCCCGGAGTCTCTCAAGAACTTTATTTCCAAAAAAGGAACCGCTTCCGATGCCTCTCTGCCCAATATGGACATCAGTGCGCTTCGGATGTACTATGCGTTTGTCCAGTCCGTTTCCTTTGACCCGTTCGGCTCAGGCAGGAGAGACCATGTTGCCTATGTAGGTCTTAATAAGTCGGATCAGCAGGTCTATCTTCATATATATGATACAAGAACGGGAGAATATAAAGGCAAACAGTGGGTCGGCGAAATGAACTGGATGTTTGACAAAAGCGGCCTTATTCGTGCTCGAAACTATGAAACCAATGCCTATCTGAGCATTACCGCAGGCGACTTTGACGGAGACGGCAAGGACACGCTGATCATCTATGTTCCGCACACAAAACGCTCTACAACCTTGACGCAGACTTTTGATTACGAACCTTTTGTCGGTTGCTTTCTGTATGAATATTCCTTTACCGGCAAAAACAGCTTTGTATTATTAAATAACTCAAGCATTATGGGAGAAGGAAAAAAACTCGGCTTCGGCTATGATATGCTTCATGACTCCTACAAAGAATTATATAACAACCCGAATGCCACTACTGTAAATCCCTCGCCCGGAGCAGCGAATGACAGCATGGGCGGAAGCGCTGCCGCGACATTTGCGAACCGCTTTAATAAGCTGGGCGTAGACATGGTGGTGGGCGATTTTAACGGCGACCGAATCGATGACATCGCCGTGCTGTCCTATTTCTTTGTAAACGGAGGAAGGGGCGGCCATACGAATAAGAATGCATATCGCCCTCAGGTAAAAATTAAATACGGAAAAGCCGGCGGTGGTTCTACCGGCGGAGGCTCCTCTTTTGTGGACGGCGACGCCGATGATAAATTCTATGTTTGTCCGGTGGGAGAAACACGGCCTGCCGGCGTGGCTAATGATAACAGCATGAACGCCTGCAGCATCACAGCAGGAGACTTCAACAACGACGGATATGAAGATATCCTTGTTGCGGGTGCAAAAGCAAGAATTCTTTCGGGGAAAGGAACTACATATAAGGACACTGTTGCCTATACAACGCTCCTTAATAACGGAAACAGAGGCTTTGTACAATCCGAATACAGGACGATATCTGCCAACGGCTGGACAAGAAACAGCACCGCCACCACAGAGATTTTTCCGCCTTTAGCGGTAGAGGCTGTTGCTTTTAACGGTGCGAGCGCCGCAGATTTCGTCTTTATCAACGGCACACTGTACAACTATAATGCCCAGACCGGAGAACTTTACAAGCTCACTTCAAACGAATATTCTTTCCGCACAAACTCAAACGGCAAAACAAACAACTTCTGGTTTGAGAGCGAGATCGGCGGCAAGGACGAATTCTTCCGCTCGGTTGCCGTCGGAAACTTTGACGGCAACAATGCAGGACGTGAGCAGATTGTGTTTGTAACCTCTGCCGGAACCGGTAACGAGGATAAATATTCCTTCAGCAAGGGTATGATTTCCGCAACCTATCCGGATACAAGTGACAGCTATGAGGCGGCAAACGGCTTTGACCTGACGCTGTCATACTGGAGTCCGAACGAAGCGTACGGTGATTACTACGGCTGTACGGCTCAGGTACTTCTCACCGCCTGCGACAGAAACCAGGACGGTGTTATAGCCAAATATAAGGGCGTAAGCTATGCCTACAGCGACCCGGAGGTCAAGGCAGTCATACAGGCTGCGCCGTATTTCTCCGCGCTGAGTGACTCCGGCGAAAACGAAACCGCATATACAATCACAGAGAGTTTCGAGTTGGAGCAGTCCTCATCGAAGAATGTTTCCTTCAGCGTCGGAATGTCTTACTCTTACGGAGGGCTTCTCGCCCCCGTTGAGGTCAACATCTCGGCAGGCTACTCGCTTGAATGGAGCAAAACCTATTCCACGGCTCTGCAGAAGGAATATTCCCTGACGGTTAAGGCACGGGCGTACAACACGGTGCTTGTGTCCAGAACGCCTGTATTTATCTACGCCTATGAGATACTGGACGAAAACGGCAAATGGTCGGGAGATACCGCCATAACGCTTTCCATTCCGCAGCAGCCGGTATATCAACAGCTGAGCGTTGACGACTACAACGGCTTTGTTGATGAGTATAACGGTTATATGAATAACAAGAACTATCATGCCGTCATAAGGGAATCGGATAAAACAGACAAAGATAAAAAATACTATTATCCCTTGGTAAAAATAGATAAAGCGGCAAACTGGCTTGACGGAAACGAGGGCAACCCGTTTATGTACAATCAGCTCGGCTGGGGCGTTTACAGCAATTTGGGTGCAGAGCAGCTCAGTAAGCTCGCCATTCGACTCGGACATAACGGCGGTCTTAACGAGGTTTCGTGGGAAAAAAGCAATATAAAATCCGTTTCCGAAGAAATGTCGCACGGTTTTTATTTCAACTTCTCCATCAGCTACGGTGTATTCGGCGATGGTATACTATTCTCGCATGATGTTGGTTTTGAAACCAGTCTGAGCTACAGCAACGGTTCGGGCGTATCCACCACAACGACATCGTCCGAAGGCTGTACCGGCGTGGTCAATGATATCGACGGTCCGGATCTTGCCTCAAACGGAATCCCTGCAAACGTATACACGCAATATACCTTTGACTGGACGCTCGGCCAGTGGTTCCGACACCTTTACGGCGATGAAAACAACAAGACCATCTTTATAGGCTATAACTTGACAAATCTCAGTGCTCCTTCACCGGCAGTGGTCGACCTTGAGGCAGAACTGCTTGACGAAGACGAGATACGCCTTACTTGGTCGCAGCCCGATAAAACTCCCGGCTGGCCGGATGCGGAGGGCTACTATCTTTATCAAGTTGAAAACGGTGAATATAAAAGGATTTCAGATCTTATTCCTGTCGGCACGACCTCTTATGACATTTCCGGACTTAAAACCAATACAGAGTACGAATATGTGCTTACAACCGTTTGCAAGGTAGACGGAAAGGATAAGGAAAGTGCCTGGTCAAACTCTGCAACCATAACAACAGCAAAGAGAGACTATAAGGTCAACTATAAAATCGACAACGAGAAAGCCGCCGATATCAGTGTGCGGCACCTCGGCAATGTTAATATTAAATCGGGCGATGAGATCAATGAAAGCGATATTATTAAAATCAGAGTTTCGCCAAAGAACCGGCACTTTGAACTTGTGTCGCTGACTCTTGATAACGGCGGAGAAGAGACTGTATTCAGACCCGACAGCAACGGCAACATAGAGTGCGCGTTTGCACTGGGCGGCGAAGCTAACATATTCGTATCCACACGAAAAACATTCGATTCGGCTGAGGTCATCTTTGTCGGCGAATATAAGAACGGCGAAGACCTTCTCGGAACAGTTACCGCAAAGGTCGGTGAAACAGATCTGCCTGCTCCGGGCGGCACGGTGACCGGCGATGTAACATTTACCGCCGTTCCGCAAAACGGCTATACACTGAAGTCGTGGAAAATAACAGATGCCGAAAACAATACGGATATTGTTAACGCGGCAGGCTCAAATACCTACACGCTTACCCTTGGCTCAACAAGATACACCGTCGAAGCGGAATTTGAAAGAGTTTCCGAAACCGACAGACCCGTGAAGCTGACCTATTCCGTTGCAAGCGGCAACGAAACCGGTATGGCGGCAACAAAGCAGACCTATCAGTCCGGTACCGCTGTTCCCGTGGGAACGAAAATCAACTTCATCGCTCAGGCGGCAGAAGGCTATAGGGTGCAAAAGCTCGTTATCACCAAAAACGGAATTCCCGACACGGTAATAACAGATAACAGGCTTTACGATATGTACGAGTATGAGCTCACCGTTGATACCCAAACCGATATCAAGGTATACTTTACGGAGATCGAAAAATATACGGTCACAGTTGATATGCCGAATAAGAACGCCGAAATTACCGTTAAAAACGGGACATCGGATTTTGAAAGCGGTCAAAAGGTCAATTTCGGCGATGAAATCACCGTAACCGTCAAGCCGAAGGATGGATACCGTCTTGCCGACACAGAGAGCTGGTCCGATAACGGCGACGGGAGCTATACCTACAAGACCGGCAGAATCAAGATGGAAACGCATATCCGTGTGGCGGTAGAGGAAATTCCGGAATACACCGTCACCTTCCCGACAATGATCGAGGGCTGTGTGCTGACAGTGCGCAGCAAAAATGAAAAAATCACAAGCGGCAGTAAAATTCGTGAAGGCACAATTCTTGTTGCGAGTATCGTGCTTGAGCCGTCATATATCCTCAAAGGCTGGTACATCGGCGGCGAATTCAGTCCCGAAACCAACAAGACCGAAGTTTCCTTTACGGTGGACGGAGACACCCTTCTTTCCGTAATCGTTGAAAATGTAAAAGGCGACAAGGGTGATACCGGCATCGGAATCAAATCAGCAATTATTGACGAAAGCGGAAACCTCATTATTACTCTTACCGACGACACGGTGTTAAACCTCGGAAAGGTCACCGGAGATAACGGAAGTCAGGGCGAACAAGGTGTTCCCGGTGCCGCAGGAGTAGGAGTTAAATCCGTCGCAATTGATGAAAACGGAAATCTGGTCATAACACTTACAGACAACAGCGTGCATAATCTCGGAAAGGTAGTCGGAGATAAAGGCGAACAGGGCGTGAATGGCGTTGGTGTTAAATCCGTTATGATTGATGAAAGCGGCAATTTGATTATCACTCTTACCGATGAGACCGTACACAATGCCGGACGGGTGACCGGAGATAAAGGTGACAAGGGCGATACGGGCAATGTCGGAGTCAGTGTAAAAACCACCGAAATCGATGAAAACGGCAATCTAATCATCACCCTTACCGACGACACTGTGCATAACCTCGGGAAAGTAGTCGGTGCAAAGGGCGAAGCCGGTACTGCAGGAACCAACGGCATTAACGGTACCGGAATCAAGTCCGCTCATATCGACGCAGACGGCAATCTTATCCTCACCTTTACCGATGGAGTTATAACCAATCTCGGAAAAATCGTCGGAACGGACGGGAAAGATGGTGTCAATGGTAAAGATGGTACCAATGGCAAAGATGGCAAGGACGGAAAAGACGGTCTCGGTATTAAAGGATGCCGCATTGACGACGGTGGAGACCTGATAATAACCCTGACCGACAACACAACGCTGAACGCCGGCAACATTTCCGCGATCAGCGATAAAGTCAGTGTTTCCAAGCCTCTTGCAACCGCAGCAGTTTCTCTTTCCGGAGTGTCTCTTCTTTGGAATATTGTTTCGCTTGTTGCGGCGATTGTAAGGAAGAAAAAACTAATTTAATTCAGATGATTGTTCGAATTTAAAAGGATGCAAGGCCTCCGGCTATCAGCGGCGGTGTTCTGACAGGTGTAACGGTATTTGATAAGAGGAAAAGGCATTCCGTCAAATAATCAAAGATAAGTAGCAATTAACGATCCATCACGGAAACATCACAATTACGGCACAGAGGGCATAAAAACCGCTGTGCCGTATTTCTTTCCTTGGCGACTGTTTTGGAGAAATAAGCAATTTCTCGGTCATAACCCAACAATTTTTTGCCGGATTCCATGTATACTGCGTATATCACACTTATGCACTCTTCACTTTTGTCCCGGCAGCGGATACACTGATATCAACAGATACCAAATACAGCGAGGTAATTATGAAAACAAGGAGAAGCCCCTAACAATCATGTACATAAGCGAAACGCAACATTCAAGACCGTCTTAACAAAACGGTTTTTTTATGCACGCCCTCATGCGGCTGTACTATGCCTTAAAGCATAGCGCAGTCGCTTTTTTGTTTCCCCGAATACCGTAACAGGAGGTGACCACAATGTTTAGCCTTGCAGAATCAATCGACGAAACTCAACACAACGCAGTGCCATAAAAAGCGGCGCCCTGCCGTTTTCAAGCGACAAGGTGAAAGAATGAAAAAGAATACAGGAAAGAAACAGGTGTTGAAATAGCAAAGGCTGTCTTTGCGCAGACACACAGACACCTATATTTTTTTGACCTCTGCGGTCAACAGAACTCCATACGATATCTGCAAAAAACCAACAATAAATCTGTTATTTCGGAATTTCAAATTGGCTTGGCTTTCTGCGTTTGTATAAACGGCAGCGTACTGTCAAATTTTGCGGTAGGCTGTCGAAGCCCTCCGTATCAATCGTTTTTGACCTGACAAAAAACGATTGAACGGAGGTACATAAATTGAAAAATTATAAACCGAGAAAGGTTTTTATATTATATGGCGGAGTATATATAGAACTGACCTATGAAGAATTTGAAAAGCGCAAGGAAAGCGACCGTTCTGTTGCGGACAAGCTGTTCATTCCGGTGCAAGGCTGCCTTGTGGAAACCGATCGCAGGCACTACAATGCATTCTATCGGGATAAGGAACGGCAGAAATATCTGCAGCTTTTGGACAGAAAGCACGGACTGCTTTCTATTGATGCCTTTGACAGCGAAGATGATAACGGAACAGACTTTTTGCAGGCAGATGTTGAAGATGTATCCGAAACGGTTGCCCATCTGCAGCTGCTGGACAAGCTGCGAAAAGCGGTGGACGCTCTGCCGGAAGATGAAAAGGCATTGATCGTCCAGCATTTCTATGACGGCGTTCCGCAGACGGAGCTTGCGAAAAAACACGGTGTAAACCAATCTAATATTAGCCGTAGGATTAGCAAAATCCTTGCGAAATTAAAAAATCTTTTAGAAATTTGAGATTTTAGCGCATAGCCCCCTCACTTTTTTCCTTTGGACAAGTGAGGGGGCTTTTTCATCGCCTCCAGTGTTCTTTGAAAACCGAATAGCACAGCGCATCCTTTACCTTCCTTCTGCCGTCGGCGAAACCGATAAGCCACACGACCTTTTGAGTCGGACGGTGCGGCGCATCTGCACCGAAGGCCATGACAGGCAGAAGCATTAAAGATACTTGCGTCCAGTCACAGGCCGAGCGTTGAAGCGGTACGAACAAGGTGCCGTGAGCCGTCGCAGCCAATGAGGGCGCCTCGCGGAGATCCCGGGAGTGGTGAGATTCCAATGAGGTCAAATGCATGACCGGAGGATGTGTTCCCTTGTTCGGGGCGTCGTGGACAAATACGGACAGAACCAAGAACGATTGATACAAATACCAAGGCGGTCATTTGCCCAAAAGCACTTGACCGCCTTTTACTTAAACGGAGGCTAACTATGAAAGAGATTAAACGAGGCGAAATCTATTCCGCCGACTTCGGTGCAGGCTTCGGCAGCGAGCAAGGCGGAACGCGCCCGTCCTTGATTTTACAGAATGATATCGGCAACAAGTATAGCCCCACCACCATTGTGGCGGCGATCACAGGCAGAAAGACAAAGGCGGCTCTGCCCACCCATGTAGCGATAATGACAAGCGGTCTCAAAACCGAATCCACCGTCCTGCTCGAACAAATCCGAACGATAGACAAAGCACGGCTCGGCGAGTATATCGGCAGGCTCGACAGCAAGACCCTCGCCGCCGTTGACCGTGCCATTGTAGTGAGTCTCGGCATCAAATACCTGGAGGAACTGCTCAATGGATAAAAGAACCGACATTAACAATACATCATTCGCTTACAGTGTAAACCTATTAAAAATGCTCCTCGCCATGCAACTCATCACCGAGGATGAATACGAAAAAATCGCTCAGATCAGTGCCGAACATTACGGTGCTGATCTGATTTATGTCTGAAATCTTAATTCTCAAGTTTTTGCAAAAAACCGCTGGAAGTATTCGAACTATTGTGGTATGGTGTGTCGTGCCAAAAGGCGAATAACAGCAAGGTGACCCCTTGCGGAAAGGAGAAAGACATGAACATTACTGAAATCACAAGCACAAAGAAGCAGACAGCCGAACGGCTTCGGTTAGCCCCGTATTGCCGCGTATCGAGCGATTCAACAGACCAGCTCCATTCCTTCGCCGCACAGATCCGCTACTACAGCGACTATGCCAAGAAGCATCCCGAATATACGCTGGTGGACATCTACGCCGATGAAGGTCTGACCGGCACCGAGATGAAAAAGCGGGACGAGCTGAATCGGCTGATAGCCGACTGCAAAAAAGGCAAGGTCGACCGCATCATCGTCAAATCGGTCTCCCGTCTGGCACGGAACACCGAAGAGCTGCTCGTACTGCTGCGGATGTGCAAAGAGATCGGCGTGAGCGTGTACTTCGAGGAACAGGGCATCGACACCGAAAAACTGAATATGGAAATGATCGTAACATTCCCCGGTATGGCCGCACAGCAAGAAAGTGTGAACATATCGGGGAATTTGCGTTGGAGCTATCAAAAGCGGATGCAGTCCGGTGACTTCAATTGCACCTGTCCGGCTTACGGCTTCGACCTCAAGGACGGCGAGCTCGTAATCAACGAAACGGAGGCGGCGGTCATTCGGCGGATATTCGACCTATACCTCCAAGGATACGGTACTCTTGCCATTGCGAAAATGCTGAATGAGGACGGCATACCGCGGAAGCACGGCTACGAAAAATGGCTGCCGAGTTCAATCAACTATGTATTGAACAATGAACGCTATATGGGGGATGCGCTCCTGCAAAAGAGCTACACTACCGAAACCCTGCCGTTTCGGAAAATGAAAAACGACGGACGGCTGCCGCAATACTATGTGGAGAACAGCAACCCTGCCATCGTCAGCCGGGAAACCTTTCAGGCGGCGCAGAACCTGCTGCGCTCACGGAAAACGGAAAGATGCAAAAGAAAGTCCTATCCGCTGACCGGAAAGCTGCGCTGTCCCGAATGCAGCAGAGTCTTCCGGCATCAGGTCGTAAACGGCAAGGCGCATTGGATATGCTCCTGCCGCTCGTCCGGTGCAACCGACTGTCAACACCGCCATGTGCGTGAGGATATCGTATACGGGATATTCACCGATATGGTTATCAAGCTGAAAACCTACCGAGGCGAACTGCTCGGTACGCTGATTCACCAAATGGAAACCATGCAGGACCGCACAGGCCGCAATCAGGAGCGCATACGGCAGATAGACAAGGAGATCGCCGACCTCGGTGCAAAGAATCATATCATTGCACGGTTGCATACAAGCGGTGCATTAACCGCTGTCGAGTATGCCATGCGGACTTCGGAAATCGGCAACCGCCTCACCGAGCTACGCATAGAACGGCGGCAAAAGCTCACTGAGGATGAGGACGATCAATTACTCGCCACTCTCAAAGACTTAAACGGCATCCTCGATGAATACGAGCCGACCGTCGAGTTTGACAACGGGCTGTTTGACGAAATCGTCGAGAGCATCATGGTGAACAGCAGCGAACAACTCACCTTCAAGCTCATCGGCGGCATTGCACTGACCGAGCAGATCCCCAAGAAAGGACGGTGAGAACCGAATGAAAAACAGAACCCTGCCTTACGGCTACTGCTGTAAAGACGGCGTTATCGTCACAGAACCGCAGGAAAGCAAAGTGCTGCAGCGGATATATGCGGCCTACCTTGACGGCTCCTCTATGCTGACCATAGCCGAGCAGCTGAACAGAGAGAAAATCGAATACAGGGACGGCGTTACCGGTTGGAACAAGGGGCGGCTCAAGCATCTCATTGACAATACAAAGTACCTTGGCACAGAGGTGTATCCGTCGATCGTCGACCAAGAGACCTATGAGAAAATACAGAAAACAAAGCATGGGCGCAACACACAAAGGAACACGGACAAAACACAGGACATATTCAAGCTGACCGTCCCCGTCCTATGCCCGACCTGCGGTGACCGAATGCGCCGCCGACATGACAGCCGATGCAAATGCCAAGAGCGCTGGACTTGTGAGAACACGGCCTGCCGTCTGCGGATCGAGATATCCGATGCCGAACTGCTGACCGCACTTTCCGACCTTCTCGGCACGGTAACCGCCGACAGTATCACATTGCCTGTCGAATCACCCTACGAACCGAGCCCCGAGGTAATACGGCTGAATAACGAGATCAGCCGAATGCTTGACATGACGGAAATAGACAAGGCTGTGTTGCGAAGCAAAATGACGAAATGCCTCGCCCGGAAGTATAAAGAACTCGACAACGGGTGCTGCGCCGTACAGAGGCTGAAAGCCGAACTTGGCAGTACGGCAGACATCGCCGAGCGGCTGAACCGCACGGTCAGCGAAATACGCCTGTACACCGACAAAACGGCAGACATCATACTGCTGAACGGACAGATCATACGAAAGGAGTCAGACAATGGAACAGACTGTTGTATCCCCGCCGAGAGTGGTGCGGATAATCGAACCGACCATATCGGTCAGAGAGAGCGTAAAAACCCATTACCGAGTCCTGCGGGTGGCGGCATACTGCCGCGTTTCCACTAAGCAGGAGGAACAGCTTAACAGTTATGAAAATCAGGTGGAACACTACACCGAACGCATCAATTCCGAAAACGGATGGACGCTTGAAGGTATCTACGCCGACAAGGGCATCTCCGGCACAAACGTGAAAAACCGAGATGAATTCAACCGCATGATCCGCCGATGCAAGCAAGGGAAAATCGACATGATCATCACGAAATCCATCGCCCGGTTTGCGCGGAACACGGTGGACTGCCTGAAATATGTCCGGTTGCTCAATGACCTTGGTGTCGATGTGTACTTCGAGGAGCAAGGCATCCACAGCAATCAGCCCGGTGCCGAGTTTTACATTACCATCTACGGCAGCATCGCCCAAAGCGAATCGGAAAATATCAGCGCCAACATTAAATGGGGCAAGGCCCAGGCCGCCCGTGAAGGCAAGGTAGTATTCAGATACAAAAACTTCCTCGGCTACCGCAAGGGCGAGGACGGACAACCTGAAATCGTCCCCGAAGAAGCCGAAACGATCCGCCTTATATATGACCGCTTCCTTGCAGGCGACAGCTTAAAAGGAATTGCCAAACTACTTGAAGAAAAGGGCATCAAAAGCCCGACGGGAAAAGCAGAGTGGCAGTTTTCCACGATACAGTCCATTCTCTCCAACGAGAGATACAAAGGCGATGCCATCATCAATAAGACCTACATCACCGACTGCATCAGCAAAAAGGTCAGAGTCAACAACGGCGAACGCCCGAAATACTATGTAGAGAATAGTCACCCTGCCATCATCGACTCGGCTACCTTCGGCAGAGTTCAGGAGGAACTCGCAAGGCGCTCCGGCAAACGCAAGATCAGCCGAAAAGCCAAGACCGAGCAAGGCAAATACTCAAGCAAATACGCTCTGACAGAACTGCTCGTCTGCGGTGAATGCAAGTCCGCCTACCGCCGATGCACATGGACGGCAAGCGGTAAAAAGAAAATCGTGTGGCGATGCATCAACCGCATTGAATACGCCAAGAAATACTGTCATAACTCACCCTCCGTAGAGGAAAGCATACTGCAACGGGCTGTGATGGCGGCAATCATGGAAATCGCCAACCAAAATGCCGAGGTATTGCGAACACTGAAGCTGCACATCGGCATGGGCTTGGCGGGAGAAAAGAGCGAGGATAACAGCATCGACCTACAGATACGGATCGCCGAAATCGACGCAGAATTCAAAAAAATGCTCGACCGAGTGTCCACCGACACCATCGAAGCCTTTGACGAGGAAACTGCAACTCGGCTCATGAACGAAAAAAGCCGTCTGCAACAGCAGCTCGACAACATAGCCGACGCTGAGCAACGGCGAGAAAACGCAAAATCCCGACTCGATGACATCTACACGATACTTGACGGCATAAAGAACCGTCCGATGGAATACGATGACCAAATCGTCCGCCAACTGCTTGAATGCATAGTGGTGGACTCCAAAGAACAGATTACCGTAATATTCAAAGGCGGTCTTAAATCGGTGCAGCCGCTGACCGAATGACAGCGGCTCACCTCCACACCCAACTTTGAAAGTTCAAGATTTTTCGTAAGGGAACAAATACTAACCCCAAAAAGGCGAAAAAATCTATTTTATAGTCCTCCCACAAACAGGTATTGGACGAACACCTATTTCTTCAGCGGCGGCTTCGCCGTGAAGT
>OGYD01000177.1_pt1 | contig 53501 bp, 56 predicted proteins | sample 1576441 | NCBI WGS metagenome assembly OGYD01 (sample SAMEA3541537, study PRJEB24748) | human gut metagenome | biome: human gut; feature: human-associated habitat; material: faeces | place: China | collected 2012 | reverse complement strand
TCCGCCTCCAACACTTACGTGAAGTCGGCAGACGCGCCTTATATCCCCAGCCCTGCAAGGAACGGGGTTTTACGGCGCATTTTGATAAAAAAATAGACGGAGCCTGTCAGTGAACAGACTCCGCCTCATGATTCAATATGGTTTTTTCCATTATAGCAGATTTACAGGTTGAATGCAAATTGCCACATCCAGCGGACATACTGTAATTGCTTCGATCGCTTGGTTTTTTGTCCCCGATGTGATAGACTTCGGTATGAGATCGATGCAAGTAATCGTATTGATGGCTTCTGCCCGGTGAGTTTCCTGCTGGAAGCATTGGATGAAGAAGCTGAGAAATGAAGGAGAAGGAAGATGGAACATCTTGAATGGCCGGATGGCAGGCAGCGATGCTTCTGGGCCAATCCGAAGAATGAGCGCTACGTGCGCTATCACGATGAGGAGTGGGGGAGGCCTGTGCATGATGACGGCAAGCTCTTTGAAATGCTGCTCTTGGAATGCTTCCAGGCGGGGCTCTCGTGGGAATGCGTGCTCAACAAGCGCGAGGGGTTCCGGCGGGCATTTGCGGGCTTTGATCTGGAGAAGGTCTGTGCGTTCACGCCAGAGGACGTCGAGCGGTTGATGCAGGATGCCTCGATCATCCGTCACCGCCGCAAGATTGAGGCGGCGGTCGGGAATGCGCGCGTCTTCCACTGTATCCAGCAGGAGTTTGGCAGCTTTGCGCGCTATCTCTGGCAGTGGACGGAGGGAAAGGCCCTGCACGAATACGGCCTGACAACTTCGCCGCTCTCGGATGCACTCTCCAAGGACCTCAAGAAGCGCGGCATGAGATTCGTCGGCTCTACGACGATCTACTCGTATCTGCAGGCTGTCGGCGTCATCGAGTCGCATGAGCCCGACTGTTTCTTGTCAGGCAGTCGAGATTTTCATCGAACATAAATCGAACATAACTGGTGATGCGATATGGGCCGTGGTATAATTAGCGTGATATATGGATGAAAGAGGTGCCAAATGGAATTCTGGGATATTTACGACAGCGAGAAGCGGGTCACGGGGCGCAAGATGTTGCGCAATGACTGGCACATGAAGCCGGGCGACTACCATCTGACGGTTCTAGCCCTGATACGCGATGCGGCGGGGCGCATCCTTATCACGCAGCGCAAGGCCGACAAGGAATGGGCTCCGCTCAAATGGGAGATTCCCGGCGGCGGCGTCCGGGCCGGTGAGACGTCGGAGCAGGCTGTGCTTCGGGAAGTCGCGGAGGAGACGGGGCTTCGTTTTGCACCGGAACAGGGCCACTGCATCCACACGTACCGCAGTGACAGCCCGGCTGAGCAGAATAATTACTTCGTGGATATCTATGAATTCCGGGGCGATTTTGTGCGGGATGATGTCAAGATCCAGGAGGACGAGGTCGAGAACTTCCGCCTGGCCACGCCGCAGGACGTCCGCGCGCTCGGCGAAGCGGATGATTTCCTGCACTACAAGCGGCTGGCACATGTCCTGCCGGAGGGGGAAGTATGGTGATACAGGGCCGCGTCCACTCCATCGAGACGTTCGGGTCGGTAGACGGCCCGGGCACGCGCTTCATCATCTTCCTGCAGGGCTGTGCGATGCGCTGCCTCTATTGCCACAATGTGGATACCTGGGATGGCCAGAAGGGTGGAGAGCTGCGGACGGTAGATGATCTGCTGGACCAAGCGGAGCGCTACCGGCCTTACTGGGGGCCGGAGGGCGGCATCACGGTCAGCGGCGGGGAGCCCTTGCTCCAACTCGATTTCCTGCTCGACCTGTTCCAGAAGGCCAAGCTCCGGGGCATCAACACCTGCATCGACACGGCGGGACAGCCCTTCACGCGGCAGGAGCCGTTTTTCCGCAAGTTCAAGTCGCTCATGGAGGTGACGGACCTGCTACTCGTGGATGTGAAGCACATCGACCCGGAGGCCCACCGCGAGCTCACGGGCCAGCCTAACGCGAATATCCTGGACATGTTCCGCTACCTGTCAGAGATCCACAAGCCCATCTGGGTCCGGCAGGTGCTGGTGCCTGGCTATACCGATGACCCGGCCGCCCTGCAGCGCACGCGGGACTTCCTGGACACGCTGACAAATGTCGAGCGCGTTGAGGTGCTTCCGTATCACAATATGGGGCTCTACAAGTGGGAAGAACTCGGCATCCCCAACAAGCTCAAGGACGTGAAGCCCCCGTCGGAAGAGGCCGTGCAGAAGGCAAGAGAACTATTGGGTGCTGTGTAGCGCGGTGCAGGTGAGTTTGATTTTCGTCAAAGAATCGAGCCACAAAACGTAGTAAGATGAAGTCGATGAAGCGATGATGCGTGAGATACGTATAGAGTATAGAAAGGAAGGTCCGTGATGAACGGAATGGATAGAGACGTTGCGTGGAGAGGTTTCAAGGGTGCGAAGTGGACGGACGATGTGAATGTCCGGGACTTCATCCAGAACAACTACACGCCGTATGATGGTGATGAGAGCTTTTTGGCCGGTCCGACGGAGGCGACCGACAAGCTCTGGGGCCGCGTGCAGGAGCTGCAGAAAGAGGAGCGAGCCAAGGGCGGCGTGCTCGACTGTGAGATGGAAGTCGTCTCGAGTCTGACCGCCTATGGGCCCGGCTACATCGATGATTCCCTGAAGAAGCTGGAGCAGGTGGTCGGCCTCCAGACCGACAAGCCGCTCAAGCGCGCGTTCATGCCGTACGGCGGCATCCGCATGGCGGAGGAGGCCGCTGCGACGTACGGCTATCAGGTGAATCCCAAGTTCCACAAGATCTTCACGGAATACCACAAGACCCACAATCAGGCCGTCTTTGATGCCTATACGCCGGAGATGCGCAAGGCGCGTCACAGCCACATCGTCACGGGCCTGCCGGATACCTATGGCCGCGGCCGTATCGTCGGCGATTACCGCCGCGTAGCGCTCTACGGCCTTGATTTCCTCATCGAGAAGAAGAGCGAGGACCTTGCCAACTGCGGCTGCGGTGTCATGACGGACGATGTCATCCGCCAGCGCGAGGAGATCGCAGAGCAGATCCGCGCGCTGAAGCAGATGAAGGAGATGGCCAAGATCTACGGCTACGACATCTCGGCGCCGGCCAAGAATGCCAAGGAAGCCGTCCAGTGGCTCTACTTCGGCTATCTGGCCGCGGTCAAGACGCAGAACGGCGCGGCGATGAGCGTCGGCCGCATCTCCACCTTCCTCGACATCTACATCAGCCGCGACCTCGCCGAGGGGACGCTGACGGAGGAGCAGGCGCAGGAGCTCATCGACCACCTGACGCTGAAGTTCCGCATGGTGAAGTTCGCCCGCATCCCGTCGTACAATCAGCTGTTCTCCGGCGACCCGGTCTGGGCGACGCTCGAGATGGCGGGCATCGGCATGGACGGCCGCCATATGGTCACGCGCAATGACTTCCGCTTCCTTCACACGCTCGAGAACATGGGCCCGTCCCCGGAGCCGAACTTGACGGTGCTCTACTCCTCGGCACTGCCGGAAAACTTCAAGAAATACGCCGCCCGCATCTCCATCACGACGTCCTCCATTCAGTATGAGAACGACGATGTGATGAAGCCGGTCTGGGGCGACGACTACAGCATCTGCTGCTGCGTCTCCGCCACGCAGACGGGCAAGGAGATGCAGTTCTTCGGCGCGCGTGCCAACCTTGCCAAGTGCCTGCTCTACGCCATCAACGGCGGCAAGGACGAGAAATTCCTGACGAAGGACGGCAAGCACATGCAGGTCGGCCCGGAGTACGCGCCCATCACGTCGGAGGTACTCGACTACGATGAGGTCATGCACAAGTTCGACCTGATGATGGACTGGCTGGCAGGGCTCTACGTGAACATCCTGAACCTCATCCAGTACATGCACGACAAGTACTACTATGAGGCCGCCGAGATGGCCCTCATAGATACCGATGTGCGCCGGACCTTTGCCACGGGCATCGCGGGCTTCTCGCATGTCGTCGATTCGCTCTGCGCCATCAAGTACGCCAAGGTCTCCACCGTCCGCGATGAATCGGGACTCGTCGTCGACTACAAGGTGGAGGGCGACTTCCCGAAGTACGGCAACGACGATCCGCGCGCCGACAAGATGGCAGTCTGGCTGCTCAAGACCTTCATGACGAAGCTGCGCAAGCATCACACGTACCGCAATTCGGAGGCGACGACGTCCATCCTGACCATCACGTCGAACGTCGTCTACGGCAGCGCCACGGGCGCACTGCCCGACGGCCGCAAGGCTTACACGCCGTTCGCGCCGGGCGCAAACCCGTCGTATGGTGCCGAGCAGAACGGCCTGTTGGCTTCGCTGAACTCTGTCGCGAAACTGCCGTATGAGTACGCGCTCGACGGCATCTCGAACACGCAGACCATTGCGCCGGAGACGCTCGGCCATACGGAAGACGAACGCGTCGCCACGCTCGTGCGCGTGATGGATGGCTACTTCAATCAGGGAGCACATCACCTGAACGTCAACGTGTTCGGCGTGGACAAGCTCATCGACTGCATGGAGCACCCGGAGAAATCGGAGTATGCGAACTTCACCATCCGCGTCTCCGGCTACGCCGTGAAGTTCATCGACCTGACGCGCCAGCAGCAGCTCGATGTCATCTCCCGCCGCGCCCATCAGCGGATGTAAGCCAAACAAGAAAAATCCCCTGGCTCATGATGGAGATAGGCTGGCGTTTGTGATAAAATCTAAGCAGTACTATTATGAGATACATGAATGGGGGAACATCATGAAGAAGATCAGTACATGCTTACTGGCGCTGCTTCTGCTCGTGGCATCCATCTCGGTCACGCAGGCAGCGGGGCTCAATGAATTGACGGAGACGAAGGTGCAGCTGGAGGACAGCCTCGATGCGGATGGCTTTGCCGCGGCTTACAACAAGGTCAGTGCCTATCCGATTGCCGGGGACCTGACGAAGCGCGTGCAGGGCAATTACATCTCGTACTTTGCCGGGATTGACACGAGCACCGTCATGATCATCAACGCGAATCAGGTCGGCCGCCTCTCGAACATCGTCATTGCGCATCACGGCGCCATTGATGCGGCCGAGCAGGAAAAGCTGCGCGTCGTCTTCGACTGCACGCTGACGGCACTCGGCCTCAAGGCTGACGAGAACAATCTTTTCTTTGCGAATCAGGCTTTTGACCGTCTCTCACTGACGAATGACACACTGCTGGCCGCCCGCCTGCCGCGCGAGGAGACGAAGCGCACGTGGACTTTCCTCAAGGCAGTCAACCCGGAGAAGCAGGTCACGACTATCCTGATTGAGGCTGTCGTGGACCAGAATCCATGAGCGGGGTAGAGAAGACGAACGTGGAAAAGGCAATGACAGAAGCCGGGGGCGTTGATTGGTCGCACTTCTCGCTGGCAGATTTCTTGGAGCTGCGCTGGCGCCTGCTCCATGACTGGCAGGCCGTACTGCCGGGCGGCGAGTATTTCGGCCAGGCGCGCATCGGCGACGTCTGCTACGACATCCAGATCGAGTGGCTGGCTGATGATGAGCTCGCGGTCACGATGAGCCCGTTCTTTCCGCATGACGGCGACTCAGCCGAGCCGCCCTATGACGAGCTCGTGCCCGGCATGCCCTATGACACCCAGCACGGCGCGAGCCTCATCAGCAACCGCAGGCAATTCCTGGAGCTGACATACGAGAGCTTCATTGATTACGCCGAGCGTCGCATCCTGGAGACCATCGCCCGCTTCCCACGCCTCCAGTCCGCCGCATCGAATCAGACTGGCTTCTGGGACCGCCACGACGCGATCCTCTGCAAAATCCGGGAGCGGGACGATGAGGATATGTAATCACTTGTGTTGTGGAAAACATCGTCTATCTGTAAAGCACTGCCTTGGCAGTGCTTTTTTGTATGGGGCGAGGAGAGAGCAGGATTTCTATAAAACCGTAGCGAATTCTAATCTTACAGAAGGTTAGAATTTTTAGAGAGAAGAGGGTTTGAGAGATGAGACATTCTTTCTTGGCTATGGCGCTGGTAGCTGCGGCAGTAGGGGTATCTTCGGCATTTGTCGCTTGTCCGACGGCATCGGCGAGCATTTCGTCGGAAGTGGTGAAGACGGGGAGCCAGGACTCGCTGTATCCTGTCGTGCATCTCAAGGATGATGCGGCGGTTGAGGCGAAGATCAACGCAGATATCCGCAATCAGATTGAGGATATGAAAGATGCGCTGAATTACCCTTATGATGAGTTGCAGGTGTCGTACAAACTCAAATACGAGGGGCAGAGTTACGTTTCGCTCGTCCTCTGCGTCTGGACGTATACTCACAGAGCGGCGCATGGTATGCCGCATTACCGCGGCGTCACGTACAGCAAGGATACCGGCGAGCGCGCGAGCATCCGCGACTTTGTGCGAATCGGCTCGGACGATGCTTGGCGCATCTACAATCTGTCAGTGTTCAGTGGCAGCGGCAAGGTAATCCCGAAGTACCAGCTATTTCAGGATTATGCCGATACACCTCTGAGTGGCAATTTTTACCTCGCAGGTCATGGCCAGGTTGCACTGATTTACCAGCCTTACCAACTTGCGCCATTCGCCTACGGCATGACGAGCATCATCCTGCCGGCTAACTTGGTTGAAGAACTCAACGAGAAGAATCCTTGATAGAAGGATATAAAATAGCCAGTTTCGCGATATTCGAGCGGAACTGGCTGTTTAATTGTTTTTTGCAGATGTTTGTGAGCGAATCAGGCGTAGCGGCGCAGGATGCGGGTGACGGCGGTGTGGTAGGCGTTGCCGAAGAGGTGAAGGTGGTTGAGCAGGGGGTAGAGGTTGTAGAGGTCGCGGCGCTCGGGATAACCGGGGTCCAGGGGGCAGGCTTCCTGGTAGGCATCATAGAATTCGCCCGTGAAGCCACCGAAGAGCTCAGTCTTGGCGATGTCGACTTCGCGGAAGCCGACACTCACGGACGGGTCGATGAAGACGGGGGAGCCGTCTGGTCCTGTCATGACGTTGCCGTACCAGAGATCGCCGTGGAGCAGGGACGGGAAGTCGGGTTCGATGAGGCGGTCTTCCAGATGTGCGAGCAATTGCTCGGCTAAGCGTTTCTCCTCTGACGAGAAATACGACCAGCAGAGCTTGAGAAACGGCTGCAGGCGCCGCGTGCGGAAGAAGTCAACCCAGCTGTCGGATGGGCGATTATGCTGGCGTGTGGAGCCGGCGTAGTTGTCCTGCGTGAAGCCGAAGCGGTGTCCGCAAGTGAAGGCAGTTGGATCCGAATGGTGGAGTTTGGCGAGCTCATAGCCGAGCTGCTGCCAATAGTCACGGCTTTTCCGGGCGCTCTTCACGTAGCTCAGCAGAAGGTAGTTGCGACCGCAGCCGAGTACCTCGGGTACGGGCAGGCCGGCTTGCCTCAGTGCGGCGAGACCGGAGGCTTCTGCTGTGAAGAAGTCGGCTGCAACGTTTGCATGTACCTTGAGGAAGAGATCGCGGCCATCCTGCAATACAAGGTGATAGGCTTCGTTGATGTCGCCGCCTCCCACAGGAGCCTGTGCCACAATGCGTGCGTCTGGTCCGTAGAGGTGTTTCAGCTGGTTGGCAAGACCGCTGGGGAGTGAGATATTTTCCTTTTGACCGTACATTATAATGCGCCTCCTGATTCGACTGTGTGATCATGTAATGGTAGCTGTACATGATTATTATAATCCTATCAGGGCGTGCGCTCCAGCAGCTTGATCTCGGCGTCCTGGTATGCCTGATAGATAGCTTTGATGAACTGATGCTTGAGGATGTCCTGTGGCAGCTGTGTGTAGCGATTGATCAGGTACGTGATGATGCGGAAAACGTAGTGCAGCAAGATGATGCCGATGATCTGGCAGATGATGAAGACCACGAGGTGAACGTGTGGCCCGCCGTACTGGATTTCGTAGGCCAGACTGTCGAGGGATAAGGGCATGACGGTCATCCTTTCTATGGAGATGAAGAATAAAAGAATATGTGAGAGCAATCTTGCTGTGTACAATTGCAAGACATTCTAAGGCATCTGGATTAGAACTTCCCTAGGGAAAGCGGGAATTTTGGGGCAATGTGCCTTCCTTTTCGAAGTGCCGTGCGCTAGAATGGGATGCAGAAAGGGGGAGTACTTATGTTCCGTGATCTGGCACGCATGACGGCATCCTTGAAGGGGCCGCGTTACGAGGGGGCATTGATTGCCAAGGCGGTATGGGAGCGTGAGCATGATGCAGGGAAAGGCATGCGCATCCTGCGCGATCACCACGGCCTGCTGGAGGTCATGGCCTTTGATGATTCGGGGCGGCTGACGGTTACGATGCTCTTGGGGCGTCCGGCACCGTCGCGGCCATCTGGACGGCTGGTACGGAGCAGGAGCCTTAAGCTACTCGTGGACGGGGAGCCTGCTCCGGCGCATCTCTCGCTCTGTTTCTCGGCGGAGTCGGTCCATGCATTCATGCAGTCCGTCGGCGATACGAATGCGCTCCATGCGGGGCCAAAGCCGCTTGTGCCGGGGCTGGCCATCCTCGAAGCCGCGCTGCAGGGCATCGCGCCGGTGCGCCGTGCGGAGCTGCGCTTTCGCGGCGCATCCTTTGCCGGAGAGACGATCGAGCTGTCTGTGCAGCAGCGTCTATAAACGCTGGACGCAGTCTCCGTGTCTTGCTCTGTACTATACGTCAACCAAGCGAGAGGATGATGTTGACAATAAAATGCGCTTATCCTATAATAAGGGGCATGTACAGCACAGAGAAATCAGAAATCTAGGAAACGGGGTAATACTATGGATTCGCGAATGTCGGCTTCTTCAATCACAGCAAGGGATATGACTAAGATAGCGCTCTGCGTGGCGTTCTGCTGTGTGACGGCGTATATTTCCTTCCCGCTGCCGTTTACGCCGGGCATGGTCACGGCGCTAACGCTGGCGCTCGGCGTCACGGCCTTTGTGCTGCCGCCGAAGCAGACATTCCTGGCGCTCTTCCTCTACGTCCTGCTCGGCTGCATCGGCCTGCCGGTCTTTGTCGGCGGCACGGCCGGCTTCGGCAAGCTGTTCGGACCGACGGGCGGCTACATCTTTGCCTGGCTCGTCGTCTATCCGATCATCAGCGCGCTCAAGGGGGTAAGACCGAACTTCAGACGGTATGCTCTTGTTGATATCGTCATCGGTATCCCGCTGACGTATGTCGGCGGCCTGATCTCGATGATGCTCGTCATGGACGTCAGCCTCGAGGCGGCACTTGTCATGGCGGTGCTGCCCTACATCCCGGGCGATATCATCAAGTGCCTGATGGCTGCTTTCCTAGGCGTCAAGGTCAACGAAGCGCTGGCGCATAACCGATGAGAGAGGTATTCATTGCGGCGGGGCTGCGCACGCCCATCGCGCATCGCGGCGGGGCACTCGCGCATGTCCTGCCGGAGGAGCTCGGCGCGCGCGTCATCCGCGCCCTGCTGCGGCATCTTGGGCTCGGGGGCGCAGAGCTGTCCGGCGTGCTCGCGGGCAATGCGGTGGGCACGGGCGGCAACATCGCGCGGCTCATGGCCTTGCGGGCGGGACTGCCGGAAGAGGTGCCGTCCTGCACGGTCGACATGCAGTGCGCTTCTGCGGCCGCGGCCATCTCACTGGCGGCGGCAAAGATCGCGAGCGGTCAGGGAGAATGCTTCCTGGCCGGCGGCATGGAGAGCGCTTCGCTGCAGCCCTTGCGGGTCTACGATGCGCGCGACCCGCGCTGCACACTCGTGCCGGACGGCGTCTATCGCACGGCGCAGTTCTCGCCCGGCGAATTGGCGGAGGATGCCATGCTGCGCGGGGCGGAGCGTGTCATGCAGCAGGAAGCGGTGACGCGCGCGGAGCTCGACGCGGCTGTGCTGCGCAGCCATCGCCTAGCGGCCGCGGCCTGGCGGGAAGGCCTGCTCGGTGATGTCGTCCTGCCGCTGCCGGAGTGCGCACGCGATACGGGAATCCGCCCGCATCTCACGCAGCGCCTGCTCGACCGGCTGCCGCCGCACTTCGGCCCGGGGACGCTGCTCAATGCGGGCAATGCTTGTGCGATTCACGACGGTGCGGCGTTCCTGTTGCTCGCCAGCGATGCGTTCCTGCACCGCCAAAGATGGAAGCCTCTGGCCCGTCTGGTAGCGACGGCCTCGCGCGGCGGCAACCCGCAGGAGAGCCCGCGCGGCGCCATGCGCACGGCGGACTTCCTGCTCGCACAGCAGGGGCTCCGCTACGAAGATTTGGCGGCCATCGAGTTCAATGAGGCATTTGCCGTCATCGATGTGCTGTTCGCGCGGGCGCACGGCAATTGCCTGGATCGCTACAACCGCCTCGGCGGGGCGCTGGCCTACGGCCATCCGTACGGCGCGTCCGGCGCTGTCCTGGCCCTGCACTTGTTGCAATCCCTGCGGCAGGCGGGCGGCGGCTTAGGGCTCCTGTCCATCGCTGGTGCCGGCGGCATGGGCGAGGCAATCCTGCTGGAGCGCTGCTGAGCAGGATGAACAGGAAGCGACAGATAGGGGGGACTTGCATGCGCGAAGCTTGCAGAGAGGTAGAGGACATAATGGAACAAGGAGCGGATGCGTACGAGAAGGCCAATCTGCGCGACTATGCGGCGCTGATCTATTGGCAGGCGCAGCGCCGGCCGCAGCAGCGGGCCCTGATCGTGGATGAGCGCGCGTTCACCTATGCGGAGCTCTGGCGGCGCGTCGCGGGCATGGCGGCCATGGCCATGGCGCTCGGTGTCCGCGGCGATGTCCTCGTGGCGGCCGATACGTTTGTCGACCAGCTCACGGCTTTTCTCGCGCTGCAGGCCGTGCGTGTGCGCCCCATCCTGCTGCACCATGGCCTTTCTGCAGAGGAGGTGCAGTCCATCTTGAAAGAGAACGGGCTGCAGGGCATCTGGCGCTACCCGCGCGAAGGCGCGCCTTTCTTCGAGCCGTCGGGGCTCGCGGAGCGGATGCATGAGGAGCCGGATGTCCTCGGCGTGCTGAGCTCGGGCTCGACGGGCACGCCGAAGGTCCTCTACCGCACGTACCGGAGCTGGGCAGGCTTCTTTCCCGTGCAGGATGAGGTTTTCCATGTCTGTGAATCGACGGTCCTGTTCCTGCAGGGCAGCTTGAGCTTTACCGGCAATACGAATACGCTGCTCTCGGTGCTCTATGAGGGCGGGACGGTCGTGACGAGTGCCTTGCTGCGCTGCCATCTCTGGGAGGCTCTGCTGCGCCGCCATGCGGTGGACTGCATCTACCTCGTGCCGTCTAAGCTGCAGCTTCTGGGGCAGGCCTTGAAGGAGCCTGTCACGGGAGTGCGGACCATCTTCACGGGCTCACAGCTCTTGACATCGACGATGCTGCGCAGGCTCCAGTCCGTCTTCCCTCAGGTAGAGATTTTGCTCTACTACGGGGCCAGTGAGCTCAACTACATCACCTATGCCATCTGTGATGACCCCGACCGCGACAGCCGCAACCTCGGCCGGCCGTTCCCGGGCATTGCAGTCGAGATTGGCGCGGACGGCCTCATCTACGTCACGACGCCGTACCACATCAGCGGCGTCACCATGCCGTTTTCGGTCAAGGACACGGGCACAATCAATGCGCGCGGCGAGCTGATCTTCGGCGGCCGGCGCGCGGCGTGGATCAACAAGGGCGGCTTCAAGATCAGCTCGCTGCGCCTCGAGCTACTACTCAAGGCCGTGCCGGGTGTCGAGGATGCCGCCGTGCTGCCCGTGCGCGAAGAATGCCGCGGCGATGGGGCGGCCGCCTTCCTCGTTGCGGCGCGCGAGGCTTCGCCTGCGGAGATCCGCCGCGCCGTGCGCCGCTCGCTGCTGCCTGTAGAAGTGCCGGATCGCATCGTCTTCTTGCCCGCGCTGCCGCTCAACGACCGCGGCAAGGTCGACCGCCATCAGCTCGAGCGCGCACTGAAACGGGCACGGGGCCATGAAAAAAGAAAAATGCAGAATGGGTTGACAAGGGCTGGAGAGGCTCATATAATAAAGCCATCGACACAAGCGACAAGCGATGCGAAAGACATGGCTGCGGAGGATGCCTCTTACAGAGAGGAGCACGATGGCTGAGAGTGCTTCATGAGTGTACCGGAGCTACCCCTTTCAAGCTTCCCTGCTGAACACTGAGTAAGCGGGGACGGAGCACATTCTCCGTTATCAAATGCTGAGTGGCTGCTCTGCCTATGGGAGAGCGGCAATCAGGGTGGAACCACGATGCAAGAGCTTCGTCCCTCATAGGGACGGAGCTTTTTTATTTTCCTAGATTCAAGGAGGGCATATCATGTTAAAGATCACCATGAAAGACGGTGCAATGCGCGAGGCAGAAGCCGGCATCAGCATCCAGGATTTCGTGAAACAGGTAAGCAACAGCCTGGCCAAGAAGGTGCTGGCTGCTAAGGTGGACGGCGAGACGAAGGACCTCACGACCGTCCTCGATAAAGACTGCAAGGTCGAGTTCCTGACGTTCGACGATGAGGACGGCCGCTGGGCCCTGCGCCACACGGCCTCCCACATCCTCGCACAGGCTGTCAAGCGCCTCTACAAGGACGCGAATGTGCGCCTGGCCATCGGACCGGCCATCGACAATGGCTTCTACTATGACTTCGACATCGACCGCCAGCTGACGGAAGCTGATCTTGCGGACATCGAGAAAGAGATGAAGAAGATCGTCAAGGAGAACCTCAAGCTCGAGCGCAAGGAAGTCAGCCGCGAAGAGGCCCTGAAGTTCTTCGAGGAGAAGGGCGAGATCTACAAGGTCGAGCTCATCAACGACCTGCCGGAAGGCGAGAAGATCACGATGTACACGCAGGGCGAGTTCACGGATCTCTGCGCTGGCCCGCACGTCGTCTCGACGGGCAAGGTCAAGGCCCTGAAGCTCATGAGCATCGCTGGTGCTTACTGGCGCGGCGATGAGCACAACAAGATGCTGCAGCGCATCTACGGCACGGCCTTCGAGAAGCAGGTAGACCTCGACGCATACCTCCACATGCTCGAGGAGGCCAAGAAGCGCGACCACCGCAAGCTCGGCAAGCAGCTCGACCTCTTCAGCCTGCACGAGGAAGGCCCGGGCTTCCCGTTCTTCCATCCGAACGGCATGATTGTCCGCAACGAGCTCATCAACTACTGGCGCGATGTCCATCGCCGTTATGGCTACCAAGAGATCAAGACACCGATCATCCTGAACCGCCAGCTCTGGGAGACGTCCGGCCACTGGGATCACTACAAAGAGAACATGTACTTCACGAAGATCGACGGTGAAGACTACGCCATCAAGCCGATGAACTGCCCGGGCGGCATGCTCGTCTACAACTCCAAGCAGCACAGCTACCGCGACCTGCCTCTGCGCCTCGGCGAGCTCGGCCTTGTCCATCGTCATGAGAAGTCCGGCGAGCTTCACGGCCTGTTCCGCGTCCGCAACTTCACGCAGGATGATGCGCATCTCTTCGTCACGCCGGATCAGGTCGAGCAGGAGATCCAGCACACGATCGACCTCTTCGATGAAGTCTACAACACGTTCGGCCTGACGTACGTCGCCGAGCTCTCGACGCGCCCGGATGATTCCATGGGCACGGATGAGGACTGGGAACTCGCGACGAACGGCCTGCGCAAGGCCCTCGAGCACCGCGGCCTCGACTACATCGTCAATGAGGGCGATGGCGCGTTCTACGGCCCGAAGATCGACTTCCACCTCAAGGATTCGATCGGCCGTACGTGGCAGTGCGGTACGATTCAGTACGACATGCAGATGCCGGAGAAGTTCAACCTGACGTACGTCGGCGAGGATGGCGAGAAGCATCGCCCGATCATGCTGCACCGCGTCGTCTACGGCTCCATCGAGCGCTTCATCGGCATCCTCATCGAGAACTATGCCGGCGCTTTCCCGACCTGGCTCGCTCCTGTGCAGGCACGCATCCTGCCGATCACGGACAAGCAGGCCGACTACGCGTATGAGCTGCGCAAGAAGATGTTTGACCTCGGCCTGCGCATCGAAGTCGATGACCGCAGCGAGAAGATCGGCAAGAAGATCCGCGAGAGCCAGATGCTCAAGACGCCGTACTCCCTCGTTGTCGGCGACCAGGAGATGGCAGATGGCACGGTCGCTGTCCGCAAGTACGGCGAGCAGCAGAGCGAGACGATGAAGGTCGAAGACTTCATCGCCTACCTGCAGGATCAGATTGCGACGAAGGCAAAGAAATTCTGATTCGCTTGCAGAAAATGAAAGATGAGGGTTGACACGGCATCTGTGCTGTGTTATACTCATCAAGTACGCAACAAGAAGGAGCCACCGCTTCTCACCTGATGATGAACAGTCAGCCGGGTTTATAGTATGAATTGATGGAGGTGGCTTTGTGCCGCCTCCTTTTTGTTTCTCTATTATAAGGTTGCAGACGTGATAACGTATCAGGATTATCAGGAGGTGTTTCCACTATTAGCAGGGAATCGTTAAGAATCAACGAACAGATCCACATCCGCGAAGTTCGCGTGACGAGCGCCACGGGTGAGCAGCTCGGCATCATGCCGACGCGCGAAGCATTGCGCATGGCAGAGGAGCAGCATCTCGACCTTGTCGAGGTTGCGCCGAAGGCGAAGCCGCCGGTTTGCCGCATCATGGATTTTGGCAAGTACCGCTATGAACAGCAGAAACGGGAGAAGGAAGCCAAGAAGAAGCAGAAAATCATCAACATCAAAGAGGTCAAACTTCGCCCGAACATTGAGCAGCATGACTTCGATGTCAAGCTGAAGAACGCACTTCGCTTTGTCGAGGAAGGGAACAAGGTCAAGGTCACGATCATGTTCCGCGGTCGCGAACTCTCGCATCCGGAGCTCGGCAAGGAAGTTCTCTCGCGTGTGGCTGCCGCCCTTGGAGATGCTGTCTCCATCGAGCGCAACGCCAAACTTGAGGGTAAGAATATGACGATGATCGTTGCACCGAAGGTACAGAAGTCATCGAAAAAGAAGTCGCAGAAGACGCAGACTAAGGGAGGAAATAGCAATGCCGAAAATTAAGACTCGCAGAGCTGCCGCAAAACGCTTTACTGTAACGGGCAGCGGTGAATTCAAACGCAACAAGGCTTTCAAGAGCCACATCCTGGAGAAGAAGTCTCCGAAACGCAAGCGCAACCTGCGCAAGGCTACGCTCGTAGCTGGCGCTGATTTTGGCCGCGTCAAGAACATGCTCCCGAACGGCTGATCCGCGGGACAATCGATATAGATATTTAGGAGGATAAGAACATGCCAAGAGTAAAAGTCGGCGTGACTGCACATAGACGTCATAAGAAGATTCTGAAGCTCGCAAAGGGCTACAAGGGTTCCAAGAGCAAACAGTTCAAGAAAGCAAACGAGACCGTCATGAAGGCGCTCTACTACGCGCGTCGTGACCGCCGTGCGAAGAAGGGCAACTTCCGTCGCCTCTGGATCGCTCGTATCAATGCTGCTGCACGTACGAACGGTATCTCCTACAGCAAGCTCATCAACGGCCTGACGAAGGCTGGCGTTGAAGTCAACCGCAAGATGCTGGCTGACCTCGCCATCTCCGATGAGAAGGCATTTGCTCAGCTCGTAGCTGTTGCAAAAGAGAATCAGTAATTCGTGAATTCTTGATTCTATGGCCCGACGGGCGGCACGAAGGTGCTCCCGCCGGGCTTTTCGTTTAAGCGTTTTCAGTAGTTCAGATAGGGGAGGAACTATGCTCATCGACAGTGCATCCAACAAGAAGATCAAGCTCATGGAGAGCCTGCGCCTGCGCAAGCACCGCGCGAAGGAAGGGCTGTTCCGCATCGAGGGCGTGCGCCTCTCAGAGATGGCGGCAGCGTCGGGCTGGGCCATCCGCTTCGGCCTCTACACGGCAGAGCTCGTGGAGAAGGAGCGCGGCAGGGCCCTCGTCGAAGCGCTGCAGGCAAAGTGCCCGCTCTACGAGATTGGTGCGGCTCTAGCAAAGAAGGTCGCTGCGACAGATACGCCGCAGGGCATCTTCCTCGTCGCGGAGCAGCAGAAGAAAAGCCTGCCGCAGATGGCAGAGCATCTGCAGCAGGCTGCGGCAAGGAAACCGCTGCTCGTCGTGCTCGACGGCGTACAGGACCCCGGCAATGCGGGCACGATCATCCGCACGGCCGATGCGGTCGGAGCCGACGGCGTCATCCTGACGAAGGGCTCGGTCGATGTCTTCAGCGACAAGACCGTGCGCGCGACGATGGGCTCGCTCTTTCACCTGCCCGTCGTGACGGACGTCAGCGCGGAAGAAGTTGCCGCCTTTGCGCAGGCGACGGGCTGCCAGCTCTTGGCGACGGCGCTCGACGAACAGGCGAAGCCGCACTTCGCCGTGGACTTTGGCAAGGGCTCGCTGATCGCGTTCGGCAATGAGGGGGGCGGCGTCTCAAAGGAATTGCTCGCGACGGCAGAAAAGGTCTACATCCCGATGTACGGTGAGGCGGAGTCCCTGAATGTCGGCGTGTCGTCTGCTGTCGTGCTCTACGAAGCCGTGCGCCAGCGCCATTTCGCTGAAGCATCTGCTTACTCGCGCCAGACAAAGTAGAGGCCGAGCAGGCCGCTTGTAAGCGAGAGGGTCAGTGATGTGCTGCCCGGCTCGAGCACGTTGCTGATGGCGCGCATATTGCGCGCTTCCAGCGTGGCATCTGCGAGGGGCCAGTGCGTGCCCGTGAGATTGACGCCCTCGCAGCGCGGCGTGAAGGGCAGCAGGGAGATGGCCTTCGGCGCCTCGGCGGGCCAGCAGCGGAGCGTTTCGCCGCCGTGCACGAAGAGAAGCGTCTCGCGCTCGTCGGCAAGCAGGCAGGGCAGCGGCGCGAAGGCGCAGCTCGTCACGGTGGAGAGCGCGTGGTCAAAGCGGCCGCCAAATGCCCCCACGACGATGGCGGCGGGGAAGCCAGCCTCGCGGGCGCGCTTCAGGGCCAGCTGCGTGTCCGTGTCGTCCTTCTCGACGGGGAACTGCTCAATCGGGATGTGCTGCTCTTTGGCGAGCTGCCAGGCGGCGGGCGCAGCGCTGTCGCCGTCGCCGATCAGTCGCTGCGGCCGGATGTCGGCGGCGAGGCAGGCGTCGAGCCCGTGGTCGACGGCCCAGACTTCGCGGCCCTTCGCTGCTTCGCGGAGCCACGCTGCTTCAGGCGCGCGGCCGCCGACGACGAGCAGGCAGGCATCTTGGAAACAGGCGAGCGGCCCCTGCAGGCGCAGCTGCGGCAGCTGCAGGCAGTTCGCCTTGGCCTGAGCATGCGTCGTGCACAGAGCGGATTCCTTCGGTGTGGATCGGTTCGTGGATATGCTCATGGTAAGACCTCGATTTCATCAGACTTGTATGCTATAATCATTGTAATCAATATAAGCATAGCATGCCCGCAGGGCGCGGGCAAGATAATGCATATGATGCTAGATGTTAGACATTAGACGATTGAAAGGAGTTGGAACGGATGCTCACGTTTACCTACTACAGTCATTCTTGTTTCCTGCTGGATGACGGGACCTACAAGGTGCTCTTCGACCCATTCCTGACGGGCAACCCGAAGGCCGCCATTGCGGCTGCGGATGTGGAATGCGACTACATCCTCGTCAGCCATGCGCATGGCGACCACCTCGGCGATGCGCCGGAGATCGCGGCGCGCACGGGAGCGGCAATCGTCGCGATCCCTGAGGTGCTGGCGCTCTGCGAGGAGCGTGCGCCGGGACTCAAGCAGTACCCGATGAACCTCGGTGGCTCGCTGACGCTGCCGTTCGGCAAGGTCCGCATGACGCTCGCGCAGCACAGCTCGGGCGTCGCGGGCGGCGTGGCCTGCGGCTTCGTCGTCTACATGGGCGGCAAGGTCGTCTACTTTGCCGGTGATACGGCGCTGTTCCGCGACATGGAGCTCATCGGTCAGAAGGATCCGCTCGACTACGCCTTGCTGCCGATCGGCGACAACTACACGATGGGCCTCGAGGATGCCGCGCTCGCCGCACAGCTTCTCAATGTGCGCCACGTCATCCCCATCCACTACAACACGTGGCCCATCATCAATCAGGACGTGCGCCACTATAAGGAGATCACGGAGGCGATGTCGCGCGCAGAAGTCCACATCGTCGAGCCGGGCGGGAAACGGGTGCTCTGATGGAGCCTGTGTCACCCGCATCATCTGCAAGGGCGAGGCGCGAGAAGCTCATCGTCATCCTCGGGCCGACGGCTTCGGGCAAGACGGCACTCTCCGTCGAGCTCGCGAAGGCGCTCCAGACGGAAATCCTGTCCGGTGACTCGATGCTCGTCTACCGCGGCTTCGACATCGGCGCGGCCAAGCCGACCGAGGCGGAGCGACAGGGCGTCGCGCATCACCTCATCGACATCTGCAATCCCGATGAGCCATACAGCGTGCCGCTTTTCCAGCAGCAGGCCAAGGCCATCATCCACCGCCTCAACGCGCAGGGCAGGGTGCCCATCCTCGCCGGCGGCACGGGCCTTTACATCAAGGCCCTGCTCGAGGATTATCAGTTCAATGAGACGGGGGAGCACGCGGCCTTCCGCCAGCAGATGAAGGAGCTCGCCGCGCGCGAAGGCCTTGAGGCGGTCGCGGCCCTGCTCCGCCAGGAGGACCCCGTGGCGGCGGTCTCTGTCGACCTCAAGAATCCGCGGCGCGTGATCCGCGCGCTCGAAGTCGCGCACTTCGGCGAGACCATCTCGCGCACGAAGACCTTCGACGAGACGGCCGAAGACATGCAGGCGCGCCTCTACTACGATGCGTTCGTCATCGGCCTGTGCTGGGCGCGCGAAGCGCTCTACGCGCGCATCAACGAGCGCGTCGACCTCATGATGGCGGCGGGCCTCGAGCAGGAGGTGCGCGGCCTGCTCGAAAGCGGCGTCACGCGCGAGATGCCCGCGATGAAGGGCATCGGCTACAAGGAGATGGCAGCCTATCTTGCTGGTGAGATCACGTGCGAGGAAGCCGTGGAGGCCATCAAGGTGGGCACGCGCCATTTCGCCAAGCGCCAGCTGACCTGGTACCGCAAGATGCCCTACATCCACTGGTATGAGCCGGAAAGTCAGACGCAGTCTGAACTTTTGCGCATGATTTTGACGGATATGGCAGGATTTTTGCAAGAATGAGCGAATTAAGATAAAAGATGAGCAATCATCTGACGGACTGCTGTGCGCTTTGCTGGCAGCCCAACTGGATCCATTTTCTTGGGTCCAGCGAGAAATTGAGAACAGGAGAAAGGTGGAGTTTTATGCCGAATAAGGTGATCAATCTGCAGGACAGTTTCCTCAATCAGGTCCGCAAGGAGAATGTTCCCGTGACCATCCATCTGGTCAATGGTTTCCAGATCAAGGGCAGTGTGCGCGGTTTTGATAATTTCACGGTCGTGCTCGATGTCATGGGCAAGCAACAGATGGTCTACAAGCATGCCATCTCGACTATCACGTCGGCACACCCGATTGCAGGGACGTTTGGCGCCGATCATCCGGATAAGAAATCGGAGAATGTCTGAAACACCATGATTCTTGAAGGTCCTTCCACGTCTGATGGGAAGGGCCTTTTGTCATCTGGCAGGCGTGCCATATCAATATAGATTAGATCGATCAGCGAAAGGATGAATGAGATGAAGACGAGGGGATTCGAGATCGTATCGAAGTATCAGGACCGCGGCATCGAGCTGCCGCAGCGCAAGACGGCGGCAAGTGCCGGCTACGACCTGCAGGCAGCGCGCACGGTCGTCATCGAGCCGGGACAGATGGCGATGGTGCCGACGGGACTCAAGGCGTACATGCAGAGTGATGAGGTGCTGGCCATCCACATCCGCTCGAGCCTCGCCATCAAGCGCGGCCTCATGCTCGCCAATCACGTTGGCATTGTCGATGCGGATTACTATAATAATGAAGCGAACGAGGGCCACATCTTCATCGCGCTCTGGAACCGCGGCAAGGAACCCGTGGAGATCGAGGGCGGCGAGCGCATCGCGCAGGGCATCTTCATGAAGTACCTGACGGCCGACGGCGATGTGGCCGGCGAGGGCGAAGTGCGCCGGGGCGGCTTCGGTTCGACGGGACGGTGACGTGCATGGACAACGATAACGATAGCCTGGACCTCTTTGCTGAGCCGCCCGCGGACCCGCGCCGCAAGAGCGGCGGCAATCAGGTGGGAAGCACTGCGGGCAGCGGCGCCATGCGGACGTTTGAGCCGCTCGCGCGCCGCATGCGCCCGCGCAATTTCGATGAATTCATCGGCCAGCAGGAGGCGGTCGGGCGCGGCCACTTCCTGCGCCGCATGATCGAGATGGACCAGATCCCGTCCCTCATCTTCTACGGGCCGCCGGGCACGGGCAAGACGACGCTCGCGCAGATGATTGCCGCGATGACGGACAGCGCCTTCGAGAAGCTCAATGCGGTCTCGGCGGGCATCAGCGACCTGCGGCGCATCGTCAAGGAGGCGGATGAGGCGCGCCGCTACTACCAGCGCCGCACGATCGTCTTCATCGACGAGATCCACCGCTTCAACAAGAGCCAGCAGGATGTGCTGCTGCCCTACGTCGAGGACGGCCGGCTCATCCTCATCGGCGCGACGACGGAGAATCCCTTCTTCGAGGTCAATCACGCGCTGCTCTCGCGCGTGCGCATCGTGCGCCTCTACCAACTGACGGACGCGCAGCTCGTCGAAGTCCTGCGCCGTGCGCTCCGGGATGAGGAGCGCGGCCTCGGCGGTCAGCACGTCGAGGTGCCGGACGAGGTGCTGCTGGCGATGGCACAGATCGCGGGCGGCGATGCCCGCATGGCGCTCAACCTGCTCGAGGGCGCGGCGGCGATGCTGCCGACGACGGGTGGCACGGTCACCTTAGACATGCTCGAGGAAATCACGGGCGAGCGCGTGCAGCGCTATGACAAGACGGGCGATAACCACTACGATACGGCCTCGGCCTTCATCAAGAGCATGCGCGGCAGCGACCCCGATGCGGCGCTCCACTACCTCGCGCGCATGCTCGCAGCCGGCGAGGACGTTAAGTTCATCGCGCGGCGCATTGTCATCTGCGCGTCGGAGGATGTCGGCAATGCCGACCCGATGGCGCTGCCGCTCGCGATGGCAGCGGCCGAGGCCGTGCAGTTCGTCGGCATGCCGGAGGCGCGCATCACGCTCGCGCAGGCCGTGACCTATATCGCCTCGGCGCCGAAGAGCAACGCGGCCTACCTCGGCATCGACGCGGCGCTCAAGGACGTGCAGACGAAGGACTGCGGCACGGTGCCAAAGCATTTGCGTGACTCGCACTACAAGGGAGCGGCGGCGCTCGGCCACGGCCAGACGTACTGTTACCCGCACGACTATCCGGGCCATTTCAAGGAACAGGCCTATCTGCCCGACAAGATACGAGAGGCACATTACTACGAGCCGACGGACATCGGCCGCGAGAAAGTGCTGCACGACTACCTCAGGAAGTGCTGGCCCGAGCGCTTTTGACAGCAGGGGGTATTTCTGCTATATTGTCATATATAAATCCTAGGGATTCACTCGGGATTCCGTTTCATTCTAGATATGAGGTGCATCATGAAGATATCGACGAAAGGAAGATACAGTGTGACGGCGCTCTACGAGCTCGCACTCCGCTACGGTGAGGGCGCTGTGTCCCTGAAGAGCATCGCGACGAGCCAGGGACTTTCGGAGAATTATCTCGAACAGCTCATGGCACCGCTGCGCCGGGCCGGCATCGTCAAGAGCGTGCGCGGCGCGCAGGGCGGCTACATGCTCGCGCGCGACCCGAAAGAGATCACGATCGGCGAGATCATCACGACGGTAGAAGGGCCGATCGCGCTCGTCGACTGCCTGCTGACGAGCGCCGAGTCCGCGGAGCAGCCGTGCGACCGGGCCTGCGCCTGCGTGACGCGCGGCGTCTGGGAGAAGGTCTGCGACAGCATCAGCAATGTCCTCAACCACATCACGCTCTACGACCTCTGCACCGATCATCCGGAACAGGCGAAGAAGGTGGGGTGCGCGCGATGAAGCCGGTCTACCTCGATTACGCGGCGACGACGCCCGTCGATGCGCGCGTCGTTCAGAAGATGCTGCCGTACTTCTGCGAGCAGTTCGGCAATCCCTCGAGCCTCTACGCCGCCGGCCGCGCGGCACGTCAGGCCGTAAGCCAGGCGCGGCGCCAGCTCGCCGCGCTCCTCGATGCTGAGCCGGATGAACTCTTCTTCACGAGCGGCGGCAGCGAGAGCGACAACTGGGTCATCCGCTCGCTCGCGGAGGAGGCCCTGCGCCATGGCGGCGGCCACATCATCACGACGAAGGTCGAGCACCATGCCGTGCTGCATGCCTGCGAGGCATTGCCGCAGGGTATCGAGGTGACGTACCTCGATGTCGACGCAGAGGGCCGCGTCCGGCCCGAGCAGGTCGAGGAGGCCCTGCGGCCTGACACCTTCCTCGTCACCATCATGACGGCCAACAACGAGGTCGGCACCATCGAGCCGATTGCCGCCATCGGTGCGCTCTGCCGCGCACGCGGCGTCTTCTTCCACACAGATGCCGTGCAGGCCGTCGGCCACATCCCCGTCTCGGTCAAGGACTGGCAGGTCGATGCGCTCTCGCTCTCCGGGCACAAGCTCTACGGCCCCAAGGGCGTCGGTGCACTCTACCTGCGCCGCGGCCACAAGCTCGCGCCGCTGATCTATGGCGGCGCACAGGAGCGCGGCCTGCGGGCCGGCACGGAGAACACGGCGGGCATCGTCGGGCTAGGCTTTGCGGCCTCCATCGCAGAGGCGGAGCTTCACGAGGAGAGCGCGCGCCTGCAGGCGCTGCGCGATCATCTCTTCGCGAGGCTCCAAGAGATCCCGGGCGTGCGGCTCAACGGTGCTCAGGACAATCGGCTGCCGGGCAATCTCAATATCGCCATCGAGGGCGTCGACCACGAGACGCTGCTCATCCGGCTCGACCTCATGGGCTTCGCTGTCTCAGCGGGCAGCGCCTGCAGTGCGGGGTCGCTTGAGCCATCGCACGTCCTGACGGCGATGGGGCAGACGCCTGAGCAGGCGTCGACAGCCATCCGCGTGACGTTCGGGCGCTTTACGACGGAAGAGGAGGTCGAAGCCTTCGCCAAGGCCCTCGGCCAGGCCGCCCACGATATCCGCAGGCAGGCAGTCTGATGCTTGCCTGTGTTTTTTGTCAACATAAATTTGTTTTCAGAAAAACAATCATGTATAATGAGATGAGGTGCTCAAAGCACATCATTTCAAGGAGGAATCACGATGTTAGGAGATACACTGCGCGAGGCGCGGGAAAAACAAGGTCTGACCTACAAGGATATCGAGAAGGGCACGAGCATCCGTGCCCTCTACATTGAATACATCGAGAAGGGCGAGTACGACGAGCTGCCGGGCGACGTCTACACGAAGGGCTTCATCCGCAGCTATGCGAATTTCCTGAAGCTCGACGCCAATGCGCTCGTGCAGGCGTTCGCGGCAGAGCGCCACAAGGGAGCAGCTCCTGCTGCACAGCAGAAGCCGGCTGCCCCGAAGGCCGCTCCAGAGAAGCCGCAGGCAAAGAAGCCGTCGGCACCGTCTGTGCAGCCAGCCGCAAAGCCTGTCGAGAAAGCCGAAAAAGCTGCAAAGGCTGAGACGATTGAGAAGGCTGAGAAGCCTGCTGAGCAGCCGTCCGCTCCGAAGCAGGAGGCTGCGCCGCGCAAGGCACCGGTCCAGCCGAAGGCGACTGCCGTGAAGCCGCAGCCGAAACAGCAGCCGAAGAAAGCGCCTGCCAGCAAGCCAGCTGCACCGCGCTTTACGGCGCAGGACTTCAACGAACCGAAGCGTTCGAATGGCAAGCTCATCGCCATCGTGGCCGTCGTGCTCGTCGTACTCGCCGGCGCCGTCTATGCGCTCTCGGGAAGCGACGACAGCGCCAAGAAGCCGGCTGCACAGCAGCAGACGCAGCAGACCGAGGCACCGGCACCGAAGACGTACGATGGCGTTGAGGTTACGGCGACCTTCACGGCCGACTGCTGGCTCGAGGTCAAGGCCGATGGCAAGACCGTCTATGAAGGCACGCTCAAGAAGGGCGACAGCCAGACCTGGAAGGGCACGGACAAGGTCACGGTCCGCGTGGGCGATGCCGGTGCGGTGTCGTTCTCGGTCAACGGCAAAGACCTCGGCACGGCCGGCAAGACAGGCCAGGTTGCCAATAAGACCTTCACGAAGGACGGCAACTGATGAAGGGCTTCTTACCGATCTGCCGGCGTGACATGGAGGAGCGCGGCTGGCACGAGCTCGACTTCGTCTTCATCTCGGGCGATGCCTACGTCGATCATCCGAGCTTTGGCCCGGCCATCATCTGCCGCCTGCTCGAGAAGCACGGCTACAAGGTCGGCATCATCCCACAGCCGGACTGGCACACGACGAAGGACTTCGACCGCCTCGGCAAGCCGCGGCTCGGCTTCCTCGTCTCGGCGGGCAACATGGATTCGCTGCTCAACAAGTTCACGGCGGCCAAGAAAGTCCGCCATGAGGACGCGTATTCGCCGGGCGGCCAGGCCGGCCATCGGCCGGAGCGCGCGACGATCGTCTACTGCAACCGCCTGCGCGAGCTCTATCCCGATGTGCCGATCATCATCGGCGGCATCGAGGCGAGCCTGCGCCGCATGGCGCATTACGACTACTGGTCGAATGCCATCCGCCGCTCCATCCTCGTCGATAGCCAGGCCGATCTGCTGATCTACGGCATGGGCGAGCGCGCCATCCTCGAGATCGCCGCCGACCTGCAGCAGGGCGTCGAGGTGGCGAACATCCAGGATGTCCACGGCACCTGCTACCGCGTGCCCAACAAGGATTACGCATGGGACTACATCGAGCTGCCTTCCTTCGAGGCCGTCCGCAAGGACAAGAAGACCTTCGCGGAGGCGTTCAAGATCGAGTACCTCGAGCAGGATCCGATCCGCAGCAGGAAGCTCCTGCAGCAGAACGACGAGTGGTGTGTCGTGCAGAATCCGCCGGCCATGCCGCTCTCGGAGGAGCAGATGGACGAGGTCTACGGGCTGCCCTACATGCGCACGTACCATCCCATCTACGAGAAGGCGGGCGGCGTGCCAGCCATCAAGGAAGTCCAGTTCAGCCTCGTCTCGCAGCGCGGTTGCTTCGGCGGATGCAACTTCTGCGCAATCATCTCGCATGAGGGGCGCATCATCCAGCGCCGCAGCCATGCATCGCTCATCCGCGAGGCGAAGATCTTGACGCATATGAAGGGCTTCAAGGGCTACATCCACGATGTCGGCGGCCCGACGGCCAATTTCCGCCGCACGTCGTGTGACGGCCAGCTCAAGCGCGGCACCTGCCGCGGCAAGCCGTGCCTTTCGCCGGAGCCGTGCAAGCTGCTCGTGGCCGACCACAGCGACTACATCAAGCTGTTGCGCGAGCTGCGCAGCCTGCCGGGCGTCAAGAAGGTCTTCGTGCGCTCCGGCATCCGCTTCGACTACCTGTTGCTCGCCAAGGACGACTTCCTCTACGAGCTCTGCAAGTACCACGTCAGCGGCCAGCTCAAAATCGCGCCGGAGCACATCTCGGACCGCATGACGCGCCTCATGGGCAAGTCGAACCGCGCCGTCTATCTGCGCTTCGTCGAGAAGTTCCGCCGCATGAACGAGCGCCTCGGCAAGAAGCAGTACCTCGTGCCGTACTTCATGTCGAGCCATCCGGGCTCAGAGCTCAGCGACGCCGTCGAGCTCGCGGAGTTCATCCGCGACATGGGCTACCATCCGCAGCAGGTGCAGGACTTCATCCCGACGCCGGGCACGCTGTCGACCTGCATGTGGTACACGGGGCTAGATCCGATGACGGGCGAGAAGGTCTACTCGGCCAAGAGCTATGAAGAGAAGAGAATGCAGCGGGCACTCATGCAGTACTGGCTGCCGAAGAATCATGAGATCGTTCGGAAAGCCCTGCACCTTGCCCATCGCGAGGACCTCATCGGCTTCGGGCCGAAGTGCCTCGTGCGCCCGCGCAGAGAGACGAGGCCGGCAAGACCGGCAAAGAAGGTGTAAGTATGCGATGTCCTTATTGTAAACACGAAGACAGCCGCGTCATCGACTCGCGCGCGACGGATGACGGCATGACGATCCGCCGGCGCCGCGAGTGCAATGCCTGCGGCAAGCGTTTCACGACGTACGAAGTCGTCGAGAAGCTCCCGCTCATGGTCATCAAGCACGATGGCCGCCGCGAGGTCTTTAAGCGCGACAAGATCCTCAACGGCATCATCCGGTCGTGCGACAAGCGCGACATCTCCATGGAGCGCATCCTGAATCTCGTCAACGAGATCGAGCGCGACATCCGCAACACGATGGACCGCGAGATCTCCTCGCAGGACATCGGCCGGCTCGTCATGGAGCATCTCAAGGACTTCGACGACGTCGCCTACATCCGCTTTGCCTCGGTCTACCGCAAGTTCGCCGACATCTCGAGCTTCCTCGAGGAGCTGCAGAACATGCAGCAGCGCAAACAGCGTGCGCAGCAGGAAAGTCATAAAGACACGGAAAAGGCGGACAAGCTGGACAAATGAGTGGAGGAATCTGGATTTGGATTGGGAATTGAAACAGGAGCTCAAGAAGCAGCTGCAGGAGGAGCAGGGGTACTACATCTATCCCGTGGGCACGAGGACGCGCTTTGCCCTCGTCTATCCCAATTCTTACTTCGTCGGCATGTCGAATCTCGGCTTCCACATCATCTACGACCTGTTGAACAAGCGCAGCGACACGGCCTGTGAGCGCGTCTTCCTGCCGGAACGCACGAAGGTCGAGCGCTATGTGAATACGCGCACGCCAATCATGAGCATGGAGACGCAGTCGCCACTCTACGACTTCGACGTGCTGGGCTTTGCCGTCTCGTTCGAGATGGACTACTTTAACATCCTGCAGCTCCTCTCGATGGGCAAGGTCAAGGCAAAGGCCGCTGAGCGCGGCGAGCGCGACCCCATCCTCGTCGCGGGCGGACCGTGCCCGACGTTCAACCCTGAGCCGCTCGCCGCCATCTTCGATGCCTTCATCATCGGCGAGGGCGAGGTCATCATGCCCGCGCTGATGGACGCCTACCAGGCAGCCAAGCGCGAGGGGCTCCCGCGCAACGAGCTGCTGCAGAAGCTCGCGGAGGTGCCGGGCGTCTACGTGCCCTCGCTCTACGAGCATCATTACGATGACGAGGGGCATCTGACGGCCATCGAGCCGCTTTCTGGCGCGCCGGCGGCCGTCTCGCGCCAGTGGGTGCACGACCTCGACGCGTATCCGGCGCACACGGTCGTCGTCACGGACAACACGGAATTCAACTTCTACCTCATCGAGACGGCGCGTGGCTGCGGCCGTCACTGCCGCTTCTGCATGGCGGGCTACTGCTTCCGCAAGCCGCGCAACCGGTCGCTTTCTGTCATCAACGAAGAGGTGCAGGAGGCGCTCAAGTACCGCAAGCGCATCGGCCTTATGGGCGCTGCGATCTCCGACTATCCTGAGATTGACGCGCTCTGCAAGGACATCCTCGGCGAGGGCCTATCGATGTCCGTCGCCTCGTTCCGCGCCGACTCGGTGACGAAGGAACTCGTCGACTCGCTGGCAGAGTCGGGGCTCAAGACCCTGACGATGGCGCCGGAGGCCGGCAGCGACCGCATGCGCGCCGTCATCAACAAGGGCATCGAGGAACATCATCTATTCCACTCGATGGACCTCGGCCTCTCGGCTGGCATCCGCAATTTCCGGCTCTACATCATGGTCGGGCTGCCCTTCGAGGAAGAGGAGGACATCGACGCCATCATCGACCTAGCTGAGCGGCTCAAGGACTACATGGAAACGCGTGGCAGCAAGGGCACGCTGACGCTCTCCGTCAATCCCTTCATCCCGAAGCCGTTCACGCCGTTCCAGTGGGAGCCGATGGCGGACCGCAAGACCGTCGAGAAGCGCCTGAAGCGCCTCGAGAAGACGCTGCGCCGGCGCAAGCACGTCGTCGTCAACATCGAGTCGCCCAAGGAGGCCTACATCCAGGGCGTGCTCTCGCGCGGCGACCGCCGCGTCGGCGCAGCTCTCATGCGCGCACATGAGCTCGGCGGCAGCAAGGCTTTCAAGCGCGCGCTGAAGGAGCTGCGCCTGGACCCTGCGTTCTATCTCTACCGCAAGCGGCCAGAGTCGGAACTCTTCCCGTGGGAGCGTCTCGACATGGGCTTCAAGAAGGCGTACCTTTATGAAGAACTCAAGCGGGCGGAGGCACTGAAGCCGACAATCCCGTGCTTTGAGGGCTGCCACCGCTGCGGTGTCTGCTGATTCTTTGCGTTTCTTGCATTTCTTGCTCTTGGAGGTGTTTCGATGAGCTTTTCTCTGATTGAGATCGATCCAGTCTATCATGTCTACAGCGGCCAGTTCTCCTCATTCCCGGAGGAGATTGCCGTTCATGGTCTCTCGTGCCGCAGTGGCGGTGTGAGTGAAGCGCCCTGGGCGTCGCTCGACCTCGGGCTCCACGTCGGGGATGACCCCGCGGCCGTCATCGCGAACCGCCGCCGCTACCTCGCGGCCCTCGGGCTCGACGCTTCGCAGCTCGTGACGCCGGAGCAGGTGCACGGCGAGGCCATCGCGCGCGTCGGCAGCAGGGAGGCTGGCCGCGGCGCGCTCTCGTATGCGGACTCCATCGCGCAGACGGATGCCCTGATCACGGATGAGCCGGGCCTGCCGCTGCTTCTCTGCTTTGCGGACTGCACGCCCATCCTGTTTCTCGACCCGGTCCACCGCGCGGTGGGCATCGCGCACGGCGGTTGGAAGGGCACGGTGCGCCGCATCGCTGCCAAGACCGTCCTGCGCATGCAGCAGGAGTTCGGCACGCGGTCGGAGGAACTGCTCGCCGCCATCGGGCCTTCCATCGGCCCATGCTGCTATGAGGTCGGCCCTGAGGTCGAGCGGCAGTTCAAGGAAGCGTTCTCGGGCCATGAAGCCGAGCTCTTCTCGCATCCCGACGAAGAGGGCGGCACGCACCTGAGCCTCTGGGCGGCCAACCGCCTGCAGCTCGAGGAGGTCGGCGTCTTGCCGGAGCACATCGATGAGGCGCGCTGTTGCACCGCCTGCCATCACGAGGATTTCTTCTCCTATCGCGCAGACGGCGGCAGGACGGGGCGCCTCGGGGCCGTCATCGCCCTGCGCCCCGCCTGAGACAGCAGGCCGTCTTTCATCATTCCACGGTATCATTTTTCATATCCATATCACCAAACGGGGGAAGTCTCATGATTGCAGAAAATCTCCATCAAGTTGAACAGCATATAAAAGAAGCCATGGCACGCCGCACGCGCGTGCCGAAGGATGCGCCCGTGAAGCTCGTCGCCGTCACGAAGAACCACGATGTCGAGGCCATGCGCGAGGCCATCGATGCCGGTGCCACCGACATCGGCGAGAACCGCATCCAGGAGGCCAAGAGCAAATTCGATATCCTCGACCGCGATGTCACCTGGCATCTCATCGGCCACCTGCAGACCAACAAGGCAAAGCAGGCCGTCAAGTACTTCAGCCTGATCCACTCCGTCGATTCGGAGCATCTCGCGCGCGCCCTCGACAAGGAGGCGGGCAAGATCGGCAAGTGCCAGGACGTCCTCGTGCAGGTCAACCTCGCGAAGGAGGACAGCAAGTCGGGCATCTACAAGGAGGACCTGCGTCCGCTCCTCGACCTCGTCGATGCACTGCCGAACCTCCGCCTGCGCGGCCTCATGTGCATCGCGCCGAACTACGCGGACGTCGAAGAGTGCCGTCCGCTGTTCCACGAGATGTATGAAATTTTCCAGCAGGTAAAGGAGATTCCCTTCAAGACCGCGAATATATCCTATTTATCGATGGGTATGACACACGATTACCAGATCGCGGTAGAGGAAGGGGCCAACATCGTCCGCGTGGGGACGGCCATCTTCGGCCCGCGTCAGTACTAGGGGATACATAAGAGATTTTGAGGGGTGTTTCAGATGAATGTGATCGATAAGATTTGTGGCAAGTTCGGTATCTCGGACCCGGATGAGGACGAGAAGCTGGCCTTGGCCGAAGAAGAAGAGAGAGAACGCGAGCGCAACCAGAGGCGCGCCGCAGAGCAGAAGGAGGAAGAAGCGTTGGGGAACAATCGAGATCATCAGGAGAAAGAGACGAGCAATGTAGTCAATCTTCATTCTGGTGCATCGGTCCGCGAGAATGTCGTAGCCGCACAGATGAAAGTCATCATCATTGAGCCGAAGACGTTTGATGACGCGCAGCAGGTCGCGAACAACCTGCGCGAGCGCAAGCCGGTCGTCATCAACTTCGAGCACACGGATGCAGAGTCGGCCAAGCGCATCATCGACTTCATCAGCGGCACGACGTATGCCCTGAACGGTGAGATCAAGAAGGTCGGCCACAATGTCTTCCTCTGCGCGCCGAGCAACGTCAATGTGACGTACACGGAAGAGGAGCGCAAGGTGTCGGCAGAGATGCCCTGGCTCAAGAAGTAAGCAGGGATTTTTATCAGGGATATAGGGGGCTTTTCTATGAGCATGGATTTGCGCGTCGGTTTCATCGGCGGCGGCGCAATGGCGGAGGCCATCGTCGCCGGCATCGTGCAGGGCACGGTCAGCCCGTCGGACATCTACGTATCCGACCACAAGGAAGCGCGCTGCCAGCAGCTCGCTGAGCAGTACGGCATCCACGCGAGTGTCGGCGCGGATTCGTTTGTCGGGGATGTCGACGTCCTCTTCCTGGCGGTCAAGCCGCAGGTCGTGGACAAGGCCATCGCCGAGGTCAAGGATAAGGTCGGCAGCAAGACGCTGATTCTCTCCATCGTCGCGGGCCTGACGCTCGATGTGCTCGAGGCGTCGTTTGCCGAGCAGCCCGTCGTGCGCATCATGCCGAACACGCCGCTCTCCGTCGGCGCCGGCATGTCGGCCTTCGCCTGCGGCACGCGCGCCGGCCGGGCGGAGGCGGCTGTCGTCTCCGAGCTGCTGTCGGCAGCGGGGCGGGCCGTCGAGGTCGCGGAGTCGGCGATGGATGCTGTGACGGGCCTCTCGGGCAGCGGTCCGGCCTACGTATTCCTGCTCATCGACGCGCTGTCGGACGGCGGTGTGGCGGCGGGACTCAAGCGCGATGCGGCGACGCTCTTAGCGGCGCAGACCGTCTACGGTGCAGCCAAGATGGTGCTCGAGACGGGCAAGCATCCCGATGTCCTGCGCGACCAGGTCACGAGCCCGGCCGGCACGACGATTGCGGGTGTGCGCGTGCTCGAGAATCGCGGCCTGCGCGGCGCGCTGATTGATGCGGTACTCGCTGCGACCGAGAAGTCCAGGAAATTAGGAAAGAAGTAAGAGAAGCAGATATGGCAAGTGAACAGAAAGAAAAACTCATACGGTTCTACAAGGGCACGGAAGGCGAGGAGACGGTCATCAAGCTCGTCGACCTCGCAGAGGCCGTGCAGCGCAGCCAGAAATTCCGCCTGAGCGGTTTCCTCGACCCGTACGGGCAGGAGATTGCCGAGACGGTGGCGGCCAACTACCCGGGGCTGCGCGTCGATTTCGGCGGCGGCTACCAGGGAGCCGAGCGGGCGCGCGCGATGTACATCCACGAGGATTTTGCGGGCACGCCCTCTGGCTTTGACATCGCCTGCCTCAAGGCTTCGTGGAACGGCCAGTTCGCGCGCCTGAGCCACCGCGATGTACTCGGCGCCCTGATGGGCCTCGGCATCGAGCGCGATCGCCTCGGTGACCTTCTGGTGACGGCCGACTCCGTGCGCATCCTCTGCGACAGCAAGATGGCGGAGTACCTGCTCCAGAACCTCACGAAGATCGGTGCCGTCGGCGTCAGCTGTGAGATGGCTGACCTCGCGGGCATCGCGCCGCGCGAAGAGCGCTGCAAGGAAATCCGCGCGACCGTCGCTTCGCTGCGCATCGACTCGATTGCCGCCTCGGGCTTTGGCTCGTCGCGGAGCCGCGCGGCCGCCGACATCGCTGCCGACAAGATGAAGCTCAACTGGCAGCCCGTCAAGAGCGCCTCGCAGACGGTCAAAGAGGGCGACATCATCTCGATGCGCGGCCGCGGCCGCCTCGAGGTAGCCGAAGTGCGCGGCCAGACGAAGAAGGGCCGCACCGTCGTCGTGCTCAAGCGCTATATCTGATTGGTGCCTTGCTTCATTGCCGGCATACATGAGAATCGCATAGACTCATAAACAGACTCACATAGATGGGAGATCTTGATTTTGCTTACACCACTCGATATCCACAACAAAGAATTCAAGCGCAGCTTTCGCGGCTACAACGAAGATGAGATCGATGACTTCCTCGACCAGGTCGTCAACGACTACGAGAAACTCTTCCGTGAGAACGACAACCTCAAGGAAGAGCTCTCCCGCATGAAGAAGGACAATGCGCAGTACCAGAAGCTCGAGAACAACCTCAAGGAAACGCTGCTGATTGCGCAGAAGACGGCCAACGAGGTCACGGACACGGCCAAGCAGCACGCCGAGAACCTGCGCGAGAGCACGGCCAAGGAGTGCCAGAACATGCGTCGCGACGCCGAGATCTCGGCGCGCCAGATGGTTGAGGCTGCCGACCATCAGGTCAAGTCGGCTACGGTCGAGTACTGCCGCCTCGTCGAGGCCAAGTCGCAGTTCCTCTACCAGATCAAGGCCGCACTCGAGTCGGAACTCGCCGTGCTCCACGATGCCATCGACCGCCTGCCGCGCCAGCAGAGCGCTGAGCCGCAGCAGGAGGCGAAGGCTGAGGCACCTGCCGCACAGGATGCTGCATCGCAGCAGGGCGCTGCCGCAGCAGATGGCGCCGTGCAGAAAGGCTGAGACGACGCATGGCGCTTGCATTATTTGCCCTGATCCTCGCCGTCGACCAGCTGACGAAGTACGCCATCAGCATCGTCTTCCTGCCGGGGGAGAGCCTGCCCGTCGTGCCGCACATCTTCCACATCACCTATGTGCTGAACCCGGGCGCTGCCTTTGGCATGCTGCCACAGGCGCGTTGGTTCTTCGTCCTCGCGGCAGCGGCGCTGATCCTTGCCTTTCTCGCCTATCACAGGCGGCTCAAGAAGGAGCCTGCCGCGTTCTACTACGGCTGCGTCGCCATGCTCGCGGGCGCCGTGGGCAACCTCATCGACCGCATCCGCCAGGGCCTCGTCATCGACTTCTTCGATTTTCGCATCTGGCCGGTCTTCAATGTGGCCGACATCGCGATCGTGCTCGGCGTTGCGGGCATGATCTTTGCCATATTGTTCCGCATGAATGATCATGAATGATAAAACGATGCGGAAAGGAATGGATGAGTGAATATGTCAGATTCTACGAAAGTGTATACAGCAGACCAGGACGGCGAGCGCCTCGACCGCTTCCTCACGCGCATGGAACCCGCGCTCTCGCGCGCGCATGTCCAGAAGGTCATCGCGGAGGGGCAGGCGCTCGTCAGCGGACGCGTGCGCAAGGCGAACTACAAGCTGCAGGCGGGGGAGGAAGTCACCTTCCACCTGCCGGAGGCGAAGCCCGTCGAAATCCTGCCGGAGGATATCCCGCTCGACATCCTCTATGAGGACAGCGACATCATCGTCATCAACAAGGCGCGCGGCATGGTCGTGCATCCGGCCACGGGCATCTACACGGGGACGCTCGTCAACGCGCTGCTCTACCACTGCAAGGACCTCTCCGGCATCAACGGCGAGATCCGCCCGGGCATCGTCCACCGCCTCGACAAGGACACCTCAGGCGTCATGGTCGCCGCCAAGAACGATGCGGCGCATCTCGACCTCGCGGAGCAGATTCGCACGAAGGCGGCGCACCGCATCTACCGGGCCATCGTCTGCGGCAACATCCGCGAGGAGGCCGGTGTCATCAAGGGGGACATCGGCCGCCACCCGACGGATCGCAAGAAGATGGCCATCGTCCATGAGCATGGCAAGCCGGCCGTTACGTACTTCCGCGTGCTCGAGCGCTTCGGCGACTACACGCTCGTCGAGTGCCGACTGGAGACGGGCCGCACGCATCAGATCCGCGTGCACATGGCGAGCATCGGGCATCCCGTCCTCGGCGACCCCAAGTACGGGCCGCGCAAGGCCTGCCCGTTTGCCATCAAGGGGCAGGCGCTGCACTCCCTGCAGCTCACATTGACCCATCCGCGCACGCGCGAGGTCATGACCTTCACGGCACCGCTGCCCGAGGACATGGAGAAGATACTCAAGGCACTGCGCGCTAAATTCCAGCGCTGACAGCCGATAATCGATAACCGACAACTGATGGAAGTTTGATTTATTTTGGGAGGGATCTTTATGCCAGTATTGACCGATAAGACCGTCATCATGGATTCCGAGGGAATCCGCCGCGCCCTCACGCGCATCTCGCATGAGATTGTCGAGCGCAACAAGGGCGTGGACAACATTGTCATCGTAGGCATCCGCACGCGCGGCGTGCCGATCGCGGAGCGCATCGCTGCCAATATCGAGCATATCGAGGGCAAGAAGCCGCCGGTCGGCGTCCTCGACATCACGCTCTACCGCGATGACCTCTCGTCTCTCTCCTATCAGCCAATCGTCCATCAGACGGAGCTGCCCGTCGACATCACGGACAAGACCATCGTGCTCGTCGACGACGTGCTCTACACGGGCCGCACGATCCGCGCCGCTCTCGATGCCATCATCGACATGGGACGCCCAAAGAACATCCAGCTGGCTGTGCTCGTCGACCGCGGCCACCGCGAGCTGCCGATCCGCGCGGACTTCGTCGGCAAGAACGTGCCGACGTCCTCGCATGAGGTCGTCAGCGTGCAGCTCAGCACGATCGACCAGGCCGAGAAGGTCGTCATCCGCGAATTCCGCGACGAGAAAGAAAAATGAATCCGCTTCATTTTTCTCTTGACATGCGCTATGCAGATGCGGTATGATGAATACATCAAGCAGAATAGTGAACTCACATCCAGAGCGGCGGAGGGACTGGCCCGATGAAACCGCGGCAACCATTGACTTCGTCAAAACGGTGCCAATTCCTTTAGGTCCGGCCTATAAGATGAGAGTGCGATAAAGAGCTCTCTTTTTATAGAGAGCTCCTTTTTATGCAGGAAAAAGGGAAGGGCTGCGAGCTCGTGAGTCCGACTTGAAATGGAGTAGACTCGTAAAATTACGTATGGTTTGAATGAAAAGGAGGTTTCTCTTTTGAGCAAGAAACGCATGTTATTCACTTCGGAATCGGTCACGGAAGGTCATCCGGATAAGATGGCCGACCAGATCTCGGACAGCATCCTCGATGCCATCCTCGCGCAGGATCCGAACGGCCGCGTGGCCTGTGAGACGCTCGTGACGACGGGCCAGGTCCACGTCGTCGGCGAGGTCTCGACGAACTGCTACGTCGATATCCCGAAGATCATTCGCGAGACGGTGCGCGAGATCGGCTACACGCGCGCCAAGTACGGCTTTGATGCCGACACCTGCGGCATTCTCGTCTCGCTCGACGAGCAGTCGCCGGACATCGCGCAGGGCGTCGACAAGGCGCTCGAGGCGCGCGAGGGCGACATGGATGTCGAAGACGCCATCGGCGCAGGCGACCAGGGCATGATGTTCGGCTATGCGACGAACGAGACGGAAGAGTACATGCCGCTGACCATCGCGCTGGCACACCGCCTCGCACGCCGCCTCGCAGAGGTCCGCAAGGACGGCACGCTTTCGTACCTGCGCCCGGACGGCAAGACGCAGGTCACGGTGCTCTACGAAGATGGCAAGCCGGTCGCTGTCGACACGATCGTCATCTCGACGCAGCACGATGAAGATGTGGAGCTCGCCAAGATCCGCAAAGACCTCATCGAGCACGTCATCAAGGCCGTCGTCCCGGCTGAGCTGCTGACGGACGAGACGAAGATTCTCGTCAATCCGACGGGCAAGTTCGTCATCGGCGGCCCGCAGGGCGATTCGGGCCTGACCGCAAGATCATCGTCGACACGTACGGCGGCTGGGCACGCCACGGCGGCGGTGCATTCTCGGGCAAAGACCCCACGAAGGTCGACCGCAGCGCAGCCTATGCAGCGCGCTACGTCGCCAAGAACATCGTCGCTGCCGGCCTCGCTGACCGCTGCGAGATCCAGCTGGCCTACGCCATCGGCGTCGCCCATCCGGTCTCCATCATGGTCGACACCTTCGGCACCAACAAGGTCGACGAGGACACGATCGAGGCGCTCGTCAAGAAGCACTTCGACCTGCGTCCGGCCGGCATCATCAAGATGCTCGACCTGCGCCGCCCCATCTACAAGCAGACCGCAGCTTATGGCCACTTCGGCCGCACCGACGTCGACCTGCCATGGGAGCACACGGATAAGGCAGCCGTCCTGCGCGAGGAAGCCGGGCTCTGAGTTTGCGCCACACGTTCATCTGGACAATCAAAAAGCCGTTTCTCTTTGTGAGAAACGGCTTTTTTGCATGCTTGGGCTGTAATCGGTGCTCAGCTGGTCTGTTTCTTGGCGGGCAGCAGGAAGGTGGCGCCCGCGCAGATGGCGGCGATGAGGACGAGCAGGCCCATGACGGCGGTGAGGCCGTAGGTGTCGGCGTAGTGGCCGAGGGCGGGGGCGATGATGCCGCCGATGCTCATCGAGATGCCGAGCGTGACGCCGGAGGCGAAGCCGATGTTCTTGGCGAGGTACTCCTGGCCGAGGACGACGAAGGAGGAGTACGGCGCGAGCATGGCAAAGCTCATCGGCAGCAGCATGGCGTAGACGGCGTAGATGCTGTGGGAGAAGACGGCGATGGCGAGGAACGGGACGAGCAGGACGCTGCCGAGCCGCAGTGTCCTGCGGTAGCCGTGGCGGTCGGCGAACCAGCCGCCGAAGAGCGTGGCGGCAACGCCTGCGATGCTGATGATGGAGAGCGTCATCGAGCCGATGGCCTCGCTCGAGCCGAGCACCTGGATGCAGAAGAGCGGTAGGAAGCTCGAGATGCCAGTGAAGACCGTCGAGCGGAAGAGGATGACGAAGAAGAGGCGGCCGAAGGCATGCCAGTCATTCGTCGCGGCGGGGCTGCTGCTCGTCTGTTTGGCGCTGGCCGCCTTGGCTGCTGCACTCGCATTGGCCTCGATGGCGCGCCGCAGATGCGGGATGGCGAGGAGCAGCAGGATGCTCATGCAGGCAGCGGTGATGCCGTAGAAGGCGAGGCCGTGCATGCCGAACGTTGTGACGAGGAAGACGGCGAGCAGCGGGCCGAAGCCGAAGCCGCCGTTGCCACCGACGCTGAAGATGCTCATGCCCTTGCCGCGCGCGCCCTGCGAGACGCCATTGACGCAGCGGGCGGCCTCCGGATGGAAGATGGAGGTCGCTATGCCCATGACCGTGACCGCAGCGAAGATCAGCCAGTAGTCGGAGACGAAGCCCGTGATGGCCAGCGAGGTGCCGGCAAAGAAGACGCCGACGGCCATGAACCACTGGCGCGAACCCTTGTCGGCCAGATAGCCGAACAGCGGCTGGATGACGGAGCTCAGGAACGAAGAAGCAAACATCAGGCCCGCGATGGCCGTGTAGTCCATGCCGTAGAAGCTTACGAAGAACGGCAGCAGCGCCGGCAGCGAACCGGTGTTGATGTCGTTGCTCAGATGTGCCGCAGCGAGCAGGTAGAGGTATTTCTTATTCAGAGAATCAAGTCCTTTCGTGGGAGTGTCGTTTTATTATACCATACATTTGCGAAACTATATTTTGTAAAGTGCGTTTTAGGTGCAACGTTTGCTTCTTTCCGAGGCAGCTCTATGATACAATAGAGAAAACACGATGAAATGGGAGGGAGCGCGATGATTGATATCCTGCTCGTGGATGACCAGAAAATCCTTTTGGAGGGACTCAGGAAGATCTTTGAACCGGCGCCGGACATTGCTGTCTGTGCGACCTGTGCTTTGGCGGAGCTGGCGGAGGAGGCGTGCCTGCGCTACCGGCCGGACCTCGTGCTCATGGACATCTGCATGGAGAGCCGCACGAGCGGCATCCGCATCTGCCGCCGGCTCAAAGAGTGCTTTCCGGCGATCCGCGTTGTCATGATGACGGGCATGTCGGAGCTCGCCTTTGTCGGCTGGGCGAAGGACGCCGGCGCGGACAGCTTCATCTACAAGGAAGCGTCAGGGGAGGCGTTCCTCGACTGCATACGGCGGACGATGGCGGGCGAGCACGTATTCCCCGTCATCCGCGGTCGGGATACGTTCGGTGCGGCGGAGGCCAGCCTGACGGAGCGCGAGCTCGAGATCCTGCAACTCATCTGCCAGAGCCTCTCGCGCGAGGAGATTGCGGAGCGGCTGGGCATCGCGAAGCGCACGGTTAATTTCCACATCGCCAACATGCTCGAGAAGACGGCCCACAAGAGCATCGTCGGCCTCGCCGTGGAGGCGGCCGAGAAGGGCCTGACGAGCATGGAGACACAGAACGAATGCGAGCGCGACGACACCGCCATGCCCTGAATGTACCTAAAACGCACTTTTGGCGCTGCGCCATGCGTCAGAAGTAGGCAGTGATGCTCGTGCCGAGGATGTACTCGTGCATGCGGCGCAGCAGGGGGCTCTCGCGCCGGCTCTCGAGGCGGAAGCCCTCGACGGCGCAGACGAGGCCCGGCGTGATGACGTAGTCGGTGCGGGCGCCCCAGCCGCGGAAGCCCTCGCGTCGGAAGAAGCCGGTGTCGGCATCCATCGTCGGGTAGAGGACGGAGGCGGAGGGCTGGTCGTAGTAGCGGAGCCAGCTCGCGAAGCTGCCGGCCTTCCGCTCGTCCAGCTCGCCGTACTGCACGAGCGCGACGAAGCCGCCCTCGCGCTCTCGATAGGCGTCGGCATAATGGCGCCCGTCTGCTTGCAGCAGCTCGAGCCCGAGCTGCCATTTCGATGTGGGATGGTACTTGGCCGCAAGCGAGGCGATGCGCTGCCGGTCAAAGCCCTGGCCGATGCGGCCGGCAGGCAGGCCGAGTGCGCGGAGTCTTGGCTCGCTTGCTGGCAGGTCCTGGCGCTGGCGGAAATCGAGATAGGCGGCACTGGCATCGAGCTTGCCGAGCGCTTTCTTCCAGAGTACGGAGACGCCGTCTTTCTGTTCATCTGGCTCGCCTGTCGTGCGGCCGACGAAGACGGTTAGGCTGCCCTGTGGCCGGTCGGTATCGCCCGTGCGGAAGCGCAGGCCGTCGATGCGCTTGTCGATGATGCTGCCGTCCATGAGGTAGTAGTTGAAGCGGCCGACTTCGATCTTCGTGTGGGGGTTCTCGTGCTGCAGGTAGAGGCGCGAGAGCGTCAGGTGCTTGTTGCGCGACTCGTCCTTGCTGTCGCGCTTGTCCTCGAGCATCGTGCGGATGCTCGTCCCAGGGCTCGTCTCGATGAAGGGAAAGAGGCGCAGGCGGCGCTCGGCGCGGAAGACGGCCTGGTCGGTGCGGCGCAGCGTGCCATTGCGGTCTGGCACGCTTGCGTAAAAGCGCCCCTTGCCGTAGAGGAAGCGGTAGTCGCCGTGCAGTGTGAGCCGCGGATAGGAGTGCCTCGCATCGGCCTTCTCTAGACTGTCGATGATCTCGGCTTCTTGTTCCATTTCGGAAGCTGCGTCTGGTTTCACGGATCTTGCGGAATCCTGCTGTACTTTGGCGGCAGCGGCGGGGATGGGGGCTGCAGCGAGCAGGGCCAGGCATCCCGCGAGGATGCGCGCCCGCTTTGTCGTCGCAATCATGGTGATCTCCTTTATTCTTTGGTCCTTGGTTGTGTGTCGACTATGGTGTGGTACCTGTTCAAATCATTTTATTATCATTCTATCATGTATTACAGCGAAAGAAAATCGTTGAGAAGCTGGGACCATCAGGAAGGGGAGTGTGTGCATGGAAATGACGTGGCTGTGCCATCTTGCCTATGCCTTCATGCCGGCTGTAACGCTGCTCTGGGGCGAAGCGCTGCGGGCGCGCTTCCTGTACCGCGGCGCGCGCCGGGCCGTCCGCCTGCTCGTCGCTGCGCTGCTCGCCTGGCAGTCCGTGCGCCTGCTGAAGTACATGCTCGAGCCTGTACCGGATGCGGGCGATGGCCTGATCAATGCATTCTGGTATCTCTACTACGTCTTCCGGGCGGCCCTGCCCGTCGCCCTGCTCTGGATCGCGCACGTGGCGGACCGCGATGCCGTCGCGCGCAGGATGCCGCCGCATCTTTTGGCGCTGCTGCTTTTGAACCTCGTGCTGGCTGCCGCCATCCTGACGAACGACTGGCATGAGCAGGTCTTCTCGTTCCCACAAGAACGCGAGGGCGGCGAATGGGAGGAGAAACTGGAGTGGGGCGCTTACGCTTACTGGGTCATCTGGTTCCTCGAGGTCTTTGCGGCGCTCGCCATCCTCTGGGTCAAGGCCGGGCTGCAGAAGATCTGGCGCCCGCAGATGGTCCTGCCCGTCGCCCTCTGCGGCCTGTTCCTCGCGTACTCCATCTTCTACAATTTCCTGCCCCTCGTGCGCATCGACGTCACCTTCACGACGACGGGCTTCTTCCTGCTGTTGCTCGAACTCTGCCTGCAGACGGGCCTCATGCCGTCGAACGACGAGCACGAATCGTTCTTCCGCGAGGCATCGCCCGGCCTCATGCTGCTCGATGAAAAGGGGCGGGCGCCTCGTCTCGAAGGCGGTGCCCGGCGGGGAAGCGGAGCGGAAGGACTACCGCATTTCCAAGATGAAGGTGCCGGGCGGCGGCACGCTCGTCTGGTACGAGGACATGCATCTGCTGCGCGAGCGGCAGCGCATCCTCGCACAGGCAAACCGGGCGCTGGCGCGCAGGCGCCGCTATCTGGAGCGCGAGGCACCAAAGCGGCGCGAGCGGGCGGCACAGATGATGCAGGACCGCCTGCGCGAGGAGGTCGAATCGCTGCTCAAGGGCCTCCGTCCGTACTTCCGCGAGTTTCGCGAGGAGATCCTGAAGACGGAGGGAGAGGCGCAGAAGCATGCGGTCTATAAGCTCAATCTGCTCGCGACGTACACGAAGAAGCGCTGCGTGCTCTTCCTCAAGAGCGAGGAGAGCGGCCGCATCGCGCTCGACGATCTCGAGATGGCCTCGTCGGAAATCTGCTCGGCGCTGCGCGCGTTCCGCCTGCATGCGGCGATCGACTGGAAGATGCCGGATGAGATGCCGGCGCAGACGGCCCTGCTGGCCTTCGATGCGCTGACGACCTTCCTCGCGGAGGCGGCGCGCAGTCGGGCGGTGGAGGACATCTACGTGACGATGGCCGAGGCGCGCGTGACCTTCCTCGTCGAGCAGCAGGGCGCGTGGCTGGCGCGCTGGCAAGCGCTCTGGCACGACGGCCATGCGGCGAGCCGGACGGCCGTCAAGGACCTGGGCTATGCCGTGTCGGTCGATTGCAGCCTGACGGAGGAGGTGAAACGATGAGCGGATACACGGCGATGCTCTGCCTGCTGCCCGCCTTCCTCGCGGCCATCACCTCTGCCTTTGGCCTGCGCGCGGCGATAGCCGCATCGTCCTGGCGAACCTTTGCATGCTCGACTTCATGGAGGGGACAGTCGGCGGCCATAGCCGCGACGCCGAAGCGTTCTGGCAGAGACTCAGGGAGATGGCCCAGCAGGGGGACCGGCACATCTTTGACGAGGCGCAGGGGACGCTGCTCTTCCGCTTCCGGCACAGCGCCTGGCTCTTGCGGCGCAAGGCCATGCCGGGCCGTGCGGAGCGCGGCAGCTTCGAGATCACGGCCTCGGACGTGACGGAGCTCGACGCCGTCACGCGGGAGCTCGAGGCGAAGAACGCCGTGCTCGCCGCGCAGGCCGAGGAGACGAAGCGCCTGCTGCAGTCGGCCATCGAGGAGGAACGCCGCAGGACGCTCGAGACGGTGCGCGTCCGCGTGCACGACATCATGGGCAGCCGCATCAGCATGCTGCAGCGCCTGCTTACCGCACCGGAGCCTCTAGAGGCGGCCAAGCTCGTGCCCACGGTCGACATGGTGCTCGAGGAGATCTGGCTTGAGGAAGAATCGCCGCAGGAGCTCTTGCAGGACCTCGTCCGGGCGTACGAAGCCTTCGGTGTGACGGTCCGACTCACGGGCAAGCTTCCCGAGCGGCGCACGGTGGCGCTCGCTTTCGTAGAGGTCCTGCGCGAGGCGGCGACGAATGCCATCTGCCACGGCCATGCCGACGTCATCGAGGTGAAGGTGGGCGAGGCGGGCATCCGCATCGCCGACAACGGCTGCGGTGCGCCGCCGACCTTCCACCCGGGCGGCGGCCTCTCGGCCATCATCCGGCGCGCCAAGTCGCTCGACGCGCGCCTGACGATTGCGCCACAGCCGTCGTTCTCCCTCGCGCTCACCATGCCAGCGCCAGGCCGTGCGTCGGAGCCTGCGCCCTGAATCCCTGCTGCACTTCAAGAAGCTGCTTCTGGCAGCTTCTTTTTTGTGCTTACCTGTCATTTTGTACAGTACGGTGGGCACATCCCGTGCCGTATACTGGAAGAGAAGGGAGATGAGAACGATGGACAAACGAAGCGTGTTGGACAGACGCTGCTATGTGGTTGGTATCTTCTGGTTGCTGCTCATCGCATTGGCATCGGTCGCGCTGGCAGCACCGGCCGTCCTGCCGAAGCCGTCCTCGCTGGCGTACAGCGTCGATACGACCGGGATGATAACAGCGGAGGACGCGGCCAAAATCGCGGAGATGGGCAGAGGGCTCGATGCGGCGACGGGTGCTCAGGTTGTCGTCGTGACCATCCCCTCTCTTGATGGTGCTTCCATCGAGGAATACGCGACGACGCTCTTTCGCGACTGGGGCATCGGCAATGCCGAGCAGAACAACGGTGTGCTGCTGCTCATCGCCAAGGAGGACCGCAAGTTCCGCATCGAGGTCGGCTATGGCCTAGAGGGCGCCATCACCGATGGCTATGCGGGCTCCGTGCTCGACGGCATGAAAGCGGACTTCAAGAGTGAGAACTACTCCGAAGCCATTGTCACGGCCTATGCAAAACTCACGCAGAAGGCGTATGAAGAGTACGGTGCTGAAGTCCCCGAGAATGTCAAGGATGTGGCGGAAGAACCATTCTGGGGCGTCTTACTCGGCGCGACTATCTTCTTCGGCCTCATCGCGCTGCTCGTCTACGCGGTCTGGGGCACACTGAAGGGGATCCTGCATGTCCTGTCGTCGGGGCGTCTCTTCCAAGACTCGGTTGGCAGTGCGGGCGGGGGATCGTCGGGCGACGACGAGAGCGGGCGCTATCGCTCCGGTGGCTCGGGCGGTTCTGGCGGCTCCTATGGCGGCGGCCGCAGCGGCGGCGGTGGTGCCTCGGATGGCTGGTAAAGCGGCAGAGTCCGCAGAGAATACAGGATCGCAACAGCAAAGAGGCGTCCGGTTGGACGTCAGGAAATCAGGAAGCTAGGAAGGAGGATATATATGAAAGGTGGAACGATCTTAGTCGGCCTGTTCCTCATCTTCTGCCTGTTCCTCGGGTATCAGTACAACGCGGTGAAGAGCGCGCGGCTCAATGTCGATGCGGCTTACGGTCAGGTGGAGAACCAGATGCAGCGTCGGGCTGACCTCATCCCGAATCTCGTCAACACGGTCAAGGGATACATGAAGCATGAAGAAGCTCAGATCAAGGCCGTCACGGATGCGCGCGCAAGGCTCATGAATGCCGGCTCGCCGGAAGAGCTCGGCGCAGCCGATGCGGAACTCACAGGTGCGCTCGGCAAGCTCATTGCCATCTCAGAGAATTATCCGGACCTCAAGGCAAACACGCAGTTCACAGAGCTCATGCGCGAGATCAGCGGCACGGAGAACCGCATCGCCGTCGCGCGCATGGACTACAATGAGGCAATCCGTTTCTACAACATCAAGATACAGACATTCCCGGGAACGTTCTTCGCCGACATGATGGGCATGCGGCCGCTTCCGCAGTTCCGGGCGGAGGAGAAGGCGAAGGAAGTTCCGCAGGTCGCATTCTGAGCCGTTGTTCTGAGTCGTTCTGAATGGTTAGAAAAGGAGGATCATCATGGGTCTCATCAAGGCAGCAATGGGCGCGGCAGATGGCGTCATGGCCGATCAGTGGAAAGAATTCCTCTACTGTGACAGCCTCGACAAGGACACGCTGGCCGCAAAGGGACAGAAGCGCACGAGTTCGCGGGGCAGGAGTTCCAACACCTCGGGCGAGGACAATATCATCACGAAGGGGGCGGTCATCGTCGTCAATGAGGGCCAGTGCATGATGATCGTCGAGCAAGGCAAGGTCGTCGAGATCTGCGCCGAGCCGGGCGAGTACATCTACGACAGCTCGACGGAGCCGACCGTCTTTGGCGGCGACCTGGCAAGTGATCTCAAGGCCGTCTTCCGCAATATGGGCAAGCGCTTCACATTTGGCGGCGATGCGCCGAAGGATCAGCGCGTCTACTACTTCAACACGAAGGAGATCATGGGCAACAAGTATGGCACGCCGCAGTCCATCCAGTTTGAGACGATGATCGGACCGTACATGCTGAACGTCAACATCCGCTGTTTCGGCGAATACAGCTACCGCATCGCGAATCCCATCCTGTTCTACACGAACGTCTGCAGCAACTTCGACACCGTGTACGAGCGCTCGGAGATCGACTCGCAGCTCAAGAGTGAGCTGCTGACGGCCCTGCAGCCGGCCTTCGGGCGCATCGCGGCCAAGGGCATCCGCTATACGCAGCTCATCAACTACACGAAGGATATCCGCAACGAGCTCAGTGAGGAACTCTCGGAGGACTGGGGCAAGAAGCGCGGCATTGAGATCGTCTCTTTCGGCGTCTCGTCGGTCAAGGCCGAGGAAGAAGATGAGCGCCGCATCAAGGAGATCCAGGACAGCGCGATCATGAGCAATCCGGACATGTGGGCTGGCCGCCTGGCGACGGCGACGGCCGATGCGATGCGCACGGCGGCCGGCAATGAGGCGGGCATGGGCGGTGCCTTCGGCTTCATGGGCATGGGCATGGCCGGGCAGATGGGCGCCGGTGCGATGGGCGCTTTTGGCCAAGGGCCCGCACCGCAGGGCAATCCCTTGGCGCCACCGGCACAGCAGCCACCGGCACCTCAGCAGGCAGCGCCGCCCGCGCCGCAGTCTGGTTGGACCTGCTCGTGTGGCCACGCGGGCAATGCGGGCAAGTTCTGCGAGGAGTGTGGCAAGCCGCAGCCAAAACCCGCCTCTGATGGCTGGACCTGCAGCTGTGGCACGGTCAACAAGGGCAAGTTCTGCATGGAGTGCGGCGCGAAGAAGCCGGCGGACGAGCCGCTCTACCGCTGCGACAAGTGCGGCTGGGAGCCGAAGGACCCGAAGCATCCGCCGAAGTTCTGCCCCGAGTGCGGCGATCCGTTCGATGAGGGCGACAGACAGTGAAGTGGATCATCTAGATATGCACTAGACATGTGATAGAGAAAAGAAGGTGAGTATCGTGGCCGAGACGTCAGTCAGCTATAAATGCCCGAGATGCGGTGCGCCGCTTTCCTTCCTGCCGGGGCGCGATACGGTCAGCTGCGAGTACTGCGGCACCGAGTTCGAGATCGCGGCCATCGAGGCGATGTTCGCGCGGGAGCAGGAAGCCGCGAGGCGCGCGGCTGAAACAAGAGAAGCCGAATTCGATACGGCCGCAGCGGGCGGCGAATGGTCGCCGGAGGAGAGCGGCGCCATGGTCATGCAGACCTGCTCGGCGTGTGGCGCGGAGCTCGTCTCCGACGGCAATACGATGGCGACGGAGTGCGCCTACTGCGGCAGCCCCAACATGATGCCGGCGAAGTTCGAGGGCATGGTGAAGCCGGACTTTATCCTGCCGTTCAAGAAGACGAAAAAAGAGGCGCAAGAGGCGCTGCAGGCCTTTTACAAGGGCAAGTACCTGCTGCCCGATGGCTTCGCCGGAGCCAACCGCACGAAGGACATCTAGGCGATGTACGTGCCGTTCTGGCTCTTCGATGCCGATGTCTTCGCGCGGGCCAACTTCCGCGAGGAGAACGATGTGCGCCGCGAGACGGCAGATGAGATCATCACGGAGACGAGCGTCTACCAGTGCGAGCGCGCGGGCTCGATGCACTTCGTGCGCATCCCCGTCGACGGCAGCGAGCGCATGGACGACGCCTACATGGACAGCATCGAGCCGTTCGACTACGCGGAGCTCATGCCGTTCTCCGCGGCCTACTTCACGGGCCATCTGGCCGACAAGTACGATGTCGATGCGGAGGAGAGCATCCCGCGCGCCGATGCGCGCATGCGCGCGACTGCTGTCGATGCCCTGCAGAAGACCGTCAAAGGGTACGACCGCTGCTCCATCGAGGGCGACCCGTCCTTCCTGCGCGAGAGCGCCGCAATCTCCTACGCGATGCTGCCCGTCTGGATCCTGACGACGCGCTACGAGGGCAAGCCCTACACCTTCATGATGAACGGGCAGACGGGCAAGTTCGTTGGCAGCCTGCCCGTCGACAAGCGCAAGTCGTGGCTTTACCCGGCCATCGCACTCGCCGTGTTCTGGCCGGTGCTGTACTTCATCGTGCAGTATTTCATGACGTAAGGGGGGCTCTTCATGACCGCAAAGATTCTAGGGATTTCCTTCGTGCTGGCACTCGGCGCCGCTTTTCTCGTGCGCTATATCCTGATTGCCGGCATGAGCAATGTGCACCAGGCAAGCAAGGCCGACGCCTACCTCGATGAGGAAAGCTTCTCGCTCGTCGACAGCAACGACACCTTCCTCTACACACAGGTCAAGCGCCAGCCAAAAGCCAAGAAAGAATCGTGATGTAAGAGATTGAAGAGAAGAAAGGGAGGATGACCATGAAGAAGCCGCAATTCGCCGCTGCCCTGCTGACCGGCCTGCTGACCGCCGCGCTCGTGCTCGGCTGCGGAGCAGGTCCCGATACGCCGAAGGAACCAGAGTCACAGAAGCCCAAGATCACACTGAACTATGAGACGGTGAAATTGGAGCAGGGCAGGGAGCTTTCCTTGGCCAAGCTCACGAACGCCGACAAGATCACCATCACGAAGTCCTTCCACCGCACCGGCGCCATGACGAAGATCGGGGAGACGATCTACATCCGCAATGCCAACACGGGGACCATCCTCGAGGCGAAGCTCGAGGACGACAGCCTCAAGGTCACGAATGCGGAATTCGTCAAGGACGTGCCGGAAAAGAGCTTCCTCTCCAACGATGGCAAGGACCTGCTCTACACCGATGCGAAGTACAAGGTCATGGCCGTCGCCGCGGATGGGACGAGCCGGCCGTTCTACGATAAGGACGTCCGCGGCATGGTCGGCGTCCCGGGCAAGGATGAAGCCGTATCGTTCTACAACGCGCGGGCTGTCGTGCGCTATGCCATCGCAGACGGCAAGGTCTCGCAGGAGATTGGCACGGTCATCCCGAAAGAGCGCGACGAACTGCTCACGACGCCGAGCGGTCTGGTCTGCGATGGCCAGCAGGCCTACCTGTTCGGCAGCACCCTGGACGGCAAGATGAGCGTCGGTGCTGTCGCCGCCTACAGCCTGGACGGCACGCAGGCGTACGTCATCGGGCGCAAGCATGCCCCCGGCCGGAAGCCGGGCTATCTGGCCAGCGCCTTTGATGTTGCCGTCACGGATGACTACCTCTTCGTCTTCGACGGCAATATCCGCCAGCTCAACATCTTCAACAAGAAAGATGGCTCCTTCGTCGACCGCATCAAGGCCGACAAACTGTTCGACGGCCAGAACGATGTCCAGATGATGCCCTACGAGGGCAATCAGGTGCTGGTCCTCGTGAAGGACAGTTCTAAGAAAGGCACGGAGGGAGACACCGGCGACAAGGTGTTCATGCTCAAGATCTGACCGGCGCTGCTGCGCTTCAAAGCCCCTTTGATGAGGGGCTTTTTGCTTGGGGATACTTGTATTTTAATGGCTGGACTTGTATACTAGAAGCGTTAGAATACAGGGAATATCCCATGAGAAAGAAGGCAGTTTCATGAAGAGCATGAAGTTACGATTCCTAGCGATGCTCGTCGCAGCGGTCGCGGCCATCTACGTCCCGACGGCCTGCTCGGCGGCTTATGTCACGGCGTATGAGCAGCATGTCGACGAGAAGTACGTCGTCGACACTTCGACGGTCTACCGCCCGGATGCGGAGCACATCAATGTCGGCGTCTACTACACGGACAACATCAAGAACAAGACGTATCCGTACGTCTACAAGTTCTGGTACAACACGGGCCGCGGCGCTTGGTACATCCTCGAGCAGAAGAATGCCCCAGAGTCGGGCGATATCTACGAGGACGACACGCACTACTGGTCTATCGTCGAGGAGAAGAGCATCGCGCAGGATGTCCTCAAGGTCGTCCTGGCCTATGCGGGCTGACGTCCCGCGTTCTTGGCAATCCGGCATACAAGATCGATAGGAGAGGCAGCGAACGGGCAGCCATCTGCAAGAAGCGGATGGCTGCCTTTTTATGCCTTGCTCGCCCATGCGGCAGATAAAGAAATAACAGAGAAATGAGAGCTTTTAAAATATATTTTTATTATTTTTTGCTTGCATTTTGTATGCAATGAGTGTACACTAGGGTCCATCAAACGTTACACAAAACCGGTTTTATATTTGGATTTATCTATTTAAAGAATACGTTTGTTTCTTGGAGGTGTACTTATACAATGAGAAATGTAGGAAAGAAATGGATTCTTGGTTTGCTGACTGCTGTCATTGGCGCATCTCTGCTGCTTTCTGGCTGTGGCCTCGGCAAGATGGCGCGCGAACATCGGGCCACTCAGGGTGGACCTGTCGAGCTCAAGCTCGCCTACCATCTGCCGCAGGACCACTACCTGTCGCAGGGCATGGAGCGCTTTGCGCAGCGCGTCAATGAGCGCTCGAATGGCTCCATCAAGATCACGACGTATCCGGCTGGACAGCTCTACACCGACAAGAGTATGAACGATGCCATCATGTCGGGCGGCCTCGATATGGGCCTGAACTCCACGGCGATGTGGACGACGGTCGTGCCGGCGCTCAACGTGCTCGATGTGCCGTTCCTGCTGAACAGCTACGAGGCCGTCGGCCGTGCGATGGACGGCAGCCTCGGCCGCACGCTGACGAGCGAGATGGAGCGCAAGGGCGTCCACCCGCTGATCTGGGTCGACTACGGCTACGTGCAGTTCTGCAACAACCAGCGCCCGCTCAAGGAGCCGGAGGATTTCAAGGGCCTGCAGCTGCGCGGCTACGGCCAGATTCCGTCTGAGACGATCAAGGCGCTCGGCGCTTCGCCGGTCACGATGAGCTCGAGCGAGGTCTACATGGCCATGCAGCGCGGCACGATTGACGGCCAGACGTCCGGCACGACGGCCATGTACCAGCGCAAGATCTACGAGGTCGCCAAATACCTCACGATGACGAACCACGCTTACTGCGAATTCGTGCTCGCCGTCAACAGCGGCTCTTGGGACCGCCTGACGGATGAGCAGAAGCAGATTGTCGAGGAATGCGCCAAGGAGACGCGCGATGAGCTGCGCGAGCAGACGCGCCAGGAAGACCGCAGCTGCATGGAGAAGCTCCGCGATGCGGGCATGGAAGTCTACGAGATCCCGCCCGAGGACATCCCGAAGTGGCAGGAGGCGACGATGCCGGTCCGCGAGAACTTCATCCGCAAGATGGGCGACCTCGGCCGCCAGCTCGTCGATCAGTGCCTGGCAGCCGACCAATGAGCGAAAACTGAAATTTGGAATATAGAATGGGAATATAGAATATGAAAGAAATTGAGAAAGGGAGCGGAGTTCATGTCATTCAAAAATATTGTTTTGCTCTATGACCGCATACTCGGCAAGATCACGCGTGCGGCAGCTGTCCTGGCTGGCTGCCTGCTGCTGCTCACTGCCCTGATCATCTGCTACGAGATTATCGTGCGCGACTTCTTCCACTCGCCGACGGAATGGGTGCTCGAAGTCTCGACGTACGCCATCCTCATCGCGGGCTTCCTCGGCCTCGCCGTCGCCTTTCGCGACAACGCGCATGTGCGCGTCGACATTTTCGCGGGCCGTCTGGCGCCGGAGACGAAGCGCAAGCTCGACATGGGAATCAACGTGATCTCGTTCCTGCTCTTCCTGATCTTCATGACGGAGAGCATGGACCTCGTGACCTCGTCGTACGTCTACCATAAACTGTCGCCGTCTATCCTGCGCTTCCCGCTCTTCATCCCACAGTTTGCGCTCGTGCTCGGCTCCTTCCTGCTGCTCGGCGAGCTCGTGCGTCGCTTCCTCTTTGAGCTGCTGCGCCTGCCATTGACGCCGGCAGAGGAGGCAAAGCCAGAGAAGCCAGAAGGGAAGGTGCGCTAAATGTCTGCTATCTATACGATCATCATCTTGGCGCTGTTTGCGCTCGGCATGCCTGTGGCCTTCGTGCTCATGCTCGGCGGCGTGCTCGGCATGCTCTTCTTCCTCGGCGGGCCTGCGGCCTTCACGCAGATCCCGGTCATCGCCTATAAGACGCTCGACGACTTCGTGCTCGTCGCCGTGCCGCTCTACATCCTCATGAGCGAGATCCTGCTCAAGGGCAAGGTCGGCAACGGCCTCTTCGAGCTCGGCAGCAAGTGGCTCGGTCATCTGCCAGGCGGCATCGGCGTTGCGACAATCTTCGCCTGCGCGATCTTCGCCGCGATATCGGGCTCGAGCGTGGCGACGGCCGTGACGATCGGCGCCATGGCCATCCCGGAGATGCTCAAGCGCGGCTATGAGCGCACGACGGTGCTTGGCGCTGTCGCCGCGGGCGGCACGCTCGGCATCCTGATTCCGCCGAGCATCCCGATGATTCTCTACGGTTCCATCACGGGCGAGTCGGTCGGCAAGCTCTTCCTTTCAGGCATCGTGCCGGGCGTCCTCATGACGTTCTTCTTCATCTGCTACCTCGTCTTCCGCTGCCGCCACATGGAGCGCCAGGCGGCCGCGAGCTGGCAGGAGCGCTGGGCCATCCTCAAGGAGAACATCTGGGGCCTCTTCCTGCCAATCCTCGTCGTCGGCGGCATCTACACGGGCCTGTTTACGCCGACCGAGGCCGCTGCCGTCGGCACGTTCTACAGCCTCATCATCACGTTCTTCGTCTACCGCACGGTGAAACTGCGCGACATGGGCGAGATCCTCACGGCCACGGTCAAGACGACCTCGATGATCTTCGCCATCATGATCGGCGCGATGCTCTTCGGCTTCATCCTGACGGCGCTGCAGGCACCGCAGGCGCTGATGGCACTTGTGACGGACGCGCAGGTCAGCCGCTGGCTCATCTTCATCGGCATCAACATCGTGCTCTTGGCCCTCGGCTGCGTCCTCGAGACGGTCTCCATCATCCTCATCACGCTGCCGATGCTCTACCCAATCGTCAAGTCGCTCGGCTTCGACCTCATCTGGTTCAACGTCGTCATGCTCATCAACATGGAGCTGGCCCTCATAACGCCGCCGGTCGGCATGAACCTCTTCGTCATCAAGGGCATCAGCTCCGACAGCACGATTGGCCAGATCATCCGCGGCTCCGTGCCGTTTGCCATCATCATGGGCCTCGAGATTGTCCTCCTGTGCCTTGCACCGGACCTTGCCACCTGGCTGCCCGCCGTGCTGCAGTGATAAAGACAGGAACAATCGATTTGCAGGAGTCTGCCGCTTTGTGCGGCAGGCTTTTTGTGTTTACAGCCATCTGGCAGGAAAGCAGGATTTTGTCTGGCAAAGGCGAAATATACAGGAGTAAATCACTCAAGAATGAAAGGGGTATCGATATGAGCAAGGAATTTTCGGGCAAGAAGGCCTGCATTGCGCCGGAGGGCGTCTTCATCATCGGCACGTACGATGAGAATGGCGTGCCGAATGCCATGAACGCGGCCTGGGGCGCGCAGTCGGACTACGGCGAGATCACGCTGTTCCTCGCGCCGCACAAGACGACGGAGAACGTCAAGCAGACGAAGGCCTTCACCGTGGCCTTTGCGACGAAGGATACGGTCGAGATTGCCGACTACTTCGGTGTCGAGACGGGCCGGAAGGTCAACAAGATCGAGAAGGCAGGCTGCCACACCCATAAGAGCGCGCATGTCAACGCGCCGATCATCGAGGAGTTCCCGGTGACGCTTGAATGCGAGATGACGAGCTACGACGATGCGACGGGCATCCTCGTCGGCAAGATCGTCGCGGAGCAGGCCGATGAGTCCGTCCTGACCGACGGCAAGGTCGACTATGACAAGCTCCAGCCCATCATCTTCGACATCGCGACGATGACGTACCGCGTCGTCGGCCCTGTCGTCGGCAAGGCGTTCCACGATGGCATGAAGCTCAAGGGCTGATACGATGGAAGAGATCATTAAGATTCGCGTGGTGCGGGCCGACGAGATAGAGGCTATGGCGCGCATCTGCTCATACAATGATGTGTGCGCTTATCATAAGGGGGGCGGAGGAAGTATATGGAATCGATGATTACATCGAGTGCGGCGGGACGTTGACGGATGGCAAGGTCTTCTATAATCCAGAAGGTGACTTCGATTATACGAATGCTGCCATTGCCGAGAACATCCAGCACAGCCTGGAACTATTCCGGGATGGTGGCGCGTTCAGTCCTTTACTTCCCCTCTATGCAAGAGATGAATTGACGACCTGCATCGAGAAGCTGGTTGAATTGGATAATCGGTCCTTCCTCGCAAAGACCATCAATCGGGCCTTCAAGTCACATGATATGGGCAGGCTTTCAAGTAACCTGCAACATGACAAGAACTTTGACGATATCGATGTGACGTCGCTGAAAAATCCAGAAATGATGCGTGAAAACCGGGATGCCTTGCTTATCAAGGACCCTTTTCTCCATGTGGTATCGCCGGAGACCGTGCGAGAAATCAAACGATATCTCAAGCGGCTGGATGTCATCTACATTGTACCGGGGACGGAAGAGTAGGAAATTATCTTTATGCAACCGGGGCTTCGTTACAGTCAGGTCCGCAAGCAGATGGATATCCTAGAGAGAAGTTTTCTTTTGAAAGACTTCTCCCCTTCCTTGCGAAAGGAGTTCAGCCGGAGGCTGGATGAGCAGGTCAAGGGAAGCATGATGGAAGATATCTTGTTTGTCCAGCTGGCAAGGGGTAAGGCGTTGCAGGAACGCTACCGCGTGACAAAATATCGGGATTAGGCCGGGAATCACGAGTTTGACTTGGTCCTCGTGGAGGAAGCGAAAGATAAAGCTGTCCTGCTTGAGGTCAAGCAGGACAGGGAATACCTGCCGAGTCATCAGGCATTGCACCTTAGCGATGAAGCGGCTTGCCAAGAGCTTGAAGCAGATTTGCACGTTCATATTGCCGGTAAGGTCGTGATATATCGCGGTGAGAACATGTCCTGCACGAAGGGCATTTCCTATTGGAACGTGAATACGTTTATGGGGCGAATTGTCAAGCTAAGTGCAACACCTTTGAGAAATAGACTTCATATGATGTTTTGTAGCCAAAGCACTTCCTAAGTGAAAGTTCGGATCATGATATTTCCGTTGGATGTAATTCTAATGGGCGACATTTGCTCCTACGATGTCATCGTCAACGCGTAGTCTGAGTTCCTGTTCGAATCGATGATGGTATGGTCACCTTCGGCCATAGTAGACATAGTGCTGCAGGGTTTGTCAAGTTAAGTGTGTAAGTTTTTTTAGGTATCATAAAAGAAGATGCGT
>OGYD01000173.1_pt1 | contig 53829 bp, 54 predicted proteins | sample 1576441 | NCBI WGS metagenome assembly OGYD01 (sample SAMEA3541537, study PRJEB24748) | human gut metagenome | biome: human gut; feature: human-associated habitat; material: faeces | place: China | collected 2012 | reverse complement strand
CGGCAACCGCAGACTGCCGCTGGCTGCGCTGAACAATCGTGATTTCGTTGTGTGGGCAGGGCATTTCGTGTCCCTCCTTTCGGTAATTGGTGGATGAGGTGGCGTTTTACCACCCCACCTTGGGCAGAAAAAAAGCAGGAGACCTTTTCAGATTTCCTGCTTGGTGTGCCACTGTGTAGGCGGCGGGTATTTAGTTGTGAAAGTTCGGGGCAAGTTGACCCGATGTGTAGGGAATGAAAAACTGGAAATTATTTTTCTTTGCATTTTATACCGTAATTTCCCCTACTACCATTTTCGTAGCCCCGATATATTTCATATCTTTTTCCATTTATCTCCACTTCGTCATCGTTAATAAATGTATAAGACTCGCCATTTTCTTCACAATATTTTGAAATTGCTTCCATAGTTTTTGCAAGAGTTGGGTAATTGGTACTATCCTCATAAGGAACCCAAAAAGCCTTTTTAAACATATAAAATACCTCCTTCTAATTTGTTAAATAATCCACGAATTTTCAAATCTTTGTAAAATAATAGTATCATACAACTTCGCAAAAGTCCACTTATAACTTCTAATTTGTTGCTGTCTTTATTATACTGCATTGCCTATCGAAAAGATAGTATATTTTATGAAACTTGTCGGCTGGGAACAGCTTGTAGCGCAAGGTGTCCCCAGATGGCAAGTCCACAAAAGGGTAGCTGGCGGCAGCCAGCGCAGGGGAAGCGTAGCGTCCCCTGTTTGATTTGGAGCAGACCATGACTGCGGAAAATCACAGCCCTCCGGCGAGGAGCCTTCGGAGAACGCAATGCACCAACCTCTGGGTGGTGTATAATTGCGCCCTCTTTCAGAGGGGCAGTTCACGGGCTGCGGCTCTGAAAGCAATCATGGCCGTTTCCGGCCTGCGTCCTCTCCTTGAAAATTACCGTTTCCGGCGAATACTTTTTCCATAAGCTGACGGGTGCTGTCTTTGTGGAACAGCAGCTTCAAAAACAAACTGACCTGTTCATCCGTGATGGCTTCCGGGTGGGGAAGGTAGCTTTCCAGCATGGCGGCTCTGGTGCAAAGCCGGTGTGTCCGTTCCTTCCGTGTCAGCGTCTTTATCTGGTGTTCCAATATCTTTTCTTCATGCTGCGCCCTCCGCAGCTTCTTTTCCGTTTTCTCTATCTCCTGATTGAGTTTTTCCAGCTTTTCATTCATAGGCGGCTGTCCTCCTTCTTGGGAATGAGTACATATATTTTGTTGGGTTCCCCGAAGCCCTGACGCACTCGCAGTATCAGTCCGGCGTCCTCCAATTCATTCAGGGAACGCTTCACGGTCATGGTGCTGCGGGCAAGTGCCGCCGCCAGTTCCACGATGGGGAAATGGATAAATAAAATCCCGTTGGCGTCCTCTATGCCGGACAGGAAAACTAAATCCAACATCCGGGCGTACATGACCTTGGCGGTGCTGCTGATCGGGAGCCGCAGCAAGGCTCTCGGCAGCGGCATACAGGGCGGCAGGGCGGTGTCTGCGGTCATAAATTCAACTTCCATTCACTCTGTGTCCTCCTTTACTTTTCGTTTTGAGCGTTTGGAAAGATAATGGGGGCAGTCCACAATGACCGCCCGGAAACTCTGCTTGCAAGTGCGTTGGCATTTCCGGCAAAGGCCGTTGTACGTTACCCGCCCCCGTTCATTGAGGAAGAAAGACAGTTCCAGCTTCCTCTTTTTCGGCATTCTCGGCATGGTGCCTCCTTAAACAAAAATCCGCCCATTTCAGCCGTAACAGCCGCAATAGACGGATAGCAGATTTTAGTGTCGTGTTTCGGGGCGATTTTTAAGGAAAAAGCGGTCATAGAGCCGCCCGGAAATCCCCCGTAGTATTACGGATAGGGTAGACTATACCCTATCGGATTGTTGTGTTTCGGTATCAATTCGGTGTTCATTTTCGCCGGTTCTCCCTGATGTCGTTCCTGCCCCTGGCTCTCACAACGGCGTTTCGCTCCCTTTGGTACGCTCGTTGCGGTCATGGTTCCTCCATTTCCCTGCCGCAAGTCGTTGCGCTACATCGCCGGGGAGCATATCCCATACAGGCCGGTCATTCGATTGGAATAATCCATCGATGAACTAAGCCCATTATGGCACATTTTTGAGCCTTCTCCCGTATATCCACAAAGTAGGAAAACCGCCCCCAAATCGAAATTTTCCACGATTGCGGAACAGGTATGGTATAATGGGATTGACGGCGGCAGCCAGCCGCAGGAAGGAGCGATGTATCTATGAAAACCCGCATTTCCGTACAGGAACGCCTGAAAGATTTACGGGTGGAACAGGGCTTAAATCTGGAAGAACTGGCGCAGAAAACCGGCATTTCAAAATCAGCCCTCGGCAGCTATGAAAACGACAACGATGAATACAAGGAAATCAATCACGGCAGTCTGTTGAAGCTGGCAGACTTCTATCAGGTGTCCGTTGACTATCTGCTCGGCCTGACCAACAATCGGAAATATGAAAACACGCCGATAGAAGAATTACATTTGAGTGATGAAGTCGTGGAACTGCTGAAAAGTGAACGCTTCAATAACCGGCTGCTGTGTGAGATTATCTCCCATGAAAAATTCAAGGAACTGCTGGCAGACGCAGAAATCTATGTGGACGGGATGGCAACCATGCGTTTCCATGACATGAACAGCTCGCTGGCTGCTGTGCGGGCGATGATACTGGAAGAACATCCCGAAGCGGTGACAGACCGGGCAATCAAAGTGTTGGAAGCCGGTCAGGTAAAGGAAGAAGATTTCTTCTGCCATGTGACGCACAAAACATGGGATGCCATTCTCCACGACATACGCAAGGCGCACGAAAATGACAGTGAAAGTGCGCCGGATACCACGCCCGCCGATGAACTGATAAAGGAAGTCCGAAAGGCCATGCAATCCACCGGCGACAGGGTGCAGGAATTTCTGGAAATCTTCTGCAAGGCGTTCCAGCTAAAATACAAGCGGCTCACAGACGAGGAAAGAACAACCCTGAAAAGGCTGTTCAAAAGATCGCCGCTGATTAAAAATTCCGGAATCAACTTCCGGCGCAGACCGTGGAAATGAAAACAGCCGTTGCGGGATCGGCTCCTGCAACGGCAGCTTTGAATCATACATGAATTTGGAAATCCCGAAACTCAAACAATCCATTTCCCTGTTTGAGTTTTCCAGCTCTCGATAATTTTGCAAATCCGGCTTCAATGTCAGCTATCAAAGAAACAGGAATATCCAACTGGTGGTGTCCGGGCAGAACTTTTTTTATTTTGTATTTCTGTATCCGCCTTATGGATTGATAGAATAACTGCGGGTCGGTAGTTGGGTAAAATGCATCAAGGCTTCCCTTGTATATCAAATCCCCGGAATACAAATAGTTTCGTTCTGGTTCGTAAAAGCAACAATGTCCGGGAGAATGTCCCGGCGTGTGAACAACTTGAATTTCCCGCCCGCCTAAATTTAGAAAATCGCCATCGTGTAAAATTCTTTGTGGGATACCTTGAAAAATCTGATAAGCGTTAATATCAAAATCTCTTGGAAAATCACAAGGAAGCCTTGTCAAATTATTCTTCACAACTTGCAATGGTATCGGAAACCTGACCGATAGCCAGTCCTTTTCCGCTTCATGTACGGCGATATTATCAAAATACTTATGCCCGCCAATGTGATCCCAATGAACATGAGTTGTAACTGTCATAACAGGCAGCTTTGTCAGAGAGTCCACAATTTTTCTGATGTTGGAAACGCCTAAACCTGTATCAATGAGAATAGCATATTTTTCCCCACATAATAGATAACAATGTGTTTCTTCCCAGTGCTTGTATTCGCTAATAGAGAATGTATCACGGTCTATTTGCTCAATGGTAAACCAATTATCCATTCCGCATAATTACCTCCAGCAACTGAATTTCCAGTTAAAACCACTTTGCATTTTCATCTCTGAAATGTGGTATATTGCCATCTTTATAAGGGTCATACCGATTTTCGTTACAACCAAATTCTTTTAAGAGAGCAATCTTGCCATCTGGCGTCCATTCTATCAGTGACATTCCATCAAACGCTTCTACGTTACCGGCATCCATCTTATTTTTGAAATACCATTCAACAATGGTTTGATTGCCTTTATGGAAAAATTGCTTGATGTCCCATTGCAAGACAGTTCCACGGGTATTCCATTCCTCAAACCAAAGTTTTATTTTCTTGGAGCCGTGGTACTCTGGCCCCCAACTTTCAATATATACGGCATTATCAGAAAATACATTAAATATACCCAAATCTTTTTTTGCAAGCCACATATCAAACCAAAGTCTGATAATTCTTTCTCTATTGTCCATTTCGCAGCGCCTTCCTTGTCAATTTAATTTTTCAGCGTCTTTGTCCTGCTCTAATTCAATTACATCCAAAATGCCACAATTCAGGGCTTCGCAGATACGAACCAGCGTTTCCATGCTGATGTTTTTGCCTTTACCCATGTTGGCAATCATATTTGTGGTAAGACCAGCGGCAATCCGCAAGTCCTCTTTCCTCATATTGCGCTCAACCAGCGTGTGCCAGAGGGGTTTATAGCTTATGTGCATTTATCCTCCTGCCTTTCTCCCGGTTCCGGGGTTTCTGTTCCCATTATATCAAAGTTCTTGCTATTCCACAAATATTTCTTGACACAACCGCCGGTTCCGTCTGGATTGTGCTTTTCCTTTCTTTTCTTGATTACATCTACTTAGCCATCAGCTGCTTGATGCCCTGGCTTTTGGCCGCTGCGTTATCCGAGCCGTAGCCCTCCAGCAGATTGACCACGCCCCACACGGCAAGGCCAGCGCCCAGCGCCACGACGAGAGTTTGCAGGGTAGTAACGGCAGAAGCAAAAAACTGCATAAGTCCTCCATTTCTCCGGGATGTTCCCGGCTATGAAAAAAGCCGCCATTTCTGGCGGCAGCTGATCCTCTGGACTCGTCGCCGCAAACTTCATATCGTTCATTTCCGCGCAAGCGCGAAAAATCACTCATTCCGCTGCGGCTCCTCTTCCCACAAAATCTCCGATTTTGCGGGAGCCCTTTTTGCCAGAGGTTATACAAAAGCGTCCGGGTCGTCGAGGTCGTCATAGTTGAGGATGTCCTCGTCCTCGTCTGTGAGCGCCTCGTCCGGCACGTCCACCTTGTAAACGGTATAGGTTTCGTTGGGGTTGAGCTTGTCCATCCGCCGCGTCACAAGGCCGTTGAGGTCAAAAGCGTTCTTCACCTTGTCGGCCTCGGCGGTGTATTTGTAGTTGGGATGCTGTTTCAAATCGTACTTCTTGGAGTAGAACGGCGGCAGGCCCCGAAGCTGCAAAATGCACCGATCTCCGGGCATGGTGGCAAGCTCGCTGGGGGTCATCAGCTCCCGGCCCAGCCGCTGGGTGTTCTGGCTGTAGCTTTCTGACTGGCCCCGTGAGCGTCCCTCGGTCTGCATGGAGATGGTGGCCTTGCCCAGCCAGTTTTCCGAAATATCCTTTAGGGTGGAAGCCTCCCGGCCTCCGAGGAATACGATACTGTCCATGTTGCCCATGATGGTTTCGGAATGGTCTTTGTACAATGCCTTGCACTGGCTCATTGCCTGATAAAAAAGCGTCAGGCTGATCTCACGGGAGCGGATGACGGCCACAATCTTTTCCAGCCCCGGCACCTGCCCGGTGTTGGCAGCCTCGTCCCACAGCACCCGCACATGGTAGGGCAGACGCCCGCCATAGGTGTTGTCAGCCCGTTCACACAGAAGGTTGAACATCTGCGAAAAAGCGAGGGCAACCAAAAAGTTGTAGGTGGTGTCCGTGTCGCTGATAAGAAAGAACAGCGCTGATTTTTCATCCCCCAGCTTATCCAGCTCCAGTTCGTCATAAGACATGATCTCCCGAAGTTGGGGAATATCAAAGGGAGCCAGTCTTGCACCGCAGGAAATCAAAATGCTTTTGGCTGTCTTGCCGCTGGCGAGCTTGTATTTCTTATACTGCCTCACGGCGAAGTGCTGGGGGCTGCGGCGTTCCAGCCCGTCAAACATATAGTCCACCGCGTTTTTGAAGGTTTCGTCATCCTCCCGGACTTCCATGCTGTTTATCATTTCCACCAGCGTATTCATGTTGCGTTCTTCCTCCGGCCCCTCAAAGACGATGTAGGACACAAGGGCGCAGTACAAGAGGGTTTCTGCTTTTGTCCAGAACTCGTCGCCCTCCTTGCCGTCGCCTTTGGTGTTGGCAATCAGGGCGGTAACAAATTTCAAAACATCGCTTTCTGTCTTGATATAGGCCAGCGGATTGTAGTGCATGGATTTTGAAAAGTCGATACTGTTGAACACCCGCACCCTGTATTTCTCCCGTTGCAGAAACCGCCCGCACTGGTCGAGGGTGCCGCCCTTCGGGTCTACCACCACATACGAGGAATGGGCTTGAAGGAGCTGCGGGGTCAACCAGAACCTTGTCTTTCCCGAGCCGGACGATCCGATGACACAGGCGTTTAGGTTCCGGGCATTGGCGGGTATCTTCGGACGGGTGTTCATGGTAAGGAACTCCGTCCCGGTCAGAATGACATTGTTCTGAAATTTAGGGTCAACAAACGGCTTTATATCCTCCTTTGTTCCAAAGCGGGCGGTGCCGTACTCCGCATCCCGCCGGAATTTTTTCGCCTGCCTGATCTTTGACTGTATCAGCAGATACATCCCAGCCGCACCGGCAAGGCCCACCAGCAGGTCAATACCTCCCAGCCCCGGCCAGTAGGTTTCAAAGGCTTTGGGGAAGGTATCAAGCATCCCCATGAGCTTTGTCCCGAAGTCTGTGCCGGGGGCGATCCGGTAGGCCGTCCCGATTTTGGAGAAAAACCAGAACACAAAGAGGTACGGCAGGTTTGGGAGCACATATTTTCTGATCTTGTCACTCAACGTCCGTCCTTCACCGCCTCTCTGGTCCGCTGCTTTTCCTTTGCCTGCGTCCTGATTTGCTCCGTGAATTTCCGAAGCTGACCGAGGATGGAAGCCTTGTCCTGCTCTTTGTTCAGCACCTTTGCGCTGTACTTCTGGAAGGCCGCCGTGATAGCGTCCGCCTGATTGGCTTTGAAAAACAGCAGGTAATGACCGGGGCTCACTTTATGGAAAGCGTAGTCCACATGGAACTCCTTCGCGATCCGGTCAAAATCCTTTGGAGCTCCCACATAGGGCATGGCACTTTTGCCGCCATAGTGGTTCATCAGCTTTTTCACGCTCTGGCGTCCCTGCGGGGTCAGCGCCTTCCGGTGGTGCTTTTGCAGCGCCCGCGCTACCTTCCCAAGAGCGGCAGCCAGCACTTTTCCCGTGAGCTTCGTTGTCCTGATCGAAAGGGCAACCGTTTTTTGGTTTACTTCTTCCTGCATAAAACCTCCTTTCCGTCGGGGTTCCCGCTATCCGGGAGGCCCCCGTACAATCTCGGGGAACAGAAAACCTCGGGCCAATGTGGCCCGAGGCTTACCGCTCGGCATCTCTGCCGGACGGAGCTTTCTTTTCCGGCTCCGTCTGGACTTTTTCGCCCTGTTCCCGCATGGTCTGCAAGATAGAGGGCTTCTTTTGAAGCTGGGAGGGCTTTTCGCCGGACAGCGGCTTGATACATTCCAGACGGTCAGCCGCCCGGATGGCGTTGTCCGTGAGCTGCCTCTGCCATGCGCCCACGCTGGGAGCCCAACGAAAGCCGCTGCTTTTCAGCTCGGCCCGGGTGTCCGCGTCAGGCTTTCCGTCAAAGAACACCTGCAAGCGGTTGTCCTCCCGGTTCATTTCCACACGACCCCCATCGAACTCCCAGCCGGAAAATTCCTGCTGTGCCTGTTTGGAAAGCTGTTCGATACGGGCCTTTACCCGGCGGATCTCCGCATTGTTGTTGGTAAGCTGGTAACTTTCAAAGGGCCTCGGGTCGCTTCGCCAACTTGACGCCATGCTTGCTTTCAGCTTTTCGATCTGGTCCGGCGACAGCAGCGCACAGCCATCCAGCTTGCCATGCTTGCGGTAATAGGCGTTGACCTCCTTCATAATGAGCTGGGAGCGTTCCAGCCCGTCCAGCTTCTTCTGGAGCTTTTCAATCGCTGCCGGGTCATCGGCGCTGATCCCGCCCATGCCGGTACTGCGTATCTTATCCAGCAGCCCTTGAATATACCGCCATTCCTCCATGTTGCTGTCCCGGGCCCGGTTCTGTTTTTCCTTCTTTCCCACCGGGAAATTGGCAGGTCCGGCGATCATCACAGAGGGAACCCTTGCGTCAATGGCAAAGCCCTGGTTCATGTTTTCGGCCAGCTTGCGGGCGTAGGTGTCCAGCAGATGGTCGATCTTCTCATGGTACATGGGGTCCACCCGGGATTTCTGCTTTTCCGCTATGGCGGCGGCCTTGTCCACCATTGCCCGGTATTCCGCCGTTGCGCTCCCTTCCTTGTAGTCGGAAAAGCTGTTCATTTCTTTTGCCCGGCGGGCGGCTCCTTCATTGATAGGGTAATAGTTGATGGTATGCACCTCCTTCATGCTTCGGGCCATGCTGGCCCGAAGTCTTACCGTTCTTCATGGGAAGGCCCCGCCTTGTCCTTTTTCGGAGCGGGCAGGGCTTCTTGAAACCGTTTGAGTGCGGCGAGAATGGAGTGGACAGGCTCGGCCTTTTCAGGATAGGCAAATATCCGGTGTTCCGGCGGAATGTCCTGCGGCCCGTGGTAATACTCCTTGAAGCCCTCCGGGACTGCCGACACATACCCACCGGGAGCGAATACGCCGCCCTCGTTGATACGCACATCCCGTCCGTATGCTTCATAATCGAAGTAGTTCTGAATGTGCTCCGGTATGTCGATAGTCCCAAGCTCGTCGGCGTAAAGACGGCCCAGCCCTTCATCATCGGAAATATCCGGGTAAAAGCGGTAAAGGTCAAGGTTCTGCGTCAGGTTTATCAAATCCTTCACGCTCCGTGTGTGGTTTCCCAAGATAAGAGCGGCTTCAAAGGTTTCCAGTCCGCCCTTATCCCGTACTTCCAGCAGAGCGTGGCCCAGCTCGTTCAGCTCGTCGATGTTCTCACATTCGTAGAGATGATCGTAGAGCCCCAGCACATCGCTGTCAAAGCTGGTAAAGAACACTTCGCTGTACCGTTTCCCGTCTATCCCGATTTTGGCAAGGGCGGCCTGCAACTCCTGTGTCGTCGTGGGGAAATGTACCGTTGTCCCTACCTCGATCCCCATTAAGGGGTATAGGGCTGTATTGGTTATATAGGCTTCAAACATGGGCTTATTCCTCCTTTCCGGCCCGGTCAGCCAGCACCTCATAGATCCCGGCCATAATGTAATCGGCGCAAGGGAGGGCAATCGCATTTCCCAGCGCCTTGTAGCGTTGCAGAGGCCGGATCTCCATGCCGTCCGCCCCGTACTTTGTCCAGCCCTCCGGCAGCCCCATCAGCCGTTCACTTTCTGTTTCCGTCAGAAAACGGATACAGCCGCCCTCCGGGTCGCCCTCATACCAGAAGGCAAAGGGCGTTACATCACTGGCTAAAAGAGTGGGAAAAGGGTCAGTTGGTAATCCGAAGCTGTTTCGGAAGGCCGTTTCTTCCTGCCTTTTTGCCGCTCCCCGCATACGGAAGCACTGAAAGGGGTGGATGACTGGTATCTGCCGCCCTGTTTCAAAAGAAGCTGTTCGATCTCCTTCGGCGGCGGCCCACCCGCCCTCTCCGCAAGGCGGAGGAAGTGGGAGCATTGGACGGGGCTTAAATAGTATGTCTGCGGCACGTCTGCCTCCAAAATCCGCCACGACGAAAATCCGCTGCCTTCGTGCCAGCTTTCGGGAGCCTGCCCAATACTGGGCGTCCATGAGCCGCCAGCACACATCAGGCGTTCCCCCTCGCACCATTCCGGCGTTTCCCCATCTTCCCGAAGGAGGCATTGGAACTTCGGTGTCCGAGAAGGCGGATAGGACGGCTCTAAAGTCCATCCGGTCATTTGTAGAAAACGCTCCCATGACGTTTTCCCAAACAGCGATAGCTGGATATAGGTTATCAGTAGCATCCCTCATTTCCTGTATGATACGAAACGCCTGATAGAACAGGCTTGATTTTGCCCCGGCAAGGCCGGAGCGGTTGCCGATCAGAGAAAGGTTCTGACAGGGGGAACCGAAGGTAATTATATGGACAGGTGGGATTTTCCCGCCGTCCACCTTCGTAATATCTCCCAAATGCGCCATATCGGGAAAGTGCCTTTTGGTTATGGAGATGGGCGCTTTTTCAATCTCGCTGGCCCATACCGGACGGATACCGCACCGGGAAGCAGCCAGAGGGAACACGCCGATCCCGTCGAAAAGGCTTCCCAGCTTAATGTCCGGCATGACCCGGGATACCATGTCCCTTCACGGCAAGCACCCCTTCCAGTGTGGTCGCCGCAATGCCCAGCCGCCCGGCAACCGCAATATCGTTTTTCACATCCTCGTCCACAACGCTGCCGCAGACGATCAGGGTATGGGAACGCCGCAGCATATCCCGGCGCATATCAATCCCGGCCTTGTGTTCCTCGGGAACGCTGTCATTCAAAAACAGCGGCAGATACAAGAGCGGGCAGATCGGGGAAAAGCCCGCCTCATAAGCAAGACGGCAGTAGTGGGCCGCCAGCTCCATATCAACATCCGGCTCGCCGCTCCATGCGGCGGTCAGGTATGCTAAAGGTCGTTTCATTGGTTGAGCCTCCATTTCTGTTTTGGTTTAGGGAAAAGCAAGAGTTCGCCCAACCCCTCCGCCCCTTCCCCCGGGAAGGGGAACGGCTCTGGAGAATTTATATCCCCGTCGCTTGACCGGGAAAAAGCATAACCGGGAGAAATCCGTCAAGGGTGCCTCTGGCACCGCCTGCGGCGGCGCTGCCCTTGACTGATTTTCCCGGCTATGCTACGGAATAACTGGCGACGGGGAATCATTTATATCTCCAGAGCTTCGGGGCGCGGGGCAGAGCCCCGCAATCCTCGGGCCATGCTGACCCGAAGTTTGGGCTTACTTTTCCTGTTCGGTTTTCTTCTCCGGCTTTTCGTGTTCCTTCTGCTGACCCTTCCAGTCGTCCAGCAGCTTGATGATCTGGTCCTTCATTTCCCTCGGCGTAGTTTCCTTGCCGAAATACTTGCTCAGTTCCGCACCTGTCAAAATCACTTTGTCTACCTCCTTTTTGTCCTCCATCATAATGCCGTCGATCACATCCCCGTTGAGCAGCTTCTTTTCGTCCAGCTCACGCATACGCTTTGCCTGCGCCTGTGAAGGCGAGGACTGCTGGCTGTCAATGGCGACGGCGATATAGTTCTGGTTCTTCTTGCCGATATAGGAAAGCTCCACCGCCGTAGTAAAGCCCAGCTTTTTTTCATCCATCAGCTTCATCAGGTCGGGAACCAGCTCATTGAGCCGGATATACCGCTGCACCTGCTTGACCGCCATCTTATTGCGCTCGGCTACAATTTCGTTGGAGCGTTTTCCTGCGTCCTTCGGGTCAATCTGGCCCGAAGTGCGGGAGCCCTGGTGCTTGATAGCCTCAAGCTGCATTTTCAAGGCTTTGGCCCGCTCACTGGGGAGGATTTCTTCACGCTGGTTGAGATTGTCCTCGACCATCTGCGTGATGGCTTCATCGTCCGTCAGATTGCGAACAATACAGGGCATATCCGCATATCCGGCAAGCTCGCTGGCTTTCTGGCGGCGGTGGCCGGACACGATCTCATAGCCGCCATCCTCACGGGGACGGACGATAGCGGGCTGGGTCACGCCCTTGTCCTTGACGCTGGACACCATAGCCCGCATTTCTTCATCATCCCGAACCTCAAAGGGATGGTTCTTGAAGGCGTGAAGCTCGTTCAGCTTGATATAGACGATCTGTTCCTTGCCCCGGCGTGGTGCATCCTTCGGCTTTTCGGGTTCCTTCGGAGTGGGAGCGGTCTGCACCGTTGGAGCCGTTTTTTTCTCCGGTTCCTTTTTGACCGCCTTTTCCGGTTTCTGTGCGGGAGTTTTGGACTTCGAGGCTGCGTCCTTGTCCTTATCTGCTTTCGGGGGACGGCCCCGGCGCTTCGGCTGTTCCGGCTCTTTGGGTTTTTCCTCCGCTTTCTTCGGAGCCTCCGGCTGCTTTTCCGGTTTTTCCGTTTTTGCCGGGGCAGGCTTTTCCCCGCTGGGAGCTGCCGCCCGTTCCTCGACCTTCTTTTCCTTCATAATTTCAGCGAAGTTATAGACGGAAACCTGCGGGTTCTTTACCTCCGGTTCCGTCTTTTTTTCCGGCTCCGGAGAAACGGAAACCTTCTCCGGCTCTTTTGGGGGAGCGGGAGGCGTTTCCTTGCCCGGCCCGCTATCCGTTACCGGCTGTTCCGGCGTTTTTGTGGTTTTATCATCTGCCATAAGCATTTACCTCCTGTTTTTTGGCATGAAAAAAGGGGCTCAACTTTTCAGTCAAGCCCCCGTGGGAAGTTCCTCCTTTCTCCGCCATGATACAAAAATACCGCCCGTAGTCTCGTTTGGGCGGTACTTTGTGTAAGATTGGCAGTCCATTATTAAGTTTTTTATTATGTTCCCTTTGTACACCGTTGCAATCCTGCGTTTTTTATAAAGGAACGGATGGGGTTACGGTTTCGGACTTTATCCATCAAAGTACAAGTGGCATCACAATATTGGAAGCGTTGCAGGTCTATCAGTATGGTATCCGCAACAGGCAGGCAAAGAAGCGCCGCTGCAAACGTGATGCGGACATAGTCGAGAAAATGAAAAAGGTCCCGGATGTACCCTCAAATCTGGTACACTGGATTGACCGAAATGTCATGCCGCATTATTTGTTTTATGCGTATGACAGGAATCAGCTGGAAACACAAGTGTTTTGTACCTATTGCGAGAAGTTTTCTGTGATAAAAAAGCCGAAAACAGGAAAGGTTTTTGTCTGCCCGCAATGTAAACAAAAGGCAATCGCCAAAGCGCAGGGGAGAAGAGCCGCCTACCATGAGGACAGGGAAACCTGCCAGGTTATTCAAAAAATCAGCGATGAAGAATTGCTGATACGGATCTTCAAGGTACGCTGGGCATATAAGGAAAAAAAGAATACGCCTGCGAAAGAAATTTATGAGAACGCAAGGTTATTTATCCGCGTCGTTGGGAAAGAAGGCACCGACACAGAAGCGTTCTATTATGACAGCAGTTACGATAGCACAACGCACTGGCGTAGAGGAAATCGTCCAAGATTTTCTCCCTATACAAGCAGCTATGAAGCCGATGATACCGGGGCGATTTACCTTCCATCGCTGAAAAGAGCCTTGCAGGGAACGCCGTGGCAGTATTGCGCACTCCGGCAGTTCTATGAACCTACGAAGGAGGCTATGCAGGTCAGTACTTACCTGCGCGTATATCGGCGCCATCCAAAACTTATTGAGCATCTTGTTAAAGTTGGATTCGAGCGCATCGTTTCAGACATTGTGTATCGGCACGGTATGGGAGCAGAAATTGATGCCACACAAAAACGCACGCACCGCATTTTACGGGTCAACAAAGAAGACTTGGCCATGCTGCGTGAATTAAATGCTGGCGTTGATACACTGAAAGCATACCAGCAATATGTAAAGCTTAATTTGCGTGGCCGGCAGGAACTTTTGCAGTGGCAGCTCAAAAATCATGTGCATACGATTCCAACGCAATGGTTTGCCTATATGACAGCAAGAAAATTCATGCGCTATATGGACAGCCAGCTGCCGGATTATATGCAGCTGAAGCGGGCTTTCCTCTATCGTTCCCCGATGGAAGAGGCAATCTCGACCTACAGCGACTACCTGCAAATGTGTCAAGGTCAGAATTATGACATGAAAAGCAGCCAGGTTCTGTTCCCCAAACACTGCAATGAGGCCCATGACGAGTTGAGCCGATACATTAAGAAGTGTAGGGACGAGCAAACAAAGCGTGCGTTTCGTGAAGTGTATGAGAATTTGGCAGAAAAGGCCAATCTCACTTCAAAGAAACTGCAAATTGTCTGCCCCAAGCAAACCGATGACCTCATCACAGAAGGACAGGCTTTGCACCACTGTGTCGGCACCTATATTGAGCGAGTGGCAGCGAAAAAATGCCTGATTGTATTTGTCCGCCGTGTAGAAGAACCGGAAAAGCCGTTTGTAACGGTAGAAGTCAGCAACGGCAAAATTGTACAAATCCGTGGCGAACGCAACAGTGACCCTACGAAAGAAGTGAAAAAGTTTGTTGACCTGTGGAGCCGCAAGGTGCTGCCTATGGCTTTGCAGACCGCGTAAGAAAGGAAGTGCTCACCTTATGAAGCAAATAGGAAATCTCGCCATCGTCTGCGCCCGGCGCAAGGATGTGACCCTGCGCATCGAGCGGGGGAGGGTAATGGTCTTACTGGACGGAACTTATGCGCCAACGGCATTTTCTGCCAACTGGGATGACGATGAAACCATCCTGTCGGTGATCCATGAACTGAACTTCGGCCACTGTGCCCCCAAAAGCCAATGAAAACCGAGGAGTGGCAGGAAAAGGCCATTTTCATCGACAAGCTGCGAGAGCTGACAGACCGCCTGAACCGCTGCCGCGCAGCGTATGAAGCCCATACGCCGCTGGTAAGCGATGAGATTTATGATATTCTGTTCAGCGACTTGCAGACACTGGAAAGTTGGTTGGGGTTAAGGATGAAGAACTCACCCACCAAGAAAGGCAATCATCTGGTATAAGACAGCCTTCAATCTATACGGTTTTGCCGCGCAGATTGGAGGCCTTTTTCGTGGCTGGAAATCAAGATGGATAAACTTGAACTTAATAACGTAATATGGTATAATTCTAACAAATACATTGTAGGGGGCATCCTATGGCACCACAGAAAATAGCACAGCGTAAACGAGCAATGCGAGTGGCAGATGCTGTCAATAAAATTGAAGGAGTACCGGTTCGCAGCTATGCAATAGAGCTTTCAAACGCATGGAGTGAAGGCAAAATTACCGGGGCGCAGATGAAAGAGGCCCTTTTGAAAAGCCACATGGAGATGGCCCGTCGCGTGAAGTAAAGCTATGAATGATATTTATCTTTATGAGGATGTGCCGGTACTAAAAAACAAGTTCGGCATCAAGGATGAAAAGACTCTGGATCTCGTGGAAGCTGAACAATCTCGCGCAAGCATGATGCTTCTGTATGAGCATGGTTTCCATGATTTTTCAAACCGCGGCGTAAAGAAGATTCACCGCACACTATTTGAAGATGTGTACGAATGGGCCGGAAACTATCGTGTCATCAATATTATAAAAAGAGAGCCTGTTCTTGCAGGACAAAGTGTATGGTATAGCAATGCGGAAGATATTCCGCATGACTTGAAATGTGCTTGGGATGAAATCCACCAAGTAGAATGGATCTCTTTGTCAAAAGAAGATTTCGCAAAAGAAATTGCGCATAAATTTCCGAAAATTTGGCGTGTGCATCCTTTTCGAGAGGGAAACACTCGAACCGTTGTAATGTTGATGACATTCTTTGTTGAGCATTACGGATATTATTTCGACCAAGAACTGTTGGCACAGAGCGCAGAATATGTCCGGGATGCACTGGTGATGGCGTGTTTGGATAATTACTCCGAGTATGAGTATCTGGAAAGAATCTTGCAAGATGCGATTTGCACTGAGCCAATTGCAGAAACTGTTGCAGAAGAACAACCAGCAAGCATATCCGAAAAATATCAAAAATACCAATCAAAGCACTACGAACCCACTCCCCATGAGTATGTGGAATATAAAACGAAAAACACCTATTCAAAAGACCCCATAGCAGGGAAAGCTTGAAAAAATGACGCCACTAGCGATCTGAATACAAAAAGTTAAAATTGCCTCCGACTCGCACCATATGTGTACAAGTCGGAGGCAATTATTTTTATACTTCTTTTATGGCTGTCGCTTTCACCAGCGGCATCATCGGAGACAAAGTTAGTTTTTCATGCTGGGAAGGATGATTTATCATATCAGTGGACGATTCGGCTTCTTCTACAAAAGTCAGCATAAATTTGTCAAGTAGCGAGACCATAAGGAATTTGTATTTTTTAAAAGAAAGAAAAATCTTTGTGCTGACTGCGGATGTCGAGAATCGTGGGTATCTGGATACTTTGAAAGAGATAGCCGAACAGAAAAAAGATTGTGGCGTGAAGGTGTTTATGGATAAAAAGGCATAAAATTCGAAATATCATCATTAGAGAATCCAATCAATTTTAGGCTCATGCACCGTATCAATTTGTCTAAAAGAATCATCAAATATTTGCTGCTTCTATCGTTTTTGAAGTCATAGTAATATGCATATCCATGTGCAATAGTACGTCTGATCTCCTTGATTTGATTACTAACTTTCTCTGCAGAAAGATTTGTTTGCGACAGCAATTGGGGATATTCATTAAACATGTATTCCAATTCCTTTTTAAGTGGAAATTGGAGATTTTGAGCTTTCTTGTGTTCCAGTTTATCAAATAAGTACTCAAATGCTACAATTTGTTCGACAAATCGCTGAGGCGTGAACATGGAGTCGAAATTCCCTAAATGACCAAGTGGAATACTCTGTGTTATTTTGTTGCCAGAATCTAATGCTATATTATTTAAGAGCTTGGGAATGTATTTCATAATATCAAATTCGTAGAATAAGCCGTTATACCTATCAACGGCATCTTCCGAAATGAAGGGACAGTAGAACCACCCGACACTTACTTCTTTGCGATAAAGCGTGATACGTTTGAACAAGATATCTGTGTGTGATGTCATGAACATTGCAAGCCGACAAAGAACTATTGCAATATCATAGCACTCTTGGATTTCATTTGTGTGTAACGGCAGAATCAATTCCCCTTTTCTGTCGAAATCTTCCAAAAGACCAAGGCGATGATTGTGACCGATTTGGAAAATCAATTCGTATTTTTGTTTGTTCATATCAAACGGAATTGTATACACTTTTTTAGGTTCTAAAGCCAAGTTGATTCCAGATCGCACCATTTCAATGTATTTATGTTCGTATCCAAAAACTGCATCAAGAGACGGCGACTGAATACCTATGCGGTCATAGGTTTCGTCTTTGTTAAATGTATAAACAATATAGCAACGCAAATAGCAAGTACTTCCCATAGAATTTTCGACGAGAAAGGTTGCTTTCCTACCATGAGGCCCAATATCAAAACATTGCCCCTGCAGAATATAGTTTTCTTTAAAATTATATTCCTTACAAAATATTTCCAGCAACGAGTCATCCGTAAACAAATCCATACGGTAATTTTCAATTACAAAAGGAATCTTTCCAGTTCTGAAAAAAATAAAACCCTTGACCATCATTTCACCTCTTTATGAGATGCGTTCTCAATTTCTATTGGACATCATTTGTGTTCAAAAATTAAGAATACGCAAAGTTTCACAATTTTGACAGGGAATTATATTTTATTATGCACGAAATCCTTCGCATATTCAACCCATATCACAGAATTGTGTCGTTTTCGCTGTATCTGTAAACATCTTTGAGTTGCCTCCTGATGAAATTGAAGAGACTGCTCATTAAGGTTATTATTGCTGGTGCAAAAAGACATATCTTCAATAATTTGACGTTTTCCGCAAATTATGGTATCATACTAATGTAAGTGATTTATGTGTCCTGCAAAGCAATTTGCACTGACACACGTTGTTATTTTTGTACTTTGTGCCTGCAATGCCGTTGACCGTCTGGTCTGCGCATTGCGGGCATTTTTTATCTGCCGGGGGACACCCCGCATAAAGCGAGAATGATTTTTATGCTGCTATTGGCAGCGAAGAAAAGTTCTTCTCGCTTTTTATTTTGGTTTGGCGCCGCCCGGCGTTAAAAATAGAAATGCAAGAAAGGCGAGATCACAATGATGGACGAACTCAAACAGCAATTTTATGAGGTTATGCACAAGTATCAGAAGCCGTTTTCGGAGGAAGGTGTCACAGCAAACCTTACACAATGGAATGAACAGAAACAGGGACTTTTGCAGCTTCTGCGCAGGCATCCGCTATGGAATGAGAAAGAACTGGCAATCGTGTTCCGCGTGGAGGAACGCCGAGAAATCGACCGTATCACAGTGGACGAAACGCGCGCCGCCATCCTTGAACTTGGTCGCAGGGCCTGCACGGATGATACTGTGTACGAAAACTTTGAAACCGCCCTGCGCGCGGCGACCGCAGACTATGCCCGGATACCAAACGAGTACCGCTTGGACACGATTCGGCAATACGGCGGCATCAAGTGCGCACAGGGGCAAAAGGCGAGCCGCATTATCAATCGGCTCTGCCTGAAATTCCATCTTGACCAGATTGAGGAAGAAACCGAAGCAGGTGAGCCGGACAACCGTTATGTGCGCACAGTCAAACCATACAATGCACTGTTTGCACGGCTGGCCGATGCTCTGAATCCGGCACATATCGAAAAAACTGCAGTGCTGTCAATCCACCCCTGCGATTTCCTCGAAATGTCCAACCGCGACAACACTTGGAGTTCCTGCCATTGCTTAGAAGGCGGCGGCTATCGCGGCGGCTGCCAGTCCTATATGGGCGATGCCGTCAGTATGATTTTCTTCACGGTCAGCGACGAGTACACGCAGAACTTTCATACAGCCCCTCGCATCACGCGAGAAATTTTCTGCTATAAGGAAAATGTTTTGCTGCAATCACGCCTGTATCCTACAGATTTGGAAGACCAGAAAACCCTGTATCGAGGCATCGTCCAACAGGCTATCGCGGTCTGCCTTGACAAACCGAACCTATGGTCGATCAAGCGTGGAAAAGAAACCGAACCTTACTGCGAATCTGCGGCGGACAGCAACCACTATCCTGACTATGCGTATGGGTATGCAGTTGCCTCTCTGCTGAAAGGGGAGATCGGCTATAGCAAAATGACGATTGGTTCCGTGGCTCGATGTGTTTGCTGCGGTGGAGAACAGAAGAACCATCGTTCCATACGCTGTGCAGAGTGCGGCAATATGTATGTCTGCAAGGGCTGCGGCAAAACGGTGCATGGATATGGGCGCTATATTGATGAGCACTTTTATTGCAATGAGTGCAGCTATGAATGTACGGTTTGCAAAGAGAAGTTTATCGGTATGCCGCGTATCGGAATTGCCCGTTCCGGTGAGCAGCGTGGAATTTGCCCCGCCTGCTACGAGCAGGTGATAAGCGTATGCAGAAATTGCACAATCCATAGCGACTGCCTTTCCATCGGTGCCAATCGTTTCTGTCCGAATCAGATGAACGGCCTTGCCGCATAAAGGAGGAATCCATGCAAGAATTGACGTTTGAAACCATTCTGCGTCTGCCGCAGATGGACTTAAAAAAAACATTGAAAGCCGAGCTGAAAAGCAGGGGCTGCCCTGTCACCGATAAGCCCGGCTACCTGTATGCCGAGGGAACAATCCCCGTCCTGCTGGCGGCCCACATGGACACGGTTCACCGCCAGCCTGTCGAGCAGATATGCTACTCGGCAGACGGGGCGGTAGCTATGTCGCCGCAGGGTATCGGCGGTGATGACCGTTGCGGTGTCTGGATGATTTTGCAGATCCTGCGTACAGCAAAATGTCATGTGCTGTTCTGTGAGGACGAGGAAGTCGGCTGTGTAGGTGCAAAGAAATTCACAAGAGGTTCTTTGCGGCCGCAGGTAAACTACATCGTAGAGCTTGACCGCCGGGGTAGCAATGATGCTGTGTTTTACCGCTGCGATAACCCGGAGTTTGAGGACTTCATCACCTCGTTCGGATTTGAAACAGCGGGTGGTTCACGCAGTGATATATCCTACATTGCGCCGTATCTGGAAACAGCTGCGGTCAATATCAGCTGCGGCTATTATTGCGAACACCAACGGCATGAGTACATCCGCTTAGAGGAGATGGAACTGAATGCCGCCCGTGTGGCACAGATGGTAACGCAACAGACAGAACACTTTGAATATAGGGAACAGCAGGATAGCTTCTTCGGCGGGCGAACATACCAGTATTCTATGTGGGATACTGCTTCTGAGTGTGAAACCTACAAATGGCTTTCATCGCTGCCGAAAGAAGCAAAAATCAAGCTGGGAACGGCAGAACTTATCATGCCTCATGCCAAGATTGACCGGCAGGGGAAGATACATCGATATGTTCCCAAATTGAAAGCAGCCGTCCTGACAGAAAACGCCATAGCGGTGATGCCGGACGGTAAGAAAGCAAGATATGATTCCAAAGAGGCAAAGTGCCAGAAAGTGATGCCCCTGTCAAGGGCATTGGAAATACTGGGATGTAAGTAAACAAAAGGTCCTCTTTCGCTGTGAAAGAGGACCTTTTGTGAAGTGGTGCAAATATATAACTTGGTTAGAGTTCGGTGCAGTATCTTGCCAATCATGCAAAGCGGATGTAAAATTTATGGCGACCCGTTGTGCAAATGCAGAAAGCTATGGTATGCTAACTATATAAAGTGTACTGGAAATAATCAGAACGCGAGGGGTGATAATGATGGAGAACAAATCGGATAAAGGCGGCTTCTGGAGACGACAATCTTTTCTTTTGCCTCCATTGACTGCGGCGGTGGTTTTGCTGTGCCAGCAGATGGCTTCTTCCAATCCATCCGGCGTGGTCACGGTGAACATTTTGCTGTTGGTACTGAATTTCTTCAGCTATGTGGGGCTTTTGCGTGGGGAAAAAAGCACAGAAAAATCCGTGGCGATCGCCGCGGCAGGTTTTATTACACTGATGGCATTTGTGTTCAATACCTGCGTAGCCGGAATTCCCACTCCTTTGAGCGATACGGGAATCTTTATGAACAGTCTCTGCGGTATGTGGGTACTGGTAGCAGTTGTTCAAGGAATTTCGCTGTTGATACAGGCAGTGTTGCAACCAACGGTTGAGCAAGAGACCGGAGCAAGCGAAACCAATGTTTGGAATCGCCTACAAAAAGTAGGGGGACAGCTAAAACCAAAAGCCACAAACTCGCAGGAAATAATTTTGATGCTGCTGCGCCTTGCCACAGTATTGTTGGCAATCGTTTCCTGGTGGAGTACCGCACAGGGGATGCGGGACTATGTGTTTTCACAGGCGTGGCAGGCAAATCTTGCCTCGTTTGCCATACAAAGCATCCTGCTGGGACTGAACTTTTACCTGCCGACCTTCTGGCGCTGGATACATAGTCTGCGCGGGAAAATCTGCGTGCTGGCGCTCAGCGGCGTGGTCTTGTTCTGCTCCTCGTGGTTCAGCTATGTTTTTATCGTTGGCACGGTCTATGAAAAAAGCTGGCAGACCGAAAGCCGCCTGTTGGTTCAGTCGGTGTACCGAAATGAACTGTACAAAGCAGATGAATTTGTACAAATCAGCAGCAACGCCCTGCGGGAAACGCTGGGCGACGAGGTGGCGGTTCTGTACACTGCCAGCAAAACCGCCGATACCGAAACAACACAGAATCCTTCCGGCTTGGATCTGACAGCGGACAAGGCAAGCTACGCCGATAATGCGGACTTTGCGGCAAAAAATGAAATTGCTTCGGCAATCCAAGCGATGCAGACCGCCACGCAGGAGGGAACATCCTCCGGCGTGCGCGAACAGGCTACCGCAGCCCTGACACAGCTTACCGAACAGGTGGAAACTCGCATCGGACAGCTGACGCAGCAGATAAGCCAGACGCAAGACGCCTTGACGGCAGCAGCAGATGCGCAAACCAGCACAGCCAGTGCGTTGCGAAATGCGCCGTATGGAAGTAATACTAACGCTTTGCAGAGTGCCTATAACAGTGCGGCATCCCGATTGAGTAACTTGCAGGATACGGTAAATCAGCAACAACAGGACTTACAGGATTATCAGCAGGCGCAGGGAATCCTGCAACGATACGCAGGTGTGCTGGGAATTGCCGGAAATGCAGCCTCCGTGCAGACAGGTCAGGCGCTGCGTAGTATCCAAAGTGCGCTGCTACAGACGGATGTGGATACGGAAGCTATTGAACAGCAGGCACGCACCGTGTTTGAACAGCTGCAAGCCGCACAGGACAGTGGATCGGATGCAGATTTTCAGACATTATTGAATGATATGGACAGTTTTATCCGCAAGGTGCAGGATTACGCAGTCCTAAAATCATCAGGTGACGCGTTGCAAAACCAGATTGACAGCATGACGGCAGACACTGCACAGGATACGGAAAACTGGGAGCCCCTATGGACAGAGAAAATTGAGCGTCTGAAGGCAACAATCAGTGGTCTGCCTGTCAGTGACAGCGGGCAGGAGTATGACCGTGCAGATGCCCTTGATAAGTTGGACGATGCACAGCGCCTCTATATTTCAGAGCATAATCCTGTTGATCAGGCACTGATTTATCTGGGAAGCCCATATTGGCAGCTGGCAGCATTTTCTCTTGTATTGGCGTTCTTCTTGGATATTGCCGCCTTTATTACCGGGCTTGTCATTGATGTGGCAGATCGGCGTAAAATATTGGAAAAATGAAGAAAACCACATAGGTTAAAAAGACAGCCTCTTCCGCTGATGTGATTTCAGCAGAAGGGGCTATTACTTTATGTTCACGCGTGACGTGGCAAAGTAGCTTGCAAAATGGGTTTGTAAATTTTGGCTAAAAGTTCACCGAAATGTAACATTCTGTTGTACAATAGGGATTATAAAGGGGGATTGTTGAATGAATCCGATTTTGATTGTGGACGATGAAGCCGCCATTGCCATGCTGGTGCGGCGCATCCTGACGGAGGCTGGCTACCGCTGTCAGGCTGTGACCGACAGCCGCGCGGCGGCAGATCTGCTGGAAAAGAACCGCTATGATCTTGTGCTGCTCGATGTGATGATGCCCCATCTGGACGGGTACGATTTGCTGGCGTACCTGCGGCCCTCGGGCACGCCCTGCATCTTCATCACGGCGAAGGACGCTGTGGCTGAGCGGGTGCGCGGGCTGAACAGCGGCGCGGATGATTACATCGTCAAGCCGTTTGCCCCTACCGAGTTGGTGGCCCGGGTGGAAAGCGTGCTGCGGCGCGCCGGGCGCAGCACCGCCGTCTACACGATGTGGGAGTACACAGTGGACGCTGCGGCCTGCCGTGTGCTGCGCGGTGAGGAGGAAATGCACCTGACCCGCAAGGAATATGACCTGCTGCTTTTGTTTTTGCGCAACCGCGGCCGGGCGCTGTACCGGGATTATCTGTACGAAACCGTCTGGGGCGATGACGGCACGGGCTGTGACACTCGCACGCTTGACACCCACATTGCCCGCCTGCGCCGCAAGCTGAACCTTGGCGACCGCCTGCACAGCGTGCGGCAGATCGGTTATATGCTGGAAAAGGAATAAAAAGAATAAAATGTAACCCGCCCGTGACAAAGCTGTAACCAACCGGAAACAATCCTGCGCTATGCTGGGGGTACAACAAACAAAGGGGGATAACCACGATGAAACACACCGCAAGGCTGACCGCCTGTCTGCTGGCGCTGGCACTGACGGCCTGCACGACCGCGCCGCAGGATGTGCCTGCAGGCACGACCTCCGAGACAACCGCCGCGCCCGTGCAGACTGCAGAGCCTACCACAGAAACACCCGCCGTGCAGGGCACGCTTACGCCCATTTACACGGCATGGGGCACGGCGGTGGGCCAAGATGCCGTCTATAGCGCGATGAACATTGACGATGCCGGACAATACTTCGCAACAACGATTGATTTTTCCACGGGCGAGCAGCGCATTCTCTGCAAAAAGCTCGGCTGCAGCCATGCGGATGAAAGCTGCCCGGCCTACATGACGGCCATCCGGAACGGCTGTGTGCCGCAAGCCATGCTGCTGCCCGTGGGCGACCGGCTCTATTGGCTTGTGGATGGCCGCCACAATGAGAGTGACAGCGCCTATCTGGATGTGAGCAATCCGGACGGCAGTGACCGCCGCCGTGTGGCCGAGGGTGATGACCTGCCCGATTTGACCAGTGCCTATATCTGGTACACGGATGGCACAGCACTGTATACATTTGTACGCGGATATGACAAATATTCCGTATTGCGTCTGGATGAGGGCGGTGCGGCGTGCCTCTTTACCCGCAGCATACCGGACGGCGAGGACTATTTCGCCGTAGGCTGCTGGCAGGACAAAATCGTTTTGCAGCACAGTGGAGGCTATCTGCAGCAGCCCTTGAACCCGGCCGGAGCGGCCGCCACGGATGAGGAGCTGCGCGCATGGCTGGCCGCCGACGAAGAGGCGCAGAAAGAGCAGACGAAAAACCTCTGTATGCTGGATACGGCGGGCAGCATGACCGACACCGACATGACATGGGGCGGTGATGCGGGCAATGTCCAGCTTGTCCACAACGGTGCAGCCTATGTGCTGAACGAATCCGGGCTGGTGACAAAATTCGACCTGACTGCGGGCACAGCCCAGACTCGACAGCTTGACCTGCAGGGAACACAGATATTATACGGTGTCGTAGAAGGCGCAAGGCTGGGCGGCTGGATCCCTGTGACGGTGCTCGATGACAGCGAGGGGCTGCTGAACCCTGAGACCGGCGTCTACACCCCGCTGCCGACCACATGGCTCAAGGATCAGGCGGTGGAACGCAGCCCGTTTATTGTGGCGGCCAGCGACACGATGCTGCTTGTGAAATACGGCGAGATCTACTACACGACAAATGACATCGGCACGGACGGCGCACCCTACAGCTTTACCACCTGCCGCGGGGAGTATGGGATTATTTCGGCAGCAGACTATCTGGCGGGCAGCCAGGATTGGGTGCAGGTGACGCTGCAGGGCCGCGATCTGGTATGAGGAAACAGCAATGAAATTTGCAACCAAGCTATCTCTGGGCTGCATTGCGCTGCTGTCCTGCGCGCTGGGCGCGGCAGGGCTGCTGCTGACCGGGCAGAGCTTTTCCGGCAGTCTGGCCAGCACCCGCACGGCCCTGCAGGCCCAGCAGGAAAAGGAAAAGTACGCGCTGGAACGCATCATCTTTCAAGCCACGGACAGCGCGCAGTTTGAAAATTACATTTTGGCGTCCGCTGCCCAGCAGTATGCCGAGCAGACAGCCGATGCAGGCAGCAGCATGGCACTCTGGCTGGACGGTGCGTATGCACTTTACTCCGGCCTGCCTGCGGCTCTGCCGCGCACCGCACTGAAGCAGGCCCTGACGAACGGCGAAAACGCCTGGCAGCTGACCCGGGCGGCCGGGCGGTGGTATCTGCTGCTGACCCAGCCGCTGGACCTGCCCGGCGTGCAGGCCGATATGCTCTGCGCCTACGATGTGAGCGCGGTGTTCGCCACCCGTGACGCCCAACTGCGGGTGTGGCTGGCGGCCTCGGCGGCGCTGCTGGTATTGGGCGGTGGTGCGGCAGTGCTGTTCAGCCGCCGCGTGACCCGCCCGCTGACTGCACTGCAGACGGCCAGCGAGAAAATTGCTGATGGGGAGTACACCCAGCGCACGCAGGTTAAAACCGATGATGAAATCGGCGCGCTGAGCCGCAGCTTTGATGCGATGGCCGCAGCGGTGGAAGGAAAAATCAGCGAATTATCAAGGACTACGCAGAGCCAGCAGGACTTTATTGCGGCGTTTACGCATGAGGTCAAGACCCCGATGACCGCGATGCTCGGCTATGCCGATCTGATGCGCGCCCGGCCCGATGACACCGAGACCCAGCGGGAGGCAGCGGGCTACATCTACCACGAGACCCAGCGGCTGGAAAACCTGAGCCGCAGTCTGCTGGCCCTGATGGGGCTGGATCAGGCCGGGGCGCTGGAGCTGGTGCCCTGTCAGGATGCCGGGCTTTTGCTGCAGACCGTGCGCAGCCTGCCGCAGGGCAGTACGCCCGTGCCGCGTGTCATCAGCGCGGGGTGCGTGGTGCAGGTAGACCGCAGCCTGTGGGTGGATATGCTGCGCAACCTGACCCTCAATGCCCAGCGCGCCTGTCAAGGCATCGAGGGTGCAGCCATCACCCTGCGGTGTGAGCGCCGTGACGGGCAGGCAGTTTTCACCGTTACCGACACGGGCTGCGGCATACCCGCCGCTGACCTGCCCCGCGTGACCGAGGCATTTTACATGGTGGACAAGTCCCGCAGCCGGGCTGCAGGCGGCAGCGGCATCGGGCTGGCGCTCTGTGCCCGTATTGCCGGGGCGCACGGGGCAAAGCTGGAAATCACCAGTACCGAGCATGTCGGTACGACCGTGACTATCGCCGTGCCGGAGGTAGAAAGGGAGGCTGACAATGACACGCAAAGCTGATACGCTGCGCCCCTTCCTGCGGTGCGCCGCTGTGGTGCTGTGCAGTCTGGCGCTGCCGCTGGCGGTGTTCGCCCTGTGGGACCGTGCACTGCTGGCAGCGCCCCACACCCGCACGGACGGGGAGCGCTTTTCGGCAGCCGGGCGGGCCAACGCCACAGCCTGCACCCTCTACGCCGCCGAGCATGTGACGAAGGTGCCGCTCGACAGCAACAGCGTCTGGGACGGTGGCTGGACGGCGGGCACGATGGACGGCAGTGCGCTGGCCCGCGCCCGCCGGACGCTGGGCGCCCTGCACGAGGCCGGGCTGCTGTGCGATGACAACTATGCAGCTGCACTCTCGGTCTGCCGCCTGGACTACGGCAGCTGGGAGCTGTACACTGCGCCCTGCGGCCTGACGCAGTTGGTGCGCAGCCCGGAAGAGATCTACACAGGCACCGACACCGAGCATGTGTATATCCAGCTGATTCTTTCCGATGACGATGCACCGCTGTATTTTAACTATCAGAACGATTTAGGGCAGGGTGATACGCTGGCCAATGACGCTGTGGCGCAGTATTGCGCCCTGCTGGGGCTGGACGAGTTTACCGACTGGCAGTACCCGGAATGGGGCACAGCCGTGCGGGACTTCGGCGCGGCAGGCTACAGTGAGACCGCGCAGGTCTACGCCGTGGCGAACGCCGGCGGGTACAGCGTTACGCTCTCCGCCGCCAGCATGACGCCGCAGACCTTTGCGGCACTGAACACGCAATACGGGGAGGAAACATCATGAAGAAATATCTTGCTATCACTGCCGCGCTGGCGCTGGCCCTGACAGCCTGCGGACAAGCCGCAGCGGACAGCACGCCGACACCGACTGCGGCCACGGAAGCCGCAGCAGCCCCCGCCGAGCAGCCGCAGAGCATCGGCAGCGGCGCCCTGCGGCTGCTGACTGCCGCTGCGGACGGCGTGTATTATCAGGTGTTCAACGACTGGGAAATCAACTACACCGACACGATGGGTCGTGCGCTGATCTATGCCATCGACGAACAGACCGGCGATGCGCGTCCTGTCTGCAGCCTGCCCGGCTGTGCCCACAACAGCGACACCTGCCCCGCGTGGAGCGATGGAAACACCACCCTCTGCTACGGCGATGGGGACGAAGTCTATCTGCTGAATTTCTATTACAACGATGAAACCAGCTATTACAGTTGGGAACAAATCAATTCCGACCACACCCGGCGCACCGTGCTGGCAAGGATTGAGCCGGGTCTGTCTGTTGCGGGCCGCGGTGTGGCCGTGGACGATAAAAACCTGTATTACAGCGTGCTGGACGATGACTGCCATCAGACGCTGTGGGCTGTGGATAAAGCAGGCGGGCAGCCGCAGAAGGTCTGCAGATGGGATGATCTGGCCGATGGGGCCGGGGAGTACTGCCCCGAAATGTATACGCTTTTGGAGGTCAGCGGTCGGCAAATGACCTTTGCCAAGACGATACAGTCAACAGACGCCCGAACCGAGGCAATACAAATTTGCACAGTGGATCTGACCGATGGGAGCTGTACACCGCAGCAGCGCTATGAGCGCGATGCGGGCACTGTGTTTGTGACCGGGGACGGCATGGAGAAGCGCGACCTGATCAGCTACCAAAACGACTATCAAATCCTGACCGAGGGCAGCCGCAGCGGCCTTGCCAACTACAACTACCAAAGCGGGGAGGTTGGTTATCTGGATGCGGCAGCAGACAGCTTTACCCCCGTGGCCGATGGCTTTCCCACAACCCGCGCAGGATGGGAGTGCTACTACTCCCTGACCGGCTTTGCCGATGGCTGGCTGGTATGGGTGGACGAGTGCGGCTGCGATGAAGACGGCAACGGCACGGGCGAAAACACGACCCGCCAGTATTTCTGCCGCGACGGCGTGAAAACCGAGCTGACCCAGCAGCGCTATGTGCCTGGCAAGGATGTGCGGAATATCCGCATCCTGGACGCTCAGCAGGGCCGCGTGCTGGCCGCCTACGACACCAAAACCGGCACGGTACACGACGTGGACAAGGACGGCACGACCTACACCCGGCCGATGAACTGGGACGTCTACGGCGTTATAGCGCTGGACGACCTGCTGGCAGGCAGTACAGACTTTACGCCGCTGAACTTTGCAGAATGACAAAAAAATATGATCAGGTACAATTTGTTGCTTACTAGGACGGGAACTCACTGCACCTGTCAAAATGCCATCGCTCTGGAAAGCCAATATTGGCAGTTTGCGATATCCTCTATTATACTGGCATTCTTCTTGAATATTGCTACGTTCATTACCGACATTGTCCTTGATGCGGCAGATTGGCGCAAAATGTCGACAAGATGAAGAAGAGCATATAAGAGGTTAGAAATACCGATAAATCATAATAACAGCCCCCTCCGCTGATGCAATCTCAGCAGAAGGGGCTATTACTTTAATTGTATTGAATTTTCCCCGGCGGGTCACAAATTACCGATTCCAGATGTTGTTTTCAAGATCGACAAGCCGCTTTTTATACTCGGCCATCCGCTGGTCGGCTTTGCCGTCGTCATCGGGAAAGCTGACGAGGTAGCCTGTGTCCGTGTCATGGAAGCCAATTTCCCCGGTGAGGCCGCATATATCGGAAACTTTTAGCAAGGTATGAAAATCATACTGCATGGCACTGACTTCAAGCGTTTTGTTCATGGCAGACTCCTGTGTTTTTACTTACTTTGCCCATTATAGCGCACCAGCCGGGAAAATGCAAACAAATAAATAATGCGTATTATTGCGTATAAGAAAAAATAATGCGTAAATTTGTTGGGAAATGACGTATTCAAAACGTATAAGGTAAATATAAGCATCGAAGGGAGTTGATGTTATGCTTATTGCTATCGACCACGGCAACAAACAGGTCAAAACCGTTCACGGGAACGCCATCGTTTCCGGTGTACAGAAAAGTAAAACCAGACCTTACGGCAGGGATGTACTGAAATACGGCGGCAGTTACTATACGCTGTCAGCGCAGCGTATCCCGTACCAGAAGGACAAAACCACAGACGAGCGCTTCTTCATTCTGTCGCTGTTTGCCATCGCGGAGGAAATCGAAGCACAGGGAGCTTATACCTCCGGGCTGATGCCCATTGACCTTGCCATCGGCCTGCCGCCCGCACATTTCGGCGCGCAGAATAAAGCGTTCGTGCGCTACTTCAAGCGCAAGGAACCCATCTACTTCTCCTACCGTGACAAGCTGTACAGCATCCTGATCCGCAATGTACAGTGTTATCCGCAGGCGTTTGCAGCGGCAGCCATGATACTGGGCGAGCTGGCAACGGTGCCGCGTGCGCTGATTCTGGACGTGGGCGGCTTCACGGCGGACTATCTGCTGCTGAAGAACGGCCGCGCCGACCTGTCTACCTGTGACTCGCTGGAGAATGGTGTGATTCTGCTGTACAACCGCATCCGTTCTAAAGCCAGCTCCGATTTGGACATTCTGCTGGAGGAAACCGATGTGGATGCCATTCTCTTGCAGGGGCAGGGGAGCAGTTATGGGGAAGAAGTCGCCGCGCTGGTAGAATATCAGACGCAGGAGTTTGTCAATGATATGCTGGGTGCATTGCGCGAGCGTCAGCTTGACCTGCGCACGGGACGAGTGATTTTCGTAGGCGGCGGTGCCTGCCTGCTGCGGCGGCAAATCGAAACATCCGGAAAGGTGGCACACCCCGTCTTTGTGGAGGACGTGAATGCCAATGCCAAGGGCTTTGAGTATCTTTACCGCTGCACAGTGACAGGGGCGTGATGAACCATGAAGCTGAAAAAGGACCGGGGACGCTTTACGGTTCGCTTTGATATGGAAAATCCAGACCATGTGCGGGCTGTAGAATACTTGGAACGGCAGCGTGACAGGGGCAAGGCACAGTATCTTGCCGATGCAATTCTATGCTATGAAAAGGCAGCAACGAAGTCTTTTCAGCAGACGGACCGTGCCTTGATTGAGCAAATCGTGCAGGAATACTTAGAAAAGCAGAGCATGGGGCATATACCGAATTTGCAGAAAGAGGAACCGTCTATATCTTCGCCGCCAATAGATTTAATAGCCAGTGCTTTGGCCGATTTTAGAGGGTAAAGCACTATACAGAAAAGGGCTTCCGCCAGCAGATGCAGAAGCCCTTTTTGAGAAGGAGAATAGTGAATATCAGTTTTTCATTTCGGCACGAATCTTATCGTTGGCCTCCTCGACCTTCATGCGGGAGAGGATAAAGGTAATGATGGCGTCCAGCACAAAGGGAATCACGAGGTACATGAGTTTCAGCGTATTGATGCAGGATTCCGGCTGCACAGCCAGCGCCTTATCGTAGTTGCTGAACGCCAGCAGCCAGCCGGTGATGGCGGTGCCGAGACCACCGCCCAGCTTGACACCGAGCGAGGTGCAGGAGTACATCGTGCCGTCCACGCGCTTGTGCTTCGTCAGCCAAGTGTACTCGGAGCAGGAGGCGATAACGGCGTTCATGTCGCCCTGCCACGGGCCCTGACCCAGTGCAGCGATGGCCGTGAATAGCAGTATCATCTTGACATCGCCGGTGCCAGTATAGCCGGCCACGGCAACGAGCGCGCGGGCCACGGTAGCAAGGGCATAGCTGCCGACGTTCAGCTTGTACATACCGTGCATCTTGGCAACGAGGGTCGGGGTAAAGACCAGTGCGATGATCAAAGGAATGTTGATGGCCCAAGAAAACACGCCGAACAGGTTCTTGTCGCCAAGGATATGAGCAGTGTAGTAGGTACCCATACTGATCATGGCACCATAGATCTGCTGCAAAATGTAGGTGACGCAGATCATCAGGTAGTATTTGTTGGAGACCAGCAGCTTGGCAGCTTCAACAAGACCGTAATTCTCGTCTTTCTCGATTTCGGCTTTATATAGGTAGGGCTGCTCTGCGTTCCAGAGTGTCGGGTCAACAACGGTGATTTCTGCATGATAGGGGAATGCCGCATCATCCGGTGCTTCCACGGGCATTACGCTGCAGACCATCGTGCCGGCTGCATCGTAGAGGGTGATGCGGGTGGCAACGGCGGAATCGTAGTAACGCAGGCGGACAGCAACCCCTGCGGTGCTGCCGTGGATGTCGGTGGTGATGAAATAGTCCTCGATGCACTGTTCCGGCCGGTGCAGCAGGTAGACATCACGGAAAATGCCGTTCATGCGGAACATATCCTGATCTTCCATGTAACTGCCATCGCACCATTTCAGCACGAGGACCGCCAGATGGTTGGTGCCGTCCTGTAAAAACTTCGTTACATCGAACTCACTGGTGGAATGGGCCACCTGACTGTACCCGACAAACTGACCGTTGAGCCAGACGTAGAAGCAGGAGGCAACGCCCTCAAAATTCAGAAATGTGCGCGGGGCGGGGGCATCTTTCTGATAAGAGAAGTCATCGAGGTAAGCACCGCAGGAATTCTCTTTGGGAACATACGGCGGATTAGCGGGGAACGGATAGCGGATGTTGGTGTACTGGTGGTGGTCGTAACCGTGGTTCTGCCACACGCTGGGGACCGGGATGGCATCAAAAGCGGCGGCATCATCGCCTACCGCGTAGAAAGCATCCCGCAAGCCATAAATGCTGGCGTAGTACCGAAATTTCCAACTTCCGTTCAAAAGCTGGAAGCGGCCCGAAGTTTCACGGTGCTCGACCAAAGCATCGCTGCGCCTGGATGCTGGAATGTAATAGGCACGATTTTACATGGTACCCACATGCAGTGTGTGCGGGTCCTCGTAATAGTGCGGAATAATCATCCATTCTCCTCCTGTGATTTGTACAGTTCTGCTTGCGTTTCGTCTGAAATTATTATACAATTTCTATATACAATAAAACCTAAACGGTATTGCACTAAATATGCAAAAAATCAATGGTTTTTTGTAAAGTAAGGGTAAAATGAACGAAGCACCTCGCAATATCCACAAAAACAGGGGGGGTGTGTACATTAACTCCGGCTATCTGAACAATCCCCGTACAGATTTCAAAGACAATTCTACGCCATTGGTGGTGGGCAGCTGCGGCACCTATCGGCTGAAAACACGCCCCAAACTACCGACCTACAGGCAGAAAGGGCGCAGAGATTACCAAATCTTATATGTGGCAAACGGCAAGACGCATTTCTGGTTTGACGGCAGGGAAGAAATCGTCAGCACGGGTCATATATGGTGCTGTACAAACCGGAAGAAATTCAAAAATATGTATATTATCTGGAGGATAACCCGGAAGTTTTCTGGATTCACTTTACTGGCAGAGATGTAAAGAACATATTGGCATACCACGGTATAACACTGGACGAGCATGTGTTCTACTGCGGCGTGCTGCCGGATTACAAAGCGCTGTCCCGCAAAATCATTTCAGGAGTTGCAGCTGTGCCGCTATGGGTACGAGGACTATATCGCATCGCTGTTCAATGATATTCTGCTGTTGGTGGACCGCCAACAGCATGAACAGAAAAAAACCACCGGCAACGTCCAAGAGCAAGTTGAATGTGTGGCAGCTTACTTTAACGAGAATTATAACACAAAGATCAGTATAGACGATTACGCGGAATCTCTGCACATCAGCACCAACTGGTTTATACACAATTTCAAGCAGTACGCCGGTATGTCCCCGGCCCAGTACATCCTCTCTCTGCGTATGGTCAACGCCCAAAGCCTGCTGGAGCGGACGACCTACAACATCAAGGAAATTTCCGAAATCGTAGGGTATGAGAACCCACTGTATTTCAGCAGGGTGTTTAAGAAAGAGATAGGGAAGTCTCCGGCACAGTAGTTGAGTGAATATGAGCCGAAGGTTTTCGTGACGGGCAAGTCTAGATGCAGTTGAATAATGACGATTGGAGAAAAACGAATATGGATAAATTTGTTAAAATTGTATATTTCGATGAGTCGTATGCCACAGACTACTGTCAATTGGCAGTGGGCGGCATACTGACAGAAAGAAGAGAAAACACAACAGAAACTGAAAAACAAGCTCATGGAAACGCCGAGGGGGAACTGAGCATTAACTCTGAAAAAGGTGGATTGGCAACGCTTATAAAACTTGTAGGCGGATTGACAGCAAATATGAAAGCTTCCGGAGGGACTGAGGCATCGGCAAAAACTGATAAAATAGCGAAGAAGATTATTGAAAATACGGTGCTTTCAACCTTTGTTGATGTTCTAAGCAAGGATGGAAATGCGAACGCCGGAATCCACATTTTTAAAGGTGTTAATGTTCACCCAGAACCGAATTCATTTACATATATGATGTTGATAGCACCTTTTATGAGTATGGTGAATGGGCAGTTGCCTATCGAAAGTGAAAATGGAAAAGATATTCATATTGATATAAATAAGGTTGAAGCAGCGATGGAACATGGCAGAGGATATTATGAGTTTACAACTTACATTAATGAAAAAGAAGCAATATTGCGATTTAATCGTAATGCTTTTAGAAATGGGTATACATTATCGGATCTGCCGAAAATGCAGCTGACGTATTATGCAATACCCGTTGGGAAAATTGAAAAATCTGTACTTCAAGTTCAGAAAGAGTTTGAATTTGGCATATCCAAAAAAGAAGTGCGAGTAGATTTTGCGGCAGAAACAGATGATGAACAAGAGGAAAAAAGAAATCTTATTGGTGTTTATGATGTGATTTTGGGTGGGGTAACACTATAAGTTATGGATAAGATAGCTGTTTTTTGGGGGCCGGACAAGGACTTTGATAATGCAATAAAAGACCTGTCATCGTCGAAGAGGCTGATAGATGTTCTTGATATTATAGATGAAAAAATAGTGAGTGTGAAAACCGATACAAAAACAAAAGACAATAGCGATGAAAATAAGCCTGTAATCATTGAAAATCTTGTGATACGTACAGATGACTACAGTATTTTAACAGCAGGAGCGTTATCCAGTATTGCAAATACAGTTCTAAACAGCCCAAGGATAGAAATCGGTAATCTTTGGTTGCAAAATCCACCACTCGCTGCATACAGGAGTATTACTGGTTGCTTTGATACGTCCATAATAGAAGAACACAAGCATAGATATAAGAGCATTACAGAATCAATCCTTCGCAAGTTGGTGGAAAATTATGATGATGCTGTTGTAGGACAGTCCAAAGTGATGAAGCATATTTTACCTGCGTTGTATTCGCAACATCGTAATGCAAGAAAGCGACCTGTGGTTCTACTGTTTTTAGGAGATTCCGGAATTGGAAAAACGGAAACAGCAAAGTATATTAGCGACGTTTTAGGGGAGCGATTGGTACGAATTCAATGTTCAATGCAGCAGACAAATATAGCTTATCAGTATATTTTTGGAGGAGAACATAATCAGAATAGTATGGCGCGGGATTTGATAAGACGCACATCAAATGTTATCCTTTTGGATGAATTCGATAAAGTTCACCCACAGTTTTACAACGCATTTTACCAAATGTTTGATGAAGGGAAATACGTTGACTCTTCATATGAGGTTGATGTGTCAAAATGTGTTTTTATATGTACATCGAATTTTCAATCGAGAACAGAAGCAGAAAAACAATTAGGGAAGCCAATTCTATCACGATTTTCGGAAGTCGTTATATTCGAACCATTAAGTGCCGAGTCAAAAATGCGTATTGTCGATAATGCGTTAGAGACTTATATTTTTCAACTATCTAAAGCAGATAGAAAAATTATGGAGGAAAAGAATGGAACGAAATCGATTCGGGCTGAATTTGAGAATGTGATAAAGCGTGGTGGGGGTTACGGAAACATTCGAATGTTAAAAAATGACATTGAAAACGCAATTAACTATAAAATGTTGGAATGGAAGGGAATATTGTAGGCGCAAGATGAGAATTCAAATTGTGCTTTTCAATATGTATGTGATAACCATAATTTTGACGAAACAAAAAGAAATTTGATTTCTGACCAGGCAAACAGCACGAAGTTTGTGTAATTGCCATTACGATAGTCAACTCAAAATAACACCACTCCAAAGTTTGTATCTTTGGGGTGGTGTTATTTGAAACCTATTTACCGGTTCAGAAAAATCCTCGTCGCGCAGGGGTCTGGTACCTCCCAGTTGACGTACAAATCATTCAATGGGCAGGCGTGGGGGTCACGGATATGCTCGTCGATCCAACCTTTGTACAGTTCACAGAAGTTGCCTTTTGTGAGGATGGCACAGCATTCTGACTTGTCCACAGTGGTGCTGAACAGGTATTCCACATCATGCACCGGCACAATGACCGGTGCGCCAGCCGTGTCAAAGGCACAGAGCAAATTCTTACAGCTGCGGCTCACGGCGCGCTGGCAGTCACCGCACTCGATGTAGATGGTGTTGCGCCAGTCGCGGCCTGTGGTGCGCAGGAACTTGCAGAGATGCGAGTTGGTGGAAGTAAAACAAGATACGGACAAAATATCACTCCTATCGGAAATTGTGCGCAGTATAACAACTCGGCACAGTTTTTATGAAATGCTACCGGTTTGCGGGAAAGTTTTCATAAGCGGCACGGGTGTATCGGTGCACTCATCATACATGGCAAGATACCCTTCGGTGGATTTCTGCCAGCCTCCGTCCTGCCATACAAACACAACAAGGGCATCGTTCATCTGCATGACCTTGAACGTGATGCTCTCGGCAACGAGATACCCATTTGGAGCCAGTTCCTCCACCATCGTGTAAACGTGTTCGCTGGTGTCATCGGACAAAAGCAGCAGATTCTTGTGCGGATCCTTGGCAGCAGAGCGTTCCGGCAGTACGCGAATGGCATGGTCGCCGTCCGTGGTCGTCCAGCGGTCAATGGTTGTGCCATAGGCATCGCGGATCGTCAGGCGGGCATCTGCCAGCTTTGCATTAGTGGCAATATCCCGCTTTGTGAGAATCAGCGAATGCGCCGGGGCATCGTACATCGTAACTTTCTGAATCTCGCCGGTCTCCTGCACGGTGAAGTATACTTCCTCACTGAGCAGATACCCGTTCGGGGCGGCAGTCTCGGTCAGCGTGTAGTCACCGGGCTTCAGGCGCTCGATGCGGTGGGGCTGACCGTTGGTTTCCCACTCGGCAATGGTGCTGCCACTGGCATCGGTAATTTTCAGCTTCGCACCGGGCAGTTCGTGCCCGTCCGTCATGTCAGCCTTGGAGATTTCGACTTTGGTGAAGTCGTCTTTCATCTCGACACGCTGAATATCCCCGGTGGGGCCAACTTCAAAGGTAACGCTTTCGGCGCGGACATAGCCCTGCTCGGCGGGAGCCATCGTCTCGGTCAGGGTGTACGTGCCCATCGGGATGCGCTCCATATAGTGGGGCGTGCCGTCCGTGACCCATTCGGCAATCGTTTTGCCGTCTGTGTCCGTGATTTTCAGCTTTGCACCGCTGATTTCCTTGCCCGTGGCAATATCGGTCTTGGAAATCTGCACTTTCGTGTAGTCATCCTGCATGAAAACGTGCTGGACCTTGCCGTCATCTTCGACCGTGAACCGAATGGAATTGGCAGGCACATACCCGGAATTATCGGGTACAAGGGTTTCCTCCAGCGTATAGGTTTCGCCTGCAACCAGCACGGCCTCCATGTAGTGCGGCGCGTCCTCGGACACCCACTCGTCCACAACATTGCCGTCTTTATCCAGCACGCGCAGCGTGGCACCGGGGATTTCCTCGTGGGTCGTAATGTCGGCCTTGCTGATTTTTACGCGGGTCGGTGCATCCAGCATCGTAACGGTCTGGCTGAATCCATCGGAATCTTTCAGCAGAATCCAACTTGCAGAGTAGGTGATTTCGGCATTGGCGGGTTTGTCGGCAATCTGCTTATCGGCAAAGAACGCAGGAGCCGCCGCGCCGTTCAGATAGACCTTATCAAACGTCAAAGCGGAGAAGTCACTCTCCCGCAGGCACTTTGTAATCACACGGTCATTGGCTGCATCGGTGAAATTCACCACCAGTGTGCCGTTCACGCAGTACCAGTTGGCAATGACAACGCCGTCTGCATCGGAATTTTTGCCCAGCAGCTTATCCCAGAAAGCGCGCAGCTTGGCGGGAATCGTAGCCACGGAATCATCGGAGAATGCAGTGGGGGAGATAATACTGCCGGACTGGTACTCGGCATCTTCGGATTCATGCAGTACCCAGACCGCCGTTTCCTGCAAGTAGCTGTTATCGCCCGTGGCCTGCTCCAAGCGGAACTGAATCGAGCGGGCGGTGGTATAGCCGTCTGCCGGGCGGGTCTCGGACAGCGTATAGATTTTGGTGGTATCGCGGTTCCCGGCAAAGTCGTGGGAAAGATGCAGTCCACGAATCACATGAGCCGTGTCGCTGCTTTCCCAGCTATCCACCACATTGCCGTTCCAATCGGTCACGGTCAAGGTGGCACCGGGCAGGGCAAAGGTGGTATCAGAATCAGAGGCGAAAGTACGCTTGTCGATCTCCACGGTGGTCTGCTTGTCGGAGTGCAGGCAGTCAACGATCTGCCATGCAATAAACTGGTTTTCGTAGGTGAACTCCACCGGAATTACGCTCTGCTCAATCAGGTAGCCGTCCGGCACACTGATCTCGCGCAGGTAGTAGCGGCCACTGTTGGTCGTCCAGTCGGGGGCTACGCTGCTGCCGTAGCTTTCGCCGCGCAGAGGAACATCCACGTCAAAATAGGCAAGGCCGTTTTCATCGGTGGTGGCTGTGCCCAGCAGAGTATCGGCGGCGGCCAGCAGGTTGCCGGAGATACTGTAAATGTCGTCTGCGGTGTACAGCTCATAGACGGCGCCCGCGACCATCTTGGCATCAGCCGGGATGTCGGCGCGGTTGCTGCCGCCGTTCAAAAGGGAGGCGCGGGTCTTACAGCCGTCTGTATAGGGCGCTTCATCAGTGAAATCGCAGGTGTCACGGTCCAGCTTATACAGCCCAACACCGACTTTTCCCTCCTCAACGACCGGCAGCACGCGGGCATTTTCAAAGGCAAGAACCTGTTTTTCAATCTGCTCGGCACTGGCGTTGCCTATATTTATAATGGAGTAGTCATACACAACATCGCCGTCCTGCGTGTGGTCGATGATGGTTTTAGCAAGCACCAGATCGTTATACTGGTTATCCCAGTCGAGCACCACGGTATAAGTGTGGTCGGTGTGAACAAAGCCGTAGGGAGCCTGCACCTCGGAAATCGTATAGGTACCCAGCGGCAGCGTGATGGTGACTTCGCCTTTCGTGCCATCGTGGGTCACTTTCAAGAAATCATAGGTGGCAGTTGTTCGCGTGGGGCTGAACCGGACTTCGTCCACCTGCCCGTCTTCGGCAGTGGTAACGGTAGCGACAAGGTCGCCATCTGCGTACCAGAGTGTGCCTTGATTGTCCGGCGTGGGAATATCGCCCTGCGCGTGGATCTCATAGGTGGCATTGGCAAGGTTATCGGACTCGTACACGAACTGTCCGTTCTCGTACCCGGTCAGCACGTTACCAATTTTGCGGATTTTGATTTGCCCCAATGTCTCGTGGTTATAGTAGTTCTCGGTGATGACGTAGTCGTCCATGCTATCGGCGCTGCCGCCGCTGACCTGATACACACGATCCGAGGTCAGCTCAAACACGACATTGTACTGGCGGTCGTTGAAATACCCGCGTGGACCTTCGATCTCGACGATGCGGTACCTGCCCAGCGGCAGTTTTTCCGGGGTCTTCATTTCGCCGTTGGAATCGGTATAGAAAGTGCTGGTCTTTGCCCAGGCATTGCCGGATTTCGGGTCGTTCATCTCCACAAGGGTTTCACGGCCGTCCTCGGCAATATAGTAAAGGCTGAACGTGGTATCGGCAATTTTGACAGGCTTGCCGGTTTCAATGTCGATTTTGACAAGCTGTAAGTAACCCTCTAATTCTTCGTCCAGAATGTTGTAGGTCATGTAGCTGCCGCTGGGCGTTGTGACACTGCCGGCAGGCACGGTAAAACCGCTCTGCGGACTGGACGCATTGACAGTGACAAGGAACGGTTCAGCCTGAAAAACATCCTTCGGTACGGTGGTTTCCACGACGATGTACTGGCCGTAAGGAAGCCCCTGCACACGCAGGATGCCTTCCTCGTTCGTGAAGATCTCGGATAAGCGATATTCTTGCGCATTGTTGGTCGGCACCCAGCCAAGACCCTGCCCGTTGGCAAAATCGCCGTCTGCGGTCAAGGTTGCGTTATAGCCGGTGACGGCGGTGGTGTCGCTTTCGTACATCGTGGCGACAGCCTGTTCCTCAGCGGAAAAATCAAATTTCAGCGTGTCTTGATCATAGCTGGATTTGCGATAGGCATCCAGAATGCTGGCGGAATCGTAACTGCCATCGGCGTTTTGGGCAAACTGGTCTGCCTTGCTCAGCAGCGATACACGGTACACTTTGAACCCGGCACCGCCCAGTTTGATGGCGGGCGAGGGCTGCCCGGTGGTGGAGACCAGTTTTTGCAGGCTGAACCCGGATTTCAGCACTTCGTCCTGCGTCTGGTCTTCGGTGCGGACAACATAAGTGGATTCATCTGCATAAGTAAGGGATTGATAGTGGTTGACTTCATCACAGAGATAGCCTTTCGCAAAAGACAGATAGTAGCCGTCATAGGTCTTGCTGCCGTCCAGGGCGCGGCTCTCGGCAACAGCAGAATATTGATTGCGGTAGACGTAGTCGGTGTACTCCGTACCATTGTTGGCGAGGGCGGCATAGCTGCCGGTAGGCTCCAGCTTTTTGTTGAGCAGGGGATACTGACCGGAAAGATAATACTGCCCATTAGAATCAACCGGGATCACGATGCCGGTGGCGCGCTCCACAAGGTAATAACGGCCTAAGTAGAGGTTGGCAAATGCTAGCTTGCCGTCTTTGATGGCGGCAGAGGCAATGAGGTGGTCTTTTTTCAGCACCGGGAGATAGTTAGATTTCCAAGCGCCGTTGGTCAGCACGGTGGTATGCCAGATAGGGTTGCCGCTGGCATCTGTGATCTTGGAGTAATCGACGATGCCGGAAACGCCGTCCGGGTGATGAATGTCCTCGGCAGCGTACAGGTCGTATACAGCGCCTTCGAGCGTGCTGTCACCGTTGCTGCCCGCAGCCAGATAACGCGCGGCGTCCAAGTCAACTTTTGTCAGCAGAATATTGCCGAGGACACGGTCGTTCTGCATTTTGTCGGCATTGGCACGCATGGTGTAGGAATCTTCGTTGTTGGCGATGCCGGTGGGGTCAGTGGCGTAGGTCTTATCTGCGCTGCGGCTGCCAAAAATGATAGTGACGATGCCCTCGCCTGTGTCGATAAGGGTACCGCCGCTGTTGGTCGTGGTAATGTCGGCGTTATAATCGGCGTTTCCCAGCCAAATGGTCTGGGCGTCCAATGCTTTGGTGATTTCAAAGGCATACGCCCGCTTGCCCAGCACAGAGCCTGCCGCGCCGGGAGTGTTCACATCCGTCCAATCGCCGTAATACCCGCTGGGTGCGCGGCTCTCTACAATAACAAACTTTCCCTCATTGCGCTGGGTGTAGAATAAATCATCCGAACCTCCCGCATAGTCGCTGTGGTTGATGACCTTATAAGTTCCGCCACTCTGGCGTTCAACTTTGTATTGGTTGTACCCGCCTGTCGGGATGTAGCACTGCCGAACCACATCCCACTCGAAAATCTTAAACTCAGCATCGCCCTTGATGCGCTGCTTGGTTTCACTGTCGATTTTGTCGACGCTGACTTTTACCGACCATTCATCGTTCTGCATTTTATAGTCATTGGAACTATTAGCAGGAACCGTAATGGTCTGGTGGCTGCCCAGCGCACCGGGCGTTGAATCAAAACCGTGCGGGATGGTGACCTCGTCATAGCTGAATTTCAGGCTATCGAAGTATCCGCGTACCGCCGACAGCGCTGCTTCGATTTCACCATTGACCTGACTTTCACAGGCGCTCTGCGCAGCAGATTGTGCCGCAGATGCCTGTGCGTCTGCATCCTGCTCACTGTTGGCGGTTACGCTGCCGCTTTGGGAGGTCGACTTGCTGACGCTGTAATGTACCGTCCATGTGACGGAGGCATCGCCGCCATTGAGGTGGTAGCTATCGTCCTGCGTGTGACCACCTGTGGTCACCGACTGATTGCCTGCCGGGGTAATCGTCCAGCTGCCGCCGTTGATGTTGGCGGGGATGCCATCCAGAATCGGGGCAATGTCGATGCCTGCACCGTCCACCTTCTCCAGCGTTTCCAACTGGATTTTGTCCGTGTTGATGCTATACGAAAAATCCAGCGTTTCGGTGCGCTCATAGCTGGCACTCCACGGTTTGTCCACAGGCTGCCCCTCCGGGGTGAGTTCTGGAATCTCGTTATCTCCGCCCAGCGTGACCGGGGTATAATCCAGAATGACAAACCGCTGCCACGCAGCGTTGCTGGGAACGTACAGTGTTCCAATGTACACCATTTCGGCATCATCGTCTGCATAGACTGCTGTGCCGTTCACAATCTCACCGGCAAGGCTGTCCGGGAACTGCTCTGCCTGCCATGCAAGGCGGTCAAGATAGGCGTTGCTGTCGGTGGCATCCTCGACCGCGCAAGCAGAAACCGCGGACGGTGCGCCGCTGTTGAAGCCCTGCGCCCACATGGTTGCCTGATCCGCTGTCCAGCCTTTTCCGAAGAACTCGGCCAATACCCAGACACTGCCTGCCGAGGAATAATTTGCTACCGGCGGATACTTATTGGCGTAAGTCGCACCGGGACCCCATGCCCATTTGCCGCTATCGGCGCATAGAGCGGGCTGCCCGCCGAGATAGTTCATCCAGCCCACGCTGGTGTAAACGCACTGCGTGACCTGCAAACCTGCGTAAGCTGCAACACCTGCGTCCGCCGAGCAGAAGGCAGGTTGTGCCTCCTGCGCAAAGCGATCCTGCAAGATGCCAGGGAACGGCGCAGAATCGTTGAGGGTGACATGGAGCGCTTTTGTCAGGCTCTTTTCCGAGTCTGTATAGGTCAGTGTGACACCGAAATCCTCTGTAGCTTTGACATAGATACCTGTCACCGATGCCGTGACTTCGGAAAAATCATAATGGAGCTGCCGCTGGCGTTCTTCTTCGGTGGCGGCACACAGGTCGCCACTGGTGAAGCTGTATCCCAGCAGTTCTACATTGTCGGGCAGCGTGATGTCCGCACTGCCGCCGTTAGCAGGATACAGCACCTGTATACTGATGGGAACGATGGCGTAATCCTCACCCTCCATGCGGGGGAAAGAGGCTGTGGCGCTGTCGGTATTGAGCAATGCCTCATCCAGTGCGACTTGAATCGTGCTGTCGGCATCGTAGTCACTGTAATCCTCATCGCCCCAACCCTCGATGCTGATTTTTGTCTCACCGGTCAGCACCGGCAGACCGGTGGAGTCGAGGTAGTACCCGGTGGCCGTCTGCGGCAAGCTGGGATACATCCGAGATTGGATTTCTTCCACGGACAGCCCGCCGCCCGATGCAGTAGGCTGCTCTACTTGGTTGGTGGCTTCTGCGGCTGCGACTTCTGCCGTTTCCGGCGTGGCAATCTCATCGGCCGAAGCGGCAGGAATCATCGTGCAGCACATAGCACCCGCCATGAGCGCCGCAGATAAGCGGTGTTTGCGTTTATATTGCATTTGCATAGCTCCTTCGTATTATTTTTACATCAAATGCGAAAAATCACGATGCTACATCTACATCACCTCCGTCAATCAGCTTGGCAACGACCAACAGGCGGCTGTTGGGGTCTGCCGTGCAGGTGGAGAGCGTCAAGATATGGTCAGCGGTCGTCACGTCCACACCGTAGTCGAACGCACAGCCGGCAACAGCCTTGTCCAAAATCTGCTGAAATGCCGCATCGTCCGGGTCAGCCTGAATGCAGTCGGTATCGGCGTTTGAATCGCAGACCCACACACTGAAAATCTGATAGGTCAGCTTTTCATCTGCCAGCGAGACATAAATGTACGGGTTCTCCTGCCCAAACTCGAACACGCGGTATTTGTGCAGATCCTCAAACCCGCCGGTATAGTCTTCGTCGGTAAAGGTGTGGCCGTAAAAAATCAGATTGCGAGAAACTTTTACGCCACTATCCATGCGGCAGGCGTAGTCGGCATAGAGGCAGCCGTGGTAATCCTCAGTGCCTTTTTCATCACGACGCAGATAATAGTCATTGTCACCGTACTGCTGCACAGGCGCGTCAATATTGGTGCCGGGAATTGTAATCCACTCCACGGTGTCCGGATTTTCTTTCTGCGCGGCGGCAAGTCGTTCATCGGGTGGCTCCACGTGCTCAGCCTGTGCCCATGATGGCAGGATAGAAGCACCATCACCGGAACGTCCGAAGAGCAAGAACTCGGCCAACAGCAGCCCAACCAAAACAAAAATGATGATAAGCCGCAGCAAATCGGGATTGGCGGTATCGCAGAAGCGCTTGAATTTTTCTCTCACTGCGGCACCTCCGCAACATCATCCTCCTGCCACGGCAGGCGGGGCAGGGGGGCGTAGTGGCGGCCGTTCGGCTCGACCCAGCTGCCCTGGTCGCCGGCAAAGATGTGGATGTTGAACGAGTTCAGCACAGTCAAAAAGCTCTCCATGTCGGCCACATCACAACAGAGAGAATCCCGGTTGCCAATCAGCAGCACATCGAAGCGGTGCTGCTCGGCATCCTGCAGAATCTCCTTGACGGCGGGGCGCATGAGCAGCGGCACGGGCTCGTTTGTCTCGGAAATGCGCTCTTTCTGTACGCCCCACTGCAATTTGCGAGCAGCGCGCTGACAAGCGAGGCGCTGTCTGCCCATACTGGCAAGATTCTTCGGGTCGGACTGGTAAAGGCATTGTGCAATCATGGTGTTTTCCTCCTTAATGGTGCGGTTTGTGGTAGACTTCTTTGTGCAGCACCACCGCATGGCGGCGCTCATGCCATAGGAACAGGTAGTGCAGAACCATCCCGCTGCCGACCAGCGGCAGCAGAACTTTTGCCCAATCAGAGATTTTCTTCATCGTCATCCTCATTTCTGCCGCCAAGGACAATGTCCCCGGACGGTACATAGACTTTCGGCGCAGTGGTGGGCTTTGCGGGTCCTGCCGCATGTGAGGGTTCTTTGCGCAGCAGGTGGGTGATAATCAGCAGCACCGCGATAAAGAGCAATGCGCAGGCAATCCCCATAATCAACAGGGCAGGGGTGATGCCACTTTCTGCCGCAGCAGCCACCACAGGCACAGAAACTGGGGCGTACAGCAGTGTGTAATGCACGGTTCCGGCTTCGGTACGGGTGACCGTTCCGGCGTAGTGTGCCGTTGCCATGTAGGTGCTGTCCGCCTGCAAGGTTTCGCCAATCGTAATGTCCTGCAAGGTCAGTGAGCCGGAAAAGCCGTACTCATCGTCGTAGGCCACAGACTCTTTCACATCATTGCGGGCAGTTTCGGCATCGGCGCTGCGCACAGACAATTCAAAATCCTGCGTAACCTCTTTTTCTTCGGTCACACCGCCCTCCACAGACTGCGTGACACCCCATAAGGTGTAATCGGAGCCGCCCCACTGCATACCGCTTTCGGTCAGATCGGCAACGGCTGTGTCATACGGCACGTTGTACTGCTTGATGACAAGCATCTGGCCGCCGTCCTCCTGCCATGAGATGCTATCCGGGTAAAACTGCGGCGCAGTATCTTCTGGCGACAATTCAACCAACTCCGGGGCAGGGGTGGGTGTGGGTCCCTCGGCAAAGGCTGCGGTGGCGGTGCCCAGTGCCAGAAAGCAGCACAGGGCGGCGATAACAGGTTTCTTCATTAGGATTCCTCCGTTTCGGTTTGATTTTGCATTTTGCGTTCTACAATACGGCGCAGCTCGTCCCGGTCAGTGGTGATCAGGTCTTTTTCTTCCTCGCTGCATCGCATATCAACGGTGACATTGTTGGAGTTTGTGACGATTAGCGCACTGCCGCGCTCGAAGCGGGTAATGTTGTCGATTTCGGCATCTGTCAGCTTCAAGACGCTCTGTACGCGCTGCGCTTCCTCTTCCTCCAGATTCAGAATGATTTTGATTTTGCAGTTATTCAGGATGCCGCGGCCGTATTTTCCATCTTCCAAGGAAAAGAAGTCGTTCAAATCCTGCGTGGCAACCAGCACACCGCCGCCATAGCCGCGAATCGTCTTGACGGCCTCGAACACATAGTTGGCCGCCAAAGCGTTGGACGATGCGCCGATGATTTGCCAAACCTCATCTATAAAAATCTGCTTGCGGCGGGTCAGGTCCTCTTTGGCCTTATCCCACATATAATCCAGCCCGATGTACATACCCACGGTCAGCAGATCGCCGGACAACTCACTGATGTCGATGACAACATAGCTGTTGTCAAGTTTCACGTTCGTCTGGCGGTTGAAGCTTGATGCCGAGCCGTGTACAAGACGGTTCAGAATATTGGCGATGCGCCGTGTTTCCGGGGTGGCAGACAAGACCGCGTGCAAATCGCCCAGTATTGGCATTTCACGGTACTGACCGGGGCGCGCCGGGTCGTCCAGACTGGCATTGTCGTAGGTGATGCCCTTATTGCGGTAGGTTGTGACGATGGCTTCATCCAATAGCTGGCGCTCCTCGTTGCTCAAATCGGGAATCAACAGCGAAAAGAAAATGTGCAACTTTTGGATTTTGGCGGCCAGTTCCGACTGCTCCGGCATGGGACCATCCAGAAGTTCGCTGCTGGTGTGGTCGATTTTGCGAATCTCCATGACGTTGATGCAGTCCGGGCTGCCCGGCACGATGCGGATGACGGTACCGTTCAACGCCTTGGCCTGACGATAAAATTCATGCCCTTTCAGTGGTGCAATGATGTAGACAGGTGTTCCGGCCAGCCGCATACGGCGGGCAATAAGCTGCATGGTGAACGTCTTGCCCGCGCCGGAGGTACCGAGGATCGCCATGTTGGCATTTTTGTAGATGCGTGTATTGAAGTTGTCAAGGCTGACAAGGGAGTTGTTGTACTTGTTCACGCCCAGCAGCACGCCGTTTGTATCGCATAGTTCAAAGCTGACAAATGGATAAAAACTGGCCGCGGTGGACGTGAGAATGTTGCGGCGGTACTTTTTGAACAGCGCCGCTTCCGGGGCGCACAGCGGTAGAGAAGAGAGGAAGGCCGCCTCCTGCCGGAAACTGCACAGCTGCAAATTCATATCCTGTGAGACCATGAGCTTGCGTATCTCCCCGATGCGCCATTCCAAATCCTTGACGCTGGCCGCGGTGACGGTCACGAGGATGGCGGCGTAGTAGAAATCCTCGTTGTTGGCGAGGCCGTCTTTCAGGTAGTAGCCGGAACGGATAGCGTTGGAGAGGTCATCAAAGTCCGAGTTTGTGTCGCTGGTGTCCTTGATTTTGCTGCGGTTGATGCGAATCTGCTGCCCGATTTTCTGCATCATGCGTTCTTTGGGCTGTCGTTCCAGAAACAGATCCACATCAATGCCCTCGCCGGCGTTCACCAGCAGGGCCATCCACCCGGCTGTGACCTGTGCGCGGTAGCCATCGGCGGGAATCATCAAGTAGGCGTGGTATGTGCCGTCCATATAGAGATAACGCCCATGCTTCAAATCTAGTGAGGGCGGAATCATAAAGGCGGCAGGCGGTATTTTGTCCAGCGCGGTGACATCGTTTTGGGCCAGATAGCTGGCAAGCACATCTTGGATGCGCTCCTGCAATGGCACCTGTACCGCCGTTCGCCTATTTAATAAGGTATAGAAAACGTCGGTGAGGAACTCGTCCTCATTTTCGTGTTCCACGATGGCATTGCCGCACTGCGCCAGATAGGTGCGAAAATTGCGGGCGGTGGTTTCGAGCATGGAGACGATTTCTGCGTAGGAGATATTCCGCTCGTTCGTGGGCGCTTCGTATTGGAAAATAACGAAGAAGCGGCGGCTGACGGCATCGCGGGAGCCGAGGCGCTTGACAAAGCGGATATAGCTCATGTGGCGTGTGCGCACTACCGCATCCGGCTCGTTGGCGGCATCCCGTCGCAGCTTGTCCAGATAGGCGTTGACATCCGCCTTGCGGGAAAACGACTTGAATTGCAGCCGTACCGGGCTGACTTTCAAAAGGCTGGCAAACGAGTAGATGACACTGCGCTGTTCGCGCGGGGAGCGCAGCAGAAAATTAATGGGTTCAATCTCCAGAATCTTGATGTAGCGGTCATCTGTAGTGTGCAGGATGCCGTTCTCGATTTTCTCGATTGGGAGAAAATCATAGAGCGTCTGCCGCTTTACCAGCTTTCCGTGACGGTCCGTTTTGCGCTGCAAGACCTGTGCGTTGTGGGGCACGGCATCCGAATCGTCATAGTAGATAACACGATACCGCTTGCTGATAAAGCGCAAATGCCGATGCCGGTTGGCTTCGAGATTGCCCTGCGGTGTGGGTGTGACAATGCGGCGGCGCTTCATAAAGCGGAACCAATGCGCCACAAACTGCGTCAAGCTGTCTCCGCCGATACCGACCACACCAAAAACACCTAACGGCACCGACACAGCAATGACGATCATCAGGCGGATGTTGAACGCCAGCGGCAGATAAAACAGCGGCACTGCGCTGCCCACGGCAAGCACAGCCGCCTCCACCGCATTGCGCAGCTTGACTGTACCGCCGAGGATCGTGCCGGTGTCCACAAAATTCTGCGGGATAAGGTAAACATCCCGCTCTTCGCGTGAAATTTCGACCACCTCCAAACAAAAAGAGCGCCCTCAAAAAAAGGCGCTCTTGCGTTTCTGTTCAATTTTGACGATACTATTATAGCAGGGTCATATTGCAGCAAAAAAGACTTTTGCTGTGCGGATGTTGTGCTGATTTACTGCATTTCGGCAGATAAATTTTCAAATGTGCTTTTGTGGCATCACTGTAGCCACATAGATTGACAATTGAATGCAATGAACGTATAATGGAGATAAGAAGAAAACCACAGTACGAAGGGAGTTTATTTTATGGAAAACATTGTTTCGGCGGCCAAAACGGACGTGTTCCGCGTTCGTATCAATCCGGAAATCAAGCAGGAGCTGGAATCTGTGTACGCTAAGAACGGTCTTACCCTGACTGATGCCATCAACGTGTTTTTCCAGCAGTCGCTGAACGCGGGCGGCTTTCCCTTTGCTGTGACCGAGGATAATGCGGAGATCATCAAGGCAAAGGCGCTTTCCCGGCTGACAAAGCAGTTGCAGGAAGCGCAGGATGACCCGGTTTCTTACTCCGAGGATGAAGTGTACAAGATGTTCGGAGTTGAGAAATGAGGGTAAGCTATAAGAGAGCCGCCGTCAAGGACATGGAGGCGACCCGCGACTACATCGCCGGGCGGCTGAAGAACCCGAAAGCCGCCAAAAAGCTGATGGCGGCGCTGCTGAAAGCAATATCCTTGTTGATGGATAATCCTTACACGGGCTCGGCACTGGCAGAAAAGTTTGAAATCACCACAGATGTGCGCTATTTCGTGGTTTCAAAGCAACTGATTTTCTACCGTGTGGATGAGGAAAATAGCACAATAGAGATTCTTCGCGTATTGGACGGCAGGACGGATTATTTGTCTGTACTGTTCGGATAAATAAAAAATAGGAGGGCTGCTCCTGTGTATTGGCAGAAGCAGCCCTCTTTGTTTTAGTGCAGATACCCTTTGGGGTTGACGTAGACCCCGTCGACAATAACACAAATATGCAGATGATTCCCGGTCACATCGCCGGTAGCGCCGACCTTGGCAATGGTGTCGTACTTGTTTACCGTATCGCCAACCTGCGCCAAAAGCTGGCTGCAATGGGCATAAAGGGTACAGTACCCGCCGCCGTGGTTGATGACCAGATAATTGCCGTAACTAACGTGGTACCCCGCTTTAATGACTGTGCCGGCCTCCACTGTCAGAATCGGCGTGCCGTAGGGATAGGCAATGTCCAAACCGTTGTGGTTGGTGGTATCCTTGCCGGGAATGCCGACATCCTCGCGCTTGCCAAAGAAAGAAGTAATGTGCTGTTCCCAGTTTGGATCATTGAATGGATTGCCAAATCCGCCGCTGGGAGCAGGGGAGCTATCATCAATGAGCGAATCGTTGATCTGCCCCAGAATCGAGATGCCCTCACGTTCTTCGATTTCATGGAGATAGATGGTCAGGTTATGCGCATAGGAATCGGCATAGCTTTTCTGCTTGTCATCAAGCTGCCAGACCGTGTCAGCAAAGTAATCATCGCCCACATAGGAAAGCGTGAAAATGGTGTAGGTGTGATCTTCTTGTACGGTTATAGTCTGCCCGCGCACCTCTTTTTGTACCGGCTCTGTGCGGACTTCCTCGGAAGTGGTGTAGGTATAATATTCTGCCTGGTGCGCTTGTACCTGTGAGGAAAGATCCGCCAGGCTGATTTTGGTATAGTCATCCTCTCCTTGGTAGGTGCAGTACATAGAAATGAGTTGAAAGGCATTGTAGGAGACATGACCGCCCACGGAATCGACCACATCGCTGTAGGTGAGGTTTGCACGCTCGGATTCTATTTCGGCAAGGGTATCCTCGTAGTCTGCCTGCAAAATATCCGATACCGCATTGCGAAGCTGTATCACATTGGCAGCAACTTCTAAATCATCATTGACCGCAGTGCTGGGCTGTGTCAGCGTACCGAAAATTGCACCGGGCAGCATGATCAGAACCAGAACCGGCAGCAGCAAGAATGCAATGACAACGACCAGTACTTTCTTGCGATACTGCACCGCAGCTTCGGCAGCAGCCCCAGCGGGGCCGCCCTGCACTCCCGCTTGCGCGATTTTGGCAAGTTTGGGCGCATTGTAAATTGCCGTTGAGGCTGCCTGCTGGGAATTTTGAGTATCATTTTCAATCATTTAGTGTCTCCGTGCCGGAGCCTTTGGCATAGCGGCCACTTTACGCTCATCATACTGCATACGCCCGCGTTCGTCCTGAACGGTGGGCGTTTTTTCTACGCGGGTCGTGGCGTAGACCTTGTACCACTTTTCGCCGTCGCGGGATGTCTGTTCTGTGAAGTGGCCCTCCGGCTTCTCATACTGATGGGCGTTGTACATGGCAAACTGAATCTGACCGCGTCCGGGGATGATCTCGCGCCCTTGAATCTTTCCGCCGCCGATTTCCACATCGGTGACGCTGTTGCCCATCTGTCCCAGCAGCACACGGTTCATAGCTGCTTGTTGGATAGAGGACGAAGTGGGAATGGTGGTCTGTTCCACAATAGCGGAGCCGCCGGCACGCAGGGCAATTTCACTGTCTCTTGTCGGAGAAACATCAACCGTGCTATCGCCCTCCAGCGCCAGCGGTGTGGCAGGGATAGGAGAGTCAATCACGGCATCGTTTTCAGCGGTTGCCATTGCAGTGGGGATATTTTCGCCAGTGGCAGGAATAGGCATGGCATCCGCATCGCTGGTGCCTGAAAAATAACCATTGAGCGCTTCTACGGCGCTGTCGCCTGTAATACTGCCGCTGGTTTGTCCAGTGGCGATAGAGCCGATGACCTTGCTGGCGAAGCCGCCATCTTTGCCAAGGCTGTTGTGATACATGGCACAGCCCAAGGATGTACCGATGCCGCCGGATTGTCCACTGATGGAGCTTGCTGTACTTTGCTGCACATGACGGCTTACCATGCCGGAAAGCCCGCCTGCAAAGGTGTTGCCGGGTGTGGCTTTTGCGGTAGCAGTTGAAGCGGCGGCTTTTGCAGCGCCCAGCCCCATAAAGGCTTTGCCGATTTCAAAACCACGAAAGGCTAACAATGCCTCGGACAGCATCGAGCCGGGCGAGCGTGAAACGCCGATGCCCAACGAGTGCAGAATACCGTCCAGCTTGGTGCTGACTTTCAGAAACGCGATAGCACACAGCAGCCACAGGAACAGATTCCCGGAGACCGCATCCTTACCCTGTGCGTCCACGGCCGCAGCAGCTTCATCCTCGGTCAAAGCAAAAGCAGCCGGGCAGTACAGGAGAGCAAGGCTAACAGCGGTGAATAAAGAAAAAAGAGTTTTTTTCACGTAAAAAATCTCCTATAAGGACAGAGGATTAGCGAGAAATTCCCCGACCATATTGACGAACAGCTTCAAGCACCATGCGTTCATAATCAGCAGCAGAAGCTGCCCGCCGAACATCCGGCACCAGCTTTTGAAAATGTTGTTTGTGCCGCGCGCCGCACCCATGGCAAAGGCAAGCGGCGCAGTAAAGACCAGAATTCCCAGCACAACATATCGCTCGGCAGCTTCCAAAAGCAGCTTTAAGTAATTCCATGCAAGAATCACAACAAGGATCAGAGCAATCAGCGCTACTGAGCCGTTGGCAATCACGCCAATGATGACGAGCAGTACGGAATTGAAGTCTCCAAACTGCACGCCGGGCAGGCTGCTGTCCAGAATCCAGTTGTAGGGCGTGCCGCCGATTTGCAAGGCAAGGTTGACGATGTCGTCGCAGTACCAAATCAGCAGCAGAAAAATCACAGAACGCACCACCAGATTGATGGGATTCTCGGTATCGATGTCAAACCCGGCACCATAGCAGCGGTAAAGCTGCCACACAAGGTTCAGCAGTACCAGCCCGATGGCCGTCCAAATGAAGATTTCATACATAGCCGAAGCAGCAGGGAAGTACCGCTTGAACGTGTCCATATTGCAGCCCAACGCGCCGAGTACCGAGGTAGATGCCAAATCCAGCAGGTTCATCACCTGCGTTGCCAGCCAATCGACAATACCGTCTAAAATGCCCAAAGGCGTTCACCTCCTCGTTGCAATTACGCGTAGTTACGGATTCCAAGTGCCGCCCTGAAAGAACGGCGTGACATAAGCCATGATGAAGCCGAGACCGTTCAGAATCGCCCAGGTGATGGCAATGCGCTTGAGCCATGCGCGAGAGTCGTCCACGGTCTTGCCATTCTTGGAAAAGTTCATCAGCAGCAGGGCAACGGCGGCACAGACTACGGCTGTGACGGTGGAGATAGAGATGATTTGCGAGTAGACATCCTGCATGATCTCACTGGCTTTCGTCCAGACGGTAGTGCCGGTTGCGGCGGCGGAATTATCCTCGCCAGTTGCGAAAGCTGGCATTGCGGTCAGTACGCTGCACATGGCGGCGCAGAGGGTTGCTTTTATGTGCTTATGGGAGTCGGAACGTGTGTTTTTCTTAGTCATTGAAACCTCCTATGTGCAAAAACACTTTAAGAATCGCCAAAAGTAGGCTACTACCATGATAACAAATTGGCTGTGCAGGAAAAAAGGCTTTCGCTCTGCTGATTTTGTGCGGATGTTGTGCAGGGTCAATCAGGGGTCAGCAGATTGGTGATTTTCTCGCAATCCTGAGAGGTATAGCCCCACAAAATCGAGCTGAGGACCTCGATAGCTTCATCCCGGTGGACATAGTAGGTGCGCAGAGAAATGGAGATGCCCTTAGATTCGAGTGCCTGCAAAATTGCACCCGCATTCTCGCACTGCTGGGGGGATAGATAGGCGTAGTATAAAATCCAGTAATAGAATTCGCCTTTCTTGTGTTTGCGGCGCATCAGGTCAATCGCGGTGTCGATGATCTGCATCATTTTTTTGCTGCGTTCCAAGGCGCGGGCATAGCTTTCCAGCCGGTTGCCGCCCTTGTTGACCTCGCTGTCAACAAACAGTGCGTCCGTGGACAGCCCATATTCGGCCTTGAATTCCTCTTGCAAATCGAGATCTGATACTTCCAAATTCCACATGACATCCCGGTACTTCCGCAAAAGCGTCCGTGTGTCGTGATAATGCGGGGATACATTGGATTTCTGTCTTTTGAATGGCATAAAAATACTCCCTGTTTTAGTTTGTCGAAAGAATTCTTTCAATTACTAAACAGAGAGAAATCAATGATTTTGACGCACAATTTGCAAAGAAAAAGAAAAAATCCGCATCGAAATCGCACATGTCGGCAATATCGATGCGGATTTTGGTTTTGTTTACAAGGGCATTGGTAAGTTGTGCAAGGACCAAGCTATTATTAGAACCCGTCAATCGCACGCTCAATCACGGTGGGAACAAAAATGGACATCACAACCAACCACACAGCTGCAATGGCTTGAATAAGGTTGTCGGGCATCCCAATAAGAATGTCAGGAAACCATACAAATGCAGGGGCAACAAGACTCCGTATAAGGTAACCGACAAATTCGCCGATGCTGAACACACCTAAATAATCAATTGGCTTATACGGATCGCGTTTGCGCCGTGTGTAGCCATCCACATACATACGTTGCTCAATATACCAGCCTATTGCAAAAATTACGACAGCACCCCAGTATAATTTATCCATCTTTACCTCCATATCGGCAATCAGAATAAAGCGACTCTCATAATGAGCGATTTGCTCTACAGCTTTCGTGCATAGAAAGTGCATACCCCCGTCCCATTACGGTTTTTAAATCATCCGGGCCTAGATTCAGTTTCTTCCGCAGCTTTGCGATATGCACATCAACCGTTCGCGTCTGAATCGGCACGGTGATATTCCATGCAGATGCCAGCAGAAAGTTTCGGGAGCAGATGTGCCCAGAATGGTCGAGCAGCGTAATGAATAGTTGATATTCTGTGGTTGTTAGGTGAATGCGGCAGCCTTGCCTTTGAACGGAGAAATTACTTTCATCGATGGACAGATTTTTATAATACTTCATCTGGAACACCTATCATGTCATAGTCATCAATAAGGGCCTGACCAATCGCCCATGCGAGGAAGAATGCTGCGCATACCAGAAAAATCGGAA